>Ga0066388_100002836_pt1 | contig 10864 bp, 9 predicted proteins | sample PanSoiMetaGPlot6_FD_64539 | JGI IMG/M metagenome (GOLD analysis project Ga0066388, IMG submission 64539) | Tropical forest soil microbial communities from Panama analyzed to predict greenhouse gas emissions - Panama Soil - Plot 6 (Hybrid Assembly) | ecosystem: Environmental > Terrestrial > Soil... | reverse complement strand
GCGCAGGTCGGAAATGCGGCTGTTGGTGCAGGAGCCGATGAACACCCAGTCGATGGGCATGTCCTCCAGGCGCGCGCCGGGCTTAAGGCGGACGTAGTCGAGGGCGGCCTCCAGCGTGGCGCGCTGCGGGGGGTCTCCGACCGCAGCGGGATCGGGCACCGTTCCCGTTACGGGGATCACGTGCTCCGGGCTTGTGCCCCAGGTGATCTGGGGTTGCAGGTCCGTCACGTCGACCAGGATGTCCCGGTCGAACTGGGCGTCGTCCTCGCTGCGCAGCTCGCGCCAGCGCCCGACCGCACGCGCCCAGTCGTCGCCATGCGGGGCGCCGGGTCTGCCGGAGACGTAGTCGAAAGTCGTCTCGTCCGGGGCGATCATGCCGAAGCGCGCGCCGAACTCGACCGCCATGTTGCAGAGGGTGAAGCGGCCCTCCATCGGCATGTCGCGCACGACCGAGCCCGCAAACTCCACGGCATGGCCGACGCCAGCCGAGGCCCCCACGCGGCCGATGACATGGAGAATGATATCCTTCGGCGTGACCCACGCCGGCGGCTGTCCTTCGATGCGGATGCGCATCGTTTTCGGCAGGCGCTGCGCGCTCGTCTGAGTCGCCAGGATGTGAACGATCTCGCTCTGGCCGACACCCCACGAGACGACCCCCAGCGCGCCGATGGTGCAGCTGTGGCTGTCGCCGCACGCCAGCGTCATGCCGGGAAGGGCGATGCCCAGCTCGGGCACGATGACGTGCACGATGCCGTGCTCGCGCGAATGCGGATCGAAGAAGCGAAAGCCGTGCTGTTCCGCGTTTTCCCGCAAGTTGCGGATGAAGTCGTTCTCGGCGCTTTCGCCGGGCGCGCGGGGAGCCGTCGAGACCGTGTGATCCGCGGTGGCAAAGGTCAGCTCGGGATTGCGGACCTTGAGCCCGCGCTTGTTGATGCTGACCAGCGCGCGGCCGCCGAGGTCATGCACCACGTGCCGATCCACGTGCAAAAGGGCGAAGCCGTCGCCGAGATCGGCAACCACGTGCTCGTCCCAGATCTTGCGGAACAGCGTGCGTCCCATTTTCAGCCTCCTGCTGCGGATATCTGCCAGGTTCCCCGCCGCCGTCTCCTCGCCCAGCGTGCGCTACTTGAACATCTCCGACGCGATCTTCATGGAGGCGGCATTGAAGTCCGGATCTGGCGCGCCCATCAGTTTCGCGTTCACCAGCGGTTCGACCTCCTTGGGCACCTTGTCATCGAGGCCCATGATCGTGTGGGTGCGGCCGGAGCGCACGTAGATCATCTGCGACTCCTCCTCGAAGAAATGGTTCACGAGCAGTCGCGCGGCGTTCGGGTGGGGCGCGTTGGCAAACACACCGACATCGTAGGCGACGTAGGGATTGCCCTCTGCCGGCGTGATGGCCTGCAAGGGGAGCCCTTCGTGGATCAGGGTGTCGGCCAGGACGAAGGGCATGTAGATGAGGAACTCGCCGCGCGCGACCCGCCGCGGGTTCTCGCGCACCTGTCGGCTGAATACCACGCCCTGCCGCGCCAGCTTCTCGTGGAACTCCTTGCCCAGCTTCCGATAGGCGACGTTGAAGTAGGCGCTGCCGCCGCCGAGCGCGCGGAAGTCGTCGGCGAGGATCTTTCCCTTCCATTTCGGGTCGGCGAGATCGAGCCAGCTCCTGGGCCAGTCCTCCTTCTTCACCAGCCGCGAGTTGACGACGATCCCGTAGCTCTGGACGAAGAGGGGGATGCGGTGACCGTTGCTCTTGAATTCGCTCTTCAGCCGGGCGGCGTTCGGAAGGTAGCCGTGCGGCTGGTAGTAGCCGGCGCGCTGCAGGTTGACGGAGGAGGAGCCGCCGTTGTGGGAGACGTCACCGGCGACGCGGTTGGTGGTCTGCTCGGTGCGGATGCGCTCCTGCAGCTCGCTCGCGCGCGCCTCGAGTACCTGGACCTTGATCCCGTACTTCTTCTCGAACGTCTTGGCGACGTCGGAGTGATAGGACACGCCGACGTGGCCGCTGTAGAGGGTGACGGTGCCCTCCTTCTTGGCAGCGGCGATGACTTGCTGCCATTCAGCCGTCTGGTCAGGCGTGGGCTGCTGCGCCGAGGCGCCCGCGGCGGCGGTCAAGACCGCCAGGGCCGCCGCCAGTACGCTTAGAGCTCTCATTGGTTGCCTCATCGTTTTCCAGCCCGCCCCCCTTAGTCTTATCGTGTTTGGAACATGCGTCGGGCGATGACGAGGTGCACCGTCCTCAGCCCCGCAATCAGGAGCAGCATGAACAGGGCGATCACGCTGACCTCGCCGGTCTTGCTCTCCTCCCACAGCCGGAGGATGACGATCGACAGGGGCTCGTTGCCCACCGAGAACAGCAGCACGGACGCGCTGACCTCGCGCAGGACCATGAAGAAGGTCAGGACCCATCCGACCAGGAAGGCAGGCAGCGTCAAACCGATGAGAATGCGGCGGAAGGTCTGCAGCCAGGTGGCGCCGTGCACGCGCGAGCATTCCTCCAGGTCGAAGGAAATCTGGGCAAGGGCGCCGTTCATGACCCGCACGGACAGCGGCATGGCCAGCGTGATGTAGGCGATCATCAGCGCCCACAGCGTTCCGTAGATCGGCAACCAGGACGGTAGCACGGCAAAGCTCCACAGGAAGGCGACGCCGACGACGATCCCCGGCATCATCCAGGGCAGCCACGCCAGCACGTCGATCAGGCGGCGCGCAGGCAGCCTGGTGCGGACGATGATGTAGGCGGCCAGGCTGCCGACGATCATGGTGGCGGTGGCGCCGACCGAGCCGAGGATCATCGTGTTCCACAGGGAGCGCCAGAAGCGATCGTTGGCGAGCACCGCGCGGTAGTGCGCGAGTGTCAGCATGTCGGCCGAGTAGAAGCCGTAGAACTTGAAGAATGAGCTGACCAGGAGCTGGCCGATGGGCAGGACGACGCACAGCACAAAGACGAGCATAGCGAAGCCGAACGCGACCCAGCGCAGGGGACCGAGCGGAGTCACCCGCGGGGCGTAGCCGCGCCCGGTGACGGTCTCGAACCGGCGATTGGCGAGGATGCGCCACTGCCAGAACACCAGCAGCATCATCAGGGCCATGACCGAGATCGAGATGGCCGTGGCGTACTGGTAGTCGGGCACGTTGTTGTGGTTGATGGCGCGGTAGATCTCGGTGGTCACCAGGTGGATGTTGGCCGGCAGGCCGAAGAACAACGGCGACTCGAATGCCTCCACGCCGCGGATGAAGGAGAGGATGAACACGCCGGTGATGATGGGCAGCATCAGCACCAGGGTGATCCTGAAGAAGGTCTGAGGGCGGGTTGCGCCGCACATGCGGCTCGCTTCCTCCAGCGCCGGGTCCATGGCCCGGAAGCCGTCGATCATCAGCAGGAACGTGAACGGCATGGTGTACTGCATCAGGTGCCAGACGATGCCGCCGTGGGAATAGACGTTGATGAGGGGCCAGTCGAAGCCGGTCGCCGCCATCCAGACGAGATTGATGCTGCCGGCGGTCGGATTGCCGAGCATGGCCCATCCGAGCGCCGTCAGGATCGGCGGGATGAAGAAGGGCAGCGTCACCAGCACCTCGATGGCGCCGCGGAACGGCGTGTCGGTGCGCGTCACGATCCACGCCAGCGCGATTGCGACGGCGGTGCCGAGGACGGTCTTGATGAGCGAGATAGCGACTGTGGTGCCGAGGATTCCCAATGCCTCCCAGCGCAGGAGCTGGCGGTAGCCGGCGAGGCTGAAACTCCCGGCCTCGCCGGGCGGCACCGTGCTGAGGCTGCCGTAGAGCAGCATGGCAAGCGGATAGAGGGTGAGCGCGCCGAGCATCAGGACGAAGAGGGTGAGCGTAAGGCTGCGCCACAGGGCGTCCTGCGGCATGGCGCGCCGCGCCAGCCACGCCCGGCTCAGGCCGCGGCTCGCCGGCGACAGGGTCGCGTGGTCCAGCATCCCTCAACCCAGCCGGTGCTTCTCGACGTAGGCCCAGTCAAGCTCCATGCCCCAGCCCGGTCCTTCCGGCAGCGTGCAGTAGCCGTCTTTCAGCTGCGGGCGGTTCAGGAGCATCTCGAAGTATGGAGGATCAAGCTCAGGGGGATACAGCTCCAGGGGGCCGGCATCGGCCATCGCCCCGAACTTGCGGATGCACTCCATCTCGTGGCCGTAGTCGGCGAGGGAGCGGTCCTCCTCGACCAGCCCGCCCCAGACGATGACCGGCAGGGGGTCGGAATGGCCGCCCCACAGCCGGTGCAGCGGCTGCCCTACGGCCTTGCCGCGGGCGTCCCACTGCGCGCTGTCGACGGAGGCGCGGGCCCGGGCGCTGATGCGCAGATCGCGCTGGTAGCGGTAGGTCGCGCGATAGGCGCGCTTGACGACCTCTTCGACGGCGAACAGGTCCACGCCGACGATGGCCGGCGCAATCTCCTCCAAGATCACATTGGCAACGTCGGCGGGCGAGGTGCCCGACACGGCGTTGAAACAGTGTCCCTCGGCCCCCTGCTCGGTGCGGATGCGCGTGACAACCACGTCGCGGTAGCGACGCCGCATGCGCGTCGAGCGATAGGTCCGCCCGAGCTCGCAGCGGATCGGAACCGCCTCCACCTTGGCAATTCGCATTGCTCGCGGTCCGCCGCCTCCTGATCGCTAGGCATGCCGTAGCCTGCAGTTAGTAGCCTGGTCAACAAAATGATCTTCGCTTGCAACGACCGAGGCGTATGGGTGGAAATTCGATGCGCGAGCCAGCGATTAGCGCTTCCACCTGCTCACGACCCAAAGTCCCAGGAACACCGGCTGCGTGGCGACGGCGCCATGGCGGCGCCGCTTTCCTGGATTGGCATTGGACTGGAACAACGTTCTACGCCACAAGACCGTATCGCATCGCCGTATCCATCAAGTGCATCATGAAGGAAGCGACCACATGAAGCTGACCGCGCGCAATGCTTTGAAAGGCAAGATCGTTGAGATTGCGAGGGGATCAACGATGACGCGTGTCAGCCTCGACATCGGCGGCGGGAACATCATCAACGCGTCCGTTATCACCGTCGCGGTCGACGACCTCAAGCTTGCGGTCGGCAAGGAAGCCTACGCTGTCATCGACGCAACGGATGTCATGGTGGGGATCGACTGACGCGGCCGCCGCGTCGGGACGCGCGAGCAGCAGCCAGCCGTCTGGCTGTAATTTCGGGCTGGGCCGACGATCACGTCGGCCCAGACTTCCCGGCGGGCCCTGCCGCAACGTTCGACTTAGCGGCGGGTAAACACGCCGGGCGTGCCGGCGCTGCAGCACGGCTGTGTGCGCAGCTGGCCGTAGGCTTCCATCAGGCGCTTGCCCAATTCTCCCGCCTTGCCCATGAACGATTCGAGGACGGGGGCGCTGCAGACGCGCCATTCTGCGACCTCGTCGGGCGAGACCTCGTGGATCTTCATCCCTTTCTTTGCCGCGAGCGTATAGCCCTCCGCCTCGCGCTTATCCAGATCGTGAAGGATCGCCCGCTGCGCCTCGGAAGCCGCATCCTCTACGATGCGCTGGTGATCGGGGGAAAGGGAGCGCCAGACCTGATCGTTCATGAGGATCAGCATGCCGTCGGCGAAATGGCGTGTATTGGCGACAGTGTCCATCACGTCCCACAGGTGCCGCGCGACGACGAAGGTGATGCCCGCCTGGCCGACCGCAGCCTTGCCCGTCTTGTAGCCGTCGTACTGCTCGGTGCCGCCCAGGTAGACGGGGATGCCTCCGCAGCTCTTGACCAGGGTCTCGGAGATCTTGTCATAGGTGCGCACCGTCTTGCCCACCATGGCCGCGGGGGACGTTATCGGCACGGATCTCGACATCAGGATGGAGGTGCCGAAGGGCGACCACCACAACACACGGACGCCCGTGCTCTCCAGGATGGCATGGTCGAGCAGGCGGCGAAACGGGCTTTCCGCCTGAAGCGCGGCGTCCTGGACGGGAAGCAAGTTGAACATGAACGGCAACAGAAAGATGCCGATGGCCGGGACGGCATCAGCAAAATGGCCGATCCGCGACCCTCCCATGTCCACTTGTCCGGCTGCCACCGCCTTTATGACCTGGCTGTCCTCGACGAGGCCTACATGGATGGAGATCCTGAGGGCCCCATCCGTGGCGGTCTCGACGCGCTTCTTGAAGAGCTCGAGATTGTCGTTGTTGATGCTCTTGGGCGGCGTCTGCACCGTGATCCGCAACTCCCGCGACGGGGTGGAAGGATGTGGCGTGTCCTTCGACTGCGCTGCCAGCGGTGCGGCCGGCAGCAGGAAGGCGACAACAGCGGCTGAGATGGGATGCAGGCGCATAGCGGGCTTCTTCCCTCCAGATTGCCCCCGCAGGCGCTTCAGAACATGGGCGGCGTCGAGACCCCGTGTCCCGACGGTGCGCCGTCCCGCTATTTCTGTACATCATATTGTCCGTTTGGCAACGCCGTCGGCGGACCCCGGCGGCGTGCGCACCGACACACTTACCGGTTGATCCGGGGCGAGAGCGGAACGTCCGGATTGACCGGAGCTGCCCGCCCTCGCCCTCCGCGGCAGCATCAGAACGGCTTGTCGCCGCAGATGGTCACGCGATGGCCGTAGCGCTTGTTGGGGTAGTAGTCCCACACCGCGCGGTGCTGCACGCACCGGTTATCCCAGAAGGCGATCGAGTTGGGCCGCCACTTGAAGCGCACGCAGAACTCCGGCGTCTCGATGTGGCGGTAGAGCATCTCCAGGATCGCATCGCTCTCGTTGTCGTTGAGCCCGACGATGCGCGTCGTAAAGAAGCGGTTGACGAACAGGCACTTCCTGCGCGTTACCGGGTGCGTCCGGAAGATCGGATGCTCGGCGCGTGGGTAGGTCTTGTCGCTGTCGTCGGCGGCATCGCGGCCACGGTAGACATGCTCGCCGTCGTGGATCGCCGTCATGCCGGCGAGCATCTTCCGGATCGGCTCCGACAGCGTCTCGTGGGCCAGGTACATGTTGGCGAACAGCGTGTCGCCGCCGCCGTCGGGCGGCACCGTGGTGAGATGCAGGATCGAGCCCATGGGTGGCTCCGCGTCGCAGGACACGTCGGAGTGCCAATCCTCCCCCGCAACCCAGGTGGAGCTCTCGTCCGCCTTGATGACGTAGACCTCGGGATGGCCGGCGATGAGGCCCGGCGCCGAGGGATGCCGGTGCAGGGCGCCGAAGCGGGCGCCGAACGCCTTGTGCTGCTCCACGCTCGGCTTCTGGTCGTGGAAGAAGATCACGAGGTGCTGGACCAGCGCGTCATGCACCTCCTCGAATTGCCGGTCGTCGACCGGCTTGGAGAGATCGACGCCGTAGATCTCGGCGCCGATGCCGGGGGACAGCTTGCGTACTTCAATGGTCCGGTAGCTCATTCATTCCTCCTCTACCGGTACCGGTGACGCGCAGGCCATCGTTCGCTCCGCTCATGGCTTTTCTCGGGCGCTGGGGGGACGAGTACCGGAGACAAATGCTCGCGCGGGCACCAAGTGCCCGCCGTTGCGGTGACAGCGTTCGGCGAGGAAGCAGCAAGGCCCTGATCCTGCTCCTACTTCAGCGCGCCTGCCATCGCTCCAACCGCAGATATCGGATCAAGACCGTGGCCTCCTCACTTTCCGTATAAACACAGTGTGAACCATCCGAACGCATGCCGCCAATTCACATCTCGCTGAGGTTAAGGCTACGCTGGCATGCGTGGGCGGCTTGGCGTGCTTGGCCGGGGCCCGCGGAGCAAGCGCCAGCGAGGGGAGGAGACCCATGCCCATCATCCTGAAAGAGAAACCGATCTTCATGCTGGGCGCCGAGCGGTCGGGCACCACGCTGGTGATGGCCATGCTCGGCTGCCACCCCCGCATCGCCGTGCCGGAGGTCGTCTGGTACTACCCCCGCTTCAGGCCTTATCTGTTCACCTACGGCGATCTCTTGAAGGAAGAGAACCTGAGGACGCTCGCCGACGAGATGGTGTTCGGCCTCAAGACGCCGTTCTGGGGCATGCAGGTGAACCCCCGGATCATCGTTGACGAAATCCTGTCCGATCTCAGGGAGCGCAGCTTTGCCGGCATCTACTGCGCCATGCTCGAGCGGTTCGCCCACGTGTCCGGCAACAAGCCGCGCTGGGGCGAGAAGACCCCGCACAACCTCTTCTTCGTAAAGGAGATTCTCGAAGACTTCCCGGATGCCCAGTTCATCTGCATCACGCGCGACGGCCGTGACGCCGGTGCCGATTATCTGGACTCCTCGTTCGGCCCGACCAACGTCCTCGCCGCCGCCGAGAGCTGGGTCCTGTGCCAGAACGCCGTCAAGCCGTGGCGCAAGAGCCTGACCGCCTCGCAATGGATGGACCTCAGGTACGAGGACCTGGTGACGGACCCGAAGGCGGTCCTGCGGCGCACCTGCGAGTTCCTGGGCGAGGAGTATTCCCTCGAGATGCTTGGCTTCTTCGAGACGGACCTGGCCAAGAAGCGCGGCGCCACCAAGGACCACAGGCCGCTCGGGCACCCGGTCAGCGACCGCTACGTCGGCATCTACAAGAGCCAGCTGAGCCTGCGCGACCAGCGCATCTTCGCCTGGGTTGCCGGCAAGGAGCTGGAGGAGGCGGGCTATGCCCTCGACGTCGAGCCGCTGCCTCTGAGCGAGGAGCAGGTCGCCTTCTATCGGGAGGTGGACGGGCGGTTCCGGGCGGCGATGCTCACCGCGCCAGAAGGCCATATCGTCTTTGAGAGCTACAACGATTGGCTGATCGACCGGCGCGAGGAGCGGCGGCGCGCCGGACTGTGGTGCCTGGAGGATGCGCCCCGGCACTTCCCCATCGGGCATCCCAACGAGGAAATGATCCAAGGCCTGCGAGCCTGGCGCAAGTGGAAGGATTATTTCGGAATCAAGCGGCAGTACGCCGGAACGGCCAGCCTCTAGTCGCAGTGCTCGACATCGTAGGGTGACCTTCCGCGCGCCGAAGGGTGCGTCTGTCCGAACGCAGATTGCCTCTGGACAAACCCGCATCTGTCTGCGGTAGTAGACCGGCAGAGCGACCGTTGCTGGAACGAACAATGAGGGGGCAGATGAGCAACCGAGGTCGAAGCGCGGCGCTTGCGGCAATCCTGGCGATCGGCCTGGCGCTGGCTGCGCCCTGCACGCCGGCGGCGCAGGACTTTCCCTCCAGGCCGATCGAGTTCATTGTCCCCTGGGGGCCGGGAGGCGGCGCAGACCAACTCGCGCGCATGCTCGCCAAGCTGATGGAGCCGCGGCTCAAGGTGTCGATCCCTGTCATCAATGTGCCGGGCGCAACCGGCCAGACCGGCCTGACGAAGCTCCTCACCGCGCCCGCCGACGGCTACTCCATCGCGACCTTCACCGGGCCCACGTTCGCGCTGCTCGCCGGCACCCCGCCCCCCAAGTGGAGCATGAAGGACCTCCAGCCTCTGGGTGTCGTCGTCCAGCAGATCTCGGCGTTCCTGGTGGCGGAGGGCGGCCGCTTCAAGACCTGGGCCGACGTTGAGAAGGCGGCCAAGACGGAGCGGCTGCGCGTGGCCATTACCGGCTTCGGCTCCGACGACGACCTCACCGTGAATTTCCTGACCAAGAGGGGCCTGCGGTTTCTCAGCGTGCCCATGGCCAAGCCCGGCGAGCGCTACTCATCGGTCCTCGGCGGCCATGCGGACGTCCTCTACGAGCAGATCGGCGACGTGCGCAGCTTCGTCGACAGCAAGCAGCTGAAACCTGTCATCTTCTTCTCGGAGAAGCGCGATGCCGCCTTCCCGGACGTGCCCTCCTCCGTCGAGCTGGGCTACGAGGTGACGCTGCCGCAGTTCCGGGCGGTCGTGGTCAGGGGTGGAACTGACGCCAAGATCGTCAAGAAGCTTGCCGACGCGCTGGCCGACGCCGTGAAAGACCCCGAATACGTCGCCTTCCTCAAGGACCAGCACGCCGACCCGGACGGCTTCGTGCTCGCCGCAGAGAGCGGGCCTTACTTCGGCAAGCTCCTCAAGGGCCTGAAGGAGCTGGTGGCCAGATCGGGCATGACCACGGAAGGGGCTCAGCCAAACGAGAAGAAGTAAGACTGCAGAAACAAAGATCGCAGCAGCTCGGGAGTGCCGGGGCCGCCGGTCCGGGTCATAGGGGTAGGCGATGCAGGCAACTGGCCGGTCCGCAGTCTTTGTGGCGCTGTTCTGTGCCGCCCTCTATCTGTTCACGCTGACACGGGAGTTCGAGTTCCCGCGCGTGCCGGGCCGGCTCGGGCCCGACATCTGGCCGCAGGCCATCCTGGTCCTTCTGATGATCGCCTGCGCGATCGGCATCGGCGGCAGCCTCTTGGCGAGGCTCCGCACCGAGCCAGGGCCGCGGCAGGTCGAGCCCGGCATGCTGCCCGCCGATACCACGTCCGATCAGCCCACCCCCGCCTACGGCTACGCGCTGGTCGCCGTGGGGTTCCTGCTCTTTCTCGGCTATCCGGTCGCGCTCGACTATCTGGGCTTCCCGCTGGCCACGTTCCTGTTGATGTCGCTCTTCACGCTGGTCGGGCTGTGGCGCAACCTTCCCGCCGTGCTGGCGGTGAGCGCCATCGGCACAGTCGCGCTCTTCTACATCTTCCGCGGCTTCGTCTACGTGTCGCTGCCGCTGGGCGTCGAGCCCTTCCGCTCGGGGAGCCTCTGGCTCGCCAGCCTGCTGGGCATGCGCTGAGCGGAGCGGCGGCCGGCCATGATGGATATTCTCGCATTTCTCGGCCACGGGTTCCTCACCGTCCTCCAGCCCGTCAATCTCCTGGTTCTGCTGATCGGCCTGGTGCTCGGAATGCTGGTCGCAGTGCTGCCCGGGCTCACACTGGTCATGGGCGTGGTGTTGGCGCTGCCCTTTACCTACAAGCTTGGCATCGCGCCTGG
>Ga0066388_100002835_pt1 | contig 10865 bp, 12 predicted proteins | sample PanSoiMetaGPlot6_FD_64539 | JGI IMG/M metagenome (GOLD analysis project Ga0066388, IMG submission 64539) | Tropical forest soil microbial communities from Panama analyzed to predict greenhouse gas emissions - Panama Soil - Plot 6 (Hybrid Assembly) | ecosystem: Environmental > Terrestrial >... | reverse complement strand
TCTGGATCAGCGAGCCTGCGACCAGGCTCCAGCCGTCGACCAGCACAAAGAAAATCAGCTTGAACGGCAACGATACGACGACCGGCGGCAGCATCATCATGCCCATGGACATCAATACTGAGGCAACCACCAAGTCGATGATGAGGAATGGCAGGAATAGCAGGAAACCGATTTCAAAGGCGCGTTTAAGCTCGGAGATCATGAATGCCGGCACCAGCACCCGCAGCGACAAATCTTCGGGTTTGGCCGGCTCGGCTTCCTTCGACATATCGACAAACAGCTTGAGGTCTTTCTCACGCACGTTTTTCTGCATGAAGGCGCGCAGCGGCTGCGAGCCTCGTTCGAAGGCCTGTTCGGCCGTGATTTCGTTGGCAACCAGGGGCCGGATACCGGTGTCGTAAGCGCGTTGCAACGCCGGTCCCATCACAAATGCGGTCAAAAACAATGCGAGCGACACGATAACGGCATTGGGCGGCGCGGTCGCCGTGCCAAGCGCGGTGCGCAACAGCGACAGCACCACAACGATGCGCGTGAATGACGTCATCATGACGAGGATTGACGGCGCAAGGGACAGCACCGTGAGCAGCGCGATCATCTGGATCACGCGCTCGGTGAGTCCGTTACCCTGTCCGAAATTGACGCTGATATCCTGAGCGGCGGCTGGCGCTGTCGCGAGGAGGATCCCGGCTACTCCGGCCGCCACCGTCACGAGACGGACACGGCGGCCGGAACGGCCTATCACGATTTTCCCGACGGACGGCCGAGTAAACTGGCCATCTCCTCTTCGAGATTCTCATAAAGGTTCTTGCCCGGGGTTGCCGCAGGCTCTGCCCGCGGCTCAGGCTTGGCGTCCAACTTTGGCTCCGGCTTGGCGTCGAATTTCGGTTCAGGCTTCGATTCAAATTTCGCTGATTCAAATTTCGGTTCTACCCGCGTCTTGAAATCGCGGGGCGGCGCGCGCAGCGATGAATCGCCGGACCTGGCCGATGCTCCGGACGATTGCACAGCAAGGGGATCGGTCACCGGCGGCCGGGTTTCCGGCATCGGTGCGCGGCGCAGCGCAGCCTCGAGTTGTTGAGCCATCTCCGCAAGATTGTGATCTGACTGGGTCCCTGCAGACGGCTCGTGCACCGAGACCGGCGCGCGTGGTGCAGGTTCCGGACGCGCGGCCGGAGACGCGTGATCGGGCGGGCCCAAGCGCGTCGACAATTCCGCGGCGAGCCCGGTCAGGCTGTCGGCTGGACGGGCGCGCGCGCCGGGCTCCGATGCGAGCCATGGTTCTTCTGTCGCCGCCGAACGGTAGGAACGGGATGCAGCAGCGGACGCCGGCTCGCCCGCCGGCTGCAGTGGCCAGCCATTGTCGATAGTTGCAGATGCGCGCGCGGCGGGTTCGGGAGCGACCCGGGTCGGCTCGCGAGCCACGTCACGGGCGGCAACCGCACGAACGATGTTGGGCTCGACGACCAAGTCGGTCGGGCCCCCAATCATCAGGAGATGCTCAATATTGTCGCGGCGGATCAACACCAGTCGCCGACGACCATCGACGGTCGCCGCATCGATGACCGCGAGCCGCGGTTGACGTCCGCGCGTAGCGCTCCCCAGACGACTTGCACCAAAGCGGCGTACGAGCCAGGCGGTTAATCCGATCAGCGCCAGCACCACGAGAAAGGCAATGAAGAATCGCGCGGCCAGCGGCATCTCCGAGCCGAACAAGGTCTCGAACATTAATGCGCTCCGTATTTCGTGCTGCCAGACATTAGATTTAAATCGGCCGAATGGTTAATTCACTAGGCACTATTTGCCGCCCTCAATACTAACAGAGTATTAACAAATAAAGTGGCTTTTTACAGTCTGACGTAAATACCGGATCATCTATGTTCCTCGCCGGGCCAGCGCTCCCTGTAGTGGCCACAGATCCAAATATCCCGAAATGTTCCTTTACCAGCCATTAACCATACGCCCGGCAAAGTCTGCCTAGCGCGACGCTGCGTCCGCCCAGCGCGGCACCGCCCGCGAAGGGGAACTTGGGGGAGCGGGCCATGGCCATTGCCGATATTCCAATTTTGTCCATGTTGCGCACGCGGCTCGATTGGGCGCAGGCGCGCCAAAAGCTCCTGGCCGAAAACGTCGCTAATTCCGACACGCCAAAATATCGCGCGCGGGATCTGGCGCCGTTGAAATTTGAAGAGCCCCCGCTGGCGACGCCTCCGGTTACGGTCGCCGCTCTCTCACTGACGCGAACCGATGAAGGTCACTTGCCTGGCGTCGGCATGAGCCAATCGCCATACCGTGCGGGAAATACACGTCTCTTCGACGTGCGTCCGACCGGAAACGCGGTGAACCTTGAGGAAGAGATGATGAAGGTCGCCGCTAACCAAATGGATTTTCAGACGGCAACCGCGCTCTACACGCGCAGTCTCAATCTTATCAAAACGGCGCTTGGCAAACGCTGAGTGCGCAAACGCCACCTGAAGGAGAGCAACGGTGGATTTCATAAAAACGCTCAGCATCGCGGCGTCCGGCTTGCGCGCTCAAGCGGGCCGTATGCGGATCATTTCAGAGAATATCGCTAACTCGGACTCAACGCCGCAACAGTCCGGCGCCGATCCCTATCGTCGGAAAATTGCAACCTTTCGCAGCGAACTCGATCGTACGCTTGATACCCAGCTGGTCGAACTCGGCAAGGTGCAGACCGACAGCTCCGATTTCCGGCTGAAATACGAGCCGGGCCATCCGGCTGCCGACGCAAGCGGTAACGTCAAATATCCAAACGTCAATTCGGTGATCGAATTAACCGACATGCGCGAGGCCCAGCGCTCCTACGAAGCGAACATCAATGTAATCAGCGCCACCCGGCGCATGATCCAGCGCACCATCGACATTCTCAAAGCCTGAAAGGCGTAAATCACCATGGCCACCCCACTTGCCGCCGCCAGTGCTTATGCCAGCGTTGCGCGTATTGCATCGGAATCGAATTCACTTGCGCTTGTCCGCGACCCTGCCGCGGCGGCGACCGGCGACACCAGTTTCGCAGCCGTGCTCAAGGAGGCGATCGGTTCGGTTGCCGAAATGGGCCGCAAATCCGATGCTCAGACGCGCGCGGCTGTCAACGGCAAGGCGAATATTATCGACGTAGTGACCGCGGTGTCTGAAACCGAGGTTGCCATAGATGCCGTCGTCGCCGTCAGAGATCGCGTTATCGCCGCCTATGAAGATATCATGAAAATGCCGATCTAGGGCCGTGGTTCGATCATGACAGGCTCTGAGGTTCTCGACGTTTCGCGCGACGCGATATTCACTCTGATCGTTGTTGCAAGCCCTGTGATGCTGGTCGGGCTTGCCGTCGGCGTGGCTATTTCGCTGTTGCAGGCGCTCACTCAAATTCAGGAAATGACCATCGCTTTCGTGCCAAAAATTCTGGCAATTTTTATTACCCTGCTGATCGCATTGCCGTTCATGGCTGAAAAGATGCACGCTGAGATGTTGCGGATCGCCGCGCGCATCGTCAGCGGCTAGAGCAATCAATGCGCGTCGACATTTCATTTCTGCCGGCGATGGCGGCGGCATTTCTGCTGACCTTTGCGCGCGTCGGCGCCATGGTGATGTTGCTGCCGGGTGTCGGCGAGCTGAACCTGTCGTCACGTGTGCGCCTGAGCATCGCGTTGGTGCTGAGCGCGCTGCTGTTGCCCGCCCATCAGAAGGCCTATGCGGTCAACCTTGGCGCCCTTGGTCCGGTGCTGGTCCTGCTCTTCCAGGAACTCATGATCGGGGCTGTGTTGGGCCTGACCGCAAGGCTGGCAATTTCGGCGCTTCAGGTGACAGGATCGGTCGTTGCGCAACAACTGGGTCTGGGCTTTGTCACCGCGGTGGATCCGACCCAGAATCAGCAGGGCCTTCTGGTCGGGAACTTCCTGACCGTGCTTGGTATTACGCTGGTTTTTGCCACCGATCTGCATCATCTCGTGATTGCTGCGATGAACGACAGCTACAACATCTTCCAGCCCGGTGAGCTGCCTCTTATGGGCGATACGGCGCAACACATCACGCGCGTCATTGCAACCGCGTTCCGCATCGGCATTCAGCTCGCCGCGCCCTTTCTTGTGTTCGGATTGCTGTTCAATCTCGGGCTCGGCGTCTTGTCGCGTCTGATGCCGCAAATGCAGGTGTTCTTTATCGGACTTCCCCTGTCGATCTTGCTCGGTTTGCTGCTGCTGCTCCTCGTGATCGGCGCCATGATGAGTACCTTCGTCAGCTATCTCCAGGGCGTACTCGTCGACCTTGCGTCTGGCGGCTGAGCGTGAGCAGGCATGGCTGAAGACTTCGAAGACACCAACAAGACAGAAGAGCCGACGCAGAAGCGCCTCGAGGAGGCGCTCAAGCGCGGCGACGTGGTCAAGAGCCAGGAAGTCAATACCTGGTTCGTCATTGCAGGCGCTGCGCTGGTGCTGATGGCGTTCTCCGGTGTCATGAGCAAAGACCTCACAACGACCATGCGCGGGATCATCGCCAATTCGTATGACATAAGCATGGACGGGCCGGCTTTGCCGCGATTGTTCCAGAAAATCGGCAGCGAAATGATCGCAGCAATGGCCATTCCCTTTCTCGTTCTGCTGCTGGCGGCGGTTGGCGGGAATGCCATCCAGCATCGCCTGGTGTGGTCGCTTGAGACACTTGCTCCGCGGCTTTCCAGGATTTCGCTATCGGCGGGCCTCCAACGATTGTTTTCGAAGCAGGCGCTCGTCAATTTTGGCAAGGGGCTGATCAAGCTGGTGGTTGTTGGCAGCGTGCTCACGGCCCTGATGTGGCCGGAACGGGGGCGGCTCGAGGCGCTCACCCACAGCGATGCGGCATTGATCGTGCCACTTTGCCTCAAGCTCGCGCTGAAGTTGCTTGGTTCCGTGGTGGCAATGCTCGCCGTAGTCGCCGCCGCTGATTACCTTTTCCAGTACCGACAATGGTACGACCGGCAGAAAATGTCCTTGCGAGAACTAAAGGAGGAGTTCAGGCGGACGGAAGGTGATCCCGCCATCAAAGGCAAGATGAAGCAGGTCCGGCAAGTGCGCATGCGCCGGCGCATGATAGCAGCCGTTCCCAGAGCCGCGGTCGTCATCACGAATCCGACGCACTACGCGATTGCGCTCGAATACGAACGCGGCATGGAAGCACCGGTCTGCGTCGCCAAGGGCGTCGACGCAATGGCGCTCAAAATCAGGGAGGTGGCGGACGAGCATTCGGTTCCCGTCGTGGAGAATCCGCCGCTTGCACGCGCTCTCCACGCGACGGTCGAAATCGACCGACAAATTCCGCCGGAACACTATAAGGCCGTGGCTGAGGTGATCGGCTACGTCTTGCGGCTGCGCCGGGCGGTATCAGGCAGGCGGTGAGCGGGCGGTCACCATGCAAAGTCCTGAATTCGTACAGGGTGGCACTTGCGCCGACAGGGCGGCTTAAGGCACTCAAGGGTTATGGCGAGTCAGGATCGGTCGGCGCCGATGGAAGGGCGGGACCGTGCCGGAGGGCACGAGCGCAAGGCCTTCGACAAAGGCCAGGGCGTCCCGCGCGGCGGCTCGATCACTATGGTGCTGTTGGTCGCGGCGGTGCTGATTGGCGCGGCTGTGGGGCTGATCTATGTCGGCCACGACTATGTGGAAGCCTACGTTCTGACACTGTTGGCGGTGCTGGGAACCGTCGGCGTATTTGCGCTGTTTGCCGTGGCTTCCGGGATCCTGCGGTTTGCCGGCAGGGACCAAAGCAATCCGCTGCCCAAGATGGTGGTCGACGGGGCGTTCGATGGCATCCTGGTAAGCGACCACGCCGGGCGTGTCGTCTACGCCAACGCCGCTTATCTCGATCTGATCGGCGCAACCGACATGCGCGATGTGCGGCCGATCGAGCGCGTATTCATAGGCGATCCGGACGTGTCCGAATCAATCTATCGCCTGCTCAAGGCCGCGCGCGAGGGTCGCCGGCTGCAGGAGGAGGTACGAATAACCGGCGCGGCCGGTGAGGGCGCCCGCTGGCTGCGCATGCGGGTGCGGCCACTTGGCGAGAGCCGCCGCGACGCGCGAATGACTGTATGGTCGATTGCCGATGTGACGCGCGAGCGCGAGCGCCAGGAGAACGTGTTCCAGGAACTGCAGCACGCGATCGACTATCTCGACCACGCGCCTGCTGGGTTCTTTTCGATCGATTCAACCGGCGACATTGTCTATCTCAATGCCACGCTTGCGACCTGGCTCGATCACGATCTCGCCCAGGTGGGCGCCGGTTCGCTCAAGCTCGGTGACATTGTCGCGGGTGAGGGCGCTGCGCTGCTGATGACGCTCAATGCAGCGCCCGGTGAGGTGAACACCGAAGTGTTCGATCTTGATCTGAAAACCCGTGCGGGCAAGCCGATTCCGGTGCGCCTGTTTCACAAGGTCGCATTCGGCGCCGATGGTTCGCCTGGCGCGTCACGCACATTGGTACTCAACCGGGCGAAAGATGATGGCAGCGATCCGCAGCGCGCCGCTGAAGTGCGCTTCATGCGCTTTTTCCAGAACACGCCGATGGCGATTGCCACGGTCGACAGGACCGGTCGTATCGCGCGGAGCAATGCTCGTTTTGCCAGCACCTTCGAAGGCCTTTTTAAAACAGACGAACGCTCGATCCTTTCGGTCGTGGCCGAGCGTGACCGGGCGGTTCTTGAGGGGGCGATCCGCAAGGCGGCAGAGGGACAGAGCGACATTGCTCCGGTCGAAGCATTGTTGAGTGGACACCTGGAGCGCTGGGCGAACTTCTTTGTGCTGGCGGTTGATGAGGAAGATCGCGACGGGGAGGCCGCGATCGTCTACGCACTGGAAACGACAGCGCAGCGCACGCTCGAGAATCGTGTTCAACAGCAGCAGAAGATGGAATCGGTCGGTCAACTCGCGGGTGGCATTGCGCACGATTTCAACAATGTCCTTTCAGCGATCATGATGGCGACCGACTTCCTCCTGAACGCCCACAAGCCGACCGATCCGTCCTTTAAGGACATCATGCAGATCAAGCAGAACGCCAATCGCGCTGCAGCGCTGGTGCGTCAATTGCTGGCGTTTTCGCGCAAGCAGACATTGCGTCCGCAGGTCCTCGATCTTGGCGAAACTTTAAGCGACCTCGGCATGCTGCTGAAGCGGCTTATCGGTGAAAAAGTGACCTTGGAAATCGTGCACGGGCGGGATCTGTGGCCGGTCAAGGTGGACATTTCGCAATTCGAACAGGTGATCGTGAATCTTGCCGTCAATGCCCGTGATGCCATGCCTGACGGCGGCAAGCTTTCTGTGCGCACAACCAATGTTTCTGCCGACGAATGCGGCAAGTACGCCTACAAGGGCATGCCCAAAGCCGATTATGTGCTTGTCGAAGTCAGCGACACCGGGACCGGCATTCCACCCGGTATCATTGATAAAATCTTCGAACCATTTTTCACCACCAAGGAAGTCGGCAAAGGCACCGGGCTCGGACTTTCCACTGTCTACGGCATCGTCAAGCAGACCGGCGGATTTATCTATGCCGACTCGGAGGTGGGGCGTACTTCATTCCTCATTTTCCTGCCGCGATATGTGCCGGGCGCGGAAGAGACGATCGCTCAAATTCCAACCGCCGAAGCGCCCGCGATTGCCGAAGCAATGTCGGCCGCGGATAGTTTGGCGCGCGCGGCCACGGCCGATCTTACCGGACATGGCACAATCCTGTTGGTCGAGGATGAAGAAGGTTTGCGCGCACTGAATGCGCGCGGACTGGCCTCGCGCGGATACACGGTGCTGGAAGCCAGCAACGGTGTTGAGGCGATCGAGGCTTTTGACAAATTTGGCCAGGTCGACCTTGTCGTGTCGGATGTGGTTATGCCGGAAATGGATGGGCCGACGCTGCTTAAAGAGCTGCGCCAGCGCGATCCGGCGGTGAAAATTATCTTCGTGTCCGGTTATGCCGAGGAAGCGTTCAGCAAGAATCTCCCGAGCCAGGAACAATACGCGTTCCTGGCCAAGCCGTTTACGCTCAAGCAATTGGTCGCCGAAGTGAAAAAAACGCTGGTGCAGTAAACCGCGGCTAGACCCGGCCGGTCAGTGCCAGGATCAACACGACGATCAGGATTACGCCGAGGATGCCGGATGGGCCATAACCCCAACCCGAGCTGTAGCCCCAGCGCGGAAAGGCACCGATCAACGCCAGAATCAAAATGATAACAAGGATAGTACCGAGCATGGTCGCGCCCCGTAAGCTAGTGCTGCGGCTTGTCGCCGCCGGTTTCCGCCCTTTGCGGAGTTCCCGGCAATAACGGTTTTATCGGGGCTTGGTTCCCGACATCATTCACATGATTGCGCAAGGCGTGTCTTGCGGAAGACGGTGGCTTGCAATGGGCAGTAGAAACTGCCGGCATTGAATTTCATTTGTGGAGCTTGAAAATAATCACGTTCGCGCGCAGCGGCGGCAGAGCCAGTATTTGTGTCAGGCTCGCCACGAACAAGCGCCGGAGTTTCATTTTCCAGCAATTTGAGGTCACTCACCGGCGAAGGCTTCGCCGCTGCGAGACCGCTTAACATCAATAGCGCGGTTGCTGCCAACAAGCCTTTCATCGGCCAGCCTTCCTTGCTGTGCGAGGGCAATTTCCAGCCGCGAGAGGGGTTCCGTGCACGATATGATATTCCCGTGATTGGCCTTTCTTTTGCCGCGACTTTGCGGCGCAGGAGTGCCCCTTACAATCCGTCCCACGCGTACATATTGTTCAGCCGGCCGATTTGCCTGGGAGGGCCACCGCAAATGATCAGGAACCGTCTTCTGGTCGCGATCGTCGCGATTTCAACCATGCTCGTCCTTAGTGGAGGGGATACTTGGGCTCGCGCCGGCGGGGGATTCTCAGGCGGTAGCCGCGGCATGCGCACGTTTTCGCCGCCGCCGGTAACATCCACTGCGCCGAATACCGCAAGCCCAATTCAGCGCACGCTCACACAACCTGGGACTGCCGGCACACTTGGCCAGGCCGCGGCGCGGCCAGGTGGTCTGTTTGGTGGCGGATTGCTCGGGGGGCTGGCGGCAGGATTTCTCGGCGCCGGCCTGTTCGGTCTCCTGTTCGGACACGGTTTATTTGGCGGCTTGGCGGGTTTTGCTTCGTTGCTGGGCCTGATCTTTCAAATCGTCCTGATTGTGATGGTGGCGCGGCTGTTGTTCGCCTGGTGGCAGCGCCGCAGCGAACCGGCCTATGCGGCCGCCCATCCGGCGACCGGCCATTCGTTCAGCGGTCTTGGCGGCATGTTAGCCGCCAACCCGCCATCCGGTGAGCCGCTCACCATCGGTAAATCGGATTATGATGCGTTTGAGCGCTTGCTTGGCGAAATCCAGGCCGCGTATTCGGCAGAAGATCTCGACGCTCTGCGCAGCAGAGTGACACCTGAGATGCTGTCTTATTTTTCCCAACAGCTCTCCGAAAATGCGAGCCGCGGTCTTGTCAACAAGATCAGCGGCATCAAACTCGAGCAAGGCGACCTTGCGGAAGCCTGGCGCGAGGGCGGCGTCGACTATGCGACTGTCGCCATGCGCTTTGCCCTCGTTGATCAGATGATCGAACGCGCGAGCGGCCGTACCGTGGATGGGGGCGGGCCGGGTGAGGCCACCGAACTGTGGACCTTCATGCGCGCGCGTAACGGCGAGTGGCTGCTTTCGGCGATTCAGCAGACGTAAAGGCGTCGCATTCGACTGGCGCGGTTTTTTTATGAGAATCGACGCATCCGCCCCTGTCCAAGACATCGGTCCAGAACGCAACTGCCCGCTTGTCGCCTTCGAATATCAGGCATGCATCATGGCACATGCGGTGGCGTCCCGCCGTTTGCCCCCTGCCATTTGCCTCACCGTCGCCACACTCGGCTAACGCGGCGTTTTTGACTGTGGCCCAAAAAGCGCAGTGATGATGCTAACAAGTTGTCATTACGAGTTCATAAAGCGTTATCTGACATCCGCAATCGCCCGGCGAGCCGTTGACGATGCAGAGAAATCCGTCTATGTCGCCGCCCGCAACCTGGTTTTCGGCCTCAACTTGCTGCCACGCTCCCGGTTTTGGGCTGCGCCTCAAGTGAACTCCCAAAAACTTGGCTTGTGACCGCCAACGCGATGAACGCGCGGGCGTTCAACAGGAAGCGTGAAAGGAAACTCTTGATGCCTGTCGGAACTGTGAAATTTTTCAATACCCAAAAAGGCTACGGCTTCATTCAGCCGGACGATGGCTCGAAGGATGTGTTCGTGCACATCACCGCGGTGGAGCGCGCTGGGATGCGCTCGCTGATGGAAGGTCAGAAGATCAGCTTCGAAATTGTGACCGAGCGCGGCAAGCAGGCCGCTGGTAATTTGCAGCCGGCCTGATCCCCACAACGATTAAGTCGAAGCCCGGCGGCGACGCCGGGCTTTTTTTGTGCGTGCCGGGTTAAAGTAGTGCATCTAAAGTAATGCATTTAAAGCAGTACTGCACCATCGGGAGGAATTGACATGGACATTATCGCCTGCGGATCGCGGCCTTCGCGCAAGATGGGGGCGCCGAGCTTCACCGGAACGGTATGGCAAGATCCCATCATTCAGGCGCCGGACCCCGCGCGCATTCGATCGGCATGGGTGCGTTTTGAGCCGGGTGCACGGACCGCCTGGCACACCCATCCACTCGGACAAACTCTCGCGGTCGTCTCTGGAGTTGGACGGGTACAAACCTGGGGCGGGCCGGTGCGCGAGATTCGAGCTGGCGACACGGTCTGGATTCCGCCAGGCGAGAAACACTGGCACGGCGCGACGGCAGACCACGCCATGGAACATATCGCTATGCAGGAGGCGCAAGGCGGCGAGCATGTGACCTGGTTGGAGTC
>Ga0066388_100002834_pt1 | contig 10865 bp, 10 predicted proteins | sample PanSoiMetaGPlot6_FD_64539 | JGI IMG/M metagenome (GOLD analysis project Ga0066388, IMG submission 64539) | Tropical forest soil microbial communities from Panama analyzed to predict greenhouse gas emissions - Panama Soil - Plot 6 (Hybrid Assembly) | ecosystem: Environmental > Terrestrial >... | reverse complement strand
CCAGCCGGCGAGAATGATCCGAACACGACCGACCTGGAGGGCTCGAAGGCCGACACTGTGGTCGAGCCGTCGCTGCCGACCGATCTGACTGCGCCGGACATCATGAAGGGCAGTCGTTCGAGTCGCGGTCCACCGGCCCCGTTTGGGGCTCTTACGATTTCGCAATTCTGCAAGCTGCACGGCATCTCGGAAGGACTGTTTTTCAAACTTCAACGCCGGAATGCCGGTCCGCGAATGATGAAGGTCGGATCGCGCAGATTGATCAGCGCCGAAGCCGCGGCTGAGTGGCGCCGCCGGTGCGAGGTCGAAGGAGTCTGATGTTCGGAATCCCCGCCATCAACGCGTGCTGCTCGGCACTGGATGGTGTGGGTCTTGGTCGCGACCTCGGTCGTGATCGTGCCGGGCAGATCAACCAACGCCGGCCGAGATGCCGGAGAAAGATTTGAAAAATGGTGAAACGTTATAGAGCGAACGACGGCGGCATCGCCGCAACCGTGCTGCCCACCAAGACCAAAGCCGAGTGCGCCTTTGCGGCGCTCGATCTTCACAGAGGCAAGCGGTTGCCTACCCTGGCGGAGGCGGCGGCCGCGAAAGGGGTGTCGCCGACCTATCTGAAACTCGCATCGAAGGCCACGCCCGAGCAGCGCGAAGCCATCCTGGCCGGCAAGCGGCGGCTCGTCGCCCTCGCTAAGCCCTCCAACAACATCAGCAGCACGGAGCTCCTCGCGATCGGCCGCCAGCTCGGCGTCGAGCCGCTCTGGGGGGTGATCGTGGAGCTGCTGGACGAGGGGACGACGACGGCGACTGCGACCTAGGCCAGCACTACCACCACGGCGTCGCTCGCCGCGATGGTGGGCGGCGTCGTCTTCTAAGGAGACTAACCAATGCCGATGGAGGTGAAAGACACCGCCGGAAACGTTCTTCTCTTCAACGACAGCGACGAGAATGTCGTGGTCAATGCCGCGGTGACGAACTTCGAGCCAGTGCCCGGCATGATGTTCTGTCGTTGCGGCAAAGAATTCAAACGCTGGAATTCGAACCCGCAGAACAATGGCACCAGCATGATCGTCTGCCCGGCCTGCCATGCGACGCAGGGTTTCATCGCGGTCGCGGTCGAGGTGATCGACTAGCCCGCCGTGGGTGCCGGTCATCGAGGCCGGCACCGACCTCGCAACATTCAACATGAGTACAAGTGTCATGGCCGTTCCATTTGGATTCTGGACCCCGACTCCGATCGCGCCGCAGGCGGCGCTCGCCAGCCTGCGCGAGCTCGTCCTCTCGCGGTCGGAGAGGCGGGTGCCGAAATGGAAATTCAGACTGGCGTCGGATCTGGTCCTGCAGATCCAGCCCAAGCTGGCGCACAAGCTCCTGCACAAGTTCGAGTGCCGCGCCGTCGCCTCCGCCGTGGCGGACCTCACGCTGCTCACCAGCACTTATAAGGAGCGCAAGAACGCGCCCGACTACTGGTACATCACCTTCGATCTCAATGCCGCCGAGCAGAGCTCGTGGCGGTTCAAGCCGCGCAGCTGTCAGTGCAAGCGGGATGCCGATCCCGCCGGGACTGTCGACCTGCGCGCGCGGCTGGTCGGAGCGTTCGACGACCGCCGCTTCGACCGCCTGCGGCCGGAGATGATGCTCGGCCATCACTGTCTCGCGTGCGGCAAGGGCCTGACTGACCCCGTGTCCATGGCGCGCGGCATCGGTCCCGAGTGCTGGGGCTCGGCCTCCGCCGACATGCCGCTCCTCCTGAACATGCTCCCTAACGCCGAGCAGGCTCTCGCGGGGTCGTCACCATGACGCTGAGAGAGCTCGTCTTAGCCCGCCCGCGCTTGGCTCACGTTTTCGCTCGTGACGCGCACGACCGTTACGTTGAGCCGGCGTGGTGCAGTCGACGCCTGTTCGAGGTCGAATGGTTCGTGGGTGTCGCGCATGATCCGGCCGCCGGATCTGGGCAGATCGTGCGGTCAGCGCGGCTAGCCGGGTTGAAGGTCACGCAAGCTGATATCGCGCCAATCCGGCGCACCGCCCACAGCATTGACTTCTTCGCCGACGAGACAGAGCGCGACAACGTCATCTCCAATCCGCCCTATGGCCGGCTGCGCGAATTCGCCGAGCACGCGCTCGCGCACACCAGGAAGAGGGTCGCGCTGCTAGTTCCGCTCGCCCGGCTCAATGCCGCTGGTGCGTGGCTCAGATCGACACCGCTGCGGCGAGTCTGGTTGCTGACGCCACGACCGTCGATCCCACCGCATTCGGTCATTCTCGCCGGCGAGAAGCCGCAGGGTGGTCGCGTCGATTTCTGTTGGCTCGTTTGGGAACAGGGCTTCGCGGGCGCTCCGGAGCTCCGCTGGCTGCATCGAGATGGAACGACGCCATGAGGATCATCATTGGACTCGATCCCGGCCTATGCGGTGCTGCGGCCATCATCGCGAAGGACGATAGCGGCGCAATCACGCTTGTTGACGCGGTCGATTTTTCAACCATCGGAGAAGGAGCGCGACGGCGAATCGATGCGGCAATGCTTCGCGACTGGATCATGGGGCACCGTCCGCAGCATGCCGGGCTCGAGCGTGTCGGAGCAATGCCAGGGCAAGGAGTCGCGTCGAGTTTTAGATTCGGTACAGCATGCGGCGCGATCGAAGCCACGCTTGCCCTCTGTCAAATTCCGGTGACGCACATATCACCCGTGACATGGAAACGATTTCACGGATTACGCGGCCCACGAAAGGAACAATCCCGACAGCGTGCTTTGGAATTACTCCCCCATGCGCACCGGCTGCTCAATCTCAAACGACATCATCAACGTGCCGAAGCCTGCTTGATCGCACTGGTGATGCTCACCCTGCTCGACAAGGCGGTGACGCCATGAAGCGGCCGCGCACGCACGAAGAGAAAGCGCTCGCCGAGCGATCCTGGTTGCTCCGGGCCTGGAAGCGCTGGCACCGAGAAGAACGCGACGCCGCGCTCGCAGGGCCGCACGGTCTCATGTTGGCGGAGCTGCTCCGCATATTCGCGAATCTGAAACACGTCAAACCGGCGCAATTGATAGGATTCGTCCGCTCCATTGACTGGGCGTCGGTCGACGCCGCGACCAAGCTAGTCGTCATCCACGAATTCAACGTCGCTATCACCGCCATTCGCGAAAAGAACGGCCTGCCGCCGATCGATGACGGCTTGCCGGGTGAACCGGACACGCCGTTCCGGATCGTCCGCGCAATTGTGCTTACCGCTTCCCCTCCAGATGAGGGCGCCCACCGAGGCGAAGCTCGGCCTGCGTAAACCGTCACCAAGAATCAGGAGAAAGTCATGGCTACATCCATAACAGCATCCGGCGGATTCCCTTCCGGGCTGCCGGGCGACCGGCTCATTCGTGGCACCTTTGCGCGGTGGAACGAGACCTCGAAGTGGACCGATCGCGACGGACTGCGGTTGCCGGAGACGATGCTCGTCATCGGGCACACCAAGGTTCTGCAGAAATGGCAGGACAAGAAGGCGGAGGTGATCAGCAATCACCCGCTTCCCGATCCGAAAGAGCTCAACGCCAAGATTCCGGAGTCGGAATGGGAGCTCGATCTCACCGGCAAGCCGACGCCGCCCTGGAAATTGACGTTCGTGATCTACATGGTCAACTTGAAGACCGGGGCGATCTTCACCTACGCCAACTCCACCTACGGCGCCATGCTCGCCTACTCCCACCTGGAGGAGCAGATCAGCGTGATGCGTCTCCTGCGCGGCGAGCACGTGTTTCCGATCGTGCGGCTAGAAACGCGCCCGATGCCTACGCGTTTCGGGATGAAGGCACGCCCGCATCTGGAACCGATCGACTGGCGCGTGCCCGGTGGCGGCGGCTCCCAGCTGGCACCGCAGTCGCCGACGCCGCAAATCAGTGGGCCATCGGCATCGTCATCGGCGCCATCACCGGCACCTGCAACTCCGCCAACAACTCCGCCGGCAGCTCCGGTCCTCGACAGCACGCGGCCCGCGAAGCCGGTCACGGTTGCCGAACTCGTTGATGACGAATTGCCGCCTTGGGCCTGAGCGGCCGGCGACAAACCCCAACAATAATGCGGGAGGCGCTTGAAGCCTCCCGCCTCCGGAGGTGGCGCCGTGACCGTCTACTGGGATGTTGAGACTTACTCGCAGATCCGTCTCTCTGACCACGGCGCCCATGTCTATGCGGCTGGCCCGACCGGCGTGTTCTTTCTTTGCTACGCGATCGACGATGGCCCGGTCGAAACCTGGCGACCCGGCGAGCCGGTGCCGGCGCCGTTCGCCGATCCCGCCGGATTCCGGTTCGTGTCGGATAATTGGGAATTCGAACGTCTCATTCACGAGCATATTCTCTGCCCACGCTTCGGCTTCGCGCCGATTCCGCTCGAGAATCAGGATTGCGCCCAACGCCTGGCCCTCGCGAATGCCTTTCCGGCCGAGCTCGGATTGCGCTGCGAAGCGCTCGGCCTGCCCTATCGCAAAGACCCGGAAGCCCGGCGGGCCATGCACCGTCTGTGTCGGCCGCAGACCGCCAAGAAGCGCAAGAAGCCGATAGATCCCGCCGCCCGCGAGTGCGATCTCGCGCTGCTGCTCGCGCGCTGCCAGACCGACGTCGCGGCCACGCGCGCGGCGTATACCAGTCCGCGATTACGACCCTTGTTGCCGCAGGAGCGCCAGCAGCTCCTGCTCGACGCGACCATCAACGCACGCGGCATCCGCGCGAACGTCCCGTTTCTGAAGTCCATGCGTGCGCTCGCCATCCAGGAGCGCGATGCCGTCAACGCCCGCCTCAACGAGCTCACCGCCGGAGTCATTACCAGCGTCGACCAAGTGGCGCGACTGAAGGATGCGATCAACGCGCGCGGACATGCGATGACCACGCTTGGCAAGCGCTCGGTCGCGGCCACCCTGGCCCACCAGCCCGATGATTTTGTGCGCGAGCTGCTCGAGCTTCGGCAGCGCGGCGCCTACGCCAGCGTGCGCATGGCCAAGCGGTTATTGGCGTACGCGAATCCCAGCGACGCCCGCATCCGCGGCGCGCTGCGCATCTTCGGCGCCGGGCCCGGCCGGTGGTCTTCGCCTGGAGCGCAACTACACAATCTCCGCCGCAATGACGCGCAATATCCGGCCAGCCTGGTCGAGGCGGTCATCACCGGCGATCACGCCGAGCTCGCCCGCTTCGGCAATCCGCTCGGCGTCGCGGCCGAACTCTCACGCGCGGCGCTCTGTGCCAAACCCGGGTATGTCCTGATCTGCGCCGATCTCGGCGCCATCGAAAGCAGGATACTGGCATGGCTGAGTGCCGAAACCTGGAAGCTCAGCGCTTACGCGCAATATGACCAAACCGGCGACAAGACGCTCGAGCCATACCGGGTGATCGCGGCGCGCATGCTGCGCAAGAATGACCCCGGCGGCGTCACGTCGGCAGAACGCCAGCTGGGCAAGAGCGCGGAGCTAGCCGCCGGATTTGGCGGGTCGGTCGGCGCTTGGCGCCGGATTGCCGGCGATGATGGCCGCACCGATGCCGAGGTGGTGGCCCTCATCCGCCAGTGGCGCGATGCCCATCCGGCGATCCGCGCGTTCTGGAGCGAGCTCGCACGAGCCGCGCGCGTCGCCATCCGGACCGGCCGGCCGATCCTGGTCGCCCCGGCGCCGCGCCCGCCCATCATCGCCGCCTTTGACGGCTACGCGTTGACCCTCATGCTGCCGAGCGGTCGCGCCATCAACTATCCCGGCGCGCGGCTGGTGCCGAACCGCAAGTTTGAGGACGCAGATCCCGATATTGAATTCTTCGACAACGCCCAGGGTCAATGGAAGCCCGCGCGCGCCTGGTTCGGCACCCTGATCGAGAATGTTGTGCAGGGCACTGCGCGCGACCTGCTCGCCGCCGCTCTGCTTCGCTTCGAAGCGCGCGCACTGCCGTGCGTCTTCCATTGCCACGACGAAGTGGTGATCGAAATTCCGGAGCACGCCATCTCCGAGTCGGAGATCCTCGCGATCCTGCTCAAGTCGCCGGCGTGGACGACCGGTTTGCCGCTGGGCGGCAAGGTGCATACGGGGCTGCTGTACCTTGAGTCGCCGGCCACCGCCGAGCCACCAGCGCCGCAAACCGAGCGGGGGCTCGACGCGCGCGCCCTTGATGCCGACGAGATGCCGGAGCCGACGCTCGTCGAAACGATCGATTTAGGAATCGGATCAGGGCCTGAAGCCGAGCCGGTGACAGCGCGCGGCGACGATCGCCCGCCCGCTCAACCGCGGGACTCGGTCAACGGCGCCACAGTCTCGCTCGCCGAGATCATCGGGCTGCCGCTCGACAGCGACGGCAAGATCCTGTGCCCGTACCACGACGACACCACTCCGTCGCTGCACATCTACCAGGATCACTTCCATTGCTTCAGCTGCGGCGCGCACGGCGGCGCGGTCGACTGGCTGGTCGACGTTGAGGGGAAGACGCGCGACGAGGCGCTCGCATTACTGGCGGACTGGCAGGCTGTCGAGCACCCGCGCGCGCGGGTCATGCGTGCCGCAGCGGATGACGGCCGGACGTTGGCCAGCGCTCTGCGGCTGTGGGAGGCGGCGACCTCGATCGCCGGCACACCCGCGCTCTACTATCTCTCGGACGTGCGCGGCATCGACATCGACGCCCTGCCGCCCGACATCGATGCGGTGCTGCGGTTTCATCCGGATTGCCCGTTCGGCCCCGGCACGCGCGTGCCCAGCTTGCTGGCGTTGTTGCGCGACGTCACCACCGATGAACCGGCCGGCATCCACCGCATCGCGCTGACACCGGCGGTCTGCAACGGGGCAAAGGTCGAGCGCCGTACGCTCGGGCGCTGGCCGGCGCCGCGGGCGGTGAAGCTCTGGCCGGCTGCTACGGATCTTGTGATCGGCGAGGGACTGGAGACAGTGCTCGCGGCCGCCACCAAGCTCGACTATCTCGGCACGCCGCTCCGCCCCGCGTGGGCCGCGATTTCGGCCGGCAATCTCGCTCGCCTCCCCGTCATCGCAGGCGTCGAGCGCCTGGTGCTCCTGGTCGACAACGATGCCGCCGGGCAGGTGAGCGCGCGCCGCTGCGAGAGTACCTGGCTGACTGCCGAGCGCACCGTGATCCGGCTCACGCCGGACCGCGCTGGCGCCGACTTCAATGACATTGTTCTGGAGGAGCTCGTGCGATGCCCATCGTGACGAAACTCAAAGGCTTTACCGCAACGGTCAACGCGCCGCGCGCCTCGCGGCCGATGACGGTGCAGGACTTCTATGCCTACACGCCGACCCACCAGTACATGTTCATCCCGACCCGGGAGCTGTGGGTCAAAGCTGCGGTCGACAGTTGCGTGCCGCCGGTGCCGGCGCGCGACAGGAACGGGCAGCCGAGGCTCGATGCGAAGGGCAATCAAGTCACCGTCAAGCCGAGTCTGTGGCTGGACCGAAACCGCAGGATCGAGCAGATCAGCTGGGCCCCGGGCAAGCCGATGCTATTGCTCGATCAGCTGGTGTCGGACGGCGGATTCATCACACGGCCGGGCGCCACCTGTTTCAACCTCTACCGACCGCCCGACCTTGAATTGGGTGATGCGGCCGAGGCAACACGGTGGCTCGAGCTCGTGCACAAGGTCTACCCCGATGAGGCCGACCACGTCATCAAGTGGCTCGCGCACCGGGTGCAGCGGCCGCAGGAGAAGCTCAACCACGCCCTCGTCTTGGGCGGCGCGCCGGGCGTCGGCAAGGATTCGATCCTCGAGCCCGTCAAACACGCGGTCGGGCCGTGGAATTTCCAGGAGGTATCGCCCGCACATCTGTTGGGGCGCTTCAACGGCTTCGCCAAATCGACCATTCTGCGCGTGTCGGAAGCGCGCGACCTCGGCGAGGTCAACCGCTTCGCATTCTATGATCACAGTAAAGTCTATGCGGCCGCGCCGCCCGACGTGCTCCGGGTCAACGAGAAATATTGGCGCGAGTACTACGTCCCCAACATCCTTGGCCTGATCCTCACCACCAATCATCTGACTGATGGGCTCTATCTACCGGCCGACGACCGCCGGCACTATTTCGCCTGGTCGCCTCGGGTGATCGAGGACACGACCGACGCAGAGTGGAAAGCGCTGTGGCGCTGGTACGGTGCCGGCGGGAATGGCCACGTCGCCGCCTATCTGCTCGAGCTCGACCTGACCGGCTTCGACCCGAAGGCGGCGCCGCCGAAGACATCAGCCTTTTGGGATGTTGTGGCCGCCAGCCGAGCGCCGGAGGACGACGAGCTCGCGGACGTGATCGACGCGCTCGGCAACCCCGACGCCCTGACCCTGGCTGGCTTGGCCATGGCAGCAACCGGGGAGGCCGCGGACTGGCTGACCGATCGTCGGAATCGACGCGCGATCCCGCACCGGCTTGAACGGTGTGGCTACGTCTCAGTGCGCAATGAGGACGCCAAGGACGGCCAATGGGTGCTCAACAAAGCCCGTCAACGCATCTACGCCAAGAGCAGCCTGACAGCAGCCGAGAGGCGATGGAAGGCGCTCGAGCTGGTCAAGGCGAAGGCAAAATAGATGAGATAGATGGAATCGATGATCCCTTACCCCTCTTATATATAGATATAAAAAACCAAAAACCTTTGGGGGGTAAGCGTTCATCGATTCCATCGATCTCATCGATCAGCTGCTGCCCCCTCGCTCGAAATTCGCGGTGAGATGTTACTTGTGTGGAGATGTTCCGATGATGGAGCGCACATCTGCGGTCGCCGAGCCCTTCCTGCGCTGCATGCTCAAGGATGGCCCGCGGTCACGAGCAAGGCTGCTCCAGTATGACTCCGGCTTCACCGAGGCCGCCGTCCTCGAGGCCCGGCTCGCGCTCGGGATCGTGGAACTGAAGATTGAGGGGGTGTTGGCCTGGGCTTGGCCGGAGGACGTGGACAAGCCGCTTGCGGACAATCCGGGGCGCCTGAGACGGCGCTGGCGATGAATGCGCTCCGGCCAAGTCCGACCGACATCATGGCCACGATCACCGCCATCGAGGCCGGCGATCTCTACATCGACCCGATGGTCGACCGGGTGTTCTGGAGTGCACAGCTCTACGACCCGAAAGGTTGCCTGATGGCCGACGGTCAGGCCGAGACCGCAGCGACGGCCATGGCGATGGCGTGGCTAACTACTGGTCACCCGACGCGCTCATCTCGGACGACGTCGAGTTCGACGCCCCGCTGGTCGTTCCCGACGGCTGGCTGTTTCGAATGACTCCGCCCGCCCCGCACGTGCAGCTGCCCGGGCTGATGGGGCCCCAATAATTCTCTGGTCGCTTCGTGCGCGCCGCGGTCTGCACCTGGGCGGGGTGCGGGCTGGCCGACCGCTCGGGCGGAGCAATAAAGCCCGATCGTCGAAGCCCACCCCCGCCAAGCAGGGTGGGAAGGCAACCAGGCTCACCCGCAGATCCTAGTGGGCCGTCAAGGCCACCTCGCCCAACGGCCGGAGCCTTGCCTTGTTGACGGAGGCGAGACGGCAGGTCTAAGGTGCCGCTATCCCCTTATAGACACTGCGATATCGGCCTCGGGTCCTCCCGGGATACCACACAATCTGTGGGTGCAGCCGACCGACGATGACCTTTCAGAGTTGTGTCAGGGGAACTCATTGTAGTATACTGCGTAGTATACTGCCGCGAAAATCCGCCCTTTTTCGGCGGTATTTAGGCCGACATGGATGACGACGCGCCAGTCCTCGAAGGCTTACCGGTCTTGAGTTCCGCGCAGCTGGGTTGGCTTCTGGATCTTGGTCCCCAGCGACTGACTCAACTTGTGCAAGCTGGCACTGCGGTCCGGACCGGGCATGATTGTTACGACCCTCGATCCGTGCGCCGATACGTCCAATGGCAGCGCGCCAACAGCACTAACGGCAACGCCGCTTGGAACGATGCACGCACCGCGCTCGCGCGCGAGCGGGCGCGCATTGCTCGCCTCAATAGGATGGAGCGTGAAGGTGCTCTACTTCCAGCCGATGAGGTGCGCGAAGCTGGGGCGGCATTCGCGGTGCATCTTCGCGACAAGCTGCTCGCGCTGCCGAGCAAGGTCGCTGCTCGCGTCGTCGCTTTGACTCCTGCTCAGGCCGAGCGCTTGTTGAGGGAACAGATCGCGGAGTGTCTCGAGGAACTATCGCGGCTCTCCGTGATCTCCGACTCGCCTCGTCGTCGCGCCGACGTTCTGTCATAGAGCGCTATCGTTGCCGGCTGCCAGCTCCGCTCGTGCGCTGAGTGCGTCCATCCGCTTTCCCAATACCCGCGACATGCTCTGCGCACCCATAAGCCGCGCTAGCGCGATTAAATTTGAGATTCACGCCGATCATCTCCGCAACGTGCGCGCAACGTTTGCTATACCGCGGAGCGTAAGCGGTGCTTCCATGCTTACGGCCGCGTGCAACAGCAGCAGAGGACGGCAGCAGATTTGGCGGCTACTTTCATTCCGTCCGCGTCTTGTGCGCCCCGGTCGCAAACCATGAGTCAAATGCCGGCGGGATGTTGTGGCCGGTCACAAGGCCATCGCGCCAGCTTTCGTGCGCGGGGCGAACGATAAGCATCCACCCCGTGACATAGGCATCCTCCATCAGAAGCTCGGGCTTTCGGGTAAGGCTCGGGTTGTGATCGACAACCACGCCGTCAAAAGCGGCGCGCGCGGAGCCGACCCACTTCCCGCCTTCGACGGTTGCGAATGATCGCCCCCTTTCGAAGTTCCGCCCGTTTCGCTTGGGCGTAAAAACGAGCACCTCACCCATCAGCGACACCGCCCATGAGGTGAATCCAGCTCGGGCCGTTCCATCCGCAAGCGGGTCGTACCAAATCTGGTTCTCGATGTCGTAGTGCAGGTGATCGGGAAAGTCGTGTCCTTGAAGCTTCAC
>Ga0066388_100002833_pt1 | contig 10867 bp, 7 predicted proteins | sample PanSoiMetaGPlot6_FD_64539 | JGI IMG/M metagenome (GOLD analysis project Ga0066388, IMG submission 64539) | Tropical forest soil microbial communities from Panama analyzed to predict greenhouse gas emissions - Panama Soil - Plot 6 (Hybrid Assembly) | ecosystem: Environmental > Terrestrial > Soil... | reverse complement strand
TCGATCCTTCTTTAATCACCAAGAGCGAAGCACGCTACATGAGCGTGGACCTGGGAAAAGGCGCAGGGTATGGCAATACCCTCACCTGGTCTGAAGCAAACAAACCGGCCTCCGCGGGGGACCCTGTGGAGATCCAGATGGATCTTGACCGGGAAAAGTTCTACAAGATGTTTATCGATCTGATGAAAGCGCCAGCCGCTGGTCGCTGAGTGCGTCGAACATCACTGCGGTTGAGCGGGTGGCGCTGCGGTCGTTCCCCGCAGAGTGTACACGAGTCGTTTTACCTCGCTGCGCTCCCGGTCGACCTGAGCCGTCTGTTCTTTCGTGAGCCGCTCGTACTGTTTCACTTCTTCGCTGGCCTTGTCCGGTTGTCCTCCGAGCCGGTATGCCTGAGCCAGCCGAAAGTGCGCCGCCGCCATTGCTGGCTCGAGTTCAATAGCTGATCGATAAGAGGCGGCAGCCTTTCTGAAGTCTTTTCGTTCAGCTTGAATGATGCCGAGCTGAAGGTGCGCCGCGGCAAGTCTTGGATCAAGCGTTACCGCTTTTTCGAGCAAAGCTTGCGCTTGGTCCGCGGTTGCATTGTCATCCGAGCCTTTGCGCTGCTTCCACAGGCTGACCGCGTAATAGTAATTCGCCATGGCGTTGTTCGGCTGTAAGGTGGCGAATCTCTGGAAGCGCTCCGCGACGGCAGGTGATTCGCCATTCTCCGTTACGAGAATCTTTCCGAGAAATAGATATGGAGCGAGATCGTGCGGCGCGGCGTCTGAAGCTTCGCACAATCGCCGAGTCGCCTGATCGTAGGATCCGCGGAAATACCATGCTGCCCCAAGGCCCAGCAGCATTCGTACTGAGTTCGGATGAAAGTCGTGACCATGGTCGAAGACTTCGGTGGCCGGTTCGGGTGCGTGGTGTAGCAGGAGTTCTGCTCCCCAGTCGAAAATGTTGGCCTCGCTCGGATCGAGTTCCGCCGCGCGCTGATACTCGTGCGCTGCCTGCAACGGATCTCCGCCTTGCTCCGCCGCGCCTGCGAGCAGGCGGTGAAGATCAGCCTTGTCCTTCGTGTTGATCGATGGGTCGGAACCCGCTATCGCGGAAGCGCGGGCGAGATATGGTTTGGCGTCCTGCGTTCGGCCATTGCTGATGAGAAACGCCGCCAGGCCATCATTGGCGGCAAAGCTATCGGGATCTCGAGTTTGTGCTGCTCGAAGCTTTGCTTCTACCTCGGCCGATCCTGCGCTCGCGGATTTCGGAGAAGAATCGGTTAGCCCCACGGTTTCTTTTGCGAGTGCGTTCCGTGTGCGCACGATGGCGTCGGAGCCGTGTCCGCCGAGGTTCGTGGTGTCGGTCACGCCCGCGACCGAGAAAGTGGGTTCATCGAAGAAAGCCAGGTTGGGATCAGAAACTGTCAGGGTAACTGACTTTGTTTCCTCGGCGCTCAATTGAATGCCGGCCAGGGTTGCTTTCCCTTGGGTGGCTGTCTCCGCGTGGACTGTATAGCTCCCCTGCGCCAAGCTAGTGAACTTAAACGCCCCGGTTGCATCCGCACGGGCCCTGCTGAGTTCAGTTCCATTGGCCGATTGAAGAGAGACCACCGCACCTGAAATGGGCTGGTGCTTCGAATCGCAGACAGTTCCCTGCAGCGTAGCCTTCGCACGGGAGGGGCTTTCCGGTTGCGCGGCGATGGGCGTGGTCACTCCTGCGAACAGCAGCGCCAGCGCGGCGCAGTTGCGAAATTTCCCGCGTCGGGTCAAAGCAGTGGCCGAGTCTTCGTGGCAGGAATTACAATAGCACGCCTTTCTGTGTGGGTTAGAAGTGCGCTTTGGGGGATCGCAATGGAACCAGTTACAGGCAGAGCTCTGCTCACCCGCCGTGAGTTTGTCGCGTCGTCAGCGATCGCGCTGGCGGCAACAACATTGGCGCACGGAGTAGCAGCCGAAGCTTCCACTCCGCCCGCAGCGGGCGGCGGAAGCCCGGCTCGCGTCATCATCGACACTGACCCTGGTGTGGACGACGCATTGGCATTACTGCTAGCCATGCGGTCACCCGAGCTGAAAATCGAGGCCATCACACCGGTTGCCGGAAACGTCCCCCTGGAGTTGACACTTCCGAATGCGTTGCGACTGGTTGAGATTGCTGGCCGCACCGATATCCCGGTCGCCGCTGGAGCGAGGACCCCCCTGATCCGGCGCCTGGTCACCGCAACCTATGCCCACGGCGAAAACGGGCTTGGAGGCGCCGTCTTTCCTGAGCCGACGACGAAGGCAGTCTCGACTCCAGCGTCAGAGCTGATCCGGCAAATTGTGCGGAAGTATCCGGGAGAAGTGACGCTCATCCCGATCGGACCGTTGACCAATATAGCGACTGCCTTGAACTCAGACTCCGAACTGGCGGGCATGGTCAAGGGAATTGTCATGATGGGCGGATCGCTCTCCGGAGGGAATATTACGCCCGCAGCCGAGTTCAACGTCTATGTTGATCCAGAGGCAGCGCGAATCGTGTTTCAGTCCGGCATTCCGGTCACCATGGTTGGGCTCGACGTGACCCGCAAAACCTCACTGACCGAGGAACACGTCGGCAGGCTGGAACGCGCGCGCAACGCGGTCAGCCAGGCGGCCGCGAAAATCGGGCGCGAGGCCATCACTCACAACCGGGAACGTGGCTTTCAGGTCGGGCCGAACATGCACGATTCGCTGGCAGTGGCCGCTTTTCTCAATCCCGCAATCGTGAAGTTGCAGGATTATTACGTGGATGTGGAAACCACCGGAGAACTCACAGCGGGCGCAACGCTCGGATACAGTCCAATTGCTGGCGATCTACGGCGTGCGCCCGCAGCGGAGAAGGAGGCGGCATTGCATTACGCGATCCGCGGGTCAGCGCCCACTTTGGCAAGCGTGAAGACATCGCCGGTTCTGCGCGAGAAATTCGTCCCTAACGCCAAGGTCGCAGTGGACGTGGATTCGGCAAAGTTCTTCGAGTTGTTGATTGGGCGGTTGGCAGGAGAATAGCGGGTAGTAAGGAAGTGCGGCAGTCCTTGTGAACGCTTCCTTCCGATGACATCAAGCCGGGGTGGGGTTACGAACAAGATGAAGACGAAAGCGGTTGGGCTGAGGTTCTGTCTTTTGGCAACGTTGCTGGCTACGTGTCTTGCTAGCGCTGCGCAGGAAAAACGAAAGATCATCATCGATCAGGATGCGGCTGGCCCCGCAGGCACGGATCAGCAGGCAATCCTGTTGTTGATCCAGTCCGCTCAAACGCAAGTATTGGGCATCACCGTGGTGACTGGCGACGCCTGGCTCACCGAAGAGGTGGCGCATACGCTCCGAACGCTGGAGTTGATCGGACGCAAAGACATACCCGTGCTGCGAGGCGCCGAGTACCCGCTCGTGCGCCGCCAGCAGGAAACCGAGCAGTGGGAGCGGCGTTTCGGGACCGTGCAGTGGCTTGGAGCCTGGACACCACGTGTTTACCACGCGCCTCGCGAGTTGGGGAAAATGCCCGAGGGTATGCCAGCAACCAAAGCATCCGATGAAGATGCGGCGCATTTCATGATCCGCATGGTTCACAAGTATCCCCACGAGGTCACGATTTACGAGGGCGGGCCGATGACCAACCTCGCCGTTGCCATCTCGATCGATCCAGAGTTTCCGAAACTCGCCAAGGAACTCGTGTTCATGGGCGGCAGCCTTAATCCCGAGACCGATGATCCGGAATTCGCCGACAATCCGCGTCACGAATTCAATCTGTGGTTTGATCCCGAAGCTGCGCACATCACGCTCCGCGCGCCGTGGAAGAAGATCGTGTGCACAACTGTCGACATTTCCGTGAAGACGCGCATGACGATGGGCTTGATCCAGCAAGTCAAGGCGGAAAGTAGCCTCGTGGCCCACTATATTGGGACCTACGGTCGCCTGTACGGTCAATACAACTATCTCTGGGACGAACTGACTTCAGCCGCCTGGTTGGATCCATCTCTAATCACAAAAACCGAAACTCGATACATGGACGTCAACCTCGATCGCGGCGCCGGCTATGGCGACACCTTGACCTGGAATGATCACGACAAGCCCGACCGAGAATTACAGCCGGTCGAGATTCAAGTCGATCTCGACACCGAGCGCTTCTACAAGATGTTCGTCAATCTGCTGACAGCAGAGACGCCAAAGCCGTAAGATTTCTGCGATTCGCGTGGCCTAACGTCCCAGTTCTCTTATCATCTCTTGGGCAGCTTTGTGTTCCGGGTTGCGCTTGAGCAGCTCCTCGAGTACGGCCCGTGCCTTCTCGCGGTCTTCCTCGATGGCATGGACCCGCGCAAGATTCAGGTAAGATTGGTCAAAATCCGGCGCAACTCGGATGCTCTCCTGAAAGCTGGCAACGGCCTGGTCCCGCCGGCCAGTCCGCAGATACAGAATCCCCAGATTGTTCAGCGCCTCGGGATATACCAGTCTCAGTTTGAGCGCACGCTGCAAATACTGCTCGGCGCGCGCCGTGTCGCCGTTTTGCGCATACACCATGCCGAGCCCGTAATTCGCTTCCGGATCAGCGGGCGCCGCCCTGAGAGCCTCCTCGTAGGTGTCCTGCGCTTCCTTCCATCGCTTTGTTTGCCGGTAGGCGCTGCCCAGATTGTCTAGGGCGATCATTGAATCGGGGCTCAGGCGTAACGCCTGCCGAAAAAGTTCGATGGCCTCATCTAAACGTCCTTCGCGCGCCGCGAGAATTCCGAGGTTGTTCCATGCATTTGGCAGCGTGTCGGGATAAGTGGCTGTCAGCTTGACACTACGTGAGAGGTTCTCGCGAGCCTCGGCATTCCGCTGCTGATTCAGGCAGACGCTACCGATGCCATACAGTGCTTCTGCGCTCGCCGGATCATCGCGCAGGGCGATCCGGAACGACGCTTCGGCCTGATCAAGATATCCGCGCTGAAAATAGAGCGCGCCGAAGGAAAGATAGTTACGGCCGAATTCTACGGTCTCCGAGATTCCAGGGAAGGGTACGGCCCGCGCCAGCCTTTCGGCCGCAGTCTGCGGAATGTGCTGAAAGTCCTGTTCGATGTGACCGGACTCTGCCGGACCTTGATATACCTTGACGATTTCTCCCCGGGGGCTGGCCAGGAACGACGTGGGCAGGACCATGTCGCGATGCCTGTCGAAGAGCTGGCGGTAGAGGGTGTTGTAAATTCCGGCGATATCATCCGTTCCGCACAGAATCGGAAACGCGTAATGGTGGTCGCGCCCGAACGCCTGCAGTTGTTCCCTCTCGGAGGCATCGTCCAGATTGACCGCAAGGATCTCCAGACCCTGAGAAGACCAGTGAGAGTGGTGACGGCTGAAGCTTTCCAGGTCGGCCATGCAAGCCGCAGAGTGCATGCTCCAGAAATTCAGCAAAACGAGCTTGCCGCGAAGTGTGGAAAGAACCCGGGTACGCCCGGCTAGATCGGGAAGAGAGATCTCGGGGGCATCGACCGGAGCGAGCAGCCACGTTTCGACCGTCGCCGGAAATTCGGCAGTTCGAACGTCGTGAGTAGAATCCGGTTGAACCGAAGTGCCTTCTCGCGCCTGTGACGGTCGAAATGCCTCGACGCGGCTGGGCGGCTGCCCCTCTTCCACCGAGATTCTGGAGTTGGTTGGCAGATCGCGGATTTCCTGTACTGTCCCGCTGGGCCAGCGGATCGAGGCGTGCACCGGGCCTTTGCTCCGACCTAGTCCGAAGAACAATTCTTTGCTGTGTTGCGAGAGAAACCCGGAGCCCGCCTGCAGAATGCGCGTCTGGCGGCCCGCTTCAGTTTCAATCGTGACTGTGGCCCCGATCGCGTCGCGATTGCTCTTGTTGCCGCGCAGCCGGAAAGCGATCGCCGGCGGCAAGTCAGTTATCACGTTCTTCAGAATCCGCAACACGGGCGCGTTACGGTTCTTGAGAAACAACTCCTGCCGCCCATCGCCGTCAAAATCTGCCAGGGCAAAAGAACGCCCGTCTTCGAGAAAGTCGAGTCCCACCGCGCCGGAAACATCAGAGAATGTCCGGTCGCCATTGTTCGCGTAGAGCACGTTGCGTTCGTAGCCGCTCCAGGTGCCATCGGAGCGGATGAGTTCGTTGATCGCGCCCCAGCCTTGCTCGTAATCGTGCGAGGGTTTCGCTTCGTCGGGCGAATGGGCGACTACCTGCCGCCAGAAGAAACTGTTCAGATCTTCACGCGACGGCCCAGACACCATACCGTTAGCGATGTATAGGTCCTGGAAGCCGTCATGGTCGAAATCCCACGCATCGCTGGACCATGCCCAGCGGCCATTTCCCGCACCGGAAGCCGCCGTTGCATCCGCGAATGCATTTCCCCCGCGGCGATTGTGATAAAGCGAATTTCCCATCGCGTGTTTGTGATACAGGCGGCGAACCTCTTCCGGAGATCCTTTCTTGAAAATGTCCTGCATTGTGACGCGTTCGCCGGCAGAAGTCCACATGTTGGCGACATAGAGATCCTGGGCACCGTCGTTATCGTAATCAAAGCAGCAAACGCTCATGCCGGCGCCGATGTCTTCCACACCCGCCTCGGCGGCCATGTCCGTGAATGTGCCGTCTCCGTTATTGCGGTAGAGATTCTTGCGGCCGAAATCGTTCACCACATAGAGGTCTGGCCAGCCGTCGCCGTTGAAGTCGCTCCAGCCGCAGCAGAAGCTGTAGCGCGTGTTGTTCTTGTCGAGTCCGGTTTCCCGCGTCACGTCGCGAAATGTTCCATCGCGATGGTTGCGCATCAGGAAATTCGGCGGGCCGTTCTCGGCGTCGTAATAGGGGGATGGGTATTTGTATTGTTCCGCGCCCTGGTAATAGACATAAAGGCAAAAGTAGATGTCGAGCCAGCCATCGCGATCGTAGTCCGCAACCGCCGCGCCCGTGAAAGTGCCTTGCGGCGGATTAGCAAACTGAAACGCATCCGGTTTCTGGCGGAACTGCGCGTTTCCCTGATTCAAAAACAGCAACGGCCCGGTGGCGCGGACGACAATCAGATCCTGTCGGCCATCATTGTCGACGTCGACGAAAAGGGCGCAGGCCGTGTTCTCAATCACGCCAACGCCGGCCGAATCCGTGATGTCTTCGAACGTTCCGTCGCCGCGATTGCGATAGAGGCGGTTCGGCAGGCCACCCGGCTGGCATACATAAAGATCGTCAAGTGCATCCCCGTCGATGTCGCCGACCGAGACGCCGTTGTGGCCGTAGATGTCGATGCCGCAGGCTCCATCGAGCACTGTGCGCCAGTAATCGGTACCGTGCAAAAGCTGCGAGGAATAGGACATGTTCCTGCCGAGCGCGGCTGCCGTGATATCGCTGTACACCGGCCGAAAAGTGCGGCTTTGAGTTTCATCAAGGGCTCGCCAGGAACGCAAGCGAAGATCGCCCGCTCGTGTTGGTTCCCAAACCAGATCCCAGTTGCCGAGTAACTGTTCGCGATAAAGGCCATGTCCAGTTCCGACCAATTCGTACCGCACCCGCGTGCTTAGCTGCCGTGGCAGTTGATCGGAAGCCTGTGTTTGCGGCGTGGCTTCGATCCTGGTGATCTGGAATTCCGCGATAAGAATTTTCGTGAACGGAGCCAGCACGGACCGCAGGTCACGGAGCGATCCGTCTTTCTCCAATGGAGCATTTGCAAATGAATTCCGACGAACTTCGACCGGTCCAGTCCGCAAAGGCCGAGACGAAACGGGAAGCAAAGATGTTCCAGCGAAATTTGGTGCGATGACATCCTGGATGGCTTCGAGATTATCCGGAGAAGTGAGAAGCCCTGCGCTCCAGCGCGCCAGAATCGCGTCGATGGCATCCACATATTTTTCCGCGACAAACTCGTCGGACCCCGCCTTTGCTTTGAGCAGAAGCGCATCAAGCGGACGCGGCGTTCGATAGTGAGGATGGAGGTGATACTCTCCGGCAGTTGCTGGGGGAGTCGCCGACGCCAAAGCAGAAAGAGGAAACGCCAAACGACCCAGACCCGCAGGGATGAACATCGCCGGCGCGCTCTGGCAGCAGCTGACCAGAAATTTCCGGCGCTGAGGATTGACCGGATATTTCTTGCCCGACTCGCTCAGAGCATGGCTCCCAAGGTCAATGTGGACGCGGATGGATCATTGTAGACCATCCCAAACAACGGCTGATTCCGCACTCAGAACGCCGTCTGGGTCAACTGCAGCAGATCCCATGTGTTCCCGTAGAGATCCTCCCACACGGCAACGGTCCCATACGGTTCTTCGCGCGGAGCTTCGTGAAACTTCACGCCACGCTCTTTCATGGCGCGGTAGTCGCGCCAGAAGTCATCCGTATGCAGAAAGAGGAAGACGCGTCCCCCGGTCTGATTGCCAATCCGGCCGGCCTGTTCGGAATTAACGGCGCGCGCCAGCAACAGGTTCGTGCCGCGCGAACCGGGCGGCGCAACCAGCACCCAGCGCTTACCTTGCCCAAGATCAGTGTCCTCGACCAGGGTGAAGCCGAGAGTTTGCGTAAAGAACGCAATCGCCTCGTCATATTCGCGCACCACCAGGGCAATATAGCCGATCGTCTGTGGCATGTGGTTGGATAGGCCTCGCGATCGTAGTGTGTCCCACTTCTGAAATAAATCAAGCTCGCATCCAATTCGGAACCGGAAAAACAACGACCCGGCGTGTGGTAGTCTTACGCTTTTCGACGACTCGAACTGAGCGAAACCCGCACGATGCACCCGCCCCACATCGCCGTCGTCGGCAGCTATGCCACCGGCTTGACCATGAAGGTCAAGCGGCTCCCGGGGACCGGCGAGACTGTTCTGGGTTCCGGCTATCGAGTGGACCACGGCGGCAAGGGATCGAACCAAGCTGTGGCCTGTGCGCGCATGGGCGCGAACACCAGCTTTGTGGCCCGGATCGGAAATGACGCGTTTGGCGACAGTGCGCTTGCGCTCTATCGCGAAGAGGGAATTGATGTGGCATTTGTCCGACGAACTAGCGATCGGCCAACCGGAGTCGGTTTCATCCTGGTCGAGTCCGGCAGCGGCAACAACTGCATTGCCTTCGACGCAGGCGCGAACGAGTTCTTGACCGCGGACGACATCGCGAGCAGTCAGGGCGCATTCCGTGACGTTTCCGTGGTGCTGGCACAACTTGAGATTCCAGTTGAGGCAGCCGCGGCCGCGATGAGCGCAGGCCGCAACTGCGGTGCAACGACCATCCTCAATCCCGCGCCCGTCCGCCCGCTGCCTGCATCGCTATTCCATCAGATTGATATCCTCACGCCGAACCAGACTGAGGCCAAGGTGCTCACCGGACGAAGTCCCGATGCGTCGGTCGCGCCCGAAGAAGTTGCCCGCGATCTGATTGCCATGGGCGTTGGAACGATCGTCATGACCCTCGGCGAAGAGGGCGCAATGATTGTGGCGGCATCGACGGTAAGACGTGTCCCCGCGGTTCGCGTGGCCGCAGTGGACACAACCGGCGCTGGCGATGCCTTCAATGCCGGACTTGCCACGGCACTGGCCTCCGGCGCTCGCCTGGAAGAAGCTGTGGAGTTCGGAGTGTTGATTGGCGCCATGGCCGTGATGAAGGATGGTGTGATCCCCTCGCTGCCACGCAGAGATGAAGTGCTAAGGTTTTGTCGGGAGCGCAGCCTGTCTCTTCCGGGCTGGTTCACGGGCGAATCTGCAGCGCGGCCCTGACTCAAGACTTATGACTGGCTCACAGACCATCCTGACTGATGCGGCGGCTATGGCCGCCAGGATTCAGTTCACTATCATCTCTAACGCGATGACCAGGCCGAAATGGGAAGATCACATTGCAAAGTGCTTGCAATATCGCTTTCACGCCGCAATGATTCCGCCCACCTGGGTGCGGCCAACGCGCGAAGCCTTGCGCGGCACAAACATTCTGACGGCATCTTTCGTCGACTTCCCCTACGGCACCATGACCAGCGCGGGCAAGGCTTATGAGACCGCGCAACTCGTGCAGGAAGGAGCCCAGGAGGTTGACTTCATGCCTAACGTCGGGTTTTTGCTGTCTGGCATGGAACGCGAATATGCCGACGATATCCGCGGCGTGGTCCGAGCCGCGGGCACCATCCCGGTAAAGGTCATGCTCGAGCTTCCTCTGCTCAGCGACGACCAGAAAAAGCGTGCTGTCGCCATCAGCGTCGAAGCGGGTGTCTCATATTTGAAGAATGCGAGCGGGGGTGGTGTAGGCGTCGCCACACCGGAGCAGATGACGTTTCTCCGGCGTCTCGCGCCACCTCACGTGCGCCTGAAAGCATCCGGCGGAATCAAAACCGTCCAACAGGTGCGGGATCTGGTGCGAGCCGGCGCTGATGTGGTTGGCACCAGTTCCGGAGTTTTGATCCTGGAAGAATTGCGGGGACAGCCTGCGCCCGGCAATTCCGCGTCAGCGCAATACTGAAAGCCCCTTCCAGGTGGTCGTTATAATGTTGTGGGTCGCGGCGATGCGCACGTTCTACCAAATCTGCTCGCATTGGTTAGTGTCCTCTCCCGCACCGGTCGTGGTATTGGCGATCGCTTTGTCCTTCCAATCTGTCGCCCAAGAGTCGCCAAAGGAAACATCCGGCGCGAAGGACTCAGCAGAGATCCACCTGGCGAGTGGCTACGAGGCTCTGCGCCAAGACCGGTACAGCGCCGCCGTCGATGAGTTCCGCGCCGCTCTGCAGATCGATTACTCGCTTACCTTGCGCGCCCGCTTTCCGTTAGCCGTTGCCTTGTTCGAGCTCAAGAAGGTAGATGAGTCACGAAAAGAATTTCAGGAGGTGCAGCGTGAGGCCGGAGAACATCCCAACGTGTCCTACTACCTCGGACGACTGGACATAGAGGAACAGAAGTTCGAAGGAGCGATTCGAAATTTAAGCCGGGCTATGGAGA
>Ga0066388_100002832_pt1 | contig 10868 bp, 9 predicted proteins | sample PanSoiMetaGPlot6_FD_64539 | JGI IMG/M metagenome (GOLD analysis project Ga0066388, IMG submission 64539) | Tropical forest soil microbial communities from Panama analyzed to predict greenhouse gas emissions - Panama Soil - Plot 6 (Hybrid Assembly) | ecosystem: Environmental > Terrestrial > Soil... | reverse complement strand
TTCGCCGCGGCGAGCGGCATCTCGGCGCAGATCATCGTCCAGCCGGTGAGTGCCCCGAAGCCGGAGATGATGACGGCGATGGCCATGACGTTGCCGGGCCAGGTCCCGCCGAACATGGCGTTGGCCGCGTCGGAGAACGGCGCGGACGCCTTTGAGAGCGTCGAGTTGGGCAGGATGCCGAACACCGCGGTGAGCGAGAGCATGTAGACGACGGCGGTGGCTATCGTGCCCAGGATGGTGGCCCGTGGGATGTTCCGGTCGGGGTCGCGCACCTTCGCGGCTGCCACCGCGGCGGTCTCGACACCCAGGTAGCTGAACAGGGCGATGGCCATCCCGCCAAAGATCGCGGCGAACGTGCTCTGTCCGCTGACGTTCCACGGTGTGAAGTTGGCGCGCTCGATGTAGAACAGGCCGACGGTCGACATGAACGCCAGCACCACGAACTTCACGACCGTGGTGCTCACCTGGACCGATCCCATGTTCTTCACGCCGGACAGGTTGATGAGCGCGGGGAGCCACAGCCCGACCAGCACCAGCAGCACGGAGAACAGCCTGTTGTGGTCTTTGTTGATGAAATGCTCGACGTAGAGGACCCAGCCGACCGCGATCGCGGCGTTGCCGGCCCAGGCGGTGATCCAGTAGGACCAGGCGTTCGTGAACCCGAGGCGGTTGCCGAACGCGACCCGCGCGTACGCGTAGGGGCCGCCGTCGGCCGGAAGGCGCCGCGACAGCGCGGCGAACAGCAGCGCGAGCGCGAGCGCGCCCACGGTCGTCAGCGCCATCGAGGCCAGCGTGATCGGGCCGTAGAACGCCAGCGAGGTGGGCAGGTTGAAGATGCCGACGCCGATGATGGTGCCGACGATCAGCGCCATCGCCGCGGGAAGACCGAACTGAGGGGCGCTCGCCGGGCCGGGCCGTTCTCCGGCGGGACCGGGAGCTCCCTTTGAGATGTCTATCTGATCGGTCATGACCGACCCCCTGTGCCGTGCGGTGCGAGTGTCGGTGCGGTGCGAGGTGGCCTGCCCGAAAGCCCGAGCTAGCCGAGGGTGGCGACGAGGATCGCCTTGATCGTGTGCAGGCGGTTCTCGGCCTGGTCGAAGACGATGCTGGCCGCCGACTCGAAGACCTCGTTGGTGACTTCGAGGCCGGAGCTCATGCCCGTGTGGTCCATGATCTCGCTGCCGACGACGGTGTTGGTGTCGTGGAACGCGGGCAGGCAGTGCATGAACTTGACCGCCGGGTTTCCGGCCTTCTCCAGGAGCCCGGCGTTCACCTGGTACGGCGCCAGGAGCCGGGCGCGCTCGGTCCAGACGTCTTTGGGCTCGCCCATCGACACCCAGACGTCGGTGTGGATGAAGTCGACGCCGGCGACCGCGTCCGCGGGGTTGTCGGTGATCGTGACGCGTGCGCCTGTCCGGCGGGCGATGTCCTCGGCTGTCTGTACGACGTCCTTCGGTGGTTGGAGCTCGCTCGGCCCAGCGAGGCGGATATCGCTGCCCATCAGCGCGCCCATGACGAGCAGGGAGCGGCCCATGTTGAAGCGGCAGTCGCCCATGAACGCGTACACGATGCGGTCGTAGGGCTTGTTGCTGGCCTCGTACATGGTGAGGAAGTCGGCCAGCATCTGGGTGGGATGCCACTCGTCGGTCAGCCCGTTGTACACCGGCACGCCCGCGTGCGCGGCGAGGGCCTCGACGTCGGCCTGCTGGTTGCCCCGGAACTCGATCGCGTCGTACATGCGGCCGAGGACGGCTGCGGTGTCGGCGATCGACTCCTTGTGCCCGAGCTGGGAGCCGGACGGGTCGAGGTAGGTCACGTGCGCACCTTGGTCGTAGGCGGCGACCTCGAACGCGGACCGGGTGCGGGTGGAGGTCTTCTCGAAGATGAGCGCGATCTCCTTGCCGGCGAGGTGCTTGCTCTCGGTGCCGGCGTACTTCGCGAGCTTGAGGGCCTCGGCGAGCCGCAGCAGGTACCGGAGCTCGGCCGGCTCGAAGTCGATTTCCTTGAGGAAGCTGCGGTTCTTCAGGTTGAACGCCATGGGACTCTCCCGAACGGTCACGCAGGTCTCAGAACACGGTCTCGGAACGCGGGTCTCGGAACGCGGGTCTCAGAACGCGGGATCGCGCTGCAGCGGGCAGGTCATGCAATGCGAGCCGCCCCGGCCACGACCGAGCTCGAAGCCCTCGATCGTGATCACCTCGACTCCGGCCTTGCGCAGCGCGGTGTTCGTGCTGGTGTTGCGCTCGTAGGCGACGACGACGCCGGGCTGCAGGGCGACGACGTTGTTGCCGTCGTCCCACTGCTCGCGCTCGGCTGCGAAGCTGTCGCCGCCGGTCTCGACGACGCGCATCGTTCCCACGCCGAGGGCGCTGCCCATGATCTGGGGCAGCGACCCGTAGGACTCCTCGACGACGAGGTCGTCCGCCGCCTCCCCCGGACGGATGGACCAGGTCCGGGCGCCAGCGATCACCTGCGGGAACGCGGTGACGAGATCGCGGTCGCACATCGTGATGACTGTGTCGAGGTGCATGTAGCTGCGAGACTTCGGCAGGAGGACGGCGAGCACGAGCCGGGCCGAGCCCGCCCGGAACAGTGACCGCGCGATCCACAGCACCGCCTGCGGCGTGGTGCGCTCACCCATGCCGATCATGACCGCACCGTTGCCGATCGGCTGCACGTCGCCGCCTTCGACGTGGGCACGCCCCCAGTCCTCGCCGGCGCCGCCGAGCCAGATCGGGAACTTCTCGGCCATGAACATCGGGTGGAAGCGGTAGATGGCCTCCATGATCATGGTTTCCGGCTTGCGTGCCGGCTTGGTCATCGGGTTGAGCGTGACTCCGTCGTAGATCCAGCATGACGGGTCGCGCTGGAACAAGAAGTTGGGCAGGGGCGGCAGGAGCATGCTCGTCGGGACGGCCGACTCCCAGACCAGCCCCAGGTCCCTGGACACGTCGGCCTTGGTGACCCCGCCGATGAGAAACTCCGCGACCAGCGCCGCGTCCGCCTCGCCGACCCACTCGCGAGCCCGTTGCGCGGCGGTGATGCCGACCTCGCGCTCGTTGAGGATGTGCTCGCCGACCCAGTCTTTCGTCCCGGGCTCGGCCAGCGCCTCGGCCAGCAGCTGCTCGGCCTCGTACACCTCGACCCCGCGCTCGCGCATCACCTCACAGAACGCGTCGTGCTCCGACTTGGCCCTGCTGACCCAGAGGACGTCGTCGAAGAGCAGCTCCTCGGCGTTCGACGGGGTCAGGCGGGTGTGCTCCAGACCAGGCCGATGTACCATCACTTTGCGTAGCTGACCGACTTCGGATTGCACTCCAAGCGACATGGCGATCACCTCGTTCTGGCGGCCCGCTCGTCCCAGTGCCCACACGTCCCCGGTGCCGCTGAGCCCCAGGGCACGACAGCCCAGGCTGCCGGCAGCACGCCACTGACTCCTCATCTCCGGCGGATGAATTCGGTGGCTCGTGTCGTCCTCCGGCCCGGGACAGGTGGCGTGCCGGGTTACAGTCGCCGTCGTCAGCGGCAGCTAGGGGGTCGGTTGTGAGAATCGTGATCGCGCTGGGCGGCAATGCGCTGCTGCGGCGCACGGACCCGATGACCACTGAGGTCCAGCGGCGGAACGTGCGGGTGGCGGCGGCGGCGATCGCACCGCTCGCCGCGGAGCACAGCATCGTGGTCGTGCACGGCAACGGGCCGCAGGTGGGGCTGCTGTCGCTGCAGGCCGAGTCCTACCAGGATGCTGCGCCGTACCCGCTGGACGTGCTCGACGCCGGGACCCAGGGGATGATCGGCTACCTGATCCAGCAGGAGCTCAGGAGCCTGCTGCCGCCGCAGAACCAGGTCGTGACCCTGCTCACCATGACCGTCGTGGACCCTGACGACCCAGCGTTCGCCGCCCCGACGAAGTTCGTCGGCCCGGTCTACCCGAAGGAGACCGCAGACGCGCTGGCGGCGGAGAAAGGCTGGCAGTTCCGGCAGGACGGGGAGGCCTGGCGTCGGGTCGTGCCCTCGCCGCAGCCCAAACGCATCCTGGAGATCGAGCCGATCTCGTGGCTGCTGGACCGGGGCGCCGTGGTCATCTGCGCCGGCGGCGGAGGAATTCCCACGATGCAGCCCGCTTCCGGGCCGGGCGAGCTGGTGGGAGTCGAGGCGGTCGTCGACAAGGATCTCGCCGGCGAGCTGGTGGCCGAGGACGTGAACGCGAGCCTGTTGGTCATGGCCACCGACGTGGACGGTGTCTACCTCGACTGGGGCACGCCGGAGCAGCGGCGGCTGGGCACGGTGACGCCCGGGGAGTTGGCCGGCCACGAGTTCGCCACCGGGTCCATGGGCCCCAAGGTCGAGGCCGCGGTCCGTTTCGTCACCAAGACCGGGGCGCGCGCGGCGATCGGCTCGCTCGCCGACATCGCCGCGATCGTCGCTGGGGACGCCGGCACCAACGTGGTCCCGTAGCCGCGGTCGGCCGGACCGGCGCGGTCTGGTCTATGGCTGCCCACCGACTTGGACCAGAGCGCGCCGGCCGGTGACCACGAGCCGCGAACGCCGCACCCGCGGTCTTGGCCTACCCCCGCTGTTCGAGCACCGTCTTCAGCTGCTGAACGTTGCGGGGCAGCGCCCGGCGCCCCTGCCGACGGATGATCAGCGGAACGAGCAGCTTGCCGATGCCGTGCGCTTCGAAGTCGAGGGCTATCGTCACCCGCGACCGCTGCCCGCCGTCGAGCGGCTCGACCCTGCCTTCGGCGATCGCGACGACCGGCCCGCTGACCCCGCGGTAACGCCAGGTCTTGGGCGGGTTCAGCTCGGCGACCTCATCGGTCGCCTGCGTCCGCCGGGGGCCGACCCGCCGGGTCACCAACGCTTTCGAGCCCACCGCCAGCGGGCCGTCATCGATCCGGCGTGCTGACACCACGCTGGCCTGCCACTCGGGGAACCGCGACGGGTCAGTCATGTAGGTGAAGACATCCTCGGGACTCCGGGATATGTCGATGCTTGCCGCCATCGGAGCCATCTCGTCTCCTCGTCACCGGCCCGGGTGACTCACCCGGGAATGTCACCGCGACCGCTCAGCGGTCCCGAATCGGCCTGATGGCCAGGTTAGCGCGACACGGATTCCGAGCAGACAGCTATCGTGGTTTCTACCGTTTAGCACCTTTTGTCGAGGTGATATCCACCGATCTGACCCACGACCCGGCCATCCTGCCCTCGCCGCGGACTGCTGCCGAGAGCTTTGCTGGTGACAGCAGTCCCGGTGACGCCCGCCTGGAACCGGTCGCCGATGACGACGGCGGAGGTGAGGAGATGGCGGGGAGGCGTGTATGGCGTGCCTGGCTGGTGGCCCGCGGGTCCGGGTCGCGCCCACCGGCGGGCGGTCAGGGCGTACGCCGGCCTCGGGGACGGGCGTCCCCATCCCCGAGGCCGGCGTTGCTCCGGGTCGGTGAGACTGTCTACCCGGGAGGAGTCGACTCGACCCAATGGCTACTGGTCAAGCGGGGTTACTGGTCAGGCGGTGCCGTCGATGTGGGCCTTCACGAAGTCGTAGGCCAGGTCGGCGACCCGGTGCCCGATCAGCGTCCCCCTGCTGTCGATCCCCGCTGTCACCGCCGCCCGGAAATGCACCCCACCCAACACGCGGCTCAGCCCGCAGGTCTTCTCGAACTGTGTCCAGGTGTCGAAGTGCAGGACGATGTCGGTGGCCGGGGTGACCCCGGGCTCGATCTCCGAGGACCCCTTGGCGACCGGCACCGACCAGCCCAGCTGGTCATCACCGAGGAAGCGCCGCATCGCCTCAGCATGCGCAGCGCAGAAGTTGGCCGAACCCGACGGGTACTCAGGATGGTCGGCGGTGGGAAGGTAGCTGCGCCACTCGTTGCCGGTGATGTCGCTCACCGTCCCCTGCCCCGGCCCACCCCACGCGGTCACCCTCCTGTCGCCGTACAGGTAGCGGATCGCGCTCGTCGGCCGCACCGCGTCGTAGCGGCGCTTCTCGATCCACACCGGGATCACCGTGTCATACCCCGCCACATTCGTGAGAAGGGCGAGCTGGATGAAGTGGTCGAGATCGAGACCCCGCGCCGCGGCGAGGAAGAACTGCGAGCCGCCCAGGCTTGCGAACTTGTTGTTGAACAGCTCGGCGGTGGCCTTCTGCTCGTCGGTCAGCCCCGCCGAGAACGCCAGCACCTCGTCGGCCTGCGCCTTGTACCCCGCCGGGTCGGTGACCGGGTTGCTGTGCACCGGCGCCGGGACCCGCAGCTGCCTCAGCAGCGCACGAGGGTACGAGATCGGAGTCAGCAGCGCCGCCTGCGGAGTGACAAACTGCTGAACCTTGAAAATGCCGTTACCCGCGCTCCCCACCAGCGGCTGCCAGCGAGACGGGTCACTCAGCCTGTACGCAGTGTTCACCGGCTCGTAGCCAGTATAGTCAGCATACGGTAGCCCGTTGTACTTGCGCCCGCCCTCGTCGCCGAGCTGGTTCATCCCGTCGTGCAGATGCGCGGCCACCCACGCGTTACCAGCGGAGTTCCCGATACCGGCCGGGGTGACGTCGTTCTGCTGGTCGTCGTCAGGGTCCAGACCGACCGACGTGAGCATCTCCCGCCAGACGGCCTGCTCCCGGGGCATCAAGCTGAGTACCGTTCGGTACGCCGCGTAAAGGATGGCGGTGTTCTTGTTGCGCTGGGTCCGCTCCTCAGGCGGCCGGTGGCCGAGTCTCGAGTACACCCCAACGGCCGTCGGATGGTAGGGGGCGATCGCGTCGAACATCGACCCGTTCGTCATTGTGGTGAAGCGCAGCACGAGCGAGGCATCGGACGGCGCGGGAGCGTCGGGTCCGGAAAATCCGCGCTGCGCGTACGGCAGGATCACCTCGAGAAACGCGTTGCCGGTGTCGAAATCGAAGCCCGCGCCGCGCGCCGTCCTAGACGGCCCGAACGTCACGGTGAGCGTCACCGCCACGAGCGCGGCCACCACCGCAGCTACCGCCTTCCGCCGCCTGCCACGCACAGCCCACCGCACCCACGCACCGGGCACGCGTCGAAGGCTCGAGTCGTACATAAAGACCTCCTTACTATGGAATTACTATGGGGACAGCCTCTGGCCGTCGACGATCCACCGAGGCAGAGCTGGCGAGCCCATCGGCTCCGGTCCACAGGACGGGTTCGCGATCGTCAGTACGACGGGAATGGGAGTAGAAAGATAACTCGACTGGGTACGGTGGGCACCCTCCCAGCTTCCGACACTCGCGCTGGTAAGCCTAGATCGGAAGATATAGGAGCAGGCTAATAGACCAGGGTCTCTGAGCGCAAGGCTACCGGGAGCGCATCTTCTGCCGAAAACCAGTCAGGTCAGCTGTTCAGAACTCAGTCGCGTCGTTGCGGCAGCGGCATGAGACGTCCGCGACGTTTGGCGCATCACGGCGATCGTAGATGTGTTCGACCGATTGAAGGTCAGGTGGGCAGGGCGAGGCTGCGGCGGCACAGCGACAGCAGATCGGTCAGGGTGAGTGCGGCGACGACGGCGGTCAGCGCGAGGACCGCAGCGGCGGTGACCGGGACGCCAGGACAGCACGACGGCGAAGCGGGGCAGCAGGCGACCGCGGCGGTCACGACGGCGCCAACCACGAGGATCCCGGGTAGCTGACCAGGCTGGCCCCGGCGCGCGGCCGTTCGCAACCACGCTGTCTCGACCCCGGGTGGAAGGAAAGAGGCGACCGAACCGTACCGGTGGGTCGGACGTCCCTGGCACGCGACGATGTCCGACGGGACTACGACAATGTCCGACGGGACTACCGGCCCTTCCACGAGGGCCGTCGCCACCGTAGCGTCGTGCCTGCAAGGGGATGATGACGATGGCGACCGACGAAACCACCGAGCGCGGGAAAACCACCGAGCGCGAGCGAGCGGTCGAGCGGCTCGAGAAGCAGCGCGCCTTCCGTGGGCATCTTCTCGTCTATGCTCTGGTCAACGGAGTTCTCGTCGCGATCTGGGCAGTGGTCGACGTGTACGGGTTCTTCTGGCCAGTCTTCCCCATTCTGGGCTGGGGCGTTGCCGTGGTCCTCAACGCCTGGGATGCCTACCGCAACGACGCGTTCTCCGAAGAGCAGGTCCAGCGGGAGATCGAGCACCTACGACGGCGCATGTAACACCGGCGCCCGGCGACACCGCTCGCACCCGGCCGCACGGTGAGCACGTCAGCCCGGTGGACGCCCGGAAGACCTGGGCGAAGGAGTCCGGCCTCGACCCCAACGCCGTACTGGCGCTCACGCACGGCAGCCAGGCACCGAGAACCTGCTGACCACCCTCGACCTGGGGCACGCCGGATCAGCGGCGCTGGGCACGGTGACGCCAGGAGAGTCGGCCTGCCAGGAGTCCATCACCGGTCCATGGGCCTCGAGGTCGAGGCCGCGTCCGTTCGTCACCAAGACCGGGGCGCACGCGGCGATCGGCTCGCTCGCTGACATCGCCGCAATCGTCGCAGGGAACACCGCACCATCGTGGTGGTCCCGTAGCCCGCCGACCGGTGACCGCGAGCCGTGAGCGCCGCACCCGCGGTCTTCGCCTACCCGTCCTTTTCGAGCACCGCCTTGAGCTGCTCCTTGTTGCGGAGCAGCTCCCGGCCCCCCTGCCGGCGGAAGATGGGAGCGAGCAGCTTGCCGATGCCGCGTCCTTCGAAGCCGAGGGCTACCGTCACCCGCGACCGCTGCCCGCCGTCGAGCGGCTCGACCTTGTAGTCGGCGGTCCCGACGACCGGCCCGCTGACCGCGCGATAACGCCAACTCTTGGGTGGGTTCAGCTCGGTGATCTCCACGGTCGTGTTGACCTGCCGGGGGCCGACCTTCCGAATCACCGTCGCGCTCGAGCCCACCTTCACCGGGCCGTCATCGGTCCGGCGGGACGACAGTACGGGGCCCTGCCATTCCGATAACCGCGACAGGTCAGTCACGTAGGCGTAGATATCCTCAGGACTCCTGGATATGTCAACGCTCACCGCTGTCGGAGCCATCCCGCCTCCTCGTCACCGGCCCGGGTGACTCACCCCGGGGAATGCCACCGCGACCGCGCAGCGGTCCTGAATCGGTCCACGGCCATGTTAGCGCAATGCGGGGTCCGAGCAGCAACCATCCCGACTTCGACTGGTTAGCACCGTTTGTCGGTTACATCCACCAATCCGACACACGACCCGGCCACCTGCACTGGCAGCGGACCGCTGCCGAGAGCTTTGCTGGTGACGGAGCTTCGCTGGTGACAGAGCAGCCCAGTACAGAGCAGCCCAGTACGAGCAGCCCGGTGAAGCTCGCCTGGACAATCGTCGCCGATGACGACGGCCGGAGGTGAGGAGATGGTGGGGAGGCGTGTATGCGAGCCTGGCTGGTGAGCCACCGGTGGCTGGTGGCGGTCGCGGCGACACTGGTCGTGGTGCTCGCGGTGGTGGGGGGCGTGCTGCTGACCCGCGGGTCGGGGTCGCGCTCACCGGCGGGCGGTCAGGGCTCGCCGACGCCCGGCCAGACCTCGACGCCCGCCGGTCGCGCGGTCAACCCGCTGACCGGGCTGCCGGGCGTGCCGGCCGGGCCGGTCGTGGGCGTGAAGGTCGACAACACGGCGGCGGGGCGCCCGCAGTGGGGGCTCAACCAGGCTGATGTGGTGTATGTCGAGCAGGCCGAGGGCGGGCTGACCCGGCTGGCGGCGGTCTACGCCAGCCACCGGCCGGCGCAGGTCGGGCCGGTGCGCAGCGTCCGGAGCAGCGACCTGGAGCTCCTCGCCCCGTACGGACCGATGGCACTGGCCTTCAGCGGCGGCGCGGCGAACCAGCTAGCCCTGTTCCGAGCCTCCGCGCTGGTCGACGCCTCCCCCGCCGCTCATCCCGGCGCGTACACCCGGGTCGGGTTGCGGCCGGCGCCGTACAACCTCGCGGTGGACCTCGCCGTTCTGAGCCGGCAGGTCGCGGACGCGGCGGGGGTCAGGGACGTCGGCTTCCGGTGGGCGGGCACCGAGCCGGTGCCGGCCGGTGCCGCTGCGGTCTCCCGGTTCACCGCGGTCGTGGGGAACACGCCCGTCTCGTTCCGCTGGGACGCCACCGCCCGTCGCTGGCAGCAGACGGTCGCCGGCTCCGTCGCCCGCGACGCCGACGGCCGACCGGTGTCCACATCGGACGTACTGGTGCAGTTCTGCCGGGTGACTCCGGACTACGGTGACATCGACCAGGCCGGCTCGCCCGCCGCGTTCACCCACACCGTCGGCAGCGGGCAGGCCGTGCTGTTCCGGGACGGGCGCCGGGTCGACGGCACCTGGCGGCGGTCCCGGCCCAACGACCCGACCCGGTTCCAGGCCGCCTCCGGAGCAGACCTGCTGCTGCGACCCGGCAACGTCTGGGTCATCCTCGCGGCCACCGGCAGCGCACTCACCGCACGGTGACGTCCCACCCGGCCGTGACCGCCGACCCCGCGTGCAAGGGGGTTCGGGCGATCTCGGTCCACGCCTGGATGGGTCGGTGCTCAGCGACAGCACGCAGTTTGGCTGAGCCGGCTGCGTGACCGTACGCCGGGCCCGGGGACGGGTGCCCCGGGCCCGGCGTTGTTCCGGGTCGGTGGGACTGTCTACTCGGGAGAGTCGACTCGACCGCGGTGGTTACTGGTCAGGCGGGGTTACTGGTCAGGCGGTGCCGTCGATATGGGCCATCACGAAGTCGTAGGCCAAGTCGCCGACCCGGTGCCCGATCAGCGTGCCCCTGCTGTCGATCCCCGCTGTGATCGCCGCCCGGAAATGCACCCCGCCCCACACCCGGCTCAGCCCGCAGGTCTTCTCGAACTGCGTCCAGGTGTCGAAGTGCAGGACGATGTCGGTGGCCGGGGTGACCCCGGGCTCGATCTCCGA
>Ga0066388_100002831_pt1 | contig 10869 bp, 10 predicted proteins | sample PanSoiMetaGPlot6_FD_64539 | JGI IMG/M metagenome (GOLD analysis project Ga0066388, IMG submission 64539) | Tropical forest soil microbial communities from Panama analyzed to predict greenhouse gas emissions - Panama Soil - Plot 6 (Hybrid Assembly) | ecosystem: Environmental > Terrestrial >... | reverse complement strand
CCGTCGCCGCGCCGCGCATCGATCACGATCGTGCCGGCGCCGCTGCGCACCGCGACCTCGGCACCCATGCCGTTGGCCCAGAAGCCATCGATCGCGCCGGCCTGCAGCGCCTGCGCGGCCGCCAAGCCGAAGTTCTTCTTCTCGCCGAGGAAGGCGGCCGGCACCGGGCTGATCGTTACCCGGTCGCGCTCCTCATCGATGCCGGACTCGACCAACAGGCGCCTGAGCCCAAGGTCGACCAGCGGCGCGGCCCCGATGTTCAGTCCCTTGATTGCGCTGATATCGCCTTTCCTGGCCTTGAGATCGGTACGCAGCACCAGGAACCAATAGGTGTTCTGGGCGAGCGCGGCGAGGAGCTTGCCGCCTCTCCAGCCCGGGAATGCAAATGGCACGCTGTGGGCGGACCCGCCGACAAAGTCGATGCCGCCGTCGCGCAGCACCTCAAGCGTTCGATTGACCGGAAAAATGAGATCGAGCGTCATGTCGAGCCCTTCCTGCTTGAAGAACCCGAGCTCGACTGCGGCGGCGGCCGGGAAATAGGAATTGGAAATCAGGTCGGGAACTGCGATCTTCATGATCTCGTTGCTCTGTTGCGGGGTTGATCACGATAGCATGACGCGTTCCGCCGATGCACATCGCTGCGATGGATCGTCCAGCCCGGCGGGATACCCGATGTCTGTAGGACAGCAGGGGACGATGTCTCTTGGAGATCCATCCCGCGTCGGCCTCGTGATGGTCGACCTGCAGAACGACTTCCTGCATCCGCGCGGAGCCTATGGGCGTGCGGGCTGTACTGCGCCGTCGATCGCGGCGCTGCCGGCGCGCATCGCGCCGCTTGCGCATACGTTGCGGGCGCGCGGCGGCTGGATCGTGGCGACCCAGTTCACGCTGGTGCCCGGCCGCAACGGCGAGCCGTTCATTTCGCCGCATCTCAAGGCGCTGCGGCCCTTTCTGGGCAAGGGCGACTTTGTGCCGGGAAGCTTTGGACATGCCGTGGTGGATGAGCTTGCGCCACCCGATCTGGCGGTCGAGAAGATCGCGTTCTCGGGCTTCTACATGACGCGGCTCGAATGGGTGCTGCGTGAAGCCGGCATCACCACGCTCGCGTTCTGCGGCATCGTCACCAATGGCGGTGTGGCGGCGACCTTGCGCGACGCGCACGCGCGCGGTTTCAATCTCATTCTGCTCGAGGATGGCTGCGCCGCGTTCTCCGATGACATGCATCGCGCCACGATCGCGTCGCTCGGCAGCGTGGCAAAGGTCATGTCGTGCGCGCGGTTTCAAATGCTGATCGAAGCGGCGTAGGCGTCAGCATCGCGCGGCCGCACGCTGGTCGGCGAAGCGCTTCTCGAGATGCGGCACCAACCCGCCATCCGCAATCATCGCCAGCAGGAACGGCGGCAGCGGCGTGGCCGAAAGCCTGGTTCCGCGGGTGCTGTTGTCGATCACGCCGGTCGCCGCATCGACATGGAGGAGATCGCCGGCGCGGATGCCTTCCACGCCCTCGCACACCAGCACCGGCAGGCCCAGGTTGAGCGCGTTGCGATAGAAGATGCCGCCAAACGAGCGCGCCAGCACGGCCGCGACGCCAAGATGCTTGAGCGCTTCGGCCGCCTGCTCGCGCGAGGAGCCGATGCCGAAGCCCTTGCCGGCGACTACGACATCGCCAGGCCGCACCGTGCTCGCAAAGCTCGGATCGACTGTCTCCAGGCAATGGCTGGCGATGATCGCGATCGGGTGCTTCATGAGGCTGCCCGGTGCCAGCGCGTCGGTGTTGACGCAGTCGCCGAACACGAATGCACGTCCATATTGGGCGCGCCCATATTGCGGGGTTTCATTCATGACAGCAGCTCGCGCGGGTCGGTGATCTGGCCTCGCACAGCGGACGCCGCGACCGTATAAGGCGAGCCGAGATAGATGCGCGCGCTTGACGGCCCCATGCGGCCCTTGAAGTTGCGCGCGATCGAGGAGATGCAGGTCACGTTCTCGTCGAGCCCGCTGTTGTAGCCGGCGCACATGCCGCAGGCATTGGGCAGGAGTTTCGCGCCGGCGGCGGTCATGATCTCCAGGATGCCCTCGCGTGCCGCCGTCTCCTGATCGCGGCGCGAGGCCGGCGCCACCAGCAGCGCGACGCCCGCGCTCACCTTGCGCCCTTTCAGCACCTGCGCGGCCATGCGCAGATCGGCGATCTTGGCGCCGGTGCAGGCGCCGATATGGGCAACGTCAATCGGCACCGACTGGTGATCCGTCACGGCGGCCGCATTGGCCGGGCTGTGCGGAGCCGCGACTTGCGGCACCAGCGCGGAGGCATCGAAGCGATGCTGCTCGGAGGGCTTGGCGTCAGCGTCCGACTGCCAGTGTGCGATATCGCCCGGGTCGGCGCCCGCCGTGCGAATGAATTGCGCCGTGGTTTCGTCAGGATCGACGAGGCCAGTCTGGCCACCAAGCTCCGCGGTCATGTTGGCGAGCGTCATGCGCTCCTGCATGCCGAGCGCCCGAATGGCTTCGCCGCGGAAGTGCACCGCCTGCGTGCGGCCGCCTTCCATGCCGAGCTTGGCGCAGAGGAACAGCATGATGTCCTTGGCCACCACGCCGGGTGCAAGGCGGCCCGACCACTCGATCTCGATCGTCTCCGGCACCGCGAGCCAGATCTCGCCGGTCGCGAGCACGCCAGCCATTTCGGTCGCGCCGACGCCGAACATATAGGTCCCGAAGGCACCGCCCGTGGGCGAGTGGCTGTCGCCACCGACCACGAACATTCCCGGTCGCAAATGGCCACGCTCCGGCAGCACCACGTGGCAGATGCCTTCGCCATCGTAGAAGCCGGCGAGCGAGTTCTCGGCCGCGAACTGGCGCGTGATCTCGCCGATGCGCCGCGTGTCCTCGTCAGTTGCCGGCACGTAGTGGTCGCTGATGAGGACCACCTTGCCGGGATCCCACAGCCCGACGCCGAAGCGCTTGAGGATCGGCGCCACGCGCCGTGGCCCGCCGGAATCGTGGATCATTGCAAGATCGACCGCACAGGTCACGATCTCGCCTGGCGTCACTTGGCTGCGACCGGCGGCTCGCGCCACGATCTTTTCGGCGAGTGTCATTCCCATCGCGAGATTCCCTTGCGAGCAGTCTGGGCAGTCAGTGCTTGTGAGCTGCGCTTGCACGCCCGGCAACAATGATAATACTACCGATCGTGCCGGGAAATGCTTGCCCCAACAGCATTGCGGCCCGGCCCACGGGAGCCTCATGTCTCAGGATCAGGTGAATGAGCTCTCCGCGCAGATCATGCGCGCGGAACGCGAGCGCGCCATTGTGGTGGCGCCGGGCGTCTGCGATGCGCTGACCGCCGGCATTGCGGCGGCGGCCGGCTTCGAGACGCTCTATCTCACCGGCGCCGGCATCGCCTATTGCCGGCTTGGTCGGCCCGACATCGGGCTCGTGTCGAGCACGGAAGTAGCCGAGACCATCGCGCTCATCCGCGATCGCGTGCCCTGCGCGCTGATTGTCGATGCCGACACCGGCTATGGCAATGCGCTCAATGTCCAGCGCACGGTGCGGCTGTTCGAGCGCGCAGGTGCGTCCGCGATCCAGCTCGAGGACCAGGTGTTTCCGAAGCGTTGCGGGCATCTCGCCGACAAGTCGGTCATTCCGGCGGCCGAGATGGTCGGCAAGATCAAGGCGGCGGTCGATGCGCGCCAGTCGCCGGATACGCTCATCGTCGGTCGCACCGACGCGGCGGCAGTCGAAGGCATGGAGCGCGCCATCGAGCGCGGCCGGCGCTACGCCGAAGCGGGCGCCGATGTTCTGTTCATTGAAGCGCCGCGTACGCGCGAAGAGCTCTCGCGCGTCACGCGCGAGCTTGCCGGTGCGGCGCCGTTGCTCGCCAATATGGTGGAGGGTGGCAATACGCCGCTGCTCACATCCGAGGAATTGGCCGAGATCGGCTTCCGCCTGGTGATCTTTCCTGGCGGCATTGTGCGCGCCATGGCGCGCACGGCACGCGACTATTATGCGAGCCTGAAGGCAAACGGAACCAATGCGCCCTTCCAGGACCGGATGTTCGACCTCACCGAGCTCAACGAGATGCTTGGCACCGCGGAGATGCTTGCGAATGCGCGATCGTATGAAGGCTAGCCAACATTGGGTCGCGCGGGTCGTTGTAAGCCTCGCGCTCTCGGTTGTGGCAGTCACGCACGTCGTCGCGCAAACCGACGCCTATCCGTCGCGGCCGATCACCATTCTGGTTCCGTTTGCGGCGGGCGGCAGCTCGGATGTGGTGATGCGGCTGGTCTCGAAGCGTGTGTCGGAAAGTCTCAACCAGCCGATCGTGATCGAGAACCGGCCGGGCGGCAGCGGCAACGTGGCGGCCATGGCGGTGAAGAACGCGCCGCGCGACGGCTATCTGTTGATGATGGGGCACACCGGCAGTCACGCCATCAATGCCACGCTCTACACCGATTTGAAGTTCGATCCGGTGAAAGACTTCGCGCCAGTCGCGCCGTTGATCTCGTTCAACAACGTGCTGATCGTTCCCGAGAACAGCCGTGCGTCGTCGGCGAACGATCTCGTCGCGCTTGCGAGGTCAAAGCCGGACGGACTGGTCTACGGGTCGCAGGGCGTCGGCACCGGCGGGCATCTGCTCGGGGTCATCCTCGCCAAGCAGACCGGCACCAAGCTCGTGCACGTGCCCTATCGCGGCGTTGCGCCCGCCGTCACCGACATGGTGGCGGGCCGGCTCGACATGATGTTCTCGTCTTACCTGACCGCGGCGCCGCACATCGAAAGCGGCAAGCTGCACATGCTGGCGATCGCGGGCTCCGCACGCCATCCCATCATGCCGAACGTGCCGACCATGGCGGAGGCAGGATTTCCCGGCGTGCAGATGGATCAATGGTTCGGCCTGTTCGCACCGGCCGGTACGCCCGAGCCGATCATCCGGAAGCTCAATGCCGAGTTCGTCAAGGCGCTCGAGAGCGATGAGGTGCGCAGCACGCTGCTGCCGCAAGGCTCGATCATCATTCCGGGCAAGCCGGAGGACCTCGCCGCCATGGTGGTGCGTGACATTGCGCGGCTTGGCGAGGTGGTCAAGGAATCCGGCGCGAAGCCCGAGTGATGCAAGGAGTGATTGCCATCAGGCGATCGCGGCAGCGCGCTCCAGTCCCTCGAGCATCGAGGAGCGTCGCAGGAAATCGCGCAGCCGTTCGCGCTCGCGCGTGATCGCCTGCAGGTCACGCAGCGTTGCCAGCCGCCGCTGCGGATCGCGTTCGCGCATGCGGGCGCGGTTGCGATCGGCCTGCGCCAGAATATCCTCGCGCGCGATCGGGCGGCGGCGGCGATCGTACAGGTCGAGCCGATCCTCGGAGGCACCGCGCCGCAGCACGTCGACCAGCGCGGCGGCCAGCTCGAAGGCGTCGTGGATGCCGCCATTGAGCCCCATGCCGCCCGCCGGCGTGTTGAGATGTGCGGCGTCGCCGGCGAGCAGCATGCGGCCGCGCCGATAGCTGTCGACCATCCGCATATGAACGCGATAGGGCCGCTGCTCGGCGATGTCATAGCTGACGGACCGCGGCACGATCACCTGCAGGCTGGCATCCAGCGCCTGCGGCGTCATCTGCTCTTCGATCGGAATGTTTTCGTCGGGATAGATCGAGACCCGCCAGCGGCCGGGCACCTTGAGCAGGCTGAAATTGCCGTTCTCTTTCCAGCAATAGGAGACATTCGAGATGCCGTCGAGATGCTCCTCGAACGGAAACAGCGTGGTGACGAGCAGCGTCGTCTCCGGATAGGTGAGCCCCTCGAAGGCAAGCCCCATGCTGCGGCGAATGCTGCTGCGGGCGCCGTCGCATCCGACCACGTAGCGCGCACGCAGCTGTTGCGGCCCGCCCGGCGACGCCAGCTCGACCGTGACCACGTCATCGCGCTCAGCGGCGGATTGTGCGCTCGTCGCAAAGAGGACGCGCGCGAAGGGTGAGCGTTTGAGCTCATCGAGCAGCGCCTCGGAGAGCTTCCATTGCTCGCACTGCAGCCGATAGGGGTGGCGGGTCTCGCCCGCCAGCACCGACAGATCGAACACCGCGCGGTCACCCGACGGATGCAGCCGGATCTGCCAGGTCGGGCAAGCCAGCCCGCGCGCGATCAGCGCCGCCGTAATGCCAAGCGGCTCGAGCATGTCGAGCGTCGGGGGATGAAAGGTCGAGGCGCGCAGATCGCGCACGATGTCGGCTTCGGCCTCGACCACCGTCACCGAGACCTCTTGACGGGCGAGCAGGAGCGCCAGGCACAGGCCGACGGGTCCGCCGCCGCTGATGATGACGTCGCTGTCGGTCGGAGGGCTGATGATTGCGGGCGCGGTCGTGGCGGGAGATGACGGCGGAAGAGCCATTGCCGTATCCTACCATAGACGCGTGAGAGGCTGAGCAATGGCGGTTGAATATGCCCGGAAGGGGCTGATCGGCGTGCTGACGCCGCAGGCCAACACGACCGTCGAGCCGGAATTCTGGATCATGCTGCCGCCGGGTGTGGCGATGCTCAACGCACGCATGACGAGCGACAAATCGTCGCTTGAAGCACGCCTGGTCGATTACTTCGATCAGATGGATCGCGCGGTCGAGCAATTCGCCAACGCGCCGATCGGCGCCATCGCGCTTGGCACCACCGGCGCCTCCTATCTCGCCGGCATCGCGCGCGAAGCCGAGGTGGTGGCGGCCATTGGCCGACGCACTGGCGTGCCGCTGGTCACGGCCGGGCTTGCCGTCGTGCTGGCACTGCGAACACTCGGAGCGCACCGCATCGGGCTGGTCTCGCCCTATCCGGACAGCGTGACGCAGGCCTGCATCGGCTATTGGGAGGGGCACGGCTTCACGGTCGATGGCGTCGTGCAGATCGCGACCCGCTCGGATCAATTCCATCCGATCTATTCGATCCCCGCCGCCAACGCAGAACAGGGGCTCGATCAGCTTGCGGCCAAGCGGCTGGATGCCATCGTGATGCTCGGGACCGGCATGCCAACGCTGGAGCCGATCGTTCACCGGCCTAGTGTCGGCGGCGCGCCGGTCATGTCATGCATGCTCTGCCTGGCCTGGGCCTCCATCGATGCGGCGTGCAAGCAGGCGCCCAGTCGTCAGGCGCTTCTCGATTTCATCGCGGCGAAAGAGTGGGGCGCGCGGCTTCGGCAACGTATGCGCGCGTAGACGTGGCACTATGAAGGCGGCGCCTCACTCGCGACATACTTTGCCATGATTCCGACACGCGATCGTGAATTATTCCAGCGTCTCTTGCGAGCCGCTACCGATCTACCCGCAACGACGTCAACGAGCGATAAGAAAATTTCGGGAGGGACTGGCGGTCCTGTGATAGCGGCGAGCAGGAGCGTGGAATTCAACAGACGATCAATCGAGTGGCTGGAGCGTGATACAGCGCGCCCGCGATGTTCTGTGCGGGGGGCGCCCCATCGCTGTCCAGCAGACGCCAATACCTTGGTGGGAGGGGATGATGCGAGCAATCAAGGTCGACACGGCAATCGCCGTGGTGATTGGATTTTTCTGCGTCAGCGCAGTGTCTGCGTTCGGCCAGCAGCAGCCGCAGCCGCAACCGCAGCTGGCAGCCTACCCGGCGGGCAAGGCCGTCGAGATGACGGTGATGTTTGGAGCCGGCAGCGCCGCCGACGTGACGGCGCGCTACCTTGCCGACGGCATGGCAAGGCGCCTGAACGTTCCGGTTCCGGTCGTCAATCGAACCGGCGGCGGCGGCGCGATCGGATACAGCCACGTGCAGAAGCAGAAGCCGGATGGCTATTCCATCATCTGGAACTCAAACTCGATCTCGACCACATATCATTCCGGCACACTGCCGTTCGACTACAAGGCGTTCGAGGCGGTTGCGCGCGTGAGCGTAGAGACGCCCGTCATCGCGGTGCGCGCTGACTCGCCGTGGAAGACGCTGAAGGAACTGGTGGACTATGCCAAAGAAAATCCCGGCAAGGTCCGCATCGGCAATTCCGGCACCGGCAGCCACACCCACTTCTCGGCCTCCGCTCTGTTCGCAATCGGCGAGGCTACTGTCACCCACGTGCCGTTCGGGGAAGGGCAGGCGGTGGTCAATCTGCTCGGCAGTCGAATTGAAGGCATCGTGCAGCTTCCGGCAGCGGTGGTGCCGCACGTCAAGAGCGGCGATCTGCGCGTCCTCGCGGTGCTGGGCAGCAAGCGCGATCCGATCTTCCCGGATGTCGCGACGGCGACTGAAGCCGGCTATACGGTCGCGCTCGACATGTGGCGCGGCATTGCGGCGCCCAAGGGCACATCCAAGGCGATCGTGACCAAGCTGCAGAATTCGATCAAGCAGACCGTGGAGTCGCAGCCGTTTGCCGACGCCGGCAAGGCGATCGGCTTTACGCCGGCCTATCTCAGCTCCGACGATTTCGGCAAGCTGATCGCGCGCGACGACGCCAAGCTCGCGCAGGTGATGACCGATCTGGGCCTGAAGAAAAAGTAACAACAGTCAGGTCCACGCGCGCGTCGGGGCAGGCGCGGTCATGCGCCCGCGTCTGCTATACGCGATCAGAGAGTGTGGTCGGGACATTTGACCAATACGTGTGATCGGAGAATGCGGCATGGCCGATCCGGCTTCAGTGACCGATCATGCGAATGCGCCTCAGGGCACTGCTGGGCCAGACCCTGCGCCGCAGAGGCCCTTGCTGCCGCGCGCTATCGGATCCCGTTACGCTGGTTTGCTGGCGGCCGCGGCGTTCGTGCTCACCGGGGCGCTCTTCGCCTGGCAGGCCGCGCTTCTCGATCTCGGCCAGATCGGGCTGCCGGGGCCCGGATTCTTTCCGCTGCTGCTGGCCGTGCTGCTGGTGGTCTTCGCGGCCGTGATCGCGATCGAGGGCCGGCTTGCCTCGTCCAAGGATGAGCCGCTCGAGTTCGGTCACGCTCAGGTGCTGATCACCTTCGCGGCCTTGCTGGCAGTGCCGCTGCTGTTTGAGCTCATTGGCGCCTACATCACGCTCGGCCTGATGAGCGCAGTGCTGCTGGTGTTCATCGCCCGCGTCTCGGTGCTGCGCGCGATCGCTTGCTCTGCAGTCGGCTTGGCGGCGTGCTGGTATCTGTTCGGGGAGCTGCTCGGTGTCCGGCTTCCGATGGGACCGTTCTGAAGGTTGCCGTTCTGAAGGTTCTCGATGACTGGTTTCGAGCAACTCGTCCGCGGCTTCTCGATCGCCTTGTCCTGGAAGGGCCTGCTGTATTGTTTCATTGGCTGCCTGTGGGGCACCGTGGTCGGAGTGCTGCCGGGGCTTGGGCCGCTCGCCGGCATGACGCTGCTGCTGCCGCTGACCTTCGGCCTCGATCCGACCATCGGCATCATCATGCTCACCGGCATTTTCTACGGTGCCATGTATGGCGGATCCACCACCTCGATCCTGGTGCGCATTCCGGGCGAGGCGGCGTCGGTGGTCACCTGCATCGATGGCTACGAGATGGCGCGGCAGGGCCGCGCCGGCCCGGCCTTGATGATCTCTGCGGTCGGCAGCTTCATCGGCGGCACCGTCTCGGTGCTCGGCCTGATGTTCATCGCGCCGCCGCTTGCGAAGGTGATGATCGCGATCGGGCCGTCGGTGGAAGTGGTGCTGATGCTGCTGGCGCTCTTCGTCATCTCGATCGTGTCGGCTGGCTCGCGCGTCAAGACCGCGACGATGGTCGTGCTCGGTCTGCTGCTCGGCACGATCGGGCTCGACAATCTCACCGGTGCTCCACGGTTCACATTTGGCAGCCCTGAGCTTTCCGGCGGCCTGTCGTTTGCGGCGCTGGCGATTGGTCTGTTCGGCCTCTCCGAGATTCTGCTCAATCTGGAAAAGACGGAGACCATCAAAGCTATTCGGCCGAAACTGCGCGATCTCATTCCGCGCTGGAACGACATGCGCGATTCAGCACCTGCAATCGGGCGCGGATCGGTGATCGGATTTATTTTCGGGATCATTCCTGGCGTCAGTCACGTCGTGTCGACGTTCGTGTCCTACGCAGTGGAGAAGAGACTCTCCAGACATCCTGAGCAGTTCGGCAAAGGCGCGATTGCCGGCGTTGCCGGTCCCGAGACTGCGAACAACGCGGTCACCGGCACTGCGATGATTCCACTGCTCGCTCTCGGCATCCCGTCGATTCCGGCAACTGCGCTGCTGCTCTCGGCGCTCACCATTCACGGCGTGCAGCCGGGCCCGCTGCTGCTCACCGATCGGCCCGATGTGTTCTGGGGACTCGTCGCCAGCATGTATATCGGCAACGTCATTCTGTTGACGCTGAACCTGCCGCTCGTCGGCATCTTTGTGAACCTGCTGCGCATTCCTTATCAGTGGCTGGTCGTCGCGATCCTGGTGATCTCGATCATCGGCGTCTACAGCGTGAACTCATCGGTGATTGACATCTGGATCATGGTTGCCTCTGGCGGCGTTGGCTATCTGCTGCGCAAGCTCGGCTACGAGATGGCGCCATTGTTGCTGGCGCTTGTTCTGGGTGACCGGCTTGAGTCGAGTTTCCGACTCGCACTGACAATGTCGGGTGGCAGCTACGCAACCTTTTTGGATACCGCATCGGTTGTGGTGCTAGGGTCCGCGCTCGGACTGCTGCTGCTGATCCAGGGACTCGCCTGGGTGTTTGGGTATCGCAAGTCGGTCACCGACGAGGCGGAGCGCGCTTAGAGAAATATTCCATCTGATTCAGTGATTTGACTAGACTCAAGCTTAGAAAAAGTACCATAGTACCTAGACTCGTAAGTTTATTGCTGGTATCCCGCCCCATATTAACCATAAATGGAAACTTAAAAACCTAGACCGCGATTATTTAATGGGCGAGTAATAAGTAGGGCTGTCCACCACAATTTTGTCCGAGC
>Ga0066388_100002829_pt1 | contig 10871 bp, 6 predicted proteins | sample PanSoiMetaGPlot6_FD_64539 | JGI IMG/M metagenome (GOLD analysis project Ga0066388, IMG submission 64539) | Tropical forest soil microbial communities from Panama analyzed to predict greenhouse gas emissions - Panama Soil - Plot 6 (Hybrid Assembly) | ecosystem: Environmental > Terrestrial > Soil... | reverse complement strand
CAGTCGAACAGCGCGAAGCTCTCGAGCAAGCTCACGTTCAAGCTCACCCCGAACGAAAAGCTGAACGTCGAGGTGATCAAGAACCGGGCGCTCGACGGCGAGTACAACAACCGCTGGAATCGCGTGGGCTACGTCCACGTGATCCAGGACTCCACGGCGCCGAGCGACGGGACCATCACGACGCGCTACGGCAGCTGGGCGTACTACCAGGTGGACTCGAGCTACGTCCCGGTGAACACCGCGGAGCACCTGCCGGTCAGCGACGAGGACTATCTCCAGACGGCCGTGACCTGGAAGCACACGCTCGGCATCGGATCGATCTACAACCTGCGCGCGTCCCGGCAGGAGTGGAAGTCGACGCGGGACGTGCTGGACCGCGAGCCGTGGGAATACCAGCAGCAGCCGAACAACTACTACGACCCCCAGAACCGGGTGGACGGCCCGTACTACGTCACGAACGGCGACTATCCCTTCTTCGAGCGGAAGAACACCGTGACCTACACCCTGAACGGCGACTACTCGAAGAAGATCGGCTCGCACAACTTCATGGTCGGCGGGGACATCAACTACAACGACCTCGGCTTCCTCCGGACGAACTTCCCGAACGTGATCACGGGGCAGGGGCTCTACGGCGCGGATCGCGACGAGTTCCGGTTCTACAATCCGGAAGGCTCCTTCTTCACGCAGGACCGCTGGGAGTACGAAGGAATGGTGCTGAACGCGGGCGTGCGCTATGACAACTTTTCGGTCGGGAACCAGATCTCGTCTGCCGACGTGATCGACCGCGTCAAGACCCAGATCAGCCCCCGGATCGGGATCGCCTATCCGATCTCCGACCGCGACGTGATGAGCTTCCACTACGGCCGCCTCTTCCAGGTGCCCGACCGCCAGTACATCTATGAAGGGCGGCTGGTCTCGGCTACGGCGCGCGGCAACCCGAACCTCGAGCCGCAGACCACTATCAGCTACCAGCTCGGCGTGCAGCACCTCTTCAGCAAGGACATCTACGGCCAGTTCGGCGTGTACTTCAAAGACATCTTCGGCCTGCTCACGACCGTGGATCAGGCGATCCCCGGCTTCGCGATCACGGTGCCCACGTACGTGAACGCCGACTACGCTTCTTCGCGCGGGATCGAGGCCACCCTCATCAAGCGCTTCAGCCACGGGTTCTCGGGGGAGATCAACTACACGTACGGGAACGCGACCGGCACGGCGTCCGATCCGAACCGCGCGCTCCCGAACGCGGGGAACCTCCGCGATCAGTTCAAGCCGACGTCGGAGCAGCCGCTCGACTGGGATCAGCGCCACAACATCTCCGCCACGCTGAGCCTCGGAAACGAGAAGGATTGGCGCGCTTCGTTCGTCTACCAGTTCGGGTCGGGCTTCCCGTACACCCCGCACGCGCGGGAGGAGCGCCGGCTGAATCCGGAGCTCACGAACTCGCGGCGGCTCCCCTCGGTTTCGACGCTCTCGATGCAGGGTGAGCGGTTCTTCCGGGCCTGGGGGCAGAGCCTGACGCTCTACGTCCAGGGCACGAACCTCCTCGACGCCGAGAACATCACCGAGCTGCAGCCCGACTTGTGGCCGCCGGGCGCCATCAACTCGCAGTCCTACATCATCTACTACTCCGAGACCGGCCGTGCCGGAGGCGCGTTCCTCACGCAAGACCGGGACGGAGACGGAAGGGATGATTGGTACCCGGTCCACGACCCGCGCGTGTTCGCGCCGGGGCGCACGATTCGCGTCGGACTGGGGGTTCAGTTCTAGTGAGATCGCTCCCGCAGGGCAACTCGCGCCGGATGGTGTGCAAGGGGGGACGGATGAGCCTCGGCCGTCGCGCCGCGTTCGTATCGGCGGCGCTCTCGCTTTGGATCGCTTTGTGCGGGTTCCACCAGCTGCCCCAGGACCAGCAGGACCCCGGCCGGGGGGACGTCCACCGGCTGTTCCGGCTGGACGGGAAGTTCGTCCACAACGTGGGCCGGCTCCAGCTGCAGATCACGAACTTCGGAGAGACGGGCAACCAGAACAATCCGAGCCGCACCACCGTTCCCTCGGCCGAATGGCCGGCCGGATCGGGGAACGACTATCTGTACGCGGCCGGACTCTGGATCGGGGCGCTGGACGCGAGCGGCATTCCGCACGTCACCACGGCGACGTACGAGCGCGAGTTCTCCCCCGAGCTCTTCCCGCAGAACGTCTGCGTGAACCTGCCGATCGAACAGGTGGCGGATGTGCGCGAGTCCTACGAGGGGATTCCGGGAGGGAACCGGATCATCTCGGCGAGCGTCAATCCCGACGACGACGGCGATGGGCTCGTCGACGAGGACTTCCTGAACGGGCTCGATGACGACGGCGACGGGCAGTGCGACGAGGACTACGCGGCGATCGGGCAGCAGATGTTCGCCTGCGAGTACGCGGACGACCAGCCGAACACCCGCCAGATCTTCCCCGAGCACGTTCCGCTCGGCGTCAAGGTGCAGCAGACCTCGTACGCGTGGGCGACGCCCGGCCAGAACGACTTCGTCGGGATGGACTACAAGATCATCAACCGCAGCGGCCGCGCGCTTCGGAACGTCTTCGTCGGCATCTTCGCCGACATGGACGTCGGGAATCGAGCGATCCCCGGCTACTTCACGGACGACGAGGCGGCACTCTTCGATTCGACGGTCCAGTACGTTGGCCCGACCGGCGGGTTCGTGAACCGGCGCATCCAGATGGGCTACATGTGGGACAACCCGGACGACCCCGCGCGGCCGCAGGACGCGAAGGGGGGAGACGTCCCCGGCTACTTCGGATGCATGTTCCTGAACCACACCACCGATCCGAGCGGGGCCACGGCGCCCAAGCGCGTCGGCATCACCTCGTACAAGTTCTTCTCCGGCTCGGCGCCGTTCGCGGCGGGCGGGGACCCCGAGAACGACGCCCAGCGCTACCTGCTCATGTCCGATCCGACGCTGAATCCGGACGTCATCGGCCAGGTCATCTCCACCCGGCCGCTGGACTACCGGTTCATCATGGCGACCGGTCCGTTCCGCTCGATCCTTCCCGACTCCTCCCTCACGATCTCCGTCGCGTGGGTGATGGGGCTCGGACGAGGGCCCGTGGCGGGAGGCGGCAGCCTCGTCGACAACGCGATTCAGGCCCAGCAGGTCTTCGACGGCCTGTACACGGACCTGGACGGGGACGCGCTCACCGGAACGTGCGGCAAGGAGACGTGCCTCCGGAATACGGTGATCGGATCCCGGTTCATCTACGAGATTCCGGAGTCCTCGTTCTGCAAGCTGAGGTTCCACCCCGATATCAACACCCTGCCGCAATACGCGAACGTGACGCCGTGGGATCCCAACACCGACTGCCAGACCCAGCAGGAAGGCAAGTACGTGTGTCAGGACGTGCTCGGGGGCACGATCCAGAACGGCGGCGCCCATTGCGCGAGCGCGGACACGCTCAAGCTCACGATCACGTCCCCGGTCTGCACGTACGTGGACCTGGACTGCGACGTGAACACGGGGCAGGGAGGGCGAGAACATCTCGTGAACTGGGTGGCGGCGGCGCCGCTGCCGGCGCCCTTCTATGCCGGGCAGGACGGGCGGGGTGAGACGAGCGACTTCCTGGCGAACTACAAGACGCACGGCGACTCGGCACGGGTCTCGGCCTGGTTCTTCCCGGGCGACCACAAGGTCACGCTCAAATGGAACAATTTCGCCGAACAGGTGCGGGACGCCCAGCGAGGGAACCTGAAGGAGTTCCTCGGCTATCGGATCTACCGAGCTTCGGGATGGAACCGACCCCTGGGGACGAATGCGCCCTCGCGGGATCTCTGGGCCCTCGTGGGAGAATGGCGGGCCGATCCCAAGGGGACCTCGGCGCGCCCGCTCTCGGAGCTGATCGATCCCTCCGTTCCGATCGTGAACATCAGCCCCGTGCTCGTCCGGTGGGATCCCAACCGCAGGGTGGTCCGGAGCGACTCGAGCTACGTGGAGATCGACACGCTCTTCGCGGTGGGACGCTACAGCTACGTCGACACCCACGTGCTGAACGGATTCCCCTATTTCTACTCGATCGTGCCGATCTCGACGATCCCCGGCGAAACGGCGGGATCGGATGTGACGCTGCAAGGAAATCCGAGCGCCTCGAACGCGCAGGTCGTGTATCCGCGCGGGGACTCGCAGAACGACCAGAGCCACGTCTTCGTCGTGCCGAACCCCTACAAGGGGGGAGCGGAATGGGATCTCGTGCCTCGTGAAGAGGATCCGTCCGGGACCAAGGTGACCTTCATGAACCTTCCTCGGACGAAGGGGACGATCCACGTCTATACGCTGGCGGGAGATCTCGTGAAGGACCTCCCGTTCGACGGGAGGCCGCCGGGCGACCTCCAGTACGGGAAGGACCCGGTGATCTCCGGGCAGGGCTCGGTGCCCTGGAATCTGATCTCGAGAAACGGACAGAAAATCGTGAGCGGTATCTATCTCTATTCGGTGGATACCGAGTTGGGTAAGGAAGTCGGAAGGTTCGTGATCATCCGATGAGAAGGGCCGGAAGAACCCAGCCGTCCATGGGAGAACCGAGGAGGGATTTCGTGAAGAGCGCGGTGGTACTGGCCATCTGCCTGCTGGTTCCGCTCCATGCGGAAGGGGCGCAGATCTTCGAAAAGGTGGGCACGCTGGGCGGGCAGTCGCTCAAGATCGGCGTGGGCGCCCGGGCAGCCGCGATGGGCGACGCCTACGTGGCGCTCTCCGACGATGCGACCGCCGTCTATTGGAATCCCGCCGGAATCGCCCGTTTGTCCGGTCAGTCGGTGACGCTCAACCACACGTCCTGGCCGGCCGACATTCTCTTCGATCAGGCGGCCTATGTGTTCAACATCAAGTGGATCCCGGGGATGCTCGGCGTCAACGTGCGCGCGCTCACGATGAGCCGCGACATCGTGCGGACGACGTATCTGCCGGAAGGCACGGGGGACACCTTCGACGCCGGTGAATGGGTGTACGGGATCTCCTACGCCCGCTCGCTCACCGACAAGTTCTCGGCGGGGCTCACCGCGAGCTACGTCCAGACCGGGCTCGCGGACGTGAAGGGGAAGTCCACGACCTTCGACTTCGGAACCCTGTACGACATCGGAATCCTCGGCGCGAAGATCGGCATGTCGATCCAGAACGTCGGGAGCGACATGACGTTCCTGAACGAGAAGGTCAAGATGCCGACCTTCTTCCGTGTCGGCGGATCGATGAACCTGCTGCAGCGCGGCGACAGCCGGCTCGTCACGGTCGCGGAGTTCACCCACCCCTCGGACAATTCGGAGAAGGTGAACACGGGAGCGGAGTACTCGTTCCACGACTACCTGTTCCTGCGCGGCGGGTACAAGTTCAACTACGATACGGAAGGGCTCACGGCCGGCCTCGGCGTCAAGTTCCCACTCACGCTGAGCAAGGCCTCGGTGGCCCGTCTCGATTACGCGTACCAGGATCTCAAGGTTCTGACCGCGGCCCATCGAATCTCGCTGAACGTCAGCTTCTAAGGCGCCAGCCCTCCCAGGAGTCCGCATCATGGGGCGCCCTCGAACTCACGCGACCGGCTGCCTCCTGATCGGGCTCTGGCTCCTGACGCCGGCCGCCGCCCGGGCCTCCGCCTTCGCAGCCCCGGGAGAGCCCGGCGTTTCCTCCGGAGACATCCGCTTCTACGCGAGCGCCGTCGCGTACCGTCACGACGAGGACAAGGCGCGCGCCGAGTTCTTCATCCACGTTCCCTACCGCGAGATCCACTTCGTTCCCGTCGGCGACCACTTCGAGGCGCGGCTCCGCGTCACGGTCGAGCTGACCGGAACGAACCGGCGAAGAGCCGGCTACGAGCAGAAGGAAGCCCGACTCCAGTCCTCGGACGCGTCCGCCACCCGCGATTCCCTCCTCGGGGAGATTTACACGACCGGACTCATCGCTCCCCGGGGCGCGTACCACTACAAGGTCGTCGTCGAGGACATGAACGTGGCCCGCCGCGGGCTCGTGTACCAGATGAAGAACAAGAAGAAGCAGGGGACCGTCGATGGAGCGATCGACCTCTCCGACTGGCTCTTTCGGAACCCGGGCTTGAGCGGGATCGAGTTCGCATGGGGCATCCAGGCGCGCAGCGCCGAATCCTCGTTCCCCAAGGGGCCCTTCGACGTGATGCCCCACCCGAGCGGGTACTACGGCCTCTTCCAGGACATGCTCTCGGCCTACTACGAGATCTACGACGCCGCCGCACCGACGGGATCGCGAGCGTACCGCGTGCGCACGATGATCCTCGGCGCCGCAGGGGACACCCTGCTCGAGTCCTACGACTCCCTGCGGGTGACGGAAGGGACCGCCTGGCCTCATCAGCTCCGCGCCGACGTGACGACGCTCGCGGCGGGGCACTACCGGCTGCGGGTCGATCTGATGCGGGAAAACGAGGTGCCCCTCGCGACGACCCAGGGGGAGTTCGACGTCCTGTGGGACCCCGACTCCTGGTCCGCCGATGCGATCGACGTCTACGAGATCACCGCCTCGACCCTCCTCACGCAGGAGCAGGCGTACACCTTCCGCCAGATGAGCCGCGGGGAGAAGGAAGCGAAGCTCACCGAGGAGTGGCGCACGATCGATCCGACCCCGGACACCGCGGAGAACGAGCTCAAGCGCGACTTCAAGCGCCGGGTGGACTACGCCAACGCGCACTACGGGATCTTCGGGAAGGGGATGTTCAGCGACCGGGGGCGCATCTGGATCCAGTTCGGCGAGCCGGACGAGGTCCGGATCGAGCGCCTGCCCGTATCCGAGAAGACGCTGGGGGTCGTCGTGGACGGGCAGATCCCCAAGAGCTCGAAGGATCTCCTCACCAAGCCCGATCAGGGCGTGGTGGACACGCGTCCGTACGAGATCTGGACGTACAACCTGCGTGGACACGAGATGGTCCCGCGGCACCGCATGAACGAGATCAGCGCCGGGATGAAGTTCGTCTTCGTGGACGAGCAGGGCTACGGCGAGTACACCCTGCGGTATTCGTCGGTGAGCGGCGTGCGCTGAGCACCGGCGCTCGAGAGCAGACTTGACATCCGCTCCCCCACGGCGTTAGCATTTCCCGCCCTAAGTTTTTCGTAATCAAAGGCTTAGTCGAATGGGCTCGGAGGTGCCGCGATGCGGATCGGCGTGCTGACCGGTGGGGGGGACTGCCCGGGGTTGAACGCGGTCATCCGCGCGGTCGTGCATCGCTCGATCAAAGGGCACGGCTGGTCGGTGCTCGGAATCCGGCACGGCTGGCGCGGGCTTCTCCAATCCGAGCTCGAGGAGCTGAGCCTCAAGGCGGTCTCGGGGATCCTTCCGCGCGGAGGCACCATCCTCGGCACGTCGCGTACGAATCCCTACAAGGAGCCCGACGGAGAAGCGCGGATCCGCTCCGAGATCGCCTCGCGGGGCATCGACGCGCTCGTCGCGATCGGGGGAGAGGACACGCTCGGCGTCGCGGCGAAGCTCCACAAGGCGGGCGTTCCGCTCGTCGGCATTCCCAAGACGATCGACAACGACGTGAACGGCACCGACTATACGTTCGGCTTCGACACGGCGCTCTCGATCGCGACGGAAGCGATCGACCGCCTGCACACCACCGCGGAATCGCACGACCGGGTCATGGTCGCCGAGGTCATGGGGCGGCACGCCGGCTGGATCGCCCTCGAGGCGGGGGTCGCGGGCGGGGCCGACATGATCCTGGTTCCGGAGTACCCCGTGTCGATCGACGACGTGTGCGCCGCGGTGCGACGCCGCCACGAGAAGGGCAGGAACTTCAGCATCATCGTGGTCGCCGAGGGGGCGCGTCTCGTGGACAAGGGCGGATCGCCGATTCAGGTCCAGAGCGAGCGCACCGACGCCTTCGGTCACGTGCGGCTGGGAGGCATCGGGGCGACGCTGGCGGACCGGATCGAGCAAGAGACCGGCTTCGAGAGCCGGTACAGCGTGCTGGGGCACATCCAGCGCGGGGGCTCGCCCACGGCGTTCGACCGGTTCCTGGGGACCCGGTTCGGCGTCGCCGCGGTCGACCTCCTGCATCGAAAGGGGTACGGCCGCATGGTCGCGGTCCGCGGGCTCAAGGTCGTGGATGTTCCCATCGCGGACGCTGTCGGGACCCTGAAGACGGTCGAGCCCGAGTTCTACGAGCTGGCCAAGGTGTTCTTCAGCTAAGGGGGGAGTCGTGCGCGTCGGCATCAACGGTTTCGGCCGCATCGGAAGGCTCGTGCTCCGGGCGGCGCTCAAGCGGAAGGAGAAGATCGAGTTCGCGGCGGTCAACGACATCACCGACGCCGGAACCCTCGCCCACCTGCTCACCTACGATTCGGTGCACGGACCGTGGCCCGAGCGCTTCACGACGCGCGACGGTGCCTTGTGCGTCGGCTCGCACGCGATCCGGGTCCTTTCGGAGGCGAATCCCGCGAACCTCCCCTGGAAGGATTTGGGCGTGGACGTCGTCCTCGAGTGCACCGGCAAGTTCACCGAGCGCGACAAGGCGGCGGTGCATCTCGGCGCGGGAGCGAAACGGGTGCTCGTGTCGGCGCCCGCCAAGGGAGCGGACGCCACCTTCGTGATGGGGGTGAACGAGAAGAGCTTCGACCCCGCGAAGCACCAGATTGTCTCGATCGCTTCGTGCACCACGAACTGCCTGGCGCCGGTTCTCTCGGTCCTCGACCGGAGCTTCGGGATCGAGCGCGGGTTCATGACGACGGTGCACGCCTACACGAACGACCAGCGCGTCCACGACACGCCGCACAAGGATCTCCGCCGCGCGCGCGCCTCCGCCGTCTCGATGATCCCCACGAGCACCGGCGCGGCCAAGGCGATCGGCCTGGTCATCCCCACGCTGCAGGGGAAGCTCGACGGTATCGCGGTGCGGGTCCCGGTGGTGGACGGGTCGCTGATCGACCTCACCGTGAACACGACGAAGGCGGTCTCCACCGCCTCCATCAACGAGGCAATGAAGGCCGCGGCCTCGGGGCCGCTCCAGGGGATTCTCCAGTACATGGAGGATCCGATCGTCTCGCAGGACATCGTCGGCAATCCGCACTCCGCCGTCTTCGACTCCCTCCTCACGATGACCTCGGGCGACCACGCCGCGAAGGTGTTCGCCTGGTACGACAACGAGTGGGGATTCTCGAACCGGATGGTGGACACCCTGCTCCTGCTCGGACGCGACTGCTGAGGGAGGTCTCCATGGCGTTTCGCACCCTTCGTTCGCTCGAGGCCGCGGGAAGACGGATCTTCGTGCGGGTCGACTTCAACGTGCCGCTGACGCCGGAGGGAACCGTCGCGGACGACACCCGTATCGTCGCGTCCCTTCCCACGCTCCGCTACCTGATCGAAAAGGGCGGCCGCCTCGTGGTGGCCTCGCACCTCGGCCGCCCGAAAGGGAAGCGCGATCCCGAGCAGAGTCTGGCTCCGGTGCGGGATCGCCTCGAGCGCTGCCTCCGCAAGCCGGTCGCCTTCGCGCCCTCGATCGTCGGCCCCGAGGCCGAGCGGATGGCGGAGAGCCTGAAGGACGGGGACGTGCTCCTGCTCGAGAACCTCCGCTACGACCCGCGGGAGGAGGCGAACGATCCGGAGTTCAGCCGCGCGCTCGCGGCGCTCGCCGCATGCTACGTGAACGACGCCTTCGGGACGGCGCACCGGGCTCACGCCTCCACGGTGGGGATCACGGCGTACTTGTCCGACTGCGCCGCGGGATTCCTCATGGAGCGGGAGCTCCAGTCGCTCGGGAAGCTACTCACCGAGCCGGAGCTTCCGTTCGTCGCCATCCTCGGAGGCGCCAAGGTCTCGGGGAAGATCGATGTGCTGCGGAATCTATTGCCGCGCGTCGACCGGCTCGTGATCGGGGGAGGGATGATGTTCACGTTCCTACGGGCGCAGGGGCTCGCGACCGGCCGCTCGCTCGTCGAGGAGGACCGGGTCGCGATGGCGCGCGAGATCCTCGGCCACTCCGACGCGGCCAAGCTGCTCCTCCCGTGGGACTGCCGCGTGGCCGCCGACGCGAGAGGAGGAGATCCCGGGCGCATCGTTCCCACGAACGCGATCCCCGACGACCTGGCGGGGGTCGACATCGGCGCGGAATCGATCGCCGCGGCCGCGGAGGAGATCGCGGCCGCGCGCACCGTGTTCTGGAACGGCCCGATGGGCGTGTTCGAGGTCCCGGCCTACGCGGAGGGAACCCTCGCGGTCGCGCGCGAAGTCGTGTGGGGAATGGCGCGCGGCGCGTTCACCGTTGTCGGCGGCGGCGATTCGCTGGCCGCCGTGCACCAGGCCGGCCTCGAAGACCGGATCAGCCACTGCTCCACGGGAGGAGGCGCGTCGCTCGAGTTCCTCGAAGGGCGCGAGCTCCCGGGCGTGGCGGCGCTCGAGCCGACCGCGAACGCGCGCCCGTGACCATGGGCAGGATCCTGGCGGGGAACTGGAAGATGAACCTCACGCTCGCCGAGGCGCGGTCGCTCCTGCGCGGCGTCGGGGATCATCTTCCCGGAAAGGGCGCGCTCTCCTGCGTCGTCTTCCCGCCGTCGACGGCGCTCGCGACGCTCGGCGCCGAGCGCCGCCCCGCCGATCCCAGGCTCGGGGTGCAGAACTGCCACGCGGAGCCGAAGGGGGCGTTCACGGGAGAGATCTCCGCCGAAATGGCGCGGGACGCCGGGGCGGAATACGCGCTCGTCGGGCACTCCGAGCGGAGGAGGCTCTTCTGCGAAGGGGATGGTGTGGTCCACGCCAAGCTGCGGTCGGTGTGGCGCGCGGGGCTCAAGCCGGTGCTCTGCATCGGGGAGACCCTCGCCGAGCGCGAGCGGATGGAAACGAGGGACGTGCTGAAGCGTCAAATGGAGCGCGCGCTCGAAG
>Ga0066388_100002828_pt1 | contig 10872 bp, 9 predicted proteins | sample PanSoiMetaGPlot6_FD_64539 | JGI IMG/M metagenome (GOLD analysis project Ga0066388, IMG submission 64539) | Tropical forest soil microbial communities from Panama analyzed to predict greenhouse gas emissions - Panama Soil - Plot 6 (Hybrid Assembly) | ecosystem: Environmental > Terrestrial > Soil... | reverse complement strand
TGTCCGTGAGCTCAGTTCCGGTCGCAATCGCGGGCCTCGGCGCCATCGGCCGGGTCGTGGCGCGTCGACTTGCCACAGGGATTCCAGGCTTGCGCCTCAGCGCGGTCGCAGCCCGAGATCGTGCCAAAGCGCAAGCCTGGCTCGATGCCGAACAGATAGCGGTCCCATTGGTCGAGCTCGACACGCTACCGCAGCATTGCAATCTTGCGGTCGAATGCGCGCCGGCCGCCGCTCTGGACGCGATCTGCCGGCCGATGCTGGCGGCGGGCAAGCGGGTGATGGTGCTGAGTGTCGGCGCATTGTTGCCGCGCGCCGACCTGATCGAACTCGCGGCCTCCGGCGGCGGCCAGATCATTGTTCCGACCGGCGCGCTGCTCGGCCTCGATGCGGTAACGGCCGCGGCCGAGGGCAATATCCACTCGGTGCGCATGATCACCCGTAAACCGCCGAACGGGCTTGCGGGGGCGCCCTATTTGGTGGAACACGACATCTCGGTTGTCGGGCTCAACGCGGCCAAGCGGGTGTTTGCCGGCAGCGCGCGCGCAGCGGCGCAGGGCTTTCCGGCCAACGTCAACGTCGTAGCCGCGTTGGCGCTTGCTGGAATTGGACCGGATCGGACCGAAATCGAAATCTGGGCGGATCCGGCACTCACCCGCAACTGTCATACGATCGAGGTGGAGTCGGATTCGGCGCGGCTTTCATTTTCGATTGAAAACGTGCCGTCGGAAAACCCGAAGACCGGGCGTATCACGGCGCTTTCGGTCGTGGCCGCGTTGCGCAAGCTGCACGCACCCATCCGGATCGGTACCTAGGGTAGCGGCAATCGCCAGGCCTAATCCTTGGCGCGCTCCGCGTAGGATCCGTCCGCGGTCATCACAATGATGCGGGTGCCGACCGAGATATGGCCGGGCACCATGGTGCGTACGCCGTTGGACAGCATCGCCGGCTTGTAGGAGCCGGCTGCAGTCTGTCCCTTGACGGTCGGTTCGGTCTCAACCACTTCGAGGGTCGCGCGCTGCGGCAGTTCGATACCGACCGGCGTTCCCTCGTAGACACTGAGCCTCACCTTCATCTCGGGTTGCAGATAGACGGACTGCTCGCCGATGACGTCGGATTGGACCGCGACCTGATCGTAGGATTCCATGTTCATGAAGTGGAAGCCGTCCCCGTCCTCATAGAGATACTGGTATTCGCGCTCCTCCACGTGGGCGCGTTCCACCTGGTCGGTGGTCTTGAACCGGAGCGAGGATTTCACCCCGTCGCTCAGGCGACGCATGTCGAGCTGCGTGACCGGTGTGCCCTTGCCGGGATGGATGTTTTCCGCGCTCAAAATTGCGTAGAGCTTGTCGTCGATCTCGACGATATTGCCTTTACGCAGAGAACTGGCGATGACTTTCATGGGTCCTCTAACTAGCGCTGGGGGGCTGCAAGCCCGATTGTCCGCCCCCATTCCGGAAGCTCGGGCGGCAACATACTGATCCTGCGGGCTTGCGCCAGCAATTTTGCACCCGACCAAACCCTAATCGGGGGCTCACGACAGCACCGATGCGCGCGCCTTCACCCTGGTGGTCGCCCGATATCCATGCCGACCGGCGGCCGTTCCTGCGCGCGCGCTCGCTCATTCGAGCAGCGTTGCGGGAATGGTTCGAGTCGCAGGGTTTTGTCGAGGTCGAAGCCGCGATCCTCCAGGCATCGCCTGGCAACGAGGCGCATCTGCATGCGTTCGCAACCCAACAGGTCGGTCCGGCCGGCGAGCGGACAACGCGCTATCTGCACACCTCGCCGGAATTTGCCTGTAAGAAATTGCTGGCCGCAGGTGAAGCGCGGATCTTCGAATTCGCTCGCGTGTTCCGTAATCGCGAACGCGGCGTGTTGCACCATCCCGAGTTCACGATGCTTGAATGGTACCGGGCACGGGAGCCCTACGGGAGCTTGATGGCCGATTGTGCGACACTGCTGGCAATGGCGGCGCGTGCAGTCGGCGCGGGACAGTTCTCGTTCCGTGATCGGCATGCCGATCCGTTCGCGGTCCCTGAGCGCGTGACGGTGGCGGAGGCGTTCCAGCGTTTCGCCGGCATCGATCTGCTGGCGACCGTTGCGGGAGACGCGGTGGACCGCGACGCGTTGGCGCGTCAGGCCGAAGCCGAAAAGATCCGCGTCGCTGCGGACGACACCTGGTCGGACATTTTCAGCCGCATCTTGGTCGAACGCGTCGAGTCCAACCTCGGCATCGGCCGGCCGACCATTCTCGACGAGTATCCGGTGGTCGAGGCCGCCCTGGCGCGCCGCAAGTCCTCCGACCCGCGGGTGGCCGAGCGGTTCGAGCTTTACGTCTGCGGCATCGAACTTGCTAACGGCTTCGGTGAACTGACCGATGCTTCCGAGCAGCGACGGCGCTTCGAGACCGAGATGGCCGAGAAGGAGCGCCTGCACCGCGAGCACTACCCAATCGATGAGGATTTCCTGGCGGCGCTCGCGGTCATGCCCCCCGCAAGCGGAATCGCGCTGGGGTTTGATCGGCTGGTCATGCTTGCGACCGGTGCAACACGCATCGAACAGGTGCTTTGGACACCGGATTAGGATCGACCGTGCCGGGAGATGACCTTCGCCTGGCGCAACACAGATAGGTTTTCCGCGATGTCAGAACTGTCAGCCACGCGGTCTGGCCGCAAGCTCATGACAATCCTGTTTGTGCTGGCGGCAACACTGTTGCACGGCGACAGACCTGTCTGCTGCGCATCAACTGGCTTAACGGCTGGGGCCGATCGTGGCCGAGCAAAGTCGGCTCCGCGTATCTGAACTTTCAGTTCAGTGGCGCGCAGCCTTATCTTTACTACACGCGGCTCAATTCATACGCCCTGACCCGAAACCTGCGCGATCGTGACGTCGTGCGCTGGAAGCTTTCGGTTGCGCCGGCAGGCACCGCTGCGTTGCCGTGACTCACCGCGACTGTTTGGCGTACCTTACGCGGCGAGGAACCAATCCAAGATCTGCTCGCCCGTCCAGAACAGCACGCCGGACTTCTGCCGCATCACCTCGATTGCGCGCCGGAAGTACTTGAGACGGTGCGGCGCTCCCATGATGTAGGGATGCAATACGAGTGCCATGACGCGCGCCGAACCTTCGGCATCCGCATAAATCTGTTCGAACTGGTCGACGGCGCGATTGAAATATTCGGCGGCCGGGTGATGCTGGATCAGCATCATGGCGACGTCGTTGCACTCCTGGGTATAGGGAATGTTGACGATCGGCTGGGTGCGGGTTTTAAGCCGCACCGGCTGGTCGTCGAGCACCCAATCGGCGACGTAGTCGTATCCCTCCTCCTTGAGGATGTCCGGCGTCTCCCAGGTTTCGGTCAGCCCCGGCCCGAGCCAGCCGCGCGGCGCCTTGCCGGTCGCCTGCTCGATCACGGCACGGGTCTTGCGGATATCGGCGCGCTCGTCCTCGACTTTCTGCATGTTGCGCTGGGTGAACCCGTGACCCATGAACTCCCAACGCCGTGCGATCGCCGCCTCGACGATCGGCTTGTAGGCTGCGAGAGCAGACCCGTTGATGGCTAGCACGCCCGGGATCGCGAACTCGTCGAACACTTTGACAATGCGCCAGAAGCCGACCCGGTTGCCATATTCGTGCCAGGCCCAGTTGGGGACGTCCGGCATTGGCGCGCCGCCCGCCGGCGGCGTGAGCACTGTGCGCGGCATCGTCTGCGTCGGATCCCACTCCTCGACATTGACGATCACCCACACCAACAAGCGGGCCCCGTCGGGAAGCCGCAGCGGTGACCTATCAGCAATCGCCGAATAGCTGATGCGATCGGTCGGCAGCATGCGCGAGCGGCTGTCGGTGGCGCTCATTGGCCCGCCGCTTTGAGACCGAGGCGCTGTGCGATCGCCGCCATCTTGGCGCGCTGCTCGTCGATCGCAGCGGCGAATTCGGCCGGCGTGCCCGGGTTGACCACCTGCGCGGTCGTGGTGAGCCGATCCACCACGACCGGATCGGCCGCAACCGCGCGTACGTCTGCCGCTATTCGATCGCGCAGGTCGGCTGCCATCGATCGCGGCCCGAACAGACCGACCAGACCATCGACCTCGAGCGCCGGGAAACCCGCCTCGGTGGCGGTCGGCACATCCGGATAGGACACCGCCCGGTTCCGGTTGGTGACCGCGAGCAATTTGACGCGTCTGGCTTGGACCTGAGCCTGAATCACTGCGAGGCCGGTCATCATCACCTGAATGCGCCCTTCACCGAGATCGGTGCCGGCCTGAACAATGTCCCGGTACGGCACTTTCGCAAAGTCGAGCTTGGCCTCGTTCACAAACCCGTCCCAAACAAACTCGGTGATGCCGGGCACAAGTGCGGCATTGAGCTTGCCGGGCTGTGCGCGGGCGCGCGCGACCAGATCCGCAAGCGATCCGAATTTCATCGCTTCCGGCGTCCCAATCGTAATGACGGTATTGGACACGCGCGCGATCGAGACGATGTCGCGGAGGTCGTAGGGAACCTTGTCGTGTTGATAGGGGTGCGCCGTGAAGCTTCCGGCAGCGGCGAACAGCAGAGTGTGATCGTCATTGGCACCGACGAAAGCAGTGATCGCGACAAAACCATCGCCGCCGGGTCGGTTCTCGACGACGACCGGCTTGCCCCAGCGGGTGGAGAGCCGCTCCGCGAACAAGCGTGCGCCGATGTCGGCGCCAGCGCCCGGACCAAACGGAACGATGAACTTGACAGTGTGGTCGGGCCAGGTCTCGCCGGCGAACCCCGGCGAGGTGCACGCCATCACGGCGGCGGCAATCGTGATCGCAATAACGCGCCTCATGGTCTCCCCCTCGTTATTATCGTTTGGCCGAATCCCCGGCGCCACTACGCTCGCCGAAGCCGGGCGATGAGCGCGCCGGCCAAAACCGGGGTTTGCTTACCGTTGACTGACATCCCGTCCTCTCGAACATCGAAAAGCTTTATTGTCCGGGGCGTGCTTGGGCGCAAGGCTGCAAAACCGCGCGGCGCGCGGCTGCGCCACAACGATAGCGAGTTCGACTATGAGGCCTTCCCGAAGCTTGCAGCGACCGGCCGAGCTGATCGACGCGGGTCTCGCGCCGGCTGAACAGCGCGCGGCGCTCGCAGCCGTCGCCGAGCGCTACGCGGTCGCCGTCACGCCGGTCGTCGCCAGGCTTATCGATGCGAATAACCCCGATGATCCGATCGCGCGCCAATTCATCCCCGATCCCGCTGAACTTGTAGTGCGGCCCGAGGAACTCGCGGATCCAATTGGGGACGACGCCCATAGCCCGGTCAAGGGGATCGTACATCGTTACGACGATCGCGTGCTCCTGAAACTCGTGCACGTGTGTCCTGTCTATTGCCGCTTCTGCTTCCGGCGCGAAATGGTTGGCCCGCGCGGGCGCGGCGCGCTGTCACCGCGCGAGCTCGCAGCGGCGCTGCAGTACATTCGAACGCAGGATCGCATCTGGGAGGTTATCCTGACCGGCGGCGACCCGCTGGTACTGGCGGCGCGTCGGCTGCGTATGGTGATGCGTCAGCTGGCGGCGATCGACCACGTGAAGATCATCCGCGTGCATACGCGCGTGCCGGCGGTGGCACCTGCGCTGATCACACGCGAACTCGCGCGGACGCTGCGCAACCGCGCCCAGGCGACCTACGTGGTGCTGCATATCAATCACGCGCGCGAATTGACGGAACAGGCGCAGGCCGCCTGCGCGCGGCTTAGCGATGCCGGCATTCCGCTGCTCAGCCAAACCGTCCTCCTCAAGGGGGTCAACGACACGCCAGCAACGCTCGCCGACCTGTTTCGAACGTTGGTCGAGAACAGGATCAAGCCCTACTACCTGCACCACGCCGACCTTGCGCCGGGAACCGCGCATTTTCGTACCACCATTGCGGACGGCCAGCGCTTGATGCGCGCGCTGCGCGGTTCGCTGTCGGGATTGTGCCAGCCGACCTACGTGCTCGATATTCCGGGCGGCGCCGGCAAGGTCCCGGTGGGTCCGAGCTATTTGCGGCCGCTCGGCGACGCACATTACGAAGTCGATGATCCGAACGGCGGACAATCCGTCTACCCGCCTGGTGACGCACCGTGAAAGACTCGGGTCTCCGCAGATTGGAGGAGCGGCTCGGAACGCTATATGCGCGCCAGCGCCTCGGCATCGAGACCGATCATGAAGCGCAGGTGTTCGGACAGGGATTGAATTTTTTCCATCCTGAGAATTGGTACGCGACGCCGTCGCTCATTCGTGCCGCACTCAAGGCGACCGGGCTTTATTGGCGCGCATGCCGCAACGCGGCGCGCGTCCAGATTCGCCACAACGACGTCCGCTCTGCGACGCTTCCGCGCGCGTTCGACGGTTTTACACTGCTGCACATCAGCGATCCGCACGTCGAGATGAACGAAGGCGCGATGCGTCACGCAATCGAGCTTTTGCCCGGGTTAACCTACGATGTGTGCGTGCTGACCGGCGACTACCGTGCGGCGACCGCCGGTCCGTTCGAGGGTGCGCTCGAAGGCTTGGCGGCACTGTGCAGCCGGATCAAAACCCCGATCTACGGCGTGCTCGGCAACCACGATACCATTCGCATGGTGCCTGGTCTTGAAGACCTTGGCATCAAGATGCTGCTTAACGAATGCGAGGCAATTGCGCGTGGTGAGGCGCGCATTTATCTCGCCGGCATCGACGACGCGCATTTCTTCCGCGTCGACAATATCGAGAAGGCGGCGGAGGGTATCCCCGGCGATGCGTTCTCGATTCTCTTGTCCCATACGCCGGAAGTCTATCGGCAGGCGGCGCACGCGGGATTCGCTCTCACCTTGAGCGGACATACCCACGGTGGCCAGCTCTGTTTACCCGGTGCGATCCCGATCACGCTCGACTCGGTATTGCCGCGGCGCATGGGGGCCGGTCCCTGGATTTACAACGACATGGCCGGGTACACGTCGGTTGGACTCGGGTCGTCGATCATTGCGGCGCGCCTCAATTGCCCACCGGAGATCACCCTGCATCACCTGCGCGGTCCGTGATCTCGCGGGCGCGGCATTAGCTTCGGTGTAGGGCGACCGACCGGGTAAGACTGGATCGCAGCGCTAATCGAGCGCGACCATCGGCCCGGGGGCCTGGATCGGAACGGACGGCCGGGCACTTGACCGGTGCTCGGCGTGAACACCCGCAGCGACGAAGCGGCGCGCAGGCTCGGCGAGGTGCTGGTTCCGCTGCAGGATGTCGACCAGATGATCGATGTCTTCGCGACGGTGGCCCGCGTTCATTTGGATGCGAAGCCGCGCAGAGTTGAGCGGCACCGCCGGGAATCTGATGAAATCGACATGAATGCCTTCCGCGCGAATCGCGCGCGCAAGCTGCTCCGCCTTGGCGTCGTCTCCGAGCCAGATCGGAACGATCGGCGTTTGGGTCGACACCAGCGTGAAATTCAAGTCGGCCATGCGTTTCACGAAATAGCGCTGGTTGTCCCACAGCCGCTGCCGGCGCTCCGGCTCGTCGCGAACGACATCAATCGCGGTCGACATGATCATCGCCTGATCTGGCGGTAGCGTCGCGGTGAAGCCGTACGCCGCCGACGAAATGCGCAGCACTTCGGTGATCAACCCGTGCGCCGCGATATAGCCCCCGATCGAACCATAAGCCTTGCTGAACGTCCCCATGTAGATCAACCGGTCGTTGGCCGCTTCGAAATGCTCGAGCACACCGCCGCCGGAGGCACCGAGCACGCCGGTGCCGTGAGCGTCGTCGACGTAGAGCAGGGCGTCCCACCGCTCCGCCAGCCGCAGCAGGTCCGGAATCGGCGCGATGTCGCCGTCCTGGCTGAACACGCCGTCGGTCACGATGATCTTGCAGGTATCGGTCGACTTGCGCAGCAGCTTCTCGAGATGATCGAGATCGAGGTGGCGATAGCTGTGGCGCCGAACGCCCGACAGGCGCATGCCCTCGCGAATGCTGATGTGGTTTAGTTCGTCGCTGAAATAGGCGTACGAATAGTCTCGGCTCGGCGCGAACCCGACGGCGCGGGCGAGCTGTCCAGCGCGGGGCAGTGTCGACAGGGCGCCGATGTTCGTCAGATAACCGGTCGCAAACAGGATCGCGTGGGTCTTGCCCTTCGAGCGCGCAATCTTGCGCTCGAGATCGCCGTAGAGTCCAAGATTGCCGCCGAGCATTCGTGAGTCGCTGTTGCCAACACCGTACCTGTCGATGCCGCGGATGGCGGCATCCTTCAGGCGTGGGCTTGTCGCGATCCCGAGATAGTTGTTGGTGCTGAATGAGACCTGTGGTTGGCCTTTCACCTCGAAGGTCGGCGTCGGAAGACTGTCCACCACGAGCGGCACATGCGGTACTTGCCATCCGAAGAAATTCGCCAGTTCCACAAGTTCATTCACGCGCAGCACCTTTCTTGTTTTCGAGGCGGCAATGTCCTAGGAGACCGACGCGCAAAATCCCAATGACCGCGCTCGCGATGCCTGCCAACACCTAGGAGGCTACCTGCAATGCGCGCGGATCGCGGATTTTCGCGTCCAGTTAACGGCGTCCCTCTCCGACCCAATGTCGCCCCTTATTGTGGTCGGTGGACAAAATTTATATCGACAATCGGCGATGGTGTAAATCTACCGCGACATTTTCGCATCGCAAACGCGAGTGGTTCTACTGTAACAAATCGCACTCCACTGTTACAAAACGTAGCGCAAGGTGCCAGGCGTTAACCTTCGACTACAAGAGTTCTTGTCTGAACCTGGTCCGGCGCACCGATTTCGCTAATTTATATTAGGGTTGTGCTGTTTTGCCGCGCTCGCCGATACTCGTGGGAGAAGGCGCGCACATCCATGATGCAACGCAAAAATCGTCGGGCGGGCCGAATGCTTCAGGAGCGCGTGCAAAACTCTGATGCCGAGCAACCGTCGGGTTCCACGCCGTTGATCGCATTGCGCGCCGTCAGCCGCCTTTACGACGGCGGTGCGATTGCTGCGCTCACGAATGTCGATCTGGCGATCGAGGCGGGCGATTGCGTGGCGGTCGTCGGTGCCAGCGGCAGCGGCAAGAGCACCCTGGTCAACCTCCTGTGCGGCATCGACTTTCCGAGCGCAGGAACGGTGATGTGGGAAGGGAAGGCGGTGCGCACGCAGCGCGAATGGGCGCGGCTGCGGCGAGCGCGCATCGGCATCGTATTTCAGGAATTTAATCTGATTCCAACACTCACCGCGCTCGAGAATGTCGAGCTCGCGTTGTTCGGGCGCGGCCTGTCGGCAGTGCGGCGCCAGACGCGCGCGGCGATCCTGCTCGAGCGCGTTGGGCTCGAGGCGCGCATGCACAACCTGGTCACCACCCTTTCAGGCGGCGAACGCCAGCGGGTGGCGATTGCGCGTGCCGTCGCCAACGAACCGCGGCTGCTGCTCGCCGACGAGCCAACCGGGAATCTCGACAGCGCGAGCGCGGCTATCGTAACCGATCTGCTGTTCAAGCTGCGCGAGGACCGCGATATGACGATCGTGCTCGTGACCCATGACGACGCGCTCGCGGCCAGATGCGCGCGCAGGGTGCGCATCAAGGACGGATGGATCGTCGAAAACGTCTACCCCACGTCGGTAGCGCCGTCGATTGTCAGCGAGGCCGCGTCATGAATCTCGCGGGTCTCGCGCGGCGCAATCTCGGGCGAAGGCCGATCCGCACGAGTCTGTCAATTCTTGGAATTGGGTTAGCGGTCGGGAGTGCACTCGCCCTCATGTCGCTTTCGCACAGTATCCAGGACGGCATGCGTGAAGGCATCAACGAGATGGGCGACGATCTGGTGGTGATGCAGAAGGGTGCCTCGGATATCTTCGGAGGCTTCATCCCCGAGAAGACGATCGAACGCGTTGCAGGAATTCCGGGTGTAGCGCGGGCGTCAGGCGAACTGTTCATGTTTGCGCCGAGCGCCGATGACAAGAGTGTGCTGGCGCAGGGTTGGTCCGACACGAGCTACCTTTGGAAGAAGGTTCCTCTGCGCGAGGGCCGCGTGCCGGCTCCGGGAGAGCACAACGTTGCGGTGCTGGGCGATGCCGCCTCGGCCGCGCTCGGCAAAAAGCTCGGCGACGACGTCGTGATCCTTGGTGAAAGGTTCAAGATCATCGGCATTGCCAACTACACGACCGCCGTCAATCGCGGCGTGGCGCTGCTTCCGTTGGCCGACTTGCAGAAAATAAGCCACCGGCCGGAGCAGGTCACGATGGTCCACCTCAACGTGGAACGTGGCGGCGCACCGGTCGAGCTCAAGCAGGTCAAGAGCGCCATCGAATTGCTCGGGAGCCTGTCGGCCTCGACCGCCAATGAGATGCTGGATCAAGATCGAAATTTTGCAATCCTCGACGCCGTATCGCTGGCGATTTCAATCATCGCGATCGTCATGGGTGCGATTTACGTGCTCAACGCGCTAGTGATGGCTACTCAGGAGCGTACGCGCGAGATCGGCATCTTCACGGCAATCGGTTGGAGCCGACAGCGGATCATGGCCTCGATCGTGGTCGAGGGGATTCTCATGTGTATCATCGGCTGCGTGCTCGGAGTGGCGCTGAGCTTCCTGGCCGCGCTGGCCTTCCCGTACATTCCGGCGATCGGCCATCTCGTCTCCTTCAGGCCGAGCATTCGTCTCATCGTCTTGGTGCTGATCACTGCCTTTGTGCTCTGCGTTCTGGGATCGCTGTTTCCGGCCTGGCGAGCCGTTCGCATGCTTCCTGCGGAAGCACTGCGTCGTCTGTGAGCGCGGTCGCGCCCCTCAACGGAGCTGATCCACCGATATCCACGGCTAATACGGCCGGTCGCGCAAGCGCAATCGGAACAATACGCGCGAGATCAGAATTTCGCCGATCAGAAAGATCGCGGCTCC
>Ga0066388_100002827_pt1 | contig 10872 bp, 15 predicted proteins | sample PanSoiMetaGPlot6_FD_64539 | JGI IMG/M metagenome (GOLD analysis project Ga0066388, IMG submission 64539) | Tropical forest soil microbial communities from Panama analyzed to predict greenhouse gas emissions - Panama Soil - Plot 6 (Hybrid Assembly) | ecosystem: Environmental > Terrestrial >... | reverse complement strand
GGGTTGAGCACGATGCCCTCGCGCGCGACGACGCGGTCGGCTGCGAGCGCGAGGGGCACGCCGCCGGCGGCGGCATCGCCGCACAGCGCAGCGATGATGTAGTGGGAGTCGGTGGTGACGATGTCGTGGACCACGTCGTTGATCGCGTTCAGGTTGCGCCATGATTCACGAGCAGGATCCTTGGCGGCCTCGATGACGTTGAGATGGATGCCTGTGCTGAAGAAATCTCGCCCGCCCATCAGGACGATCACATTGGTTTCGCGGCGCGAGCGGGCGTAACGGTAGGCGTCTCGCAGTCGCTGGCACTGTTCGGCGCTCATCGCGCCGTTGTAGAAGTCGAAATGCAGGTATCCGACGTTGCACGCCTCTTCGTAGAAGATGTCGCGGAAGGTGCCCGCCATTCCTGTCCCGGGGGTCAGGTGCAGGGGTACCTGCACTTCCGGAGCGTCGACCCGGGCGCCGGACTGCGCCAGCGCAGTGGCTGCGGGCAATTTCAGGAACGTGCGAGTCGGCGTCCGGCGCTGTTTGAGGTGGCTGATCCAGACGGCGCCGTCGAGCGTGGCACGGCAGATCGCACCGTTGCGCTGCGCGACGACCTGCCCGGGTGTGCCGCGAAGCGTTCGCTCTCGATGGGCGCCGAACAGGTGGAACTCACTGGTGCCGATCCGGTCCAGCACGCCGGGCTGGCCCTCGGCCGCACGGATCTTGCGCAGCACCACGTCGGTCGGGTCGGTCGACCAGTCGATCAAGCGGGTCTCCTGGCGCATCAGCGGACGTGCCTGCCCAGCAACGGCAATCCCGCTCGGCTCGATTACGTCGGGGGTTTCCTGCCCGTGAGCAATCTTGGTCACGGCGTCGACAAGTGCGTCGATGGCCGCGCGCCGCACCTCGTGCCGGTACAGGCCGCTCTTCGTGGTCGATCGGAGCTCGAAGGTCCTGGTTGCCCACACCGGCCCGGCATCGAACTCGTCGTTGGCCTCGAGGACGGTCACGCCCCACGTGGACTGGTCGAGATGGATAGCCCAGTCGATCGAGGACGGGCCGCGATCACCGACCGGGCCGGGGTGCACGATCAGGCACCGGTACCGCGACCACACCGCCTCGGGAATCATCCTCTTCAACATCGGGCAAACGATCAGATCCGGATCGTGTGCCAGCACAGCGGCTTGCATCGATTCCGGCGAGTCCCCTACGGACACCTCGACCTCGTGCCCGAGATCGGTGAACGCGACCTGAACAGCTTGGCTCAAGCTGCCGTGCGCGGAGACCAGAAACAAGACCCGCAACGCCCGGGTCGTCGACCCAACGCAAACCATCGCCCCTCCCTTTGGTTAACGAGGAGCACCCAAGGCCCGCGCCAGATACGACGCCGGGCATGAACCGGCGCCGTGGCGGATCAGCGCGCAGCGATCGCGAGTCGCACGGCGAAGCCGATGAACACCCCGCCGGTGAGCCGATTCAGCCAGCGTTGAGCGACGGGCCGCTCGAACAGCCGGCGGGCCCGGACGACACCGACCACGATGAGCACGTACCAGACCGCGCTCAGCACGATGTGCACGGAGGCGAGTTCGAACACGTCGCGGACCGTCGCGTTGGGTGGCATGAACTGCGGCAGCAGCGCCATGTACAGCGCCGCAGGCTTGGGGTTGGTGATACTCGTGAGCAGCCCACTGCGGTACGCCGTGGCACGAGAAGCCCCACGCGGCGCGAGGCTCTCCGGGTGACCGTGACGGCGCCGGAACGCCTGGACGCCCAGCCAGGCCAGATAGACAGCCCCGATGATCTTGAGCACGATGAAACCGACGGTCGACGCGGTCAACAGGGCGGTCAGGCCGAACGCGGCGCCGCAGGCCCACCCCACGAGGCCAGTTGTGTTACCCGCCACGCAGCACAGTCCGGCCACTGTGCCGCGCCGCAGCGACTGCGACATGAGAACGGCGAGCGCCGGACCGGGAACCACAACGATCAAGGCACACGTCGCGACGAAGGCGGTCGTGATCATCTCAGACTCTCCCCGCGCTGAAGCCGAATAGACGTTACCTCGACAACTTCGATCGACGTACGTTGTTATGCGACCGGTTTCTTCGTCGGGAGAGGACTGTCATGACTGAGGAAGCTCTCGCGCCACAAAGTGATTTGCGACTGCTCCCCGTCCGCCAGCCATGCCAATCCGCCGTCGACCTTGACCGCGACCGACTCGACCCAGTCGAACGCCGCGCGCGCAACGCTTTGAGCCTCCGATGCGCCGACTTGCAGTTCCCCCACCGCGTCAACACTGCTCTGCGCACCGGCGCCGAGCAACCTCAGCCTTACTGTGGATCTGTGCCCGCACCGTCATGTGCCGCCTGGCTCGGCCCTGGTGACGGCCACGTCCTTGCCGATCTGCTCGATCAGCTGCAGCTCCGCTCGGATCGTTGTCAGCAGCGGCTGGACCGGGCAGATCACGACCCGCACGCCGTCGAGCACGCCGACGCGCCACTGCTCGCAGTCGGTCAGGTAGCGCATGCAGGCCGCCACCGCCTTGGCCTGGTCGTCGGTGATCATCGCCACCGCTCCCCGGCGAGATACTGGTTGAGCCGCCACCAGAAGCGATCGGCGGGCCACGCCGGCCAGGGTTGCCAGATCCGCCTGCGCGGTCGGGACGAATACGAGTAGGCGGGTCGGTGAAAGATCAAGATCAATGCCAGCATCGTCATGCCTAAGAACTTGGCCAAGTAGATGCCCGGGATGACGACGCAGTACTGGATCGCCCAGACGGTCACCGCGAACCACGTGATGAGGCCGACGATAACCCAAGCGACGACGTAGCGGCTCGCATAGCGCAGTCGCTTGTCCTTGGTCAGCCTGTTGGCCATGACTTCTTCTCGGCCTCGACGTCGGTAGCACGCGGGTAGCTCGATAGCCCCCAGTTCTCGTCCTCTCGGCTGCGGCCGATGGCCGCCAGCGTGCTGGTGACTTGTCTGGCGGCCTCGGCGGCGCTGTCGTATGCGCCACCTTCGGTCTCGCTGGTCAGCCCGCGGTCAGGGCCCCAGCTGCGTATCCACACCTGGAACGGGTGATCCGCGTCCGGGTGGTACTCGACGTTGACCGTCTCGCGGTCGCGGCCGGTGTCGATCGAGAACCAGGCTTTGCCGTCGTTGGTCTCCACGGTGCCGTCGCCGAGCAGTGTGGGCAGTTCGGCCAGCGGGACGCGCGCCGCTTTCTGGCGTCGCGCCGCCTCGATGGACCGCTCGCGGCAGGCGGCGCCGTCGGCGCATTCCCAGCGGTCGGTGCCTGCGTTGACGAAGTCGGCAGTGCCCCCGCGGCCGCAGCATTGGCAGACGTGGTGTGCCATGGGGGTGGTGGTCATAGCGAACTAACAGCAGGGATCGCGGGCATCAGAGCGCGGCGGTGCGCTCGACGGTCTTCAGAACGATCTTGGCCCCAGCCGGGATGTGATTGGTGAACATCACCTTGTCGCTGGCAGTTTGGCCGGGGTCGACGTTGTTGATCAGAGCTGTGCCGGTGTCGTACTGGGTCTTGCCGTCGGCGGACTGCACCGCCACGTCGATCACGTAGTCCGACCGCTTCGACGAGTGGTTGACGACGGTGACCGTCTCGTAGCGGATCCCGAGAACGTCCGGTGCCTGCGGCGGGCCGAGCTTGACGTCGCCGGTGGCATCCTGCGCGGCGAGGCCTCGGCTGACGCCCGAGTTGGAACTGCCCGAGTTCGTGCTGCCGCTGTGCTTGCTCTCGCCCCCGGCGTGGGTGGCGACGACGATGGCGACGATCAGGCCGACGATGCCGAGCAGGGAGTTGCGCAGCTTGTGCGACTTCTTCGGCGGCACCGGCGGCACCGGCGGCACCGGCGGCACCGGCTGGGGCAGGGGCGGTGGGGGCGGCGGGGCCGCCCAGCCCGGCGGCTGGGTGGTGTCGTTGACCGGCAGTGGCGCGTAGCCGCTGGGCCGCTCGGGGGTGTACCCCAGCCACGCGGCGTAGCCGGGGTCGCTGGAGACGGGACCGCCGTCGGGCTGGACGGCGTCGAGGGCGTCTGACACTCGTTACTCCTGGTGGTGGTGTTGGTACGTAGCCGGTGGCGGGCACCGAGGCGGTGTGCCTGGTAGGAGCTGCCGATGATCGAACGGGCCGGTCGCCGGGCCTGGGCGTTGGTCAGCGGCCGACGGTGTCGGCGCCGTGCTTGCTGTCGTCTGGCTGATCCGAGGCTCCGCGGATTGCCATGCGATCAGTACGTTGCCCGCTGCTCGATCTCGACTCTATCACGTCTCTATTCGAGCGCTGAAGAGGCAGTGTTGGTGATCTCTGGCACAACTGGTGCTACGGTCTGTTGCATGCCGCGCCCCTATACAGACCCTGTGGAAATAATCACGGCCCCAGTTCCGGCGACGTCCCCGTTCATCCCCGCCGACGCCAAGATCGTGGTAGGCGCCGTCGCCCCGGCATCCCCGGATCCGATCCCGATCGTGCTGCTCCCCGGGTTCGAGTACCGAATGCGCGAATGGCGCCACCCCGAAACCCACGAGATCCACTGGCGGCTCGAACGCAGAAGATCCGCCCACTACAGCGACACCGACGAGTAGCCCTGACGGCCGGACGGCATGAGCCCGGCAGGGTGAAGCGCTGGCGCGGAATGCGAGCGCGATGCACAATCCGTCAGCAGGGACGGCGCTGCGCTGAGGCCGTATGTGGGGCCGAGTTCCGCGTCGCCCCGTCTATCGAGTATGCGGGGGCCTGATGCACGCGTGGCCGGAGGAGGCCGTCGCACGCGGCACGTCGTGGTCGCGCGTGCGTGTGGCGGGTGCGGGCCGCCGGCGGCGGGTGCTCGAGCCCGGTGGCGCCGGTGATAGTGCCGCGCGGGCGCGGCGGGTGCCTCGGGTGGCTGGCAAGCACCCGGACCGTGGCGCGAGACCCGCCCACGCGGCCCGCCCGACGCCTCCGGCTCGCCCGCGCCTGCTGGGTGCTCGCGAGCCGCCACTTCGTGCGCCAGGGGTCCGTTCGCTGGGACTTGCTGACCGCACGCTCTCCCACCAGGCCGGCCGGCAGCCGTTGCCGGAATCGCCCGCCACCGGCAGGCCGCCAGCTCCTTCCAAGCCGGAACAGTTGCGGCCGTCGGTGACGATCAATCCGCGGCAGACGATCGCCAGGCGGACCCCAATGATCGTCGTCGCGTGCCTGGTCGGGCTGATCGCCGCGGCCATTACCGCGTACCTCGTGAGCCGGCACGGCGGGTCAACGCCGGTCGCCGGCTCGCGGACTTCACAGTCTGCCCCGACGGTCAGCAGCCCCACGTCGATCACGTCCACGCCGTCGGCCCGCTCGACGCCCTCGACATCGGCGCCGCGCACGACGCCGCTGCCCACCCGCACCTCATGCCCCTCCAGCGCTGCGTGCACCCTCAACGGCGACGCCGGTGGCGTGGTCGCCGCACTGAACCAGTTCCGGGTCAGTCACGGCCTGCCTGCGGTGCCCGGGAGCGCCTCGACGCAGGCGCAGCAGTGCGCCCTGGACGAGGGCCAGGGGCCCGCCTGCGCATCACACTTCGCCTGGGAGGTCGCACCCGAGCAGGACGGCGGGCAGGTGATCAGCATGATCGCCGGCCGGGGTGCGCAGTGGCTACTCGACCCGGGTATGACCTCGTTCAGCGTCGGGTGGGCGTTCGTGCCGAGCACCCGGCAGTACGAATGCGCGATCCTCAAGGTCGCCTGACGGCACGGCACTCCCGGCGAGATCACCCTTCAGGCGGGGCCGCCTTCTGCCAGACCGAGACGTGTGAGCGGCTGTCGGTGGTGAACGGCTCTCGATTCCAGCCGGCCCAGCGGTCGCGCAACCGGAGTCCGGCGAGATGCGCCATCAGGTCGAGCTCGGATGGCCATACATAGCGGAACGGGATCGTCCGGTACTCCCCGGTCCCATTGACGAACGCGACGTAATGCCCGCTGTACTGCTGGGTGGCATGGTCATAGCCGTAGCTGACGATCCGCTCGGGACTTGCCCGGTACCCCAAGATGTCCTGGCCGGGCGGCAGGTGGCGCAGGGGCGGGATGTTGGTCTCGATCACGAAGCAGCCGCCCGGGGCGAGGTGCTCGGCGACGTTGCGGAAGCAGGCAACCTGCGCCTCCTGCGAGGTGAGGTTGTTGATCGTGTTGAACACCAGGTAGGCCACCGTGAAGGTGCCGTCCACCCTGGTCGTGGCCATGTCGCCGATCGTCACGTCGATGGCTTCGCCGCCCGGCTTGCCGCGAAGCTTGGCCACCATCGCCCGGGACAGCTCGATGCCGTGCACTGCCACGCCACGCTGGGACAGCGGCAGTCCGATGCGGCCTGTGCCGATCGCCAGCTCCAGTGCCCGCCCACTGCCCGCCAGCTCGGCGAGCAGCCCGACCGCCGGGTCGATAGCCTCTGGCTGGAACATGCGGTCGGACGGGTCGTCGTATCCCGCCGCAATCGGCTCGCCGAAATATCCGTCCGGATCATTCATAAGCGGGAACCTAAGGCCACCCGCACCGGGTCACGTGGGCGGCCTGGTCAACCTCACACTGACCTAGCTCCAGCGGCTGATCTCGCCGTGTGGGTACGGGGCGAACTGACCGCTCTCGGCCCCGGTCTTGAGGCTGGTGAGGTAGGCGCCCCAATTGGTGCTGCAACCGCTCATGAACTCGCTCGCCTCTGGCCAGCCGCCGTGGGTGAACAACAGCGTCGTGCCGTCCGCACCGTGCGGGCGGATGGTGAACATGACGAGCGTGCCGATCCACGAGTCCGGGCCTTCCTCGACACGCCAGGTGATCTCGTCGGGCTGGTCGGCCACGACCTGCATGACCGCGGCCGGCTTGTCGGAGTCTCCGAAGTAGACGCCGAAGCGAGCGCCGTTGCCGTCGAGCGGCCGTCCGGTCCACCAACGGGCGATGCCGTCGGTGGTTGCGATCAGGTCGTGTACGCGTTGGCTCGGGGCGTCGATGGAGATCCGGTGCAGGATGTCGGGCATTGTGGTGTCCTTCCTGTGCTCAGGCGGCGACGAGGACGTCGGTCGCAGTGGAATCGGTGGGCGCCCCGGACGGGCGCGCGGTGATCGCGATCGCGGTCAGTGCGGCAAGTACGGCGAAGATCACGCACGACCACAGGGCCGGGCGGAATCCGGCCGTCACCGCGGCCGGACTGCCGAGGTGGCCGTGCGCGGCAAATACGGCGCTGGCAATTGCGATCGAGAAGACGGCGCCGAAACGTTGCGCCATGTAGTTGACGCCTGAAGCCTTGCCCATCTCATGTTGGGCGACCGCGTTGAGGACCGTGGTGGGCACGGTCGGCAGCGCCATGGATATGCCGACGCCCGCCACGAGCAGTCCGGCGACGATCTCCACCCAGCTCGTGGACAAGGCGCCGCGCGCAGCCACCCAGGCATATCCGACGGCCTGCAGCGCGAGGCCGGTCAGCATGATCGGCCGCCGGCCGATCCGGTCGGACAGCGCGCCCGCGATCGGCGAGACGAGCATCGGGGTGGCGAAGAACGGCAGGAGCCGCACGCCGGTCGAGATCGGCGAGTACCCGCGCGCGAATTGGAACTCCTGGGTGATCAGGAATGCCGCGGCGAACGTCGCACCGGACATCAGGAACGTCGTCACGTTCCCAACGGCGAAGGCTCGGCTGCTGAACAGGCGCATCGGCACCATCGGCTCGTCCACCCGCCGCTCCCAGCCGACGAAGGCGAGCAGGAGCGCACCGCCGGCCAGCAGCGTTGCGAGGATCTCGGGGCTCGCCCAGCCGATGTCGTTCGCGCGGACCAGTGCCCATACGACGCCGACGACGCCGCCACTGACGAGCCCGACACCGACCAGGTCAAGCCGCTCCGGTGCGCCGTGGCTTTCCGGAAGCAGTCGCAGGCCGAGCACCAACGCCACGAGTCCGATCGGGACGTTGAGCCAGAAGATCCAGTGCCAGTCGAGACGTTCGGCGACGACGCCTCCGACGATCGGGCCGGCAGCAACGGCCAATCCGGCCAGGCCGCCGTAGATACCGACGATCAGACCACGCCGATCCGGCGGGAACGCGGTCGTGAGGATGGTCAGACTCAGTGGCATCACCACGGCGGCACCCAGTCCCTGTACGGTGCGCGCGACGATCAGCTCACCGATGCCGGGCGCCAGTGCACACGCGGCCGACGACAGGGTGAACAAGGCCAGGCCGAGGCTGAACACACGGCGCCGTCCGAAGCGATCGCCGAGCGCCGCGGCCGTGATGATCCCAGCGGCAAACGCGATGCCGTAGGAGTTGACCGTCCACTGCAGGGACGCAAGGTCGGCGTGCAGGTCTCGCTGCATCTGCGGAAGGGCGGTGATCACGACCAGCGCGTCGAGCACCACCATGAAATACGCGGTCGACGTCAGGCCCAGTACCCATCTCAAGCGGGTCCTGGACGGTACTCGGACGTTCGTCATCAGCTCGGCTCCTTCAGAGCAGGCCGCCTCCTGAGGGCGGGTCGAGAGCTTTGACGAACAGCCGGACGCCGGACAGACACCCGCCGCAGAAATTCGCCGAGGTCATGTCCGTCCGTAGCTCGTCCGTTCGTCTGATACTCGAAGCGGCTCGAGAAACCGTTGCTGGAGGACTGATGCAGTACGCACTGCTGGCCTATGGTCGCTCGGATACGTTGCGCGCGGCGACGGCGCCCATCGACGACACCACCGCGGCGGTTTTGGCCCGGCCGTACGTCACCGGCTGGGTTCGCCTGCATGCTGATGAGTCGGCGACCACGCTGCGAAAGAGTGAAGGCAAGACACTGCTGACCGACGGCCCGTTCATCGACAGCAAGGAATACCTTGCCGGCTTGATCATCATCGAGGCAGACGACCTTGACGGTGCCCTCGCCGTGGCGCATGAACTCCAGGACGTCCGCAGCGGCGGGGCGCTCGAGGTGCGACCCGTCATCGAAGGGATGTTCCGTGGCGCTTGACGCCGTCTTCCGCGATCACTGGGGTCGTGTCCTGGCTGTGCTCGTCGGCGTCCTCGGCGACATCGAGTTGGCCGAAGAGGCCGCGGCGGAGGCCTTCGCAATCGCCGCCGAGCGATGGCCGCGCGACGGGGAGCCGCCCAACCCGATCGGCTGGCTCGTCACGACCGCCCGCAACCGTGCCATCGACCAGATCCGCCGGCGACAGGTCCTAGCCGCGAAGGCAAAGCTGCTCGCACGTGACCTCGAGGTCCTCCCGGAGGCAGCCATGCATGACTCGGCGACAGCCACGATTCCCGACGAGCGGCTGGAGTTGATCTTCATGTGCTGCCACCCGGCGCTCGCGCTCGACGCACAGGTGGCGCTCACCCTACGCACCCTCGGCGGGCTCTCGACGGAGGAGATCGCGCTCGCCTACCTCGTGCCGTTCGACACGATGAGCAAGCGGCTGACCCGAGCCAAACACAAGATTCGCGACGCGGGCATCCCCTTCGCCCTACCACCCGAGCACCAGCTTCAGGAGCGGCTCGCGGCCGTGCTCGCGGTGGTGTACCTGATCTTCAACGAAGGCTGGGGTGGTGGCCGCATCGACCTGGCCGCGGAGGCGATTCGCCTCGGACGAGCCCTGGCAAACCTCATGCCCGGCGAAAGCGAGGTACTCGCGCTGCTGGCGCTCATGCTCTTGGGCGACGCGCGCCGAGCAGCTCGGGTGCGCGAGGGGCAGGTCGTCCCGCTCGACGACCAGGACCGCAGCCTGTGGAACGAACGGCAGATCGCCGAAGGCCGCCACTTCCTGCAGACGGCGACGACTCGCGAGCACGTCGGACCGTACGTCGCGCAGGCGATGATCGCCGAGCTACACCTGCACCAGCCCCGCGACTGGCCACAGATCGCCGCCCTTTACGAGACGCTCGTTCGGCAAACAGGATCACCGATCGTCGAAATGAACCGAGCCATCGCAATCGCCGAAATCCACGGACCCGAGGCGGGGCTTGCCCTCCTGGACGCCCTCGAACTGGACCACTACCGCTACTTCCATTCGACGTATGCGGAACTGCTTCGGCGCGCCGGTCGTCATGACGACGCCCAGCACGCTTACCAACGCGCGCTCGACCTCGCGCAGACCGACCCCGAGCGCCGCTTCCTCCGTGACCGACTCGGAGAACTGAACCCGCGCGACTGACCGCCCATTGCAAGTTGTCCGTGTGTCGCTGCGTCGCAGCACCGCGACACACGGACAGTTCTTAGGCGTGCCCCGCCACGCGGTCAGAGGCTGACGAGTAGCTGGTGGTCGATTTCGACGAACTCCTCGATAAGTGCGCTGAAACGTCCTGCGATGAGTTCGCGATATGCGTCCGAACCGGTGTGTGCGTCGTAGGCCGCCTGGTCGGCGAAATGCTCGACGAAGAGCAGGTAGTCGGAACGCATCGGATCACGGTAAACGCGAAACGACAGCGTGCCCTCTTCTTTCGCCGGCCCGCGCCGCGCGAACTCCTCGACGATGGCCTCGGCGGCGGTCTGCTTGCCCTGTTGCAGGGGGATGGGGAACACCTTGCTGAGCATGAAACGAGATCCTTCCTCGATAGTCGGTGGATCTGACGTATCTCAGCCTCGGCGCTGCCGCGGCGGAAGTCCGGCCGGATCAGGACGGGAAGGCCGCGGAAGCATGTCCGGATCTGGCCAGCCATTGTCGGCACCGCGCCGTACAAATGTCTGGTGACGTTCTCGGCCGTACGCACCACCGGCATCTACTGTCGGCCCGGTTGTGGTGCGCGGCCGCGGGCGGACAACGTGCGCACCTTTGAGACGGCGGCGGCCGCAGAGGCCGCCGGATATCGGGCGTGCCTGCGTTGCCGGCCGTACCGGCTGGCTGGATCGGTGCCGTGGCGGGCTCCCGAGCTGGTGTGTCGGGCCGTCCAGCTGATCATCGCCGG
>Ga0066388_100002826_pt1 | contig 10873 bp, 8 predicted proteins | sample PanSoiMetaGPlot6_FD_64539 | JGI IMG/M metagenome (GOLD analysis project Ga0066388, IMG submission 64539) | Tropical forest soil microbial communities from Panama analyzed to predict greenhouse gas emissions - Panama Soil - Plot 6 (Hybrid Assembly) | ecosystem: Environmental > Terrestrial > Soil... | reverse complement strand
GTCGACATCGATGATAGCCTAGCCGAGGCGCATGCATCTCTGGGCTTCGCGATGTTAATGATCACCGGCAACGTACAGGTCGCCAGAAGTGAATTCGAACGTGCCGTGCAACTCAATCCCAACCTGTCGCTGGCACACTTCTACTATGGCTGCCTGCTACACATGGAGAGACACACGCTTAACGACGCCATACGCGAAATGAGATTGGCGCAGGAGCTAGATCCTTTCTCTCTGCAGCCGCGTCATGTTCTCCGCAATCTTTACTATGTATCAGGAGATTACGGCAAAGCGATCGCTGAGGCTGAAACGATACTAAAAACGGATCCAAACAACCTTGAGACGCACTATTGGCTCAGTAACATTTATCTGACAATGAAGCAGTATGACAGCGCCGTCACTGAACTCAAGCGTGCCTTTGTCCTGTATGGTCGCAAGGAGAAGGCAGTCGCGCTCGAGCAGAGTTACCAGAAATTCGGATATAAGGGCTGGCTCCGCAAGCGCATTGAGCTGGTCAAAAGTGACTCAGTCCTATACGACGCTTCGGACATAGCTGCTAGTTACGCACTGTTGGGGAACAAGGAGCAGGCGTTTTTCTGGCTGAACAAAGGGTACGAGGAGAGGAACATCAATATTTTTTACGTCGGTGTCCTCCCCGGTTACGACAGCTTGCGCTCTGACCCGCGCTATGCCGATCTGATCCGTCGCATAGGGTTGAATCAGTAGCCGAAAGGGCAACTTCGATTCAGGTGTCCTCCCCTTCGCTGTCGCTTGGAATCAGGAGCTTGCAATCCCTGCGAAACAGACCGTTGTGTTCACGCATGGCGAGCCTCTGACACCCTCGCAGCGCCCTTCGGCTTGCACGGTCTCGCCCAGGAGGCATAGGCTGCTTTACGATTGCCAAGTTCCGGGTCCGAAATCGAAGCAGATTACGGGCCCGGCATCGGTCCCAAGGGCCCAACTTCAGAATTCCACAGCTTCCGCTTGCGAACTAAGGCGACCACAGGTAATCAGCTGTCACCGAGAACTAATCACTCTGACTTTCATACGCTCCCATGTCGCAGCCACCCGTGTCCTCTGCATCCGGGCGCGGCTGGCCGCGTTGATCGGTCTTCAGTAGATGGCCCGAGCCGTCGGTGCAGCCACTCGGGTTGCCGGCATCAACCGCTGGGCTTCCTGACGGAACCGCCATGGTCTGCGTCGGTCCGCCGTTGTTCTGCAAGGGTCCTAACATCGGGTTGGTATTGTTCAAGTCACCGGGGCCATTGAAATTGCAACTGCCGTCGCTGCTCAGGTTATAGCCATTCGAGGTCATTGTGCCAGCACAGTTTCCCCCCGAATTGTTTGCGACGATGCTGTTCTGAATGGTCGCAACGCCGGAGATACCGCCACCGCCACCCCGGCCCGCGCTATTCCCACTTAAGGTACTGTTGTTAATCGCTGCACCGCGGGCGAAGATGCCACCGCCGCTGGATGCGCTATTCCCGCTGAGGGTGCTGTTAATGATTGTCGAGTAACCGCTGAAGGTACAGTGCGCGCTGAAGACGCCGCCGCCTGCCGACCCAACGGTGAAAAAACCTCTGTAGGCGGCGTTGCCGCTGACGGTGCTCTTGCTGATCGTGAGCGTGCCGAAGTTGAGAATTCCCCCCCCACCCTTGGCAACACCGTTGCGAACGGTCACCTTAGAAACAGTGACATGGGCGGGCGACCCTACAGTGACCACCGTCCCCGTCCCTGTGCCATCGATAATCGTCGTGCTAGCACCGGAACCGACGATGCCGAGGTTCAACTGGATGTTGAGATGCTCCTTATAAATGGCGGGAGCAACCATGATGGTATCGCCTGACGATGCCAAGGAAATGGCGTGCCCGATAGTCCTGCAGGCATTGGTCGGCGCAGTGCAAGTATTCAAGTTACTGCCACTCACCCCATTCACGTACCAGGTAGTGCTGGCAACAGAGATTGGAGTTACTCCCAGAAACGGAGCCAATAGCAGCAGGGTAGTGACTAGTTTGCCTTTCATGATCTCCTCCTTTTCATCACGCCACGTTTTTATGCTGAAGGTCTGAGGGGCCGCTTTTCACCGTGGCTGGCACGAAGCGTGCCGTGAAAGAGCGGCACCCTCAAAGGTTGGTTTTTCGGTAGCTTTTTTCCTCTACCGTTACACAACAGGCAGTTGATACGAAGCCACAACTCTATGGTCTAATCGCTCTGACGTTCATACGCGCCCATGTCGCAGCCCCACGCCTTGGGCACAGACCGCAGTTTCTCTATTTGCCCGTGCTTCCACTGCACACTGATTCGTGTCGCGTGGTAATAGCAGCATCGAGGTAATCCAACGACGGTCCTGTCAGCAGGCGATCCGACGGCTTCCCCAGAAGATTCGTGTCGAGAAATGCGGCGACGTAATCCCGTATGGCTATGCTTTTGTCCGGTCCCATGTTGCCGGCCTTGATCGCTCCTTTCGCCAGGTTCACGGGAAAACCGCGGACCGAGCAGATCGTTCCACAGCCGGCGCAGTAGCGAAATAAGCCCTTTCGACCGGCTAGGTTCAGAGTGTCGCGGAAGCGTAAGAATTGATTTCGCAGTTGAGCGATATCTCTTCAAACGTCGGACCGGTCCATTCCATCAATTCCATCGGTTCCTTCCTGTTCTGTTGATTTCCCCACATGTTTTTTTATTCTCCCGTTTTGTTCAATTACCAACTGCACACTTATCTGGCTCGAGTTCACAAACACGACTACGGCCGAATCCTTCCCGATGATCACTTGGTCGAGAAGGCAAACAACTGATTGTTGCCCGTGCCGAGCCCAAGGTTGCTGTACCCGGTTCCCCAGTAGACCACCCCATTTACGATAGCCGGTCCGGCCACGACCGAACCATTGGCGTGATACGACCACAGGGTGGCGCCGGTGGCTGAGTCGAGCGCCACCATGTCCCCCGACATTGAAGGTGCAAAAACAACTTGGTCCGCAACCGTCATCGCCCCAAGGCCCATCGCGTTCTGCGGGGTCGAGACCTGCCAGCGAATCGTTCCCGTTGCAGCATCGAGTGCTGCCCAGGAGCCGCCATTGCCCAAGCTCGGGTTGCCAGGGTACGGCACATTGTTCCCGTTGGAGATCGCAACGTAGATGCGTTTGCCATCCGTCGCGGAACCCCACTCAATTCCACCCACCGCACTGCCCGGTCCGACAGAAGTGTTCCAGAGTATGGAGCCAGTGTCGGGGTTAAACGCCCAGTAGATGCCCGATTTCTGGCCTACGCCGACGATGTCCTGCCGCCCCTCGGCAGTCCTCGCCCTGAGAAGATTCGGTCCTGAGCCGAAGTCGAAATCGTCGCAAAAAACCGTGCAGTTGAAGTTGAAAAAATCGGGTCCCCAGACCCGTTGCGACCACTTGATTGCTCCGGTATTCAGGTCCAGGGCCAGAACCGAGTCGAAGTAGTCGGAGGGATCGAGACACGAAATACCCCCGCCCCCTAAGACACAATTGGCCGCCGAAGTCGGCACCGTGTAATTGTTCCCTGTGGCGACATAGACGGAGTTCCGCTTTGCATCCACCGCCGGCGTACTCCCCCACACCGACCCACCGGTGTAGTAAGGAGGCGTCCCCGAGTTAGGAGGCACCGTGTAGGTCTGCCATAAGACGTGGCCTGTGTAGACGTCGAGCGCCACCACGCTGCCTCGGAACGTGGCCGTGTAACCGGGGGAGCCTGCAAGGATCTCTTCCAGCGATGAGACGCCGAGATAAACGACGTTGTTGTACACCACCGGAGAGGATGTAATGACCGCCAAAGGTTGCGGCTCGACCAGGGTCTTCCAAATCAAGTTGCCGGTCCTCTTGTCTACGGCCATTACGTTGGCGCTCGCCTGGTCCCCAAAGATGACCAGGTTGTGAGCTAAGGCCGGTCCGTTCCGGGAGAGTGATGCGTTGACGTAGCCGTCCGGCGGGGGCTGGATGATGCCGGTATAGTCCGACACCTTGTGTTTCCAGATCAGATTTCCCGTATCCTTGTCCACCTTGTAGATGTAACCGCCCCAATCCGGGAAATAGATCGCATGGCTGTCCACCGTCGGTGTTGCCGAGACATCCCCTGCCGTAGTGAAAACCCACTTGACCTTGAGGCTGCCGACATTGGCCTTGGTGATTATGCTTTCTTGAGCGGCGTTCCTGGTATTCGACGTGTCGTACCCCCAGGATGGCCACGTGTTGCGTGTTTGCCCGAAGGCTATGCTGAAGCTCGTGGCCAACCAGCCGCCCAGGACGAACCACACAAACCAACCTAGCCTTCTCTCCACGTTCGGTTTCATTCGTCCTCCTTCTAAGTGATTTCGTGCTGTCGAAAATCTATGCCTTGCTAGCGCATGCCTGTCGTTTGGGTCTGCGGTGTTAAAAGCCGCGCCTTCTGGCGATTACACAAGAGCAAGAGCCGCAGGTTGGAAAAACGAAGCACGCTACCACCCTCTAACTCTTTAACGCGACGTTTCCTGGGAAAACGAACATCAGCCCATCAGCCGGGTGGCGCAGACTTCGCTGCTTAAGTCTGCGGCTTGTTCCTTGTTCACCGAAAAGCCGCAGGGCTTGGGAGGCGTGCCCTGCGCTACATTTCTCCTCCCCCGTGACGACTCTGCCCCGCAGCGCGCGGCGCATTGTTGCCCGGTCACGGGACCATCTTTCTAGCATCGCCTACTATGGCTGTCGTGAGGGGTGCACCGTTGGGCAGTGCAACGGATGTGAAGATGAAGCGGAGCTCGCGCATGTTATCGTCCCATGCCAGATCCGCTGTTCCTGTAAAGATCTCGTCGCCCGACTCGTCGAAAACGTCAAAACTCAATGTACCCGTGCAGTCCGAATTCACTGTGTAGGTTCGCGAAAATGTCCCGCGCGTGATGCTGCCATTCAAACTTTGCGTGAACTTGCCGTTCAGCACGTTTCCGGCCGCGTCCAGCGTGAATACCCCCTCGGCTACCCTGGGACCGACGCCGAAAACTGTTCCGCTGTTGGAGAAACCATATGTTCCCGCCGCGCGGGCAAACGAGCATGGACCCCCAGCTTGTGCCGTCGCCGTTAGGCTCATTACCAGTGTCGCTGCCAAAACAATCAGAAAGGTTCCGGTTGCAATGCGAGATCTCATGAGAATCCTCCTATTCACTCCTCACGCCCTATGTGCAGGGCGGTCGGCATTTCGGTGTGCAAGCTGCGCGACAAGCGGGCGAAGATCAAGAACCACGCGCGTGGTTTGTTGGTTCCTTCGCAAGTTGCTGATTCTGCAGCTTGGAAATAAGACAGGTTCCTCGCAGGCAGTCCCGCTGACATGAAATCGTGCTAGACTGTGCGTCACTTCCCCGGGGTGAATTGATTGGAAGTAGCGCCCCGTCCATCGCGCGTCGTACAATTCGGGGTATTTGAGGCGGACGTCAAAGCCGGGGAGCTACGTAAATCCGGCATGCGGCAGAAACTCGCCCGCCAGCCTTTCGAAGTCTTGAGGCTGTTGTTGGAACGGCCCGGTGAGATTGTCACGCGCGAGGAGTTACGGCAACTCATCTGGCCGCAAGACACCTTCGTTGACTACGATCTCGCTCTCAAGAAGGCGATTAATCGCATCCGCGAGGTACTGGGGGACTCGGCTGAGAGCCCACGCTTCATCGAGACCATTCCGCGTCGGGGCTATCGCTTCATAACACCAGTAAGCGGAAACGACCATGCCGGCGTACACGTGGATTCACCACAGAGCAGCTGGCAGTCCTCCCATAGAGGTGTATCACTTGCTGTCTTGCTGGGACTTGGGGCAGCAGCCGTATTTGGTGCGGTCCTTGGTTTCATGCCTTCGGATTCATGGCATAGAGTCTTCGGCAAGACGGCTACTCCCCAGATCCGATCGATCGCTGTCCTGCCCCTGCAGAATCTTTCCGCTGATCCCGCCCAGGAATACTTTTCTGAGGGTATGACGGACGCCTTGATCACAGACCTGGCGCAGATTGGTTCCGTGAAAGTGATTTCGCGCACCTCATCGATGCCGTACAAGCAAACGAATAAATCGTTGCTGGAGATTGCCCGTGAACTGAACGTCGATGGAATCGTTGAGGGAACGGTCCAGCGTTCGGGCGATCGTGTGCGCATTACCGCGCAGCTTATCCAGGCTTCATCGGACAGACATCTTTGGGCAAGCAGCTACGAACGGGATTTGCGTGACGTTTTCGCTCTGGAACAAGAAGTGAGCGAGGACATCACCAATCAGGTGCGCGTACGGATCACTACTCAGGACAGTCCGGTGTCTATTCAACACCGACCAGTGAATCTCGCCGCACTGGAGGCGTATCTGCAGGGTAACTATCACTTGAACAGAGCCGGCAGGGGCGGGGAAGAAGACCAGGAACTGAGAGAAGCTGGGCAGTATTTTCAGCGTGCGATCGACGCCGAGCCCGACTTCGTAGCCGCTTACATTGGTTTAGCGCAGGCCCATGAGAATCTTTGGTGGCCATCAAATGAGGACTTCGAGTTGAGGAGAAGAGCCGCGGAAAAGGCAGTGGAGCTCGCCCCCAGCTCTTCCGATGCCTGGACAGAACTGGCAATAAGTGAACTCGAAGATTGGAATTGGCAAGAGGCCGAAAACGATTGTCGGAGAGCTATCGAGCAGAATGGCAACAGTGCCTCTGCCCATAGTGTATTGGGCGGCACGCTCGACACCATGGGCCGGTTCGAAGAAGGATGGAATGAGCACCAACGCGCTCAGGAACTCGACCCCCACCAAGACCACCTGTCGGGATTTTTGTACATACGTGGCAGCTATGACCGATCGATTGAGCTGCTCCGCAAGACGGCCCAGACTCGCCCCGATGATGGCTACATACGCTGGTTGCTGTCTCAGAACCTTGCACAAAAGGGAATGTACGATGAATGGGTGAAGGAGTTGGCGAACGCTTTGGTCCTATGGGGCTTGCCTGGAGCGGGCCGCATTCGCGCCGCTTTCGCAAGCTCCGGACACACAGGCGCATTGCGCCAGTTTGCGAAAGAGTTGGAGCGCCTCGTCGCCACCAAGGAAGGTTACTTCCCGGGAACGTTAGCACAGACGTATGCAGAGTTAGGCGATAAGGATCACGCTTTTTATTGGTTGAGACAGGCATGTGAGCATCGCCACCAGGGAATCTCCGATGCTGTGACGCAGTGGGTAAAAGTAGATCCCGGGTTTGCCTCTCTCCGCTCCGATCCCAGGTTCAAGAATGTGCTCCGCTGCATGGGGCTGCCGCCGTAGGTTCACCAGTTATGAACGCGGTCAAGACACCTCCGCTGGTCCTTGGGATTCTCATTCTCGTGAATGCCGTCAGTGGCTTCTTGTTTGCACAAACAACAGTAAGTACGGGCAGCATTTTCGGAACGGTTAGTGATCCCACAGGCGGCGTTATCGGCGGAGCCAAAATCACGATCACCAATATCGCGACAGGACAGCTGATTGAACTCGCTACGAACTCCTCCGGCGTGTTCAATTCGGGAGCCCTGGTTCCGGGCGAGTACAAAACGCTTGTCTCAGCGAAGGGCTTCGACTCGAGCGCGATGCTGCTGACTGTGCTGGTCGGCAACACCGCTGCGCTGAACGTGAAGCTGCAGATCGGCACCGAGAAGGAAGTTATTCAGGTGCAAGAGTCCGCTCTGCAAGTGAACACAGAGCAGCCAACTGTCCAAGGCGTGTTACATGAGGAGCAAATCGAGAACCTGCCAGTTAACGGCCGCAATTTTCTTGATCTGGCACAGTTGGAACCAGGGGTTCAGATTCAGGATGGAGCGAACTTCGGCAAGGACGGTTTCTCGTCCATTTCTTTTGGGGGGCGTTTTGGCCGCACCGCCCGCATCGAAGTCGATGGCATCGACGTGTCCGATGAAATCCTCGGCTCTACTACAACGAATGTTGCTGCCAGCGCGATTCAAGAGTTCCAGCTTAGCCAATTCAGCCACGATCTCTCCACAGAGTTGACAACGTCTGGTGCCATCAACATCACCACGCGTTCCGGGACGAATGCCATTCACGGTGAAGCTTTTGCATTTTTCCGGGATAGCTCGCTGGCAGCGGCGTTACCCGCGCCGCCCAGACTCTCAGAACCTTTTCAGCGATCGCAGTACGGTGGGCGTCTGGGAGGTCCGATCCTCAAGGACAAAGTTTTCTATTTTGTCGATGCGGAACACACGCTGCAGCACGAGCAGGCGCCTGTGCTCGTAGCGGCGCCGTTTCAGCAATATTCCGGCAGTTTCAGCGCGCCTTTTCATGAGGACAACCTCATGGCCAAGGTGGATTATCAGATGCCTGCACTGCATGCGTTCTATCGCTTCAGCTACTTCGCCAATCCCCTCACAGCCAACGGAGGTCTGGGCTATTCGATATACCGCGCCAAGAATGTCACACGGACGCACTTGTTGGGCGTTGATTTCAGTCGCGGAGATTTTAGCCATAGCATTCGCTTCGGATATCTCAAGACCGTGCATCAAGTGAGTGATGCCACCAGTACCAGCAGTTTGCCTTTCGGCAACTACCCCCTTGATCTTGCCATGGGTAACACAGGACTGCTAACGGGACCGAGTGGGAATGCCCCCCAAGTCATTCTGCAGAGCAATCATCAGATCAAGTACGACGGCAGCAAGACTGCTGGCTTATACATCCTTCGCTATGGCCTCACGCTCAACCGTATTGCCGCGGCTGGCTCGACTCCGTTTCAAACCCTTGCGCCGTTTTTGTCGACTAACGTTGGCTTTTCCGAAGAAGAGTTCGCCCAAACTCAAGGCCCCTTTCCCGGTGGTGATAGCAACCCGCTAAATTATCCGGTGGAATTCGTTCAAATCAGCAACGGCTTGGGATATGTGACACCCTTCCCAGGTCTGGGACTTTCGGCTGGCAGTTTCTTTTACCACCGGCTGGTGCATACGTAGGTGCCAGCTCAAAATGGAAAAGGAATCTGAGCTTAACCTACGGCGTTCGCTACGCGCGAGAGCCCGGCCGCAGCGACAGCCAGTTTCCTGTGATTCCACAACTCAACGCGTTGATTCCAGGCCTGGGCAACCCGGTCCGGGAACCGAATACGAATTTGGCGCCGCAAGTGGGCTTCGCCTGGGATCCGGGCGGCAAAGGCAAGACCTCCGTCCGTGGCGGCATCGGTCTTTTCTACGAAAACGTGCTGACTGCCGTAGCACCCTACGATCCCGAGTACCGTACTCTCATGGGCAACGTTTTCTTTCAGGCACCTACTGCTTGCGCTGGAACGGCACTGCCTCAGCTGGTTGCTATTCCCGGCCATACCCTCCCGCTGCCCACCTTTTGTGGAACGTCGAACGGTGGTCCGGTCGCCATCGGGACGGTAGCTAGTCAGATCGTCGCGTTTCAACAGCTGTATCGGGCCGATTCTCGTTTCAGCCTGACCACACCGAATCCGAACTACCTTGGATCGTTACTGAAGCAAGGCCTGGGATCTTTCTCGTTCTTGTACGACCCGAACTTCCGCACTCCACGCTCGATTGAGATGAACATCGGTGTGCAACGGGAACTTCGTCCCGGGATGATTCTGAGCGTCGACTTTCTCCGCAATGTTCAGACGCACTACTTCCTGGGAGTTGATGAGAACCATGTCGGTGATGTTCGTTACTTCAACAAGGCTGCAACGCTGGAGGCGATCGCCGCCACCAACCAGTCATTCGGTTGCGGTACAGGCAGTGGTTTAAATGGTATCCAATGCGCGATCAACGCAGGCGCCCAGATTGCCGATTACGCAAACCACGGTTTGACATCCTCCGCCGACTTCGGTGCAGTTTGCTCGCTTTCATCAGTGATCAATCCTGGAGGTACTTACGGCTGTGCGTTCCCCGGCATTAACCCCAAGGGGCCGCCACTGGCTTTCTTCCTCCCGATTGGACGTTCGGTGTACAACGGATTGCAGAGCAAACTGGTAGAGACTGTGACGCACCCGTTCGCCGGGCTACGGACGTTGAATCTCAAGTTTCGTATGCTCTCTCGAGGTTCGAGAATAGTGGTGGAAGCAGTGGGAACGGAGCGGTTAACGCAATCGCATCGGACCAGGACTTTGGCGTGGGCGCTCTCGACTCTAGTAGGCCCAACCGCTACTTCGGACCCTCGGTGTTGGATAGAACTCACCAGCTTTCGTTCGGTGGCTATGCAGATTTGCCGGGCGGAGTGCAATTAAGTGTTTTGTCCCATTTCTGGAGCCCACTCTCGACTTCTTTGGTAGTGCCGAACACCAACCTCGGTCCGGGCGAAATCTTCCGCACGGATTTCACGGGAGACGGCACCGTCCAAGACCCGATGCCCGGAACACACGTCGGAAGTTTCGACCGCGGCATCAACGCGTCGAACATCAATAACGTAATCACGAACTACAACAACACCTTTGCGAACCAGCCGACGCCTGCGGGACAGGTGCTCATTAATAACGGGCTATTTACGCTGAAGCAGTTGCAGCAGCTTGGTGCAGTAGCTCCACGCGTGCCGCTCGCGCCAGCCAATGAAGTTAATCTTTCCTGGTTGCGGGCTCTTGATTTAAAAATCGCATGGTCCTATGCGATTCGGGAAGGGATGGCATTACAACCAAGCGTCGGCTTTTACAACCTTTTCAACTTCGCGAACTTTGATTTGCCGGGCACCGCACTGAATGGACTACTGACGGGAGCGGCCGGACAAATTAACGGAACTACTCCAGCAGGTCATAACGTGGACCGGGTTGGGGTCGGAACCGGCGTCTACTCGTTCGCGGCTCCGCGACAGATAGAGTTCGGGCTGCGTCTCACCTTCTAATGATGAAGCCCAAGCGTGACAGACCCGGCCGGTAGGTCCTCGCGGTGACCCCCACGACCCAGGGCGGAGTCTGCTCGGCTACGCCACA
>Ga0066388_100002825_pt1 | contig 10876 bp, 8 predicted proteins | sample PanSoiMetaGPlot6_FD_64539 | JGI IMG/M metagenome (GOLD analysis project Ga0066388, IMG submission 64539) | Tropical forest soil microbial communities from Panama analyzed to predict greenhouse gas emissions - Panama Soil - Plot 6 (Hybrid Assembly) | ecosystem: Environmental > Terrestrial > Soil... | reverse complement strand
CGTCCGCCACGAGACCTTGCTTCGGGTAACCAATTGTTACGGTAAAATCGGCAACTACACAGTCGCGATCTGTCTTGCCGGAATCGGTATCGAGACCCGTCGGAAGATCCACCGCAAAGACGTAGGCGCCTTTTGTGGTGTGCAGTTGATTGATGGCACGACAGGCGGCACGAATGGGTTCGCGGAGCGGTGGTTTTGCACCAACGCCAAGCAAACCATCAAGAACAATTAAAGGACCAGTGCCGAGGTACCCGTCAGTCGCAATCTTATCCTGAGCAAAAGACAACTGATCAGCTGTATATGAGAAGAGCTCCAGGATAGTGATGCCAACGTCTTGCCCCTGGCTGTTACTCCACGCGGGAATTCTGGCACTTGTGTTTCGCAAATCGTTCAGCTTTTTGCGTGTGAGATTGCTGCAATAGGCTTCATTGAAAGCCAGACGCACTTCGATTTTCCATCCGCACTGCTCTAAACACTGAGCGGCGAATAAGGCGTCGCCTGCGTTATGTCCTTTCCCGGCGAACACGATGCATCGCCCGGGTTTCTGGAAAAATTTCGTCACTGCCTGAGCGACGCCGGCACCAGCTCTGTTCATCAGCGCTTCTACTTCGACGCCACTGGCAAATGCAGCCTCTTCTGCGGCTCGCATCTGCGCCGAAGTCAAAACTGGCAGGTCCAATCAACCCTCCCGATTTGATGAGACGACGAGCGCTTCTATGTCGGCCGGTTTCGATGAAGTCTTCTTCTTCTTTCGAGTACTTTTCTTGGCTGACCGCTTTGACCGGCTCTTTTTGGAACTGCTGACCCTCGTTTGATCAATGTACGGTTGCATCGGGATGCTTTCCGCGGTCGCGACTCGGGTCGTACTGAAGGAACTGGCGACAGAATCGCGTCTACCGATGCCGGCTGCAATTTCTTCGGCAAGTTTTTGACGGTAGGAAGTGTTCTGGGCGTAGCTAGCCTCAGTTGGATTGGTGAGGAAACCGCATTCGACGAGCACCGCAGGAATGTTTGTCCTTCGCAGCACAAAATAGCCGCGCCGCCGCACTCCACGGTTTGGCGAGGGCGCTCCGCCGGCAACATAGTGATGAATCGCCGAAGCCAGCGCCAGGCTGTCCCGGCTGTAGAAATATGTTTCGATTCCATCGGCGCCCCTGCGCGTGGCCGAGTTGAAATGAATCGAGACGAAAATGGCGTTCCCGTACTGATTGGCAATTGCCGTTCGGGTCCCCAACGGAACAAACACGTCGCTGTCCCTGGTCATCACCACCCGGTAGCCGCTGGCTGCGAGCACACTTCGAAGTCGCTGCGCCACATCGAGAGTCATGTCTTTTTCTGAAACCCTCTGACCGGGAATTCCTCCGCGATCGTAGCCGCCATGTCCCGCGTCGATAACGACGGTCACGCCTGAGCCGGTTCCTCCGGAACTTCTGCTGCTCTTCGCAGCATACGAGCTAGCTGCCAAAAATGTCATCACCAGACCGGCAGCCGATAAACCGATTCGAAAAGAATTCCTGCGCATCATTGGTCCTCGATGGGCCCTCCGGGCGGGCGAGCCGAAAGTTTTGGTGCTTTGCTCCCCGCACTTTGCGCAGGCGCTTCGACCATGCCACCACGCACAGCTACTTCACCACCTCCGGAATGAACGAGGTGGGGCCGGGTTTTGGTCTCCATGAAAGAGGTATGCTCCAACAGTTGGCCGTTCAATCCAACCCGGGCATACGACCAGGAGCGTGGAGCGGCGCAATGCAAAACGTGCAATCGATTGGCGCGATCGATTTCCGCCTGTGGTTGTTCGAAAGAGATGGTACGGCCTAACGAATACGTGGCATAGACCACGCCGGTGTCTTTGTCCTGTACTCGCACGTACAGAGAAGTATGGTCTGGAAAACGATTCGTCATCAATGAATAAGTGCGCACGTCGCCGGATCCGCCTCCGTCTGGAACTCCAACGGTTTGCTGCCAAATCGGCCGCGCGTCGGTGACTTCGAACACTCGCGTTCCTGAGTAGAAGAATTTTCCCAGATCCGCGAAGTAAATGTTCGTGCGCACATGGTAAGCGCCGTATTCGTGGACGGGGTACAGTGGCGTGAGATCGATTTGGCGGGTGACTCTCTGGCCGGCTTGGATCCTTAAAGGGGGTTCCCGATTTGCACCGTTGAGTGGCCCGATCGGCTGTTCTTCGCTGCCTGTGATCTCAAATCCTAACCATGATTGCCCGTCAGCGTCGCGAAGTTCAATATCGCGCCCGGCCAGGTTTGTGATGGCAACTGTCGCTACGACAGGTTCGTAAGCGATGTATTGCAATCGCTTGAATTTGAGATCCACCTGAACCTGCGCTTCCGCTGCGGCCGCAAAAACAAAAACAAATAACCAAGGAAGTAGGCGTCGCAGAATCTCTGCCTGGCTCCATCTCGTTCGGACGCTAGGAATCCGGTCTCGAAGCAATCGCGTCATCGTTGGGAGGGACTGTTCGAGAGGGGAAACTGCTGTAGAAGGCGCGCCGGTTCTGCCTGAACAGCTTGCAGATCGTCACCGTAGTAAACGCGAACGATATACCCGAGATATTTCCGTTGTCCGACGTCCACGGAACTTTTTGAGCCGCGACCCTTTTGGCCAGGTCGAACTTTTGCTGCCGCCTCCGACAGCGATGATTCGGATAATGCGCCGCTGGTTTTAGCGCGCACGTAGCGCACGACGAGCACTTCCGGATTCGTTTCGGACCAGTCGTGTTTAGACGTGAGCCATTCGTTGCTAACGTCGGCATCGGTCAACTTGATGTCTTTGTCATTCACAATGTCGTAAAGAAATACCAGGATTTTCACTTTGTTATGATCGATAACGGCGCCTGGTTCTTTTTTGATTCCAATCTCGAGCGCAAGATTGGCTTCTGTTTCCGGGTCGGGCGTGTCCTTGGTTTTGACGTCAGAAATTCCCATGATTGGACCGTCCGGATTGCCGCCGACATCTTTGCGCGAGGAAATATCTTTTTCCGCAGGGCCGCCGCCTGGCTCGACGGTCGGCTGAGCGGGAACTCCGACCTTCAACCGACGGTCGGCTAAAGCATATGTGGCGCTATCGGACGGACTGATTTGCTTGATTCTGCGCCAGACATCGTTCGCGCGATCGAACAACTGCATCGACTCATAAGTCTGCGCCATCTCTTGAAGCACGCCAGCATTGTCTGGTTCGCTGTCCAACGCTTCCTGAAAACGTGCGAGTGCGTTTGTCGTGTCGCCACGTTCTCGGAGTTCTTTGCCTTCTTGCTGCAACTGATCAACGACTGACGGAGCCGGTGAGGTCACTGCTGCAAGTGGCGGGACGCTTGGTTGCGCCGCCGTTGGCGCTGGCGCTGGCGCTGAAGTCGACGAAGCCGCTGGCGCCCGCGTGATCGCCGCAGTAAATCCCTGCGCCGAGATGCTGTTCGCCCGCGCCCGACCGACAAAATAAGATGTCGCAAAGAAAACCTCGGCTATCGCCAGGGTGATAATGACACCCAGGGCCACGTGGAAGCTCGGATCGATTTGAATAGCCCGTGAGAGAAGAGTCCGCATGGAGCAATAAAGTCAATTCTGTACGCGCGCTATTGCCAGCCTGTCAACAATCTGCCGCGTATTTGACCGTCGAAAGGTCAAAAAGTTAGAACCCTAACCTTCACTTACCGTGAGATATCGTCCTGGCTCAGCATCTTAAATCCTTCGCCGATTAGCACGGAGGACGCGCAATCCGTGTCATCCACGTGCAGTGCAATGGCGGAAAACCCCCGCGGTCGGATCAGCAGGGGATAGGCAAAATGCACATTGACCTCTGCCATGACCAACGCGGCCAGCAGTTTTACGAGTTGCGTCGCCACTTCTCGCATCTCGACCACCACTACCTGGCTGACGCCGAAGCCAACATTGTTTTCTCTAAACAATTTTTCTACTTCCTGCGGATCGCTCGCGATGATCCGCGCAATGGCTGAGTCAGTGGATTCGGATACGCTGAGGGCGACAACATGCGTGTGATGTGCGCTCAGCAGCTTCACAATGTCCAGCATCGCCCCGACTTTGTTCGGTAGAAAAATAGAGAACTGCTTCACCAGTGGCCCTTCCAGTTTGGAACTCGTTTGCGGCAGGTTGGCAGTCATTTAAATGAGGCAGCGCGGCAGAAGCTCATTGGCCGCGCCAGATCAAACTATCACATTGTAGATGTTTCGTTGGCAAACGTAATATCTGGGTTTGGAGCCTGAAGCCAGCACCTCAAAGCAACCCTTCCCGATTTAACGTGGCGAAGCACGCGCTGGGCCTTACATTCGCTGTCCGAATATGGAAGACGAAAATGAGTTGATCGCGCTCAGACGAAAAAAACTTGAGACCCTGCGCGCGAAAGGCATCGAACCATTCGGCACCGGCTTTGATGTTAGTGGATCGATCGCGGAGGTGCGCCAGCAATTCAAAGAAGATGAAACGTTTCGTGTCGCCGGCCGTATCACGGCGCACCGCGACATGGGCAAAAGCCATTTTCTCGATCTGCGTGACGCCACGGGTCGGATTCAAATCTATCTCCACGCAAAAGAGGTTGGACCGGAATTGTTTGATCTGTTTCAGCTACTGGACATCGGCGATTTCATTGGGGTGGAAGGGACATGTTTTGTTACGAAAAGCAAAGAACCGACGGTAAAAGTCCAAACCTTCCAATTGCTTGCGAAAACGTTGCGGCCGCTTCCGGAAAAATGGCACGGACTACAGGATATCGAAGCGCGTTACAGGCAGCGTTATCTTGACCTTCTCACCAACGAGCATTCGCGCGCGGTATTCGAAAAACGGATCGCTATCGTTCGCGAAACCCGGCGTTTTTTTGAGGAACGCGGCTTTGTTGAGGTGGAGACGCCAATCTTACAAACCATAGCCGGAGGTGCGGCAGCGCAACCCTTCAAAACGCGCCACAACGCACTCGGCATCGACCTCTATCTGCGCATTGCGCTGGAGCTTTACCTGAAGCGTTTACTGGTGGGAGGATTCAACAAGGTTTTCGAAATCAATCGCAACTTTCGCAACGAAGGGATCTCAAGAAAACACAATCCGGAATTCACGATGCTTGAGGCGTATTGGGCTTACGCCGATTTCGAAAAAGTGGCGAATCTGGTTGAAGAACTGATTTGCTCACTCGCCGAAAAAATCTGTGGCTCGCTGAGTGTTGAACATCGGGACACCGATGGAAACGTCACCCGCACGATTAATTTGCAACGACCATGGCGCCGTGTGCGATATCGCGATCTAATGCGCGACGTTGCGGGCAAGGATTGGTTTGAGCTCTCACCTGAGGGGCGCCGCCAACGGGCCATGAACGAATTCAAACTCGAAATCTTGCCGCAACTGGCTGACTTCGAGGTGACGCAGCATGTGTTCGAGAAACTCGTCGAAGAAAAAATGATTAATCCGCTGTTTGTGACGCATTGTCCTAAAGAGCTCGTACCGCTGGCCAAACAGAACCTGGAAGACAGCTCGCTTGTCGACGTTTTTGAACTGGTGATTAACGGCGCGGAGATCGCGCCAGGTTACAGCGAGCTGAACGACCCGATTGTGCAACGTCAGCGTCTGGAAGAACAGGCTGGGGAAGAGAAGCAAAACATCGACGAGGAATTTCTGCTCGCTCTTGAACACGGAATGCCCCCGGCTGGCGGTTTCGGGCTGGGGATCGACAGGCTCACCATGCTGCTCACGGGGGCGGAATCCATCCGCGATGTAATTCTGTTTCCGTTGCTGCGGCCGAAAAAGCTGTAGCCGTCGCTCTTTGAGCGACGGACATCCCAAACGCTGTTGCGCTGGCGCTTCGCACACGAAGCGGCTACAACCGGTGATGCAGTGATTTGGCGTTTGACCAAACGCCCTACAACGACCTTCAACGTCGTTGCTGTTGTTTGCACAGCGGACTGGAGACCGCCGCTCCTTGTTCTATGATTGGCGGATGCGGCGAACTATTTCACTCCTGTTTTTAATTCTCTGCGCATCTGCCGCAGCAATCGTACCCGGGAAAACTCAGCATCATGTAGTGATCGTGGTGTGGGACGGGATGCGTCCGGATTTTGTCACTGAGCACAATACGCCCACGCTTCGGAAGCTCGCGCGCGAGGGCGTGACTTTTCGTAATCACCATTCGGTATATCCCAGTGCCACCATGGTAAATGGCACGGCCATGATGACCGGCGTTTATCCTGGCAGGAGTGGTATCATTGCGAACCATGTCTATCGGCCGGACATCGATCCTAACCACACGGTCGATGTCGAATTGTCACCAGTGGTAAAGAAGGGCGACGAACTCTCGGGTGGAAAATACATTGCTGTCCCAACAATTGCCCAACTGGTCCAGGGCGCGGGCGGTCGCAGTTTAATTGCGGCTGCAAAAACCGTCGGACTTTTGTTGGATCGGCGTCCAAATGACAGCACTGCGAATAACAGTGTGACATTGTTCGCAGGTAAAGCGTTGCCGGGCTCGGCCCTTGATCCGATCACGGAGAAGCTTGGCCCATTTCCGTCTGCTCTTTTGCAGGAGGATTCCTGGATGACCAAAGCATTGGTAGACGTGCTTTGGAAAGACGGCATACCGGCTTTTTCAGTTCTTTGGCTGGGTGAGCCGGATCTTACGGAACATGGAACGTCGCCTGGAGCTTCTACGGCCATAGCTGCGATCAAATCAGCTGATGAAAATCTCGCGGTTGTTCTCTCTGCATTGGATCAACGGAAGGCGCGCGGCACCACTGACATTCTTGTTGTGTCGGATCATGGTTTTTCCACGATCAGACGCTCAATTGATCTGCAAAAAATTCTGAATGAGGCGGGCTTTGCCGCGGCGACAGAATTCAACGCCGAACCAAAACCGGGCGACATCATGCTGGCCGGCAACGGTGGCAGCGTCCTTTTCTATGTCACTGGCCACGACGCCACGGTGACGCGGCGCTTGGTCGAGTTTTTACAACAATCGGATTTCGCTGGCGTGATTTTTATGAAACAACCGATGGAAGGAACATTCGCGCTGGAACAAGCGAACCTCCAAAATGATCACGCCCCTGATGTAGTGATGGCGTTCCGTTGGGAGCCCTCAAAAAATCAATTTGGCGTGCCGGGAATGATCGACGCCGATTGGCAACGAGCAGCAGGAAAGGGGACCCACGCCACGCTCAGCCGTTTCGATATGCACAACATGTTGGTTGCCTCGGGCCCTGATTTTAAGCGAGGTGAGACGAATGATCTGCCGAGTGGAAACGTCGATGTAACTCCGACGATTTTGCAAATTCTCGGCCTCAAACCGGTACAGAAGATGGACGGAAGAATCTTATCCGAAGCGATGACAGTCGCGCCGTCTGCGCAAAAGGGCGAAACGAAGACCATTGAAGCCACAAAACATTTTCAGACGGGAGAGTGGCGGCAATCGGTTCAAATCTCGCGAGTCGGCGAGACGACCTATCTCGATGAAGGCAACGGCGCCTTTGTGAAGGAACCAGCGGCTAACGATTCACAGCGCAATCGCTGAGCGAATTGCTTCGATCGGGGCTTCGCGATTGAACCAGATCGAAAAGGATAGTGCGCCTTGGTGCAGCAACATTGACAAGCCATTCGCACCGCGTGCGCCGGCTTCATCTGCTGCTCGAAGTAACGCAGTCTTGGCTGGGCGATACACGCAGTCGAATACGATGTGGTGCGGTGCGAGCAATCGTGCCGGAATCGGCGCAGGATCACTCGGATTCATTCCCAGCGGCGTGGCGTTGACGATCAGGTCGACGTCTGCGAGTTGTGCGCGCACCGCGGTCTCTTCCCACGGCACAGCTTGGAGTCGCGCGACTGGACCGAGCACGCGGGGTTCGACGAAGAAAGGCTGCAACCGATCTATAAGCGCGTTTGTCTTTGTCGCAGTACGATTGATGAGCACCAGGCGCTCACAATTCTGCAACGCGCATTGCCACGCTATAGCATGACCAGTGCCGCCGCCTGCGCCAAGAATCATTACTCGCAGGTCGCGCAAATCGATTGAGAACTCGGTCCGAACTGCTCGAGAAAATCCTTCGGCGTCGGTATTTGAACCGATCAATTTCTTGTCATGCAGCCGAACTGTGTTTACTGAGCCGCAACGACTCGCCGATTCATCAGCCACGTCAATTTGTGTCAGGCCGACGACCTTGTGCGGCACGGTCAAATTGATTCCAACGAAATCAAGCTCTCGCACAAAACCGAGTGCCGCGCGCAATTCGTTAGGCCGAATATGAAATCGCGCGTATTGCATGTGGATCTCAAACGCGCGCAGCGCTGCGTTTTGCATCTGCGGCGAAAGCGAATGTGCCACTGGGTCGCCGAAAACACCGAGGCGAATTGGCGGATCGGCGTGGCGCGTAATGTCACTCCAGCGCTCAAGATCGGCGAGTGTGTAGCGGTCAGTCGTTTTGTCTTCTTCTTCCACGCCAGTGCAGATTTCATTAACACCCTGCTGTAGCTGGGTGCTGCAAGCAAACTATGTGACCTTGAGTCAGTTCCTTTGCACCTCGCTAAAGCAAAGTGTTAATGAGAAAGTGCAGCTTGAGAGCACCCTGAAAGTTGTCGATCTGCGCCTTCGCCGATAGCTTTGCTTCCTACAATGACCACTGACAAGGAACGGCCATCTGATTTTATCCGCGACATCATCGCGGAGGACCTGGGCGCCGGGAAATACAAGAAAATCGTTACCCGGTTTCCGCCCGAGCCGAACGGTTATCTGCACATCGGCCACGCGAAATCGATCTGTCTTAATTTTGGGATCGCACGCGAGTTTGGCGGCATCTGCAACATCCGAATGGACGATACTAATCCGACGAAAGAGGAAGCAGAGTACGTCAGGTCGATCATGACTGATGTTCATTGGTTGATCGACGGGTGGGCAGACAAACGACTCGGCGGCGCGCCGTTTTATGCGTCGGATTATTTCGATCGGTTTTACGAATATGCCGTGGATCTCATCCGAAAGGGCAACGCCTACGTTGACGACATGACTCCCGAGGAAACCGATGAGTATCGCCGTCTCGGCAAGCCCAGCATGTTTCGCGATCGCCGGGTCGATGAGAGTCTCGATCTGTTTGCGCGAATGAAGGCCGGCGAGTATCCCGATGGCGCTCGGACATTGCGGGCGAGGATTGACGTCAACGCCGCGAACGTCTGGCTGCGCGACCCGGTCCTTTATCGGATTCGACATGCGACGCATCATCGCACCGGGAACAAATGGTGTATTTACCCAATGTACGACTGGGCGCATACGCTCAGTGATTACATTGAAGGAATCACACACTCGATCTGCACACTGGAATTCGAAGTGCATCGGCCCCTTTATAATTGGATCCTCGATGCGCTCGAAATTCCGGAGCCGCGTCCGCATCAGTACGAATTCGCGAGGTTCAATCTGACCTACGCCGTGATGAGCAAACGCAAATTGATTCAACTCGTGAACGAGAAGCTGGTCAACGGTTGGGACGATCCGCGAATGTTGACCATTTCTGGTTTGCGCAGGCGCGGTGTGACGCCAACGGCGTTGCGCAGCCTGGCGTACAACGTCGGAATCACAAAGTATCCGAGCATGACCGACATGGCTCTGCTCGAGCACACAATGCGCGATGAACTCAATCGCACCGCAACGCGCCGTTTGGTCGTGCTGCAGCCGATTAAAGTTCTGCTGATAAACTATCCGGAAGGAAAAACCGAAGAACTCGACGCAATCAATAATCCCGAGGATCCAAATGCTGGAACCCGCAAAATTCCATTCGGCCGCGAGCTTTACATCGAGCGCGACGATTTTATGGAAACGCCACCGCCGAAATATTTTCGGCTTCGACCAGGGGGCGAAGTGCGGCTGAAATACGCTTACATCATCAAGTGCGAGGAAGTAGTAAAAGATGACGCCGGCAACGTGACCGAGCTGCGATGCAGCGTCGATCTTGACAGCAAATCAGGTGGGCGGACTGCGGGTCGGAAAGTCAAAGGGACCATTCATTGGGTGAGCGCAGCGCAAGCGATCGATGCGGAAGTCCGATTGTATGATCGGCTTTTCACTGTTCCCGAGCCGGATGCTAGCGGCGATTTCAAATCATGTATCAATTCGAATTCCCTGGAAGTAGCGAACGCAAAGTGCGAACACGCGCTTGCGAATGCGCTTCCAGAAGAACGCTATCAATTTGAGCGCCTCGGCTATTTCATGGTGGATCCGGATTCGACAGCCGACAAACAAGTTTGGAACCGTACTGCCACGTTGAGAGATACCTGGGCGAAAGCGGTGACAAAATAAATCGCAGGTCATCCTGAGTCGCGAAGACGACAACGGATCTCTCGTTGAGTGAGGTCCCTCGCTCGGTCGGGATGGTAGCGCATTAGAAACTGGAGAGCGCTCGGTCGATGCGTGCTAGCACTTTTTCTTTCCCCAGCACTTCGAGCAAGTGATACAGGCTCGGTCCCACAGGACTGCCCGTTGCCGCGAGGCGTATCGGGTGAACAATTGCACCGAGTTTTAGGCCGAGTTTTGCGGCTGTACTTTTTAGTGCAGCTTCAATTTCTGCAGCGTCGAAAATCTCAAGTGCACTCAAGCCATCGCGAACGGCTATAAGTCGCGGTTTGTTTTCAGGAGTGAAATGCTTCACTGCGCTCTGCGGATCGTAATCAAAATCATCCGTGAAGTAGAATCCGCAATAAGCCGGCAATTCGTCGAACGTGTTGATCTTTCCTTTGCAGGTCCGCAGCGCGGCGCGGACGTATTGCTCCGGATAATTATCGACCTTCACACCGCTCGACTTCAGCCTCGCGACGGCTAATTCGTAAAATTTCTCATCGCTCAGTTCACGTGCGTATTCGCCGTTTAACCAATGTAGTTTGTCGGGATCGAACGT
>Ga0066388_100002823_pt1 | contig 10876 bp, 8 predicted proteins | sample PanSoiMetaGPlot6_FD_64539 | JGI IMG/M metagenome (GOLD analysis project Ga0066388, IMG submission 64539) | Tropical forest soil microbial communities from Panama analyzed to predict greenhouse gas emissions - Panama Soil - Plot 6 (Hybrid Assembly) | ecosystem: Environmental > Terrestrial > Soil... | reverse complement strand
CCAACGCTGAGCCCGTGTCCGACCTGCCGCGCCAGCGCGCGCCATATCGCCCGCCTCATCAGCGTGTCGAAGTCGCCGTCCCCCAGCGTAAAGCGCGCGTACAGTTCGAGCAGCCCTGCGCGGTCGTACTTGCCGCGCAAGTGCTCTGCTAATTCAATCTGGAAGTCCGGGTCCGGCGGCGATTGCCGTAAGCCGTGAACGGCTTTAACTAGGGAATGTTCAGCTCCCGGTTCAAATTTGTCAGTCATAACGTTCTACGATCGCAACAACACGGACAGACTATAGTCTGTCCCGCCTTTAGGGCAGCGCTTTTCCGAGCGCCGCCACGACGTGATCCTGTTCAGCCAAGGTCATCTGCGGGTAAAGCGGCAGAAGCAATGAACTGTCACTTGCCTTCTCCGTCACGGGCAAGGATTGACGGCCGTAAGTTTCAGTGTAAGAACTCTCCCGGTGAATAGTCATGATCCCACGCTTTGCCGCCACTCCGTTGTCCAATAACGTTTGCCAGACGCCATCTCGAGTAACTGCGCAGTCATCGCCGAGCGAGATGGCGTAGGACTGGAAGTTGGGATCGGCGTAGGGTGGGACGTAAGGGGGCTGCAAGGAGTGGTATTCGGACAAGAGGCGGTTGTAGCGCATCGCCAATTCCAATCTGCGGCTCACCAGGTAGTCGATCCGCTTCATCTGTTCGACGCCGACGGCCGCCTGCAGATCGGTGAGGCGATAGTTGTAGCCCACGACGGGGTATTCCTCAATTATCACATTGCGGGCGCTGTGTCGCGCCGTGTCCGAGACGTTCATCCCATGCTGCCGTAGTAGTCGGAGACGCTCGGCGTATTCAGGGCTGTTTGTAGTGATCATTCCGCCATCGCCCGTGCAAATAACTTTACGAGGATGGAAGGAGAAACAGGCCATCTCCGTGTGCGCGCCAACGCGGCTATCCTTGTAACGCGAGCCGAGCGCGCACGCGGCGTCCTCAAAAATCTTCACGTTATGTCTGCGGCCGATTTCGAGGAAGGCGTCAATGTCAGCCGGCAGGCCTATCTGGTGAACGACCATTATCGCCTTAGTGCGCGGGCTGACGCGCCGCTCTACGTCGGCGGGATCGAGGTTGTATGTGCGCGGGTCCACCTCGGCGAATACGGGCGTCGCTCCCACATACCGGACGGCGTTCGCGGTGGCTATGAAGCTGAGCGAGGGCGTGATCACTTCGTCGCCGGGGCCGACGCCGAGGGCGAGTAACGCCAGGTGCAGCGCAGTAGTGCAACTGCTGCAGGCCACGGCGTATCTGGCGCCGACGTATCCCGCGACAAGGCGCTCGAATTCCGCCACGCGCGGCCCCTGGGTGAGCCAGCCGCTTTCAATGACTTCCCGGAGACGCCCCAGTTCTTCGTCGCCCATCACTGGTTTGGTAATAGGGATCATCGTAAAGGACTCACTTCCGCAGCCGCAGCCGCCGTTGTCTCCGCCGCATAGTCGGCGTACTGATGGTCTGAGATGACCTGCCTGCGCCACTCGACGAGCCTGCGTAGACCTTCTTCTAGCTCGACCCGGGCGAGGAAGCCCAATTTATTTTCCGCCTTGGTTATGTCGGCCAGGCGGCGGGGAACGGGGTTGATTGCTCGTTCGGGCAGGAACTCGGGCTGAACATCGGTCCTCCCGATAACTTTCAGCAGCGTTTGCAATAATCCAAGCAGCGTCGTCTCGGCGCCGGAGGCGACGTTGAATACTTCGTCCACCAGATCGCTCTTAGCGGCGAGGATGTTGGCGCGCGCGACGTCCTGTACGTAAACGAAGTCCATTGAGGTCTGGCCGTCGCCGAAAATCTTCGGCCGCTCGCCCCGGTCAAGGCAATCGAGCCAGCGAATGAGAACCTCGGTGTATTTCCCGAACACGTCCATCCGCGGGCCATAGACGTTGAAGTAACGGAGCGCGATGTAGGGCAGGCCGAACATGTCGTTGAATGATCGAAGCAGGCCTTCGTTAGCCAGTTTGGCGGCGCCGTACCATGTGCGGTTGTTATAAGGGTGGTGTTCCTCCGTAGTCGGATAGCTGTCGGCGCCTCCGTAAACGGACGCTGAACTGGAAGCCACTAGTCGTTTTACGCCGGCTTGCGCGCATGCCTCGACGACGTTGTAGGCGCCGTCAATCATCACTTCCAGGCATTCGCGCGGTTGGGCCGCGCAGGCGGTTATTCGGATAGCGGCCAGATGAAATACCACGTCTACGCCATCAAAATAAGGTCGAATATCGGCGAAACTGCGAATGTCTTTTTGCGCCAGCTCGACTTTGCCATGTTCTCGCGCCCACTCGATATTGTGTAGCGTCCCACGACTGAGATTATCCAGTATGATGATACGTTCGACCTGCTCGTCACGGATGAGCAGGTCGGCGATGTGAGAGCCGATCAGCCCGCAACCGCCGGTAATAAGTATTGTTTTGTTCTGCAAACTCATAAGATGAATTAGCTCGCTTAACTGATTATTGAGAAGTGGCTGACGCTTTTTTCGCTGCCCGCGCGAGGACGTAGGTCACTCGCCTGAGGAAACACAATGAATGTGAGTAAGCCGCTCGCCTGAAGCCGCAGGGCTAGCGCTCGTCAAAAGCCAGAAACTGACGCCGCTCACAACTGTGAGTATGGCGGCAATAATAGTTAAGATAGACGCGGGAATTCCTGACCGGCTCGCGGTGAATAGCCATATGTTTATTGTGTTGCTGGCTTCTATGTTAAGCTTTGATGCGCCCGGCACGATGTCATATGGCCTTTCAGTGAATACCCTTTGAATATTCCGTGTAGCCGCGACCAGCAAATCGACAGCCTGATTTTTGTTGGGGCTCCAGACGATCCATCGATCATCGAGCCTTCCCTCGGAATTGGCAAGCGACAAGCGGTAATGATAGTTGCTGATCATGGAAGCGGCTCCGAGCAGGAACCCGAACAACAGTAATATAACAGTGCCCATTCTGGCGAAGGGCGCCCGGATACTCAGCCGTGAAACCAGGAACGGTAAAGTTAGAACAGGCGCGATGGTTACGAAATGGCGTGGCCCCCAACCCCATGCTCCGTACCAGTTCTGTAATTTTGCGTGCAGCAAAAGCCATAGAATCGAGAGGACGCAAACGAACACAGCTTCATTCTTATGCGCCCGCCAAAACCGCCGGATCAGCGCGAGGGAAAGCAATGCGATCGGGCAGTACACGAAAATACTCTTGCCGGGGCTGAATAGAAGGCCGGCCAGGCCGGCCGACAAATCGCCGGTCAAGCCATTGACAGCGGCGTATTGCTCCGTCTGGACTGGCGAGGTCATCGCGTGCCCGGTGCGGAGGTGGTTATAATACATCTGCCAACATGCGAATGGAGCCAGCGTCATCGCGACGACGATCGTTATTCTCATGGCCTGGCTTCTGCCGAGTCCAGGCGTAAGCAGCAAATATATAAAAGCGGCCACGAGTGGCAGGACCATCGAAAGACGCGTTATGACCCCGAACCCCAGTAATGCGAAAGCGACAACCAACAGCGCTTGTTTCTTCGGATCTCGCGCGTACAGGAAAAGGAAGAGCATGCCGCCTGTCAGCAGAACACTACACAACACCCCATCGAAGATCATCCGGGAGTAGCTCCAATAAAAGCTGGAAAATAAAAACATCAAGGCGCCCAATGTCGCGGCGCGCGCCGATTGGGCAAAGACGAGGCGCAGCGTAAGATATAGAAAGGTCGCACCGGCGGCGCAGAGAACCGCTCCCATTGACGCCGTAAGAAAGCGCGTGATCATCTCGACTTTCGACGCCCCAAGCGCCGAGGTCAGGCGATTCTCCACCAGATTGTTTACTAACGCGACCGGCAGCAGAAAGATGGTGTTTCCAATCTCATGTGAAGCATAAGTGCGGCCATTCGGCGCCACGGTATAGATTCCCTCCCTGGGATGATCAAAACTCAATCTGCCATTGGTGAGGATTTCTTGCGCAATCGAGTAATGGTACACCGCCTCCGAATTATCGAACCCTGAGTGCGTGAGGAGGAGTATTGCGGCCAACCCGCAAAACAACAATGAACATTCGCGATAAATAGGTTTGTGGGAGGCGCTATGGAGCTGTTTTGTCATAAAATCTTTCAATTTCCTGACTGCGGCGACAATCAACCATGGTCATAAAGAAACGATCGCCACTGCTAGAATCGCCGTAGCCACAATCCAACTGGCGCGATCCCTGAACGTAAATACAATCGGGTCATCATGCATCTGACCACGGTTGGCGATTATAAGCATTCTGCTGATCCAATAGACTAATAATGGGCATATGAGCCAGAGCGCTCGCGGACGCGCGTATAGAGCTGTCACATCAGGGCTGTTCAGATATAACGCCAGAACTAACACGGCCACATACCCACTGGCCGATCCGAGTGAAACAATTGTCTGCCAGTCCGATTGTGAGTATGCGCGACCAGGCACGGCCCCATCAATTCCATCATGCCTGTCGCTGAAACTGTGAAGTTCAGTCAGCCTTTTACATATGGCGAGACTGATAAAAAGAAAAATTGAAAACGCTAAAGTCCAGGGTGAAATGGGCACATCAGCTGCAGCCCCTCCACACAATACGCGCAGCGTGTAAAGACCGGCAAGTGTGGTGATGTCAATAAATAATTTTGACTTCAGAGCTATGCTGTATAACGCGCTTATTAGAATGTACGCCACGATAAATAACTGGGCTCTTGCTGGTAGCAGACTTGATATCAGTATAGTGAGAGACAGTAGAAATATGATGATCAACGCCCCCTGCCGCACGGTCAGCGCGCCTGATGCGAATGGGCGACTTCGTTTGCGCTGGTGCCTCCTGTCCGCCTCAAGGTCAAACAAATCATTGATGACATAGACAGTGGAGGCCGCCGCGCACAATGCCATGAATGTTTCGGCCGCCGAAAGAGTTTTGTCGATCTGCAAGATCGTATGCGACAGAAACAGCGGCGCGAAGACAAGCAGATTCTTAGACCACTGGTAGACCCGTATCGCTTTTAACAGAGTGAAAAAGCTGACTCGGCCGCCCGGAAACTCTTTTGTAACCGGCACGCCATAGTTATTGATAATGCGCCTGAGCAGCCCGGTCGAATTTACGGCGATGGCGCCTGAAGATTGCTTCCATATAGGGAGGTCTGCAAACGAATCTCCGATGTATTCGAAAGGCCAATCGTTGAGGTATTTCCTTATTGCGGCCGCTTTAGCTTCTGATTTCAAATTTATTACGCCGTCCGAGGCAAGCACCGTCTCAAACACTCCAATGTGTTCCGCGACTCTATTGGCCACCACCTGATCGGCGGCGGTTACTAAAAGGATCCGACGGCCCTGGCTGGCTTGTTCACGGATGTATGCGATGATAGCTTCGTTATAGGGGAGTGACTCGGGTTGAAAACTCACGCGGGAACAAACTTCGCGCTTGAATGCGGCGATCCCCCGCGACAACGCCAGGCCTGTCGAAAACAATTCTAGCGGCCTGGTTTTCAGCAGCAACAACAAATGCTCGTGGAGCGAGTCGGTACGAATAAGCGTACCGTCCATATCCACACATAGCGCCGGTTCTAATTTGACGGACTCCATACAATGTAGCCAGTAAGCTTCTATCGCTCGAATATGCGGGTAGACAATCGGATCGTTCGCTTAGATATTCACCCGACCACTCCGGGACTTGATGCTGCGCTGCGCCGCGTCGAGGATTTTGACGACGCGCAACCCGGACTCACCGTTAGTCACCGGCTTCTGGCCTTCCTTAATGCAGGTGATGAAATCCTCGGCCATTCGGGACAAAGGTTCGCGAGTGGACAGATTTGGCGACCAGACGTCGCCGCTCCGGTAGCTGATCTGCGCCCTGCTGCGTTGATTTGGATCGGAGCCGACGTCGATCCCTCGATCATAGACCTTGATCTTCTCGTCCACATGTAGGTCGTTATAAATGAGGCCGCGCTCGCTCCCGCCGACGATCATCTGGCGGACTTTGACCGGAGAGAGCCAGTTGACGTGGAAATTGGCGATCAATCCGTCGCCGTAATCGAGATTGAGATAGGCGACGTCCTCGATATCATGATCGGCGTGCGTGCCGCCATACGCCGAGAGCGAGACCGGCAGCCGATCCACCAGGAAGTCCACGATCGAAAGGTCGTGCGGCGCGAGGTCCCAGACCACATTGACGTCGTGTTGAAACAGTCCCAGGTTGATGCGGACGCTGTCGATGAAGAACAGCTTGCCCAATCTCCCTTGCGCCACCAGCTCTTTCATCTTCAGCACCGGCGGGCTGTAAACGAAAACGTGGTCTACCATCAGGACCACTCCGTGCCGCTCCGCCAACATCACCAACTCCTCCGCATGGTCGACGCGCGACGTCAGCGGTTTTTCGACCAGGACGTGTTTGCCGGCCTTGATGGCGCGCTTGGTCAGCTCGTAATGCGTGTGTACCGGCGTGGCGATGGCCACGGCGGCGATGTCCGGGTTTCGCAGGGCCTCCTCGAAATCAGTGGCGCAGAGGAGGGCAGGGAATCGCTTTTGAGCGAGAGCGAGCCGCCGAGGGTCGGCGTCGCAGACCATCATCATTGCGGCCCCTTCGGTCTCCGCGAAGTTTCGAGCCAGATTCGGCCCCCAATATCCATAACCGATAACAGCAATACCGATCATTATTATTTATTCTCCTTGGAGGGCGTCGCCGCAACGCGCTTGCCGCCGCTGTTGACGCCCCAGCGCCATTCGCCGGGCACGTGGAAAACGCCGAAGTGTTGGTTGAGCACTTCGTCGCGAACGTGGAAATTCGGTCCGATCTGACCGCAGTAGAGTTGTTTGAATTCGTGATCCCAAACTACCGCATAAGTGCTGTATAGGTCTGACACCAATCGGAGAGGCAGCGTCAGCAGTTCGATTACGCCGCTCTGATCGAGGGAAGGAATTGTGACGCCGTCGCGCGACGCGCTATAGCCGCAGCAGACGACATTGTCAGATCGCCGTATTCCGAAGTAGAAGTTGGGATACTTGACGGGCCTTCGCGCTTCATAACTTATCCGCGCGCGCATTCGCTCTCCGTAATCGTAAACCGTGCGAGGGGAGCCTTCCGCGTTCAGCAATTCCACGGAGCGGATGACGATCGGCCATTGGTCAATGTCTTCTCCAATTATTCCCGCCGCCCATGGATCGGCCTCCAAAAGGGAATCTTTTTCGTAGAAATCTATTCCCTCGACCGCCGAGCCGTCGAACTGGAGTCCGCCGGCGGCCAACACCAGCGCGCGCCGACACATCGTCTTGACGGCAAACAGGTCGTGAGAAACCAACAGGATGGTAGTTCCCCTCCGGGCCAGGCTTTTCATGTAGTCCATGCATTTCCGCTGAAACGCCACGTCGCCTACCGCCAGCACCTCATCCACGATCAATATCTCAGGCTCCAGATGCGCCGCCACCGAAAATGCGAGCCTCACATACATCCCGCTGCTGTAACGTTTAACCGGCGTATCGAGGAATTGATCAATTTCAGCGAAGGCGACGATCTCGTCGAATTTTTTTCTGATCTCCGCCCTGGACATTCCCAGGATGGAGGCGTTGAGATATATGTTTTCCCGTCCGGTTAACTCCGGATGAAACCCGGTCCCGACCTCGAGCAGACTCGCGACGCGGCCGCGAATACTCACTCGCCCCATGGTAGGCTCCGTAATGCGACTCAGAATTTTCAGGAGGGTAGACTTGCCGGCGCCATTCCGCCCGATGATTCCCAGCGCATCGCCATGCCTGACTTCAAAGGAGATATCTTTTAGCGCCCAGAAATCCTCGTTTTTTGTGGAATTGCTAAATAGGCTTATGCGGCTTTGCCGTTCGAGCTGATGGGAGATTCGGTATTTCTTGCCGACGCCCTCGGCCCGTATAATTACGTCAGACATTTGATCAAATGATGTCGGCGAAAGTCTTCTCGGTGCGGCGAAAATACCAGACGCCTGTCAGGCATAGAATAGACGCGACAATTGTTGAGGCGATTAGTCCCCGGATTTCCAGCGGCGATTGCCCTCGCAACAACGCCCAGCGGAAACCGTCGATGACGCCGACCATTGGGTTGCATGCGTATATTAACCGCAGCCCTTCGGGCACGATGCTACTACTGAAACCGATCGGAGAAATGTAGAGGCCGAACTGGACGATGAAGGGGACGATATAGCGAAAGTCGCGATAGCGCACATTCAAAGCGCACAACCAAAGTCCTGCGCCGAATGAGGACCCAAATGCGAGAATCACAAAGAGCGGAAGCGTCAACAACCGCCAGTCAGGCAGGAAGCCATACCAGGCCATCATTACCGCCATCAATCCCAGTGTGATCAGGAAATCAACGAAACTGGTGATGACCGAACCCGCCGGTACGATCAGCCGTGGGAAATAGACTTTGGCGATTAAATTGGCGTTTCCGATCAAGCTGTTGCTCGCCTCAGCCAGCGCGGTCGAGAAGAACTGCCATGGAAGCATGGCGGCAAAGACCAGCAAAGGGTAGGGAATAGAGCCGGGTGCGGGTAGCTTGGCTACCCTGCTAAAGATGAATGTGAAGATCAGCATCGTCAGAAAAGGCCGAACGAGCGCCCAGGCTATTCCGATTACGGTCTGTTTGTAACGCACCAGTATGTCCCGCCAAGCCAGGAAATAGAACAACTCGCGGTAACGCCACAGGTCACGCCAGTAGTTCTTCTCGCCGCGACCGGCTTCGATCAGAAGATCGAAACGCTCAGACTCATCCTGTTCGGATGTAAGAGATTGTCCTTGCATAGCAAGACTGTGTTCTAAAGGAATCGAATGAAGAAGGGAATGAGAAGGAAGACGGGGCGCGAATCAACTATGTCGCGTCTTTATTCGTAAATCTGGCAGGTATTCCCTTGGCGGTTTGCCCCGCCGGCGCATCTTTGGTCACGACCGCTCCAGCTCCGATCAGCGCGTTCTCTCCAACTCTCACTTTCGGTAAGATTATTGCGCCGGCTCCAATCCTAACGCCGTTTTCAATCGTCGGCCCGACGATATCCTCCTCCACGTAACCCGAAGCGCCCATCAAATTATCATTGGCGGTGGTCACGCCTCCGCTGATAAATACTCTGTCGCCGATTCGCATATTTCCGGCCAACCAGGTATGGTCCTGCACTTTCACGTTATTGCCGATTAAGGTGGCGTAATTCACCGTCACGTACCTTCCGATGATGCAGCGAGAGCCGATTTTACTCTGCTCTCTGATTGAGGCGCCGTCGCTGATCAAGGTTTGAGGGCCTATTTCGACGTCGTAATAGATCACGGCGTTCGGACCGATGACGCATCCGTTACCGACGTCCACCTTGGCGCTAAAGTTCATCGGCCGGGTCATTGCGCCGACCCCACGGGGCGGCTTACCGATATACGCCGAGGGAAAGATTTCCACGTCGTCGCCGATGCTGACCCCGTCTTCGATGATTACGAAAGGGTGTATGACGACGTTATTCCCGATCACCGCCCCGCGGCGGACTATCGCATACTCACGAATCACGACATTATCGCCCATCCGATCGGCCTCGATGACGGCGAGCGGACTAACCATCGAGTTCATATGCGTTCCATTTTTCATTTATTTATTCCCCCCCGCGGACCCTTGGGTCACGATCGATGTAATCGACGTATTGGCGATAGTTGCGGTAATAATCATAGCCGTCCTTACGAATGTTGAGATTATTAAGAGCGACTCCGAGGACTCTGGCCCCCACGGTGGAAAGGTCCTGGCATACGCGGCGCACCGATTCGCCCCTGCTTTCCCCGCTCTTGACAACGAGGATTACGCCGTCTACGAGAGTCGAAAGGATTATCGGGTCGCTTACGCTGATCATCGGCGGCGCGTCTATGATGACGTAATCGAATCGTTCACCCAGCGAGCGCAGAAGAACTTTCATGCCTTCCGAACTGATAAGTTCGGAAGGGTTGGGCGGCACATAACCACAGGGGAGGACCGAGAGGCCCCGCACAGGGGTTCGACTGATGAATTTATAAGGATCGCCGCCGTTCGTCAGGAGGGTGGACAGGCCTTCGCACTTCTGCAGCTGTAGCAACTTATGAATTTTGGGTCTGCGCATGTCGCAATCTATGACCAATACCTCAGCCTTCAACTGGGTCAGCGCGAGAGCGATGTTAAAGACCGTAGTGGTTTTACCCTCGCCAGGCTGTCCGCTGGTGACCATCATGGTCTTGGGCGGATGTCCCGCTGTGGAAAGAAGGATCGAGGTCCTGAGCATTCGATACGCCTCGGCGGCGGCCGAAAACACTTTCATCGAATCGGCGAGCGTCGGCTTGTCTGAAACGTCACCGAGCAGTTCAAAAGAATCATTGAGATCTTTCATCGCCACGGCCCTCAGTTCAATACTTCGTATGCCGCCGCGCTTTATGTTAGGAGAGGCGTCGGTCAAAATCGGAATGACGCCCAACACGGGTAGTGGCGTAAAGCGGTTGACGTCTTCAACAGTCCTTATGGTGGTGTTCATGTTCTCCATAAGGTAGGCCAACCCCACGCCCAGGCCGAGGCTGACGACGAATGCGAGCAGGATCGTTTGGCCGCGGTTCGGCCCGATCGGACCGCCGGGCGTCTCCGCCGATTCGATCAAACGGACGTTGTTGAATTGCTCCGCGCGTTGAATGTTGGCCTGACTGGTTTTGTTGAGAAAATCCGTGTAGAGGGCTTTGGCGGTTTCCAGGTCCTGTCGAAGGACGCTGTATTGGATGGCCGCCTGGTTCTGCTGCACGGCTTCGCCCTTGGCGCGCTCCAGCTCGACCTTGAGATTCGCCTCGTCGCGGACCGCCCGCTCATAATCCGCCTTGAGCCTTTCCTCCAACATTGACTGGCTCCCTTTAATCTGATCCTGGAGGGT
>Ga0066388_100002822_pt1 | contig 10877 bp, 10 predicted proteins | sample PanSoiMetaGPlot6_FD_64539 | JGI IMG/M metagenome (GOLD analysis project Ga0066388, IMG submission 64539) | Tropical forest soil microbial communities from Panama analyzed to predict greenhouse gas emissions - Panama Soil - Plot 6 (Hybrid Assembly) | ecosystem: Environmental > Terrestrial >... | reverse complement strand
CCCCTGGCTGACCCAGTTCGACGATTTCCTGCAGGTCTACGGCTGGCGCGGCGAAGGCTCCTGCGACATCGGGCTGCCGAGCTGGATCGAGGACCCCACCCCGGCCCTCGGGACGATCAAGACGTTCCTCCAGAAGGACACCCCGCACGACTTCGAGGCCGCCCGCAACGCCGCCGTCGAGGAGCGCGAGGAGGCCGTCGACGCGGCCCGGTCCACCCTGACCCTGGACGAGCAGAAGCTGTTCGACAGCGGCCTGGCCTCCTGCCGCGCGGCCAACTTCCCGTGGTGGCAGGACGACCACAACTACTACATCGACCTGCGCATCTCCCTGCCCATGCGGTGGGCCTGCCAGGCCATCGCGGACCGGATCGGCGCCGACCACCAGGACGACACGCTGTACCTGTTCTGGGAAGAGATCATGGACGTGTCCGGCGGCCGCCGGCCCTACGACGCCGGCCTGCGCAGCCTGGTCGACCAGCGCAAGCAGTACTTCGACTACTGGCTGCAGCGGCGGCCGTCGCTGCCCAAGGTGGTCGGCACCATCCCGGAGTCGGTCAACGACCCGATCCTGATCGAGATCTTCGGCCTGAACAGTCACTACCTGCGGGCGGTGGAGGCCGCGGGCTCGAGCACCTCGGTCAAGACGCTGACCGGCGTGCCCGCCTCCAAGGGCACCGGCCGCGGCATCGCCCGCGTGCTGCACAACGCCGACGAACTGCACCGGCTCAGCCCCGGCGAGATACTGGTCTGCGAGTCCACGTCGCCGAACTGGACCCCGGCCTTCGCCAAGATCGCCGCCTGCGTCTGCGACGGCGGCGGCACGCTGTCGCACGCGGCCATCGTCGGACGCGAGTACGGCGTGCCCACGGTGACCGCCGTCGGGCTGGCCACCATGGTCATCGCCGACGGGGACGAGGTCGAGGTCAACGGAACCACCGGACGGGTAACCGTCCTCAAGAAGACACCGAACGGACCGGCCTGATGCCTGTGCCGGACGCCATCGCCTGGGTGGATGAAGTTCCCCCGGAGCAAGCGGTCGGAGTGTGCGGCGCAAAGATGGGCCGGCTCGCCGAGCTGCTCCGGGCGGGCGTGAGCCTGCCCCGGGGGTTCACCGTCACGGTGGCGGCGTTCCGGCGGCACTGGGACCAGGCGGGACTGGACGAGGTGGCCGACGCCGCGCTGGGCGGCCTCGGCCCCGACGCCGGCGCCGCCGAGGTGGAGGCGGCCGCGGCCGCGGTGCGAGCCGAACTGGCCAGCCGGGGCCTCCCCGGGGACCTGGCCGCGCTGATCGGCGACGCCTACGAAGAGCTGAGCTCGCGCTGCTTCGAGATCAACGTGCCGACCGCGGTGCGCAGCTCGGCCATTGGCGAGGACTCGGGCACGGCCAGCTTCGCCGGGATCTTCGACAGCTACCTCGGCGTATCCGGCCCTGACCGGGTGCTGGACGCGGTCCGGGCCTGCTGGGCCAGCCTGTTCAGCCCGCGCGCGGTGGCCTACCGGCTGCGTGCGGGCACGCACTACCGGGACATGCCGATGGCGGTCGGCGTCATCGAGCTGATCCACGCCCGCGCCTCCGGGGTGGCGTTCTCGGCCCACCCGGTCACCGGCAAGACCGACCGCATCGTCATCGAGACCAACTGGGGCTGGGGCGAGGCGGTCGTGCAGGGCCTGGTCACGCCGGACCACGTCGAGGTGGGCAAGGCCGACGGCCGGGTGCTGAAGTACCAGGTGGCGGCCAAGACCGTGGTGTCGGCCTTCGACTACGCGACCGGCCGGGTGGTCGAGACCGCCATGCCCGCCCGGCTGGCCGACCGCCGGGTGCTCGACGACGAGCAGGTCGCCGCCGTGACCGACGCGGTGCTGGCCGTCGAGCGCCACTACGGCTACCCCGTCGACGTGGAGTGGGTGCTCGACCGGCACCGCCGCGAGGGCGAGCCGGTCTGCGTCGTCCAGGCCCGCCCGATCACCGTCACCGCGCCGGCCGCCGAGGCCCTGCCCACCGACTGGGACCCCGCCGCCATGGCGGCCAGGTACGTGTTCAAGACTTAACGCGGGCTGGGCCCGAGCCGCAGGTGGGCGGTCGCCAGGAGAATCCTCGTTGAGGCTGCTGGCAAGCTGGGAGGTGCCGCTTATTGCGGAGGTTTACCGCCAGCTGAATGTGATCGGGTTCCCCGGTGAGCCGGGGTCGGCCAGCCCTCGAGGCTGCGCGTACACCGGATGATCTGCTGCATCGGCTCCAGGTCGGCGAGGGCGGGCACCTGGTGCCGGTCCGTGGTTTACCAGAACCAGGTGCGCATGCCTGTCGGCGACACAGTGTCTGCGAGTGTGGATATCATAGTAGCTGACCTCAAAATCGAATATAGTTTTGATATGTTGCTCCGGTACAACTTTCGCCTCTACCCGACGCCGGGCCAGCGTGTAGCCTTGGCCCAAGCGTTCGGATGCGCCAGGGTGGTGTTCAACGACGGTCTGCACGCCCGGCAGGAGGCGTTCGCCGCGGGGCGGCCATACGTCACCGATGCGGAATTGTCGGCCCGGCTGACGACGATGAAGGCCATCCCGGAGCGGGCGTGGCTGGCCGAGGTATCCTCCGTGGTGCTCCAGCAGGCCCTGGCGGATCTGAACGCCGCGTACCGGAACTTCCTCGCCTCGGTCACCGGGAAGCGGAAAGGACCCAAGGTCGCGCCGCCGAGGTTCCGGTCCCGCAAGGACCGAAGGCAGGCGATCCGATTCACCCGCAACGCCCGCTTCAAGGTCACGCCGGGCGGCAAGCTGCGGCTGCCCAAGATCGGGGACCTCGCCGTGCGCTGGTCGCGGTCGCTGCCGTCTGAGCCGTCGTCGGTCACCGTGATCAAGGACGCGGCAGGCCGGTACTTCGCCAGCTTCGTCATCCAGACCGAGCCGGACGCCTTGCCCGAGACCGAGTCGGTGGTCGGCGTCGACCTCGGCCTCACCCATTTCGCGGTGCTCTCCGACGGGCGCAAGATCGCCTCGCCCAGGTTCTTCCGCCGCGCGGAGAAAAAACTCAAGCGGGCACAGCGCAACCTGTCCCGCAAGCAAGACGGTAGCAAGAACCGGGACAAGGCCAGAATCAAGTTGGCCCGCGCCCACGCCAGGGTCGCCGACGCGCGGCGGGAATTCCAGCATCAGTTGTCCACGGCGCTGATCCGCGAAAACCAAGCGATCGCCGTGGAAGACCTAACGGTCAAGGGACTCGCCCGCACCCGCCTGGCCAAGTCCGTGCACGACGCCGGATGGTCGGCGTTCGTGCACATGCTGGAGTACAAGGCCCAACTGTACGGCCGGAAGGTCCGCCGAATCGGCCGGTTCGAGCCCACTTCCCGAATGTGCTCGGCGTGCGGCGCCAACGGCAGCCCCAAGCCGCTGTATGTCCGCCTCTGGCAGTGCCCGGGGTGCGGGGCGTGGCTGGACAGGGATGTAAACGCGGCGGTGAACGTCGCCAGGGCCGCCGGGCTGGCGGTGACAGCCTGTGGAGCGCAGGTAAGACCGGGAGCGATCCCGGCACAGCGCGGCGAAGCAGGAACCCTCCCAGGTGCCGCATGATACGGCACGGCAGGAATCTCCCGCCTCTAGGCGAGAGAGGAAGTCAATTCTTCCGCGGTCTGGAATTCCCCTTGAGGTGACCTGGTTACCCTTGAGGCGGCTGACCACCCGGGAAAGGAATGCATGATGCATGTACTGACCGTCGGCTACGGGCACCCGGCCGACCCGGCAGCGTTCGACGCCTACTACACGTCGACGCACGTTCCCCTGGTCGAGAAGCTCCCCGGGCTGGCCAGCTTCACGTACCGCCACTGCGCGTCGCTCGACGGCTCACCGCCGCCGTACTACCTGCTCGCTGAGCTCAGCTTCGCCTCCCAGGAGGCGCTCGGTGCCGCCATGGCCTCACCCGAGGGCCAGGCCGGCGGCGCGGACCTGGCGAACTTCGCCACCGGCGGCGCCACGATGTTCGTCGCCTACGACTGAGCCTGGCGCCGCCGTCCTGGTTCTGGCCGCCCTGGCCTGGTCCTAATGCAGCGCGAGTTCCTGTGCGACGACGGAGCCCACCCCTGCCTGCCCGGCCATTCCGGCGTACCGGGCCACTTATGCGTACCGGGCCGCCCCTGCGTACCGAGTCATCCCGGGCAATCCCGCCACCCGGCCTAATCCGCCGCCTCGTGGCCGACGACGCGGTCGGCCAGGACGATGTCGCCGGACCAGCCGCAGGCGCCGCAGTAGCAGACGAAGACGCGGTCGCGGCCGGTCCAGTACTCGGTGGTCAGCCCCTGCCCGCCCTCGGCTAGCGACAGCGCCGTCGCGCACGCCGGGCAGTACCGGGGCGCGTCCCGGCGGTGCTGCTCGGCGTCCGCCGGGAACCAGCCCCGGTGGACGTCACCTCCGGCGCGTGCCTCAGCGCCCGACCAGGCCACGCTCACCCGGCCGCGGCCTTCCCGTCCGCCGTCCCTTCGTCGTGCGCCTTCCCGTTCTTGTGCGCCTTCCTGTTCTCGTGGGCCTTGATGTGCAGCTTCTTCAGCGCGTCGGCCTGCGGGCTGAACCGCGACGAGGCCCGGTCGATGAAGTCGATGGCAAAGGTAGCCCCGGCGTCGAACTTGTTCTTCTCGCACGGCAGGTCGATCCGCTCGTGCGGCAGACGCACTACCCCGAGCGGGTCCTCACCCCGAGCCACGGCCGCCATGTTCTCCTTGAACATCCGGCGCAGCATCGTCACCCCGATGTCCGAACGTCCCAGGTGCTCCACGGTCCTGTCGGTGATCGGCCCCTGGGTGACCCAGGCCATCATGTCCTGCCCCTCGACGTAATCCACCCGGTGCCGGCCGTGCGAGTCGTACACAGGAATCTGGTAATCGGGCACCTGCGGCTGGGCCGGATACTCCACCCCGGCCGGCGCGTGCACCGTATAGAGCATGAACCGGGTGGTGGTCCGGTCGATCGGCACCCGGATCTGCATCTGCTCGATGTTCGCCCCGCCCACTCGCATGTTGTACGGGAATACCAGCGGGTGGCCGATCTTCCAGTCGTCGTCCTCCTCGGACGCGCCCTCCACCACCCGGCGCTTGATGATGCCCCACTCGAACGCGTCGAAGCCCACCTTGACGTGCTTCTTGCCGAACGAGGGCGGCGCGTCGAAGCCCTGGTGACGGGCCATGAACTCGAAGAACCTGCCGTGCAGCCACTCGGTGTGGTGCGGGTCGACCGCGTTCTCCATGATCTGCACGAAGTTGCACGGCAGATCGGTCCAGCCGATGTCGCGCACCCCATCCATCACGAACACGTCGAACCGCGGCAGCTCCGGCGCCGGCGCGGGCCCGATGTACGCCCATATCAGCCCGCCGAGTTCCTGGACAAAACCAGCCCGCGCCGATACCCGCGACCGGAAGTTGGTCTCGTCCCGCTCCGCGGGCTGGTCGAGGCACGACCCGTCAACACCGAACATCCAGCCGTGGTAGGGGCAGCGCAGCCCGTCGGACTCGACCACACCGTAGGTCAGCGAGGCCCGCCGGTGCGGGCAGGCCTCCGGCAGCAGGCCGTACCGGCCGCGAGGCGTCTTGAAGACCGCGAAGTCCTCGCCGAGCAGCCGGGCCGGGCGGACCGGGAACTCCTCGAGCTCGCGGGTGAATGCGATCGGGTACCAGTAGCGGCGCAGCAGCTCGCCCATGGGCGTGCCCGCCGCGACCTGGGTCAGCTCGTCGTTCTGTTCGGCCGTCAGCATGGGGTCCTAACTCCTGTCGTCGAATCAGCCGATGATCGTGACCCAGACCGCGCAACAGCGTCGCGCCGCCACTGCGGCCGGGTCTTCAGTCGATGACGGTCACCGTGCCCGCGTTGCCGTCCACGCGCAGGCGCTGGCCCGTCTTGATCGTGCGGGTGCCGAACGCGGTGCCGGTCACGGCGGGCAGCCCGTACTCGCGGCACACGATCGCGGCGTGGCTCATGATCCCGCCCACGTCGGTGACGGTCGCCGCGATCTTGCCGAACACCGGCGCCCAGCTCGGCGCGGTCAGCGGCGCGACCAGCACCTCGCCCTCGCGCAGCTCGCCGATCCCGTCCGCGCTCAGGATCACCCGGGCCGGACCCTCGACCACGCCGGGCGAGGCCGCGAAGCCCGAGAGCCCGCCCGACTCAGAAGACCCGCCCAGCCACTGCCGGACGCTGTCCGAGGTGATGCCCCAGAGCATGACGGTGAACGGCTCGGTGATGACCTCCGGCGGCACGCCCAGGGCGGGCGGCGGCGACCACTTCCGCAGCGCGTCCATGATCGCGCTGCGGCGAGCCATCTCCCGCGGCCAGTACTTCGGCCCGCGCGAGGGCACCCCGACCGCCCAGCCGTGGTAGAGGTCGAACAGCACCTCGGTCACCTCGTGCCGCGACAGCAGGAACACGTCGTCCGCGTCGGCGAAGAACCCGGCGGCGACCAGCACCCGCCCCAGGTCGCGCATCTTGCGCCAGATTACCGAGTGGGCCCAGTGCTCGATGTAGAAGTTGTGGTTCTCCACGTACGGGAACACCGTGCGGGCCAAGCCCAGCTTGGCCGCGAACACCGCCCGGTCCTCGTCGCTGTCGATCAGCTCGGTGTACTCCGAGACGATCCGGTCGCGCTCCGCCACCACGGCTTCCATCGGCCGCTCCAGCGACTCGCCGCGCTGCACCTTGGCGATGTACGCGCGCAGGAAGCCGAACGGGATGTCCGGGTACTCCAGCCACACCTTGTCGGTGTGGTAGAAGGTGGTGCCCGCCGAGAAGTTGAACCACGGCTGCTTGGCCTCCTCCCAGGCGGCCAGCCACTTGTCGCCCTGCTCGTCGCCGCGCAGCGCGTCCAGCACCTCAGAAGCAGGCGTATCGCCGGCGAACCGGTCGGCGATCCCGAGGTCCACCGCCAGCTGGGCCAGCTTCTTGATCTCCTCGTCGGGCTGGAACAGGTCGACCTGGATCCCGGCCACCATCTTCGCGATGGCCTGGTCCGGGATGGACGGGAACAGCTGCTTGCAGCAGCCGAAGAAGTCCAGGTAGGCCGCGTAGCCCAGGTTGAGGAACTCGAAGTGGTACTGCCACAGCTTGAGCGTCAGGTCCACCAGCCTGTGGTATTCGGTGAACAGGTCGAGCGCGCTGCCCGTGCCGCGGCCCTCGGTGACGACGGCCATGTCCTCGCGCTCGGGCAGCGGCGAGAACGAGATCGTCTCGAGCTCGTCGATGAGCGCCCGCACCTTCGGCACCCACGCCGCGTACAGCCGGTCCCAGTTGCCGAAGTAGTACCCGCCCCGCTCGGCGAACTCGGGCACCCGCGCGGCGATCTCCTCCGGGTCGGCGACACCGACGGGGGAGAGGTATATGTAGCCGTTCAGGAAGCGGATGTCCACGCCAAGGGCCGGCGGGATCACGTAGTGCCTGGTGTTGTACTGCGACAGCGCGATGATCGCGTACTCCATGATGGTGGCATCCCACGGCGGGACCACCTCTGGAGTGTGCACGCCGTCCATGAACCAGAACTGCGACTCCTCGTACTCGCGGCGGTCCTCGCTGAACACCGACGAGTACGCGTACAGGTCCTGCCACCCCTCCGCCCCGGGTGGCGTCGGCATCTCGAACGGGCTGGGGAACCGGTCGGCCATGATGTTCCTCCTTGAACCTTGCTGCCGCCGGCCACCGCGGCCGTCGGATTACCGGTAATGATTCAGCACCCGCCGTCGGGCGTGCCGTGCGAGGGGTGCAGCAGGGTTTGCACCATGCTGGTGATCGGGTCCGCGTTGCAGGTCGCGGCGGGCCTGGCCCGGCGGCTCCACACGGTCTCCGGGCGGCTCTGCAGCAGCAGCACCTCGTCCGAGGTCGCGTCGATGGCCCACTCCACGTCCTGCGGGCACCGGTAGTGCTTCTCCGCGCGCCGGGCCAGCCGGGCCACGGCCATGATCTCGTCGTCGGTGAGGCAGGGCACGCTCTGCCGCGAGGCCTCGACCTCCACGGCGGTTACCGCGTCCCCGTCGGTCAGCCGGTACTCCGTCGTCTTGGCCGAGATGGTGCGCCGGGTGACCGTGCCCATCACCTTGTCGACCAGGAAGTTGTCCGGGGTGACCTCGCCGCTGACCACGGCCTCGCCGAAGCCCCAGGACGCGTCGATGGCGATCTGGGACCGGTCGCCGTCCAGCGGGTTGAGGGTGAACGCCACCCCGGCCGCCCGCGGCCGCACCATCTGCTGCACGCCGACGCTCATCGCCGCGCTGGCCCGGCCGTAGCCACGCTCCAGCCGGTAGGCGATGCCGCGGTCGGTGAACAGGCTGGCCCAGCAGCGCAGCACGCCGTCCGCGACCGCGTCGCCGCCGCGCACCCACAGGTACGTGTCGTGCTCGCCGGCGAAGCTGGCGTCCGGCTGGTCCTCGCAGGTGGCCGAGGAGCGGACGGCCACCGGCACGTCCTCGCCGCCACATCGTGCGCACAGCTCCGCGTACGCGGCCCGGATCGCGCCGCCCAGGTCGGCGGGCATCTCCACCGAGCCGATCAGCGCCCGGGCCCGCGTCCCGGCGGCCGCCACCGAGGCCGGGTCACGCGGGTCGACCGCCGCGATCAGGGCGTCGAGCTGCCCGGTGAGCCCGCCGTCGGCCAGCGTCTTGCGGTAGCAGTCGGCCGACACCGCGAAGCCCGGCGGTACCGGCAGCCCGGCGCCGAGCATCGTGCCCAGCGAGGCGTTCTTGCCGCCGAGCACCGGGGCGTCCGCGGGCTGGTAGTTCTCGAACCACAGGATCTGCGCCACATGACCCCCAGGGAATCCGGGATTTCCCAGACCGTACGACGTGCCTGCCAGCGACACCAACGCTGTTGTCCCGCGGAGCGGAACACAGTTACGGTGGGCCCATGACGGTTACCAGCCAGGCCGCAGACCAGGCCGCGGACCGGGCCAAGGACCAGGCCGCGGACCGGGCTACGCTGTCCTCGGTCCGCAACGCGGCCCGCGTGCTGCGCGCGTTCTCCCGGGCCGGCCAGGAGCTCGGCATCACCGAACTCTCCCGCCAGCTCGGCCTGGGCAAGAGCACCGTGCACCGGCTGGTCACTACGCTGACCGCCGAACGGCTCCTGGAGCGCGGCAGCACCCCCGGCCGGTACCGCCTCGGCCTGGTGCTGTACGAGCTCGGCAGCCGGGTCACCGAGCACGTGGACCTGCACCAGGCGGCCCTGCCGGTGCTCACCACGCTGCGGCACGAGACCGGCGAGATGGTGCACGTGGCCGTGCTCGACGGCCTCGAGGTGGTCTACGTCGAGCGGCTGGAGAGCCACAACCTGCTGCCGATCTTCCGCCAGGTCGGGCACCGGCTGCCGGCCCACTGGACAAGCTCGGGCAAGATCCTCCTGGCCGCGCTGCCGCCGGACGAGCTGACCCGGCGGCTGGCCGACTGGCGACCGGTGGCCCAGACGCCTTGGACCATCACCGACAAGAACAAGCTGCTGGCCGAGCTGGCCGCGGTGGCCAAGCGCGGCTGGGCGCAGAATCAGGAGGAAGGCCACCTGGGCATCGTCTCGGTGGGCGCGCCGATCCGCGGCCGGGACGGCCGGGTCATGGCCTCGGTCAGCGTCGTCGGCGACAGCGCCCGGATGCGCGCAATGATGCGCCGCGCCACCGCGCTGGTCATCGAGTCGGCCGGCGTCATCTCCCGCCGGCTGGGCTACCATTCCCCGCCCTCACCGTAACGTTTGGTGCCGAACGATCCGGGTTCCCGCCGCTGCCTCAGTGAATGCCGCGGTGGCCGCCGGCGTCCAGGTAGAGGACGCTGCCGTGCAGCAGGTCGGCCTCCGGGTCGAGCAGCATCTCCACCGCCCAGGCCAGCTCGCCGGCGGTGGGCAGCCGGCCCAGCGAGTTCTGCGCCACGTACTCCTGCCAGACGTCCTCCTCGGCGGCGCCGCGTTCGGCGGCCACCGCGGCCACGATCCGGCGCAGCCGCGGCGTGTCGGCCGGGCCCGGGCTGAGCGTGTGCGTGGTCACCCCGCGCGGCCCGTAGAGCAGGCTGATCTGGCGCATCAGGTTGAACACGGCGGCGTTGACCGCACCGGGGCCCGCCTCGTGCGCGCGCGGCTCCAGGCCGAGCGATCCGGCGAACGTCACGAACCGCGACCCGGGGACCAGCCGGTCGCGGACCGCGTGCAGCAGTCGCAGCAGGCCGCCGACCTTGATGTTGCTGCCCACGGCCAGCGCGTCCGGGTCGATGGTGTCGGCCGAGCCGCGGACCGGCAGCCCGGCCGCGAATACCGCGATGCGCACCGTCCCGGTCAGCGCCGCGCCGATGGCCGCGATCGCGTCGTTGCTGCCGATGTCGGCCGGACAGGGCGTGACCAGCTCATGCGCCGCCGCCAGCTCGTCCAGGCCGTCCTTGCCGCGCGCCACCGCGACCACCGGCAGCCCGCGCCGGGTCAGCCGCCCGATCACCGCCCGCCCGATCGCCCCCGTCGCCCCCACCACGACGGCTTGCTCCGGAGTGGTCACGAACCCGCGCGCTGGGCCGCGGCCTCCCGCCGCGCCGCGACCTCGTCGGCGCGGGCGACGTCGGCGGGGACGCCGCCGATGCCCCACGCCTCCGGCGGGAACTGCGTGATGTAGGTGCGGACCCGCTCGATCGGCGTGTCCAGGATCTCCGCGACCAGCGCGGCCACCCGGGTGTGCAGCTCGCGGATCTTCTCCGGCGGGCGGCCTTCCATGATGTCGATGCGGACGAGTGGCATGTCTGCTCCTTGCGTTAGCGGGAACCGAGGCCGAGCAGGTTCCTGGCGGTGTCGAGCGCGGGGCCGGGATCGTCCCACGGCACACCGATGGCCGTCATCCCGGCCTGGCGGGCGCCCTCCACGTTCCACGGCATGTCGTCGAGGAACACGATCTGCTC
>Ga0066388_100002821_pt1 | contig 10879 bp, 6 predicted proteins | sample PanSoiMetaGPlot6_FD_64539 | JGI IMG/M metagenome (GOLD analysis project Ga0066388, IMG submission 64539) | Tropical forest soil microbial communities from Panama analyzed to predict greenhouse gas emissions - Panama Soil - Plot 6 (Hybrid Assembly) | ecosystem: Environmental > Terrestrial > Soil... | reverse complement strand
ACGCCGAAGGCCAGCGCCGGTACGTCGAGTCGCTGTCGGCCTATGCGAGGCAGTTCCTTGGCCAGATGGACAAGCCAGATGTGGACTTCATCGACGGGCTGTCCCCGGCCGTCTCGATCGACCAGAAGGCTGCCAGCAAGAACCCGCGATCGACGGTCGGCACGGTTACCGAGGTCTATGACTACCTGCGACTGCTGTTCGCCAGGATCGGCAAGCCGCACTGCCCGGTCTGTGGCCGCCCCATCGCCAGGCAGACACCGCAGCAGATCGTGGACCGGGTACTCGAGTTCGATGAGGACACCAGGTTCCAGGTGCTCGCGCCGGTCATCCGCGGCCGCAAGGGCGAGTACACCGAGCTGCTCCGCGAGTTGCAGACGAAGGGTTACTCCAGGGCCAGGGTCGACGGGGTCACGATCCGGCTCGATGACGCGACGACCGGCACCGGCAAGCTGCCGGTGCTGAAGAAGTACGAGAAGCACACGATCGAGGTGATCGTCGACCGGCTCGCGGTCAAGCAGTCGGCCCGGCGGCGTCTCACCGATTCGGTGGAAACCGCGCTCGGCCTGTCCGGCGGCGTCGTGGTGCTCGACTTCGTCGACCTGCCAGAAGATGATCCCAACCGGGAGCGGATGTACTCCGAGCACCTGGCCTGCCTGTACGACGACCTGTCCTTCGAGGAACTCGAGCCCCGGTCGTTCTCGTTCAACTCACCCTGGGGAGCCTGCCCGGACTGCACCGGCCTCGGTACCAGAATGGAGGTCGACCCCGAGCTTGTGGTCGGGGATCCTGACCTATCCCTCGCCGAGGGTGCGATCAGCGTCTGGAGCGTCGGTCACGTCAGTGACTACTTCGTGCGGCTGATGGATGCGCTGGGGTCCTCGCTCGGATTCAGCGTCGACACGCCGTGGGCCAAGCTACCCGCGGCGGCGAAGAAGGCGCTGCTGTACGGCTATGACGATCAGGTGCACGTCAGGTACAAGAACCGGTATGGCAGGGAGCGGTCGTACTACACGAACTTCGAGGGCGCGATTCCGTACATCTCGCGGCGGCACGCTGAGGCGGAGAGCGACTCGAGCCGGGAGCGATTCGCCGGGTACATGCGGCAGGTGCCCTGTCCGGCGTGTCACGGCACCCGGCTGAAGCCGCTGACGCTGGCCGTCACCGTCGACGGCCGGTCCATCGCCGAGTACTGCGCGCTGCCGATCGGCGAGCTGACCAAGCTGCTGCGCACGCTTGAGCTGTCCGAGCGGGATCAGCAGATCGCGGGGCGGGTGCTCAAGGAAATCAACGCCAGGATGGGCTTCCTGCTCGACGTCGGCCTGGACTACCTGACGCTGGACCGGGCCTCGGCGACCCTGGCTGGCGGCGAGGCACAGCGGATCAGGCTGGCGACCCAGATCGGGTCAGGGTTGGTCGGGGTCCTGTACGTGCTGGACGAGCCGTCGATCGGGCTGCACCAGCGGGATAACCACCGGCTGCTTGACACGCTGCTCAGGCTGCGCGACCTCGGCAACACCCTGATCGTGGTCGAGCACGACGAGGACACGATCAGGGCGGCCGACTGGGTGGTGGACATCGGGCCGCGGGCCGGCGAGCACGGCGGCCAGATCGTCGTCTCCGGGCCGCTCTCCGAGCTGCTGACCAGCGAGGAGTCGCTGACCGGCGCCTACCTGACCGGCCGGGAGTCGATCCCGGTGCCCGCCGAGCGGCGCAAGGTCTCCAAGTCGAAGGAAGTCACGGTCAAGGGGGCCTCCGAGCACAACCTGCAGGGCATCGACGTGGGCTTCCCGCTCGGCACCTTCATCGCGGTGACCGGGGTATCGGGTTCCGGCAAGTCCACGCTGGTCAACGACATCCTCTACGCGGCGCTGGCGAAGGAGCTGCACGGCACCAGGATCGTCCCTGGCCGCCATGTCAAGGTGACCGGAATGCACCAGCTCGACAAGGTGGTGCACGTCGACCAGGGTCCGATCGGCCGGACGCCGCGGTCGAACCCGGCGACCTACACAGGCGTGTTCGACCACATCAGGCGGCTGTTCGCGCAGACAACCGAGGCCAAGATTCGTGGTTATCAGCCCGGCAGGTTCTCGTTCAACATCAAGGGCGGCCGATGCGAGGCCTGCTCCGGCGACGGCACGATCAAGATCGAGATGCAGTTCCTGCCGGACGTCTACGTGCCGTGCGAGGTATGCCACGGCGCGAGGTACAACACCGACACACTGCAGGTCCACTACAAGGGCAAGACGATCGCGGACGTGCTGAACATGCCGATCGAAGAGGCAGAGGAGTTCTTCGCGCCGGTCCCTGCCATCCACCGGCACCTGAGCACCCTCGTGGACGTCGGTCTCGGGTATGTCAGGCTCGGCCAGCCCGCGCCCACCTTGTCCGGTGGCGAGGCGCAGCGAGTCAAGCTCGCATCCGAGCTGCAGCGGCGGTCTACCGGCCGCACGATCTACGTGCTGGACGAGCCGACGACGGGGCTGCATTTCGACGACATCCGCAAGCTGCTTGGCGTGCTCGGCAGGCTCGTCGACGGCGGCAACACCGTGATCGTGATCGAGCACAACCTCGATGTCATCAAGACCGCGGACTGGGTCATAGACCTTGGCCCGGACGGCGGCTCGCGCGGCGGAGAGGTGATCGCGACCGGGACGCCTGAGGAGATCGCCAAGGTGCAGGAGAGCTATACCGGGCAGTTCCTGACCAGGATTCTTTAACGGGACGCCCTGGGCTGACCCGGCGCCCTGGCCGGTCGTGCGCGTAGTCAGTAGGTGAGCAGGCCGTAATAGGTGAGGGCGGGAGAGAGGCGGCCCTCACAGGTGACGAAGGCGCCCGACGGGACGAGCGGGTCCGGTCCCGCGGGGTCGACGTTCGGCACGGTGCGCGACAGGCCGCCGATCACGATCCGCCAGGCGCGGATCACCCCGCACGATCGGGCGCTGGCCAACGTCGGGCCGTAGCCGCCTTCCAGTCTGATCGCCCCGACCAGGCCGCCGGGCGGCGCCGGGAAGCCGTACGGGGAAGCGACACCGTCGGGGATCGGTCCCATCCGCGGGCTGAGGATCAGCGGGGCGGTGGTGGGCCTGCTGTAGCTGCTGATCCCGCCGACGCTGCCGGTGTACGTCGCCGTCACCGGTCGGGCTGCCTCGTCGAGCCCGGTGATCCGCGCTGACCCCGGCAGCCGGCACGGTGCGCGGCCGACATCGCTGATCACGATCGCACCCCAGTCGGTGCCTCTCAGGTAGCCGTTGCCGCGGTAGATCAGCCGGAGCTGGCCGGGCGTACAGGCCGGAGCCGGGCGGATCGCGACGATCACCCGCACCCCGGGTCCGTCGAGCAGCCGGGTTGGGGCGTCGGCCGGGACGCCTTGGTACAAGACCGAGCCGAGTGGCGCCCTGGGGTCCATGATCACGCCGCTCAGCCGGATGGCGAGCCCCAGCCGCCCCGCGGCCGCAGTGGCAGCCGCGAGGCTGAGCCCAGTCAGGTGAGGCGCGCGCGGGCCATTGTTGCCCGCCGAATTGGTCGCGGCCGCCAGCAGCGCGTCGAGCACCGGCCACGGCAGCCGGAAGGACCGGCTGCCGGTCAGGATGTTTCCCTGGTCGTTGCAGGACGGCTGATGCGCCGTCGCCGAGATCACGTGGGAACCTGGGTAGCCGAAAAGCATGACCACTGCGTGCGAGTGCCGTGGGAGGTCCGCGCCGCAGCCGATGGGCTCGGGGTGCACCGTCGTCGCGCTGTCGACGACGGCCGCCAGGCCGTCGGCTGCCTGCCCGCCGAGCGTGACCTTGCCGGTAAGGCGCGCCAGGCGGTGCTGGTAAGGCCAGTATTCGTACTCGCAGATCATCGCGACGGCCGGATGCGACCGGATGCTGGGCGCCGGACCACTGCGGAAGGGGCTAGGACCGGCCGGCTGGTGACGGTGACGGTCGCAGTGCATGGTCCGCCGGATCGCGGCGGCCTGGCGCGCTGAGAGCCCGGGCGACACGGATCTGTGTCCAGCACTGTACGGGGCAGAGCACGCTGCCATGGCGAGCAGGACAGCGAACGCCGCCGCCGCGCCCGCCGGCCTGCTGCTCATCGCCTCCGCCTTCCGCCGGCCACTTTCGTGACGACAGGCTTGACGCTAGCGGATCGAGAGATAGTGCGGCTCGTCAGAGATAATCCTTCGGCGCACGAAGAACGGGTACTTGGTGGTGAACGACTTGCCGCCGCCACCCGGCCCCGGATGATGACGGCCGGGTCCCCGCGCACCTGGCGTGGCGCGCGCACAATCTCACGGCGCAGCATCCACAGATGGGACGCTGAATCGCAGGTTGCGAAATTGGCGTACAGCGTCGATCGATACCTCAGCCTTAGTTGGCCGTGGTGATGAGGCAGTAGCCTGCTCGAGTGGAGATCATGACCGTGGCTGGACCCGCGCTCGCGGAACTAGAAGGCCCAGATCACCCGGAGTTGCTGCTTGTCCTGACCCACGGCGCTGGCGGAGGCGTAGCCACCAAAGACGTTCTCGCCGCTAAGGAGGGAGGCTTGGCGGCAGGCGCTGCAGTCGTCCTCGTGACCCAGCCCTACCGGGTCAGAGGCGCCAGTGCGCCCGGTTCTGTGCCGAGGCAAGACGCGTCGTGGCTCGAGATCATCGGCGTGCTGCGGCAAGAGCATCCGGGCCTGCCGCTCGTCCAGGGCGGCCGCAGCAACGGCGCGAGAGTAGCCTGCCGGACCGCACAGCAGGCCGGAGCGGCGGCTGTTATCGCGCTGGCCTTTCCGCTCCATCCGCCCGGCAAGGCGGACGATCCGGCGCACTCGCGTGCCGGTGAGTTGCGCGCCGCAGGCGTGCCTGTCCTGGTGATCAACGGCGAGCGCGATCCGTTCGGGGTCCCAGATGCTCGCGATGGGGCCAAGCTGGTCGTCCTGCCTGGGGAGACGCACTCGCTGTCTGGCCATTCGCAGGTCATCACTTCAGAGGTCGAGACATTGCTGGGCGAGGTCGTCAAGCTCGCGGGCCGGATCGGCTGAAAGCTCGCCGCCGCTCGACGGGCTGTCGCATAATCCGGTTGTTTGCGCGCGCCGTTTAGCCATGTCAATTAGGTTTGAGCTATCTGAGGGTAGCTGGCCGCCGCGCCGATCCCGACCTGGGCAATGCGGGTGAAGGATTGTGGCCAGTCCGGGCGAAGGATTATGGCAGACCGTAGCAAATGCGGCCATATTAGACGCAGATCTTACGTCGTGCGCAGATCACTCGGCTAGCAGCTGTCGGTCGCCAGTGACCTCACCAGCCAGGCCCGAGAGCACCTTGCCCGCGCGACCAGCCGGGCCGCCGACACATAGCAAAGCGAAACCGTCGGCAACCGGAACCGGCTCTGCCGCCTCCGGGCAGACGCGGGCGAGCTGCTTTGGAGGCGGACCGAGAGGGTCAATGTAGACGTAAGCGGGTGCGATCCCTGGGATGCGACCTGTTTCAGCGGTAACTCGGCCGAGGGGATGGCATGTCGGCGGGCTTCGATGGCCGCCGTGGCCGGACCTGAACGGCCTGGCCGGCTTCAGCTCAAGCGGCTGGCGTGGCCGATACGGGCCGGTTAATCAGGTCGGTCGGGCGGTGCGGGGCGATGGCGTCGCCGTCTGGCAGCAGTTCACCAGTGTCTTCAAAGACCACGATGCCGTTGCAAAGCAGGCTCCAGCCCTGTTCGGGGTGGCATCTAACGGTCCGAGCCGCCTCGTGGTCCGGGGCGCTCGCGCTCGGGCACGGGGGGGAATGCGGGCACATCCGTGCGCCTCCTGATCAGTCGTATGGGGGTTGGGGTGATCAGTACAACTAATCTGCCAGGTCATCGTTCACGACGACATGGCACAGTGTGATGGTTTTCGGGCAAGGACTTTGTAGCTTTCCTGGTGTCTGCCAGGTTCCGGTCCTTGCGGCTCACTACTAGATTCAACGCCGGGCCGAGCCCCTGGAGTCCCATGTTCACAGATTTTTCGTATCGCCGACCGGTCAGGTTAGTGAGCCTCGTGCGCGACCAGCGGCTCAGGTTCCAGCCCGATGCGTTCCGGCCGCGGGGGTATGCCTGTCAGCCGGTGCGTTTCGCGTAGCGTGAGGAGCCGTTCAGCCTCGGCGTTGAGCGCGTGAACGACCGAAGTTGCCATCGCCTTGCGCCGGTAAATCCGGTCGTCATAGCCGCGCGGCCCGATCTCAGCCCGCACCGCCGCATAGCCGGAGCGCACGACATCGGTGAGCGCCGCGTCGAGCCGCTTGGCGAGCCGGTACTGCTCGTCGAGCGGAGCGTTCGAAGCCTGAGCCTGCCGGAACAACTTCTCGGCTGACTGCGCCCCGGCGAGGAGATCGTCGAAGTTCGCGGCCAGCGCTACGTCCGCTAGGTACTTGGCCTGCGCGTCGTCGCTGGCCTGCTTACGTCCCGCAATCACGCCGGTCAGCTTAGCGGACCGGCGCTGGTGTCGTTCGAGACTGGCTGCGCCACGCCCGCCGGGCAGGCTGGCTGCGCCGCGTCACGCTTTCACGCCGGGCCCAGGCCGCCTCACGCCAGGCTGCGCAGCCAGCTTTGATGCAACTCGGAGTACTCGCCCCCGCTGGCAAGCAGGTCAGCCGGCGAGCCGTCCTCGGTCACCTGGCCGTGATCCATGACCAGCACGCGGTCGGCGATCCGCACGGTCGAGAGCCGGTGCGCGATGATGACGGCGGTCCGGCCGGCCAGCACGGTCTGGAGCGCTTGCTGGACGATCCGCTCCCCGGGCAGGTCCAGCAGGGAGGTCGCCTCATCAAGGACCAGCACGCTCGGCGCGGCGAGGAAAGCGCGGGCGAACGAGATCAATTGGCGCTGGCCTGCGGATAGCCTGCCGCCCCGCTTGCCGACCTGTGTGTCGTATCCGTCCGGCAGCGCCGCGATGAACTCGCCTGCCCCGACCGCTTCGGCTGCCGCCTCAATCTCCGCAGGCGCTGCATCCGGTCTGCCGAGCGCGATGTTCTCCGCTACGGACGCGCTGAACAGGAAGTTCTCCTGAGTGATCAGCACGATCTCGCGTCGGAGGTCGGCGTCGGCGATGTGACGCAGGTCGACACCGTCGAGCAGGACCTGGCCCTCGTCAGGGTCGTAGAACCTGGCTAGCAGCCTCGCGACCGTCGTCTTGCCGGCGCCCGTCGCTCCCACCAGGGCGACTGTCTGACCGGCGTCAATCGTCAGGTCCAGCCCTGGGAGCACAACGGTGTCCCGGTAACCGAACCGGATCGAGGTGAGCTCAAGCCGCCTGCCTGGAGCGGCCTGCTGCGGCCGGCCGGGGACCTGGACCGGCGCTTTCGGCTCAGGCACCGACGGAGTCTCTTCCAGCACGCCGGAGAGCTTCTCCAGCGCGGCAGCGGCGGACTGGAACGTGCTGTAGAACTGCGACATCTCTTGCAGCGGCTCGAAGAACCTGCGCAGGTAGAGCAGGAACGTGACCAGCACGCCCACGGGCATGGCGTGGTCGATGACCCGGATTCCGCCGTACAGCAGGACAGCGCCGACGGCCAGGTTGCCGATCAGCGTCACGCTGGAGAAGTAGACGGCGACGAGCCGCATGGAGCGCAGCGATGCGTCCGCGTAGCCCTGATTGAGCTCGGCGAAGATCTGGTCGTTGCGCCGCTCCCTGCGGAAGGCCTGCACGGCGCGTATCCCGTTGAAGGTCTCGACGAATTGAACGATGACCAGGGCGATGGTCTCCCTGGTCCGCCGGTAGGCCACGGCCGACTCGCGCTGGAACCAGGCGCTGAGCCAGGCAAGCGGGACAAACCCGGCCATCACGGCGAGCGCCAGCGGCCAGTCAAGCAGCAGCATGCCGGTGCCCACGAATACCAGCGAGAACGCGGCGTTGAGCAGCGAGTCCAGGCCATCGTCGAAGAGCTCGGACAGCGAGTCCATGTCCGAGACCTGACGGGAGATCACCTTGCCGGAGGTGTAGCGCTCGTGGAAGGCGACGGACAGCCACTGGAAGTGGCTGAAAACCCGAGATCGGAGCTCTCGGACCACCTGGCTGCCCATCTTGCCGAGGACGGAGATGAACGAGGCAGTCGCCGTCGCCTGAACGGTGACGGCCGCACAGAACGCGGCGACGATGCCGATGATCGGCGCGGAATTGTGGGTCCTGATCAGCGCGGGCACCTGGTCGACGCCGATCCCGATCAGCCATGGCCCGGCCAGGCCGGCGAGGTTGGCGATGAGCACGAGCAGGACGATAAGGGCCACCGTGCGGGCGTGCGGGCGCAGCAGATCGGCCAGCAGCGCGCGGCTGCGGCGGCGCAGCAGCAGCGACAGCCCCTTGGAGAGCTCGGCCGCTTCCTCCGTCGCGATGCCGCGCCATGCCTGGGTCACCGGCTGGCTCATCGGATCGCTCCGGTCTCGGCGCTGGTGCTCATCAGGAACTGGTAGTGCCGGTTGGTGGCGATCAGGTCGTGATGCGTGCCTACGGCGGTGATCTCCCCATCCTCAAGCACCGCCACCCGGTCGGCGAGTGCGACGGTCGACGGGCGGTGGGCGACAACAAGCGCGGTCGAACGGGCCAGAACCTGGCCGAGCGCGGCCGTGACCTTGGCCTCGGTATGCACGTCGAGCGCGGAGAGCGGATCGTCGAGCAGCAGGACGGACGGGCCTGCCAGGATCGCCCGGGCCAGGGCGATCCGCTGCCGCTGGCCGCCGGACAGCGACATGCCCTGCTCGCCGATTCTGGTGTCCAGGCCCCAGGGCAGGTCCGCTACGAAGTCGGCCTGGGCGGCCGCGAGGGCGGTCCTGATCGCGTCGTCGGACGCGCCTGGCACGCCGAGGGCTACGTTCTCCCTGACGCTGACCGAGAACAGCGTCGGGTCCTCGAAGGCGCAGGCTACCTGCGTGCGCAGGGTGGCAAGCGGCAGCTCGCTGATGTCCGAGCCATCCAGCGTGATCGATCCGCCAGTCGGGTCGGCCAGCCTGGCGATGAGGTACAGCAGTGTGGTCTTGCCCGAACCCGTGCCGCCGACCAGCGCGACGGTTTCGCCGGGGGAGAGCTCAAGGCAGACATCGCGCAGTACGGGCTGCGCCGCCCGCGGGTAGCTGAACTGGACGTGGCTCAATACCAGCTTGCCGGAGTACCGCCCTGGCGTGCGCTGTTCCGGTACTGGCTGTGCCGTGGGAGCGGCCTGTGCCGCTGGCGAGCTCGTGATGCCAGGCTGGGTGTCGAGTATCTCGTAGACCCGCTGGGCAGCGGTCGCTCCCTCCTGGCCGAGCGCCAGGATGTACCCCATCGCCTCGATCGGCCAGACCAACTGCAGCACCAAGGCGACGAACGCGACCAGCCCGCCGGTCGTCAGGCCGCCGCTGGCCACGGCCAAGGCGCCGATCAGCAAGATCGCCGCGATGGCGACATTTGGCACCAAGTCGAGGCTCGCCCAGAACGCGCCGCGCAGGCGTGCCTTCCTCAGCTGAGTTTCGTATACGGCGCGCGCGAGCCGCGAGTGCATGGCCGCCGAGTGGTCGCGCCGGCCGAGAGCCTTGATCACCCGGATGCCGGCTGCCGCCTCTTCGACGCAGGTCGCCAGGTCGTCCTGCTGGTCCTGAACCCGCCGGGAGAGGACGCTGTACCGGCGTTCGAACCACAGGCAGAGCGCGGTGACCGGCGCGAACACCGCGGCGGTGAGCAGCCCGAGCAGCAGGTTGAGCCTGATCAGCAACACGACGATGGTGATGAAGCTGGCCGCGCTCGTGATCATGAAGACGATGCCGAAGCTGACGAAGCGCCGGATTGCCGACAGGTCCGTGGTCGCGCGCGAGAGCAGCTGGCCGGACTGCCATTGGTCGTGAAACGCCGGTTCCAGCCGTTGCAGGTGCTGGTAAATCTCGTCCCGCATCGACTGCTCGAGCCCGGCCACCGCTGTCGCCTGTGCCCACCGTCTGAGCAGGTTCAGCGCTACCTCGGTGATGCCGAGGCCGATGGCAGCGAGCCCGATCGGGACGAGCAGGCCGTAGCCGTGGCCTGGCGACTGTGCGGACGTGGCGATCGGGCCGTCGATAGCGGCCTTGGTGAGCAGCGGAATGACGATCTCAGCACCGGCGCCGAGCAGCGCTGCGAAGAGCATGACCAGTAGCTGACGATAGTATGGGCGCAGATAGTGTCTGACGCGCCAGAGTGCCGCCCGGGGGGTCTGCGACCTGAGTTTCCTGCGGATGCCTGCGTTAATCTCAGCACCCCGGATAGCCACTTGTCGGATCGTAACCGTGCACCGCGTTCACTGTCACTTTGTTTTCCGGTCGCGCACCGCTGGCGTGCGAAGTGGTCTTTCTGGCAATCTGGCCAAGCGCGTCGATTTGGTCGGGGGGGCCGCGGCGTGGTCAGGGAGGTACCCGTGGAAGTTACCGATTCCTGGGACAGGCCTGCGCCGTTTGCCGCGGCGGTGGTTGCCCACGCTGAGACCGACGCACCCGCTGCCTACCACGACGGCGTACGTGCGGTTCTGGAGATCGCGGCGCGGTTCACGCTGGCCACCTGGAACGCGCCGACGCCGTGCCCGGAATGGCGGGCCGCTGATCTGGCTGGTCATCTGCGCTGCGTCGCCGACGATTACCACGAGTACCTCGACAACGCCCCGGTCAGCAGGCTGTCCAGGCTGATGGCGACCGGGTCGTCCGCGCCGTCGATCGCCAGGAAGCTGGCCAGGCAGAACGCGGCCGAGCTCGCCACCCTGCCCGATGTCCCGCCAGCCGAGCATATCGCCGCGTTCGCCAGGTCGGCCACCCGCTACGCGGCGCGGATCGGTCCGCTGCTCCGGCTGCCGCATCACACCTATCAGGGCAAGGTGATTAGCGTTGCCGGAATGGTCGGCGCGGCATGCGTGGAATGGCACGTGCACGCCTGGGACCTGGCGAGCGCG
>Ga0066388_100002820_pt1 | contig 10880 bp, 10 predicted proteins | sample PanSoiMetaGPlot6_FD_64539 | JGI IMG/M metagenome (GOLD analysis project Ga0066388, IMG submission 64539) | Tropical forest soil microbial communities from Panama analyzed to predict greenhouse gas emissions - Panama Soil - Plot 6 (Hybrid Assembly) | ecosystem: Environmental > Terrestrial >... | reverse complement strand
GCTCGGCGGTGTAGGAGACGCCGTTCACCGGCGTCCCGTCCGGGTCCAGCACGGTCAGCGACCCGCCCCGGTTGCCCAGCTGGACCCCGTCGCTGAGCGCGACGGTCAGGGTGGCTCCGGCGGCCAGCGGGCCGGGCGGCAGCGGGCACTTCTTGGCCTGCCGGTCGGTGAGCCGCCAGCCGGTGAGGTCGACCGGCTGCGGGGAGGCGTTCAGCAGCAGCACGGTCTCCAGCTCCGGTGCCGGGCCGGGCGGGTTGACCAGCGCGGCCAGGATCCGGATCGGCGCCAGCGCGGGGTCGGGCCGGGGAGCGTCGCCGATCGCGTGCCCGGTGGTGTCGTCGGTGTGCCAGACCTGGCTCTGGAACGCCAGGAAGATGCCGACCCAGCGGGACTCGCCCGGAAAGTGGATCAGCAGGCCGCCGTCCTGCCACACCCCGTCGTCGGCCTGGAACCGCCCGCTGTTGCCCTGGTTCATGTGGATGTCGTGCACGCCGTTGCCCGGCACGAAGCCGAAGACCTTGTCCTTGGCCTGCTCCGGGCCCCACCGCTGCCCGTAGGCGTACAGGTGCGCGGTCGGGTCGCCGATCGCCCGCTGCACGTAGTGGTCGAGCAGGTCTGCGAGGTCGTTGTCCGGGCCGGTCGCGTCCGGCGGCAGCGTCCGCATCCGGGCGGGGTCGAACAGGTTTCCCCGGACGAAGTCGAGGTTCGGCCCGCCGGGGCGTCGCGGCAGGGCGTTCCAGCCGGCGCCGAGCGAGCCGACCGCGGCGGTGACCGGGTGCTGGAGGTCGTCGTCGACCAGGTACAGCAGGTCCGACGGCTGCTGCTGGGACTTGGCGTTGACCGCGACCCGGTAGCTCATCTCGCCGGCCGCCAGCAAGATCTGGTAGTGCGGCGTACCGGCGGCACCTTCTCCCCGCCGGCCGACCGCGCGCCCGACCAGCACCCCGTACCCGTCCAGTGGCATGCTTCCCCGCCCCTCGGTCGTTTCCCCCCTACAGAGCCGCCGAGCGGCCGTTGAATACAGCGCGGGCTCGGGGTAACCAGGAGTCTGCCGAGCAGTCTACGGAGGGAGACGACGATGCCGAGCCGCGACGCGACCACCCACTGGGAAGGTGGGCTCCAGACCGGCAAGGGCGAGGTGACGCTCGACTCGTCGAACGCCGGTCAGTTCCCGGTGTCGTTCCCGACCAGGGCGGGCGACCCGGAGGGGCAGACCAGCCCCGAGGAGCTGATCGCGGCCGCGCACTCGTCCTGCTACGCCATGTCGCTGTCGAACCTGCTGGAGAAGAGCGGTCACCCTCCGACGACGCTCGACGTGAGCGCCGAGGTCACGCTCGGCCGGCGGGACGACGGCCTGGGGATCACCGGCATCGCGCTGACCGCACGCGCGACGGCCCCCGGTGTGGACCCCGCGGAGTTCGAGAAGTACGCGCAGGAGGCGAAGGAGAGCTGCCCGGTGAGCAAGGCGCTGACCGGGACCACGATCACCCTGGACGCCGCGCTGGACTGAGGCCGGACGGCTGAGGCTACGGGACGCGGTCGGCGTCCAGCGCGGCGACACGGTCGATCGCGGCCTGCTCGTCGGCGTCGGGCCCGGCTACGGCCAGGAACGCGTCCAGCACCTCGACGGCCACGTTCGGGGCCAGCCGGGTCAGGCTGAGCGCGAGCACGTTGGCGTCGTTCCACTTGCGGGCTCCCTGGGCCACCCAGGGCTCCCAGGCCAGCGCCGCCCGGACTCCGGCGACCTTGTTCGCCGCGATCGAGACCCCGGTGCCGGTCCAGCACATCACCACGCCGAGGTCCGCCGCGCCGCCGGCGACGGCCCGGCCCACGCTCGCGCCCACCTCCGGCCAGTCCTTCGACTGCGTCGGCCGGACCACCTCGTGGCCCGCCTCGACCAGACGGTCGAGCACTGCCGCCGTGGTCGTATTCTCATCATCCGCCCCGAATGCTATCCGCATGTCCCGAACCTCCAGACTCGCCATCGGTACTTGGGCCTGTGCGGCGTGTGCAGCCTGTGCTGCCCCTGCACCAGTGTCCGCCACCGTCGGCATGGCACGTTCGGGGGCGGCCGGTCGTTCTGGGGTGGACTGGGTAAACAAGTCTTTGCATAAGTCGGGACGAGTCGAGGAGGACGACGTGGGACTGTTGGACCGACTGCTGGGCCGCCGCCGTGAGGACCGGGACACCGCGGAGTGGCCTGCGGCGAGGCCGGCCGCGAGGTACGCCGGGAGGCCCGCCCCTCCGGCCAGCGGTCAGGACGCCGACCAGGCCGCCATCGAGCGCTACCGGTACATGCTGCGTACCGCGCCGCCGGAGGCCATCGAGCAGGCACACGCGGAGGCGTTCGCCAGGCTCACTCCGGAGCAGCGGCATCAGGTGCTCGCCGAGGTGGGCGCGGCGGTTCCGCCGGCCGAGCGGGCTGCCTCCGACGATCCCGCGTCGCTGGCCCGGATGGCGACCCGCGCCGAGATGCGACAGCCCGGCACGATGGAGCGGGTGCTGGGCCGCCCCGGTGGCATGGGCGGCGGTGGCATCGGGCTCGGCGGCATGATCGCCGGCGGCCTGCTCGCCAGCGTGGCCGGCGCGTTCGTGGGCACCGCGATCGCCGAGCAGTTCTTCGACGACTCCGGGGGTGAGGACGCACAGGCCGAGCCCGAGGCCGCCGCCGACACCGGTGGTGCGGAGGAGTTCGGCGGTGACTACGGCGGGGACATGGGTGGAGACTTCGGCGCCGACGATTTCGGCGGCGCCTTCTGAGGGCCGTCGTGCTGGACGGCGCGCGGGTCGTCGGGACGGGCAGCCACGAGGAGGCGCTCGCCGTCGGCGGCAGCTACGCGGAGCTGTACCAGATCCAGGCCGCCGCTCACGCCGAGGTCACGCTCGGCGTTGCCCCGCGTACCCGATCGGGTCATAGCCCATTTGCCGTTACCTCTTCCCCTGGGAGGCGCTCGGTCGCACCCTGGTACGGAGACAGTGCTTCGCTAGGAGGAGGCGTTCACCTTGCAAGCGACTGTGGGCGACATGTTGTTCGTACATGGCCGTATCGTGGGCCAGCGGGACCGCAAGGCGGAGATCATCGATGTGCGGGGCGCCGACGGGAGCCCGCCCTATCTGGTGCAGTACGACGACGGGCACCAGGCGGTGGTGTTCCCCGGGCCCGACGCGGTGGTGGAGCACGTCGTCGGGGGCGGCAGCGGCTGACCCGCGCTGAGCACCTGCTGACCGCGGCCTGCCGCCTGTCTGCCGGCCGCGGTCACTGCGTTCGCCGCCGCTTCAGGTCAGCCGCAGCGGCGGCATGAGGAGTGGGCCGTCCGCGGGCAGGCCCAGGCGTGCGGCGGTGGCGGCAAACGAGCCCCAGCCGGCATAGGTTTCGGCTGCGGCCGCCGGCGACTCGCTGGACCGAGGCGGGCGCACCCGCTCGACCGGTGTCAGCGCCGGCCAGCGCCGCAGCGACGCGTCGGCGGGCAGGCCGGCCTTCTCCCTCGCCATGGCCACCGCCCGGTCCAGGCCGCCGAGCTCGTCGACCAGTCCGCGTTCGGCCGCGTCTGCCCCGGTCCACACCCGCCCGCGGGCGACCGCGTCCGCCTGCTGCTCCGACATTCCGCGGCCCGCGGCCACCTTGGCGACGAAGTCGGCGTAGACGTGGTCCAGCCACGCCTCCAGCGCCTGCCACTCGTCGGCATCGAACTTCTGCCGGGAGGAGAGGATCCGGGCGTGCTGGCCGCGGGCGACCGCGTCGGTGTCCAGCCCGAGCCGGTCGAGCAGCCCGGTGAGCACCGCCTTGCCGGCCAACACGCCGATCGAGCCGGTGAGCGTGGCGGGCTCGGCGACGATCGCGTCGGCGCCCATGGACACGAAGTAGCCGCCCGAGGCAGCCATCTCGCCCATCGTCACCACGACCGGTTTGCCCGCGGCGCGGACCCGGCCGACCTCCCGCCAGATCGCGTCCGAGGCCACGTACGAGCCGCCGGGACTGTCCACCCGGAACACCACGGCGCGGACCCGGTCGTCGGCCGCGGCGGACCGCAGCGCCGCGCCGACGGTGGCCGAGCCCATCGACGCCCCGGACAGCGGGCTGCGGCCGCTGCGGCCCTGCCGGATGGCACCGGTCCCGGAGACGAGCGCAACCACCGGCTCGGGACGACCGGCCATCCGCCGGGTGGCCCGAGCGACGGTCTCATCGACCCGCCGCGGAAGACTGCGCGGCGGGCGGTAGCGGGCGAGGTAGCGCAGTTCGACGTCGCCGCCGAGCCGGCTGCGCAGCTCGGCGTACACCTCGTCCCGGTAGCCGAGCCGGTCGACCAGGCCGGCCGCCAGCGCGTCCGCCGCCAGCAGCGGCGCCCGGTCGACCAGCTCTCGCACCCGTTGCGGCGGCAGCCCGCGGCCGTCCGCGACCGCCGCCACCACCTGCTCGAACGCCGACTCGGCGAGCCGGTCCGTGGCCTGCCGGTGGGCCTCGGTGAAGCCGCGTTCTACGAGGCGGTTCACCGCGTTCTTGTACTCGTGCCGCTGGCCGAGTTCGGGTTGCACGCCGAGCTGGTCCAGCGCGCGGCGCAGGAAGGTGACCTCGACCGCCACACCGGTGAGCCCCACGCCGCCGGACGGCTGCAGCCACACCTCGTCGAAGCCACAGGCCAGCAGGTAGGGCATCGTGCCCGCCCCGAACTCACCGAACGACTCCGCCCAGGCCAGCGCCGGCTTGCCGGACCGGCGGAACTCCTGCACCGCGTCGCGCAGCTCCTGTGCCCGCGCGATCCCGACCCGGCCACCGACCGTGGCCAGCAGCCCCCGTACCCGCCCGTCATCGGAAGCCGCGCGCAGCCGCTGCAGCACATCGCGCAGCGACAGCCGGCGCCGGGCCTGCAGCCAACCGACCGGGTCCGGTGGCGGGACGTCGACCAGCGGCTCGGTGAGGTCGAGCTCCAGCAGCAACGGTGCCGCACTCCGCATCGGTCCACGGTAGCCCCTGCCCGGTCCGATCACGGTTCGATCAAGGTCCAAGGGCGCGGCACCCGGCCGGCAGGGGCAGCCAGCTCTGCGGGGACGGGCCGGACAATGGTGGCGTGGCAGAGGCGTTGCAGGTGCGGCCGGGGCTCGTGCTGCCGGGCGAGGAGCTGGTCGAACGGTTCAGCCGGTCGTCCGGCCCCGGCGGCCAGTCGGTGAACACTGCCGACTCCCGGGTCGAGCTGCGCTTCGACCTGGCCGGATCGAGGTCGCTGCCGGCCAGCGTGCGCGACCGGCTGCTGCGCCGGCTGTCCGGTCGCCTGGTCAACGGCACGGTCGTGGTCGTCGCCAGTGAGCACCGTTCGCAGCTGCGCAACCGGGAGGCCGCCCGGTCCAGGCTGGCCGCGCTGCTGCGGTCCGCGCTCGCGCCGCCGCCGCCGGCCCGCCGGCCGACCCGACCCTCCCACGCCGCCCGGGAGGAGCGGCTGGCCGCCAAGCGCCGCCGGTCCCAGGCCAAGCGCCGCCGCGCCGCGCCGCCGGAGGACTAGCCGTCCGGCTGCGTCCTCCCTGTCCGGCCGAGCTGTCCGGCCGAGCCCGAGTGTCGTCGGGGCTCAGGCGTCGACGGTGATGCCGGCGGCCGAGACGACGTCGGCGGTGCAGGGGAGCAGCACCACCGGGCACGGGGCGTGCCGGAGGCAGTCCCGGGCTATCGGGCCGAGGACGGCTCCGCCGCGGACCGGGTCGGGCCGGGCGCCGAGCACCAGCAGCGCCGCGCCTTTGCCGTGGTCGAGCAGCGCCGGCACCGGTCGGCGGCTGTCGCAGACCCGGTGGATCGGGACCGGCGGGCGGTCGCCGAACGCGGTCTGCAGACACTGGTCCAACGCCGCGTCGGCCTCCTCGGCGACGCTGTCCGGGGACGGCGAGACGTGGGCCGGGGCGTACGGCGCGGACTGCCACGTCGAACCGAACGCGTGTACGGCGACCAGCTCGCTGTCGCGCTTCAGAGCCTCGAAGGCCGCCCAGCGCAGCACGATCGCCGCCTCCTCGGAGCAGTCGACACCGACGACGACCGGGAGGCGTGAGGACACCTCTACCACCTGCCTCAAAGCTCGCGACGCCCCAAACACTATTGCTACAGCCGGTGGAGTGGTAGGACCGAAGGCCCCTCACGCTTAGACTCGGAACCCAAATTCGACTAATACCGCCACGACGGTATTATCTAGCTATAAAGGGCTTCCCGTCTCCGTGGGGGAGTGTACCGGATCACCGGCATCTCCGCTACGGCGATCGTGACAGTAGCGCTCACCGCCCGGGTGACTGGTGCGACTGGTGCGACTGCTGTCACTGGCCGCCGCGCTCTGGCCGGCGGCCGGCCTGACGCAGACCGTCCGGTCAAGTCGTGACACCGGCGATCAATGCTCCCGCGATGCCGGTCAGCAACACCACTATCCACGGTGGACAGCGCCAGACGGCGAGCAGTCCGAACGCGCCGAGGGCGAGTGCGAAGTCGGCTGGGTGCAGGATGGCGCTGGTCCACAACGGGTAGTAGAGCGCGGCGAGCAGGATGCCGACCACCGCGGCGTTCACACCCCGCAGCGCCGCCCGCGCGGCCGGCCGACTCCGCAGCGTGCCCCACAGCGGGAGCGCTGCGAGGGTGAGCAGCATCGACGGCAGGAAGATGGCGACCAGCGCGATCGCCGCCCCCGCGATGCCGTTCGGCTCCGGCCGCATCGCCGCGCCGAGGTACGCGCTGAACGTGAACAGCGGGCCGGGCACCGCCTGGGCCAACCCGTACCCGGCCAGGAACTGGTCGGTTCCGACCCACCCGGGCGGCACGACCTCCGACCGCAGCAGCGGCAGCACCACGTGGCCGCCGCCGAACACCAGCGCCCCACTGCGGTAGAAGCTGTCGAACACCGCCAGTGGATGCGCCGAGACCACGCTGCGGGCGACCGGCAGCCCGATCAGCAGTCCGAACAGGACTGTCCAAGAGGTGATCGCCAGCCAACGCGGGATGCCCACGGCCAGCGGGGACTCGGCGGTGTCCTCGTCGGAGCGCAGGAAACGCCAGCCGAACAGTGCCGCGACGGCGATGACGGTGACCTGCGCGATCGAGGTGGGCAGCGCGAACGCGGCGACCGCGGCGGCGATGGCGATCGTGGCCCTGGGCCGGTCCGGGGCCAGTGCCCTCGCCATCCCCCACACCGCTTGGGCGACCACGGCGACCGCGACCACCTCCAGGCCGTGCAGCAGGGCGATCGTGTCCCCGCCCGCGCCCCGCAGGACGAGCGCCGCGGCGGTCAGCGCGACCGCCGACGGCAGCGTGAAGCCGAGCCAGGCGGCCAGCCCGCCGGGCAGCCCGGCCCGCACGATGCCGACCGACATGCCCAGCTTGCTGCTGGCCGCACCGGGCAGGAACTGGCAGAGCGCGACCAGTTCGGCGTAGCGCTTCTCGTCCAGCCACTTCCGCCGTACGACGTACTCCTGCCGGAAGTAGCCGAGGTGCGCGATCGGCCCGCCGAAGCTGGTGAGGCCGAGCCGGGTGGCGACCAGCAGCACCTCGCGGGCCGATCCCCCGGACGCCGCCGGCGGAGCTTTCCCTTCGGGCTCGACAGCCGTCTCCTCGGCGCTACTCGTACCGGCGTTCGGGCTGGAGCGGGTCGACGAACTCATGCAGCGACCCGTGTCGCCCGCGACGAGGCGAGGCGCCGCGTCGCCAGATCCTGACCGGCCGCGGCCGGCGCTCAGCCGGATGGGGTGGTGTCGGGCTGCTCGACCATCGACTGGTCGCCGTAGAGGTCCAGCAGCCCTCGTTCGGCGAACCGGTACCGGCCGGCGAGGACCCGCTGGGCTGCCTCGTACTCGGTGGCGTCGTCGTTGAACCACAGCTCGTGGAACAGCCGGTCGACCCGGCGGCGGGCGCCGGCGCAGAACAGGTCGGCCAGCTCCACCGCCAGGGGCCCGTCGTCGGGGGAGTCGCTGAGCAGCGCCTGGGCGCGCACCACCGCGGCCGTCATCGTGAACAGCTCGGCGCCGACGTCGACGAGCCGGCCGAGGAAGGCCTGGCGCTTCTCCAGCCGGCCCTGCCAGCGGGACATCCCCCAGAAGGTGGACCGCGCCAGCTTGCGGGAGTGCCGTTCGACGTAGCGCAGGTGCTCGGCGAGCGGGCCGAACTCGGCGTACGCGGTAGGCGACTGGCCCTTGCCGACCGCCAGCTTCGGCAGCCAGCCGGCGTAGAAGCCGCCGGCCCGGGCGACCGCCCTGGCCTTGTCCTTCGCCGGCTTGTCCGGGTCGATGATGTCGCCGGCGACGGCCAGATGGGTGTCCACCGCCTCCCGGGCGATGAACAGCTTCATGATCTCGCTGGAGCCCTCGAAGATGCGCAGGATCCGGTTGTCCCGCATCTGCTGCTCGACCGGGATCGGCTTCTCGCCCCGGGCGGCCAACGACTCGGCCGTCTCGTACCCTCGGCCGCCGCGGATCTGCATCAGCTCGTCGGCGACCAGCCAGCCGTGCTCGGTGGCGTACAGCTTGGCCAGCGCCGCCTCGATCCGGATGTCCTGCTCGGCCTTGTCCGCGAGCAGTGTGGACAGCTCGACCAGCGACTCCAGGCCGTACGCCATGCCGGCGATGTAGGCGATCTTCTTTGCGACCGCCTCGTGCTCGCCGATCGGCACGCCCCACTGCACCCGCTCGTTCGACCACTCCCGGGCCACCCGCAGGGAGAACTTCCCGCCGGTGGCGGCGATCGCCGGCAGCGACAGCCGGCCGGTGTTCAGCGTGGCCAGCGCGATCTTCAGGCCCTTGCCCTCGCCGCCGATGATGTTCTCGGCCGGCACGCGGACGTCGGTGAACCGGGTGACGCTGTTTTCGATGCCGCGCAGCCCCATGAAGGCGTTGCGGTGCAGCACCTGCACGCCGGAGGAGTCGGCCTCCACGATGAACGCGGTGATGCCCCCGCGGTGGCCCTCCGACTTCGGCACTCGGGCCATGACCACCAGCAGCGAGGCGATCGGGCCGTTGGTGGCCCAGAGCTTCGTCCCGTTCAGGACGTACGCGCTGCCGTCCTCGGTGGGGAGCGCGGTGGTGTCCAGCCGGGCCGGGTCGGAGCCCACGTCCGGCTCGGTCAGGAAGAATGCGCTGATTTCTCCTCGCGCACAGCGGGGCAGGTATTGTCGCTTCTGCTCGGGCGTGCCGGCGATCTTGAGCGGCTCGGGCAGCCCGATCGACTGGTGCGCGGACAGCAGCGTGCTCAGCGCGGCGTGCCCCTGCGTGGCCACCATCAGGGCGCGGGCGTAGTACTGGTTGGTCAGCCCCAGGCCGCCGTACTCCTCTGAGATCTTCATGCCGAAGCAGCCCAGCTCGGTGAGGCCCTTGACGACCCGGTCCGGGACCTTGCTCTCGCGCTCGATCTCCAGCGCGTCGACCTCGTCGGTGACGAACCGCTCCAGCTTGCGCAGGAACGCCTCGCCACGCTCGACGTCCTCCGGGCGCGGTCGCGGGTACGGGTGGATCAGGTCCAGCCGGAGCCGGCCCAGAAACAGCTCCTTGCCGAAGCTGGGCTTGGTCCACTCGGTTTCGCGGGCCTCCTCGGCGATCCGGCGGGCATCGCGCTCGGTGACAGTCCGGCCGGGGGGCTCGCTTGCGGTCGAGGTCATGGGCAGCCTCCGTCAAGTTACCTACGAGTATGGCGCATGGGCGGCGTGCGCGGGACCCCTCAGCCGATCGCTCACTGGTCGTCGCGGTCTGCCTGCTCGGCGAGGAAGCGCTCCAGCTCGGCGCCCAGCTCGTCCGCGGTCGGCAGCGCACCGGGCCCGCTGGTCAGCAGGTCGGTGCCCTGACGACCGCGCAGAAAAGCGTCGTACTGCTGCTCCAGCGCCCGGACCACCGCGGCGACCTCGTCGGACTGGGCGACCTGCTGGTCGACCTCGATCCGGACGCTGGCGGCCGCCGAGCGCAGCTCGTCGGTGGGCAGCCGCAGGCCGGTGGCTCGGGTGACCGACCCGAGCAGCGTCTCGGCCGCTTCGGGGTAGTCGGTCTGCGCGAGGTAGTGCGGGACGTGCACGGCGAAGCCCATCGCGTCCCGGCCGTCCTTCCCGAGTTGGTACTCCAGCAGGTTGGCGGCGCTGCCCGGCACCCGGACCCGCTGCAGCCACGGTTCGTGCCCAGCGATCAGCTCGCGCCGGGTGGCATGCGCGGTGACGCCGATCGGCCGGGTGTGCGGCACCGCCATCGGGATCGAGTTCAGCCCGACGGTCAGCTCGATCCCGAACCGGTCGACCAGGTGCCGGACCGCCACGCAGAACCGCCCCCACTGCAGGTCCGGCTCGGGTCCGGTCAGCAGCAGGAACGGGGTGCCCGCGGCGTCGGCGAGCCGGACCAGCTGCAGCCGCGGCTCGTCGTAGTCCTCCCAGTGGTCCTCGACGAACACCATCACCGGCCGGCGGGAGCGATAGTCGAGCAGCTGGTCGAGGTCGAACCTGGCCACCGGCCGCGGGTCCGGCCGGTCGAGCAGGTGTTGGCAGGCCAGCCGGGCGGCATTCCCGGCGTCGACGAATCCGGTCAGTCCAACGATCAGGACCGACCCGGTCGGCTCCGGGACGTCATTGTCTTCAATTTGGTATAGCTCGTCCGGGTCGAGCACCGTTTTGGACTCCTCGCCGCATCAGCAGATGGTGCGGAACTCCACACCTCCACCGACGGTAGCCCGTTCCCGGCCCAGTCATCCCGGCTGGGTCGCGAGCCGTCTGCCCGTCGGCTCAGATCGGGCCGCTGAACGTGGTCGGTGACCTGGGAGGGGTCCAGGCTGGCGTTGTCGTCGAACGTCACGGTCGTGAGGCTCCCACTGCGCCGCCGGCCGAACCTGCCGGCGTCCAGCAGTCGAGCACCTCGCTGGACACACCGGTGAGGTGACCACCGGCCGCGCCGAGCGC
>Ga0066388_100002819_pt1 | contig 10881 bp, 7 predicted proteins | sample PanSoiMetaGPlot6_FD_64539 | JGI IMG/M metagenome (GOLD analysis project Ga0066388, IMG submission 64539) | Tropical forest soil microbial communities from Panama analyzed to predict greenhouse gas emissions - Panama Soil - Plot 6 (Hybrid Assembly) | ecosystem: Environmental > Terrestrial > Soil... | reverse complement strand
GCCGCAGCCACTGCGCCTCCACCCCGTCAGCCAACCGGCGCAGCTCCGGCAAGCTCGCAGCGAGCGCGGCCTCGGGCAGGCCCTCGACATCCTCGGCCGCCAGCGCGGCCACGGCGTCACCGAGCCTGCTCAGCGGCTCTCGTTCACTCGAACACATGTTCGAGAGAATAGCACACTCATTCGGCATCCGCTTTGGGCAGCCCGCCAGCGCAAGCCAACGCGATCCTGCTGGAGGTGTTCGCCGGGAAGCGGGTCAGTGGCGGGCTGACGACCCGCCTGACCGTCTGCCGTTCCGGTCGCGCAGCCACCGCTGGAACTCCACGGCGACCGATGCGCTCGTCGTGCACGCCGGCCGCGTCGTCGGAGGCCAGCCAGACGATGGGCGGGCCCATCACCGTGGGCTCCAGCAACCCCTGTCCCACAGGCGCGGCGTCCAGGGGCAGCATCCCCGAGACAGTCGCGCCCCCCGGGCAGCAGCAGGTTGACGATGACGCCGGTGTCCCGCAGGTCGGCGACCGCTTTTGGCCGAATGGCATCCGGTCGTCCGGTCGATCGGCGCGCCCCCAATTTCATTGGAACGATTCGACTATGCCAGGACATCCGAGAGGCTGTGGCATTAGCGGCCGTAGCGAACTGGGGAGTACGCCCGAGACTCCGAAAGGGCGGTCGCTGAACGCCCGCCAACCGGACCTCGGAAGAGAGGGCAGCCCGCGCGCGACGTCTTCGATGCACGCCCGAACGCTTACCCAAGCGGAACTCTTAAGTGATAGGGCATTGGTGACCAGCAAGCGCCGTGAGGGCATTCAATAACTTCAGACGGGCCGCAACACCTTGATCACCAAAAGGCGATGCCGATTCGGCTGCCTGCAATTGATCGTCGGAAAGCGAATCGGGAAGATGGTCATAGAACTCAGAAATGATTCTCCTCTCAAGGGAGAGATACTCATCCGCTGCACGCCGCGCAGCGTCGGCTTGGCCCGTCAGATTTGCGGGCACAGGCTGTTGCCACAACGAATTGAGAACCTGGGTCCGATCTTGCGCATCACCGTTCAACGCAGCGACCAGCTTAGATCTTACGACGTTATGTGATCCGTCGTGATAATCCCCTAAATCACTCTTGTAGATTTCTTGAAGGTTGGTGCAAGTACCCAATACCTGTTGTTGGTAAGCAATCTGGGCATCGGATTGTCCCTGAACAGCGGCCACGGTCGCCGCCGTACCACCGCCAAGGGCGGCCATGACCAGTAGGATAATGCCTACAAGGCCTCCGGTGCCAAAGTGAAGCGATCCAATACGATATTCCCTGTTGCGGACTATTTTGTCTCTGCCGACATTGCCGCTACCTTGTTGTTGGCCGACCGAAGTCCCGCCGGATCTGCTCTCCACACGAAGGTCACCGAACTGTATCCGCTGCTCGACAATCCCGGCCGATCTGGCCAGTTCTTGCAGCTTCCGCCCGAATTCGCGATCTTCGCGAACCTGATCGGCGAGATAGTCAACCGCTTCTGCGCGCTGCTCAGGGTCCTCTGGCACCTCGCTCAACTTCGTGAGTCTCCGCCGACCGGATGCGGTTTGCTCCAGCCTGTCGGCAACAAAGCGAAAGAGCACGTCGACGGCATCGCCAACGCTTCGTTTCGCGTTTCGCCAGGTCAGAACCCACCTCGTCGAGCCGCCCAACTAACGCCGTTACCACGTCCTGTGCAAGCTGATCAATCGACATGCCGACTCCCCGTTGCTTGGTGAACACAGTCTCGCGATACTAGCCAGGTCTCGCGATACTAGCCAGCCGGAGGGAGGGATTGATGTCCTGGCAGAGTCTCGGTGTGGCGTTGGCCGGCGGCTTGCTGGTCCACGCGATCCGGGGGGCGGCCCGGCTGAGCTGGAACGCCGCCGCGTGCCGACCGCGCTGGCCCGCTCGGTGCGGCGCACGAGCTATCTGAGGGTGGTGCTCGCCGAGTCGGCGCGGGCCGAAACCACGCAGCTGGACATACTTGCTCCGCGCTTGGCGCCGGCCCGCGCCGCCCCGCTGGTCCGGCGGATCCAGGACTCCTGGGCTGCGGTCGTCCGGCGCGGGGTGGGGCCGAGCTGTCCGTCGCGGGCATCGAGCAAGGCGGCGGCTGAAACAGGACAGGCCACTCCGTACACCGGTGACGTCGTCGCCGCGGGTATGCGGCTGGCTGACGCGGTCGTGGTCCTGCTCACCCCGGATGATATCTGCTACGTCCAGCCGAGGTTCCGCCTCGCGGGGGACGGCCGCCACGAGCTCGAGCCGACTGGGCAGCCGCGGCTGAACGTGGTGTTCGAGGCCGGGATGGCGATGGCCCGGGACCGGGACAAAGTGGTCCTGGTAGAGGTCGGCCACCTCCGCCCCATGTCGGACACCACCGGCCTCAACGTCGTGCGGCTCGCTGACGACGCGGCGACGCGGCGACACGGCGACACGGCGACACGGCGACACGGCGACAACTCGTATCCGCCTGCGAACCGCCGGTCTGGACGTCGACATGGATCACGACGAGTGGCGCGAGGCCGGGTCGTTCGGCCAACAACCACAACCCGGCCAGCCTGAGGTCATGATCGAAGACGACGGTCGGGTGACGGTGTCGGGCCACCCGACGATCCGGGTTCGACCGGAGCCGACCTCCCCTAGGCCGGTGCCTCTTCCTCTTCTTCGGGGGCTTCCTGGCGCTGGACGAAGGCGCCCTGGACTGGGGCTTCCTCCTCCGGCTTCTCCTCCTCCGGCGCGGCGTCGCGCTGGACCGCGGGCGCGGACGCGGTGCCGGCCATGGTCGCGGTCGGCTCCGGGGTGGGGGCGGCGATGGCGCGCTCGGCGGTGGCCGCGGCCTCCCGCTCGTACCGGTCGCCGGGGTCGCTCACCCGGATCCCGCCGGCGGCTGGGGCGCCGTCGACCGGCCCGGAGCGCTGCTGCACGACGTGGGTCAGCTCGTGGGCGAGCGTGACGCGGCCCTCGGTGGAGCTCGGGTCGTACCGGTCACGCTGGAACACCACGTTGGACCCGACGGTGTACGCATGTGCGTTGACCGCCACCGCGGAGTCGTGCGCCGCGGAGCCGGTGTGCACCCGGACGTCGCCGAAGTCGTGCCCGAGCCGTTGCTCCATGTCGGCCCGGGTGTCGGAGTCGAGCGGCTGGCCGCCGCCGGAGCCCACGACGTCGTGCACCGGCGAACGCTCCTCACCCTGGGCCCGGTCCTCATCCAGCATCGCGCCGACCCCGACGTTGCCGACCATCCGCTGCAGCCCCAGCATGCCGGCCGGCCCGACCACATCGGTCCGGCCGCTGGCGCCGGCGCGCAGCAGGTGGCTGAGCTCTGCGGTGTCGGGCCGGGCCGGCTTGGACCGTAGACCGCCAGGGTCGTCGACCTCGTGCTCGTGCGCGCGCATCGTCACCTCACAGACATCGTTGTTCAACGGTCCCACGACCGGCACCGACGCGGCAGGGCTGCCCGCCGGTCCGTTCGGGCATACTCGCCGGCCCACTCGGGCACCGGCCCCCGTGCAGGCACGGCTCGTCAGCCACCGGCCACCAACCGGCCCTCGACCCGCGGCGCGGCCCACAGCGCCCAGTCCTGAGCCGCGTCCTGGTTGAGGGCCACCACGCGCAGCCGGAGCACCGGCGCACCGGCCGCGGGCGACAGGTCGACGTCCAGATCTCGCGCCGGGTCCGACGGCGTGATCTCGACGGTCGGCTCCAGCGGCGTGGCCTTGCCATCCTCGCCGACCCCCAGCACCTCGAACCGCACCTCCCCGCCGGCGCCCTGCAGCAGGCCCAGCCGGGCCAGGAAGTGATCGCCGCGCCGGATCGGGGCCGGAAGGCGGAAGTCGCCCTCGATGAAGCCGTCGGTCACCCACTCCGGGTGCATCTCGAGTGCCTGCGGCGCCCACGTCCCGTCGTGCAGTATTGCCGGAGCGCGCAGCAGCGCGAACCCCCGGTTGTCCGTATCGGACCCTGGGAACGGCAGCGCGCCCGCACCGCTGCGCCAGTTTGCGCCGGATGTGACGGGCAGCAGAGGGTACTGCGGGGTCGGCCCGGCCGAAACCACCACCCGGACCGGGGCGCCGCGGTCGAGCATGATGCCGGGGGCCGGGTCGGTACGGATCACGGCGCCGACGGCGACCTCGTTGCTGACCTCGTTCGTGCGCTGCGAGCGCAGCCCGATCCTGCCCAGCCAGTCCAACGCATCGCCCACCGCCAGGCCACGCAGCCCCGGGACGGTCACCCGCCCTACCGTGGGCCCCCTTCCAGGAGGCGGCGGGACGGGCGGTGGCCCCCCGGTCGGGGCCGGGTGGGGCGCTCCCGGAGTCGACGGTGCCGGTGTGGACGGTCCGGTGGTCGGGGCCGCGACGGTGTTGGTCCCGCCGGTGGGGCCTGTGCCCGGGGGGTGGGCGTCACCGGTGCCCCGCAGCGCGGCGAGCACGCCGGCGGCAACGACGATCGGCACCAGCACGAGCGCGACCCGAGGCAGCCAGCGGGGCAGCAGCGGCACCTGCACCATGGCCGCGTCCACGCCGATCTCGGTGCCGGGCCGTGGCTGGATGCGCAGCCGGTACGGGTGGCGGACCGGCTGCCCGAACCACAGCCGCCGCCGCGGCCGCAACGAGACGGCGGCCTCCGCGTCCTGGCCGGGGCCGACCTCCACCAGGGCCGGCCGTACCGTGGTCTGCAGTGACTGCTCCTGCTGGTCGACGACGACCGCGGCCTGGACCGGTCGGTTGCCGCCGTTGCGCAGCACGAGCCGCGCGGTGGCCCGCCACCTGCCGGTCGCGGTGGCCGGCTGCACTTCGGCGGAAAGCTGGTCGATGGCGCCGACGAACACCGTGCTGTCGACCGTCGCGGTCACCCGAGGGTGCAAAGTGGACTGCGCGACGAGTCGGAACGGCACCGTCCCGGCAGGCGCCGAAGGTGCCAGTGGCGGCGCGACCAGGACCGAGACGGACTCCTGGGTGCCGGGGTAGACCGCCACCGTGCCCGGTTCGACGGTGATCCAGCCGACCGGGGCCTGCACCCGCACGGCCAGCGACTCGACCAGCGTGCCGACGTTGCGGACCGTCGCCTCCAGCCGCAGCTCGGCGCCGGGGGCGACAGCGGACTGCGGTTCGGCGAGCAGTTCGAGCCGGACCCCGAGCACCTGCTGCTCCGGTCCCACGATCCGCGTGGCCGGCTGCCGGTCCTGCAGACCGCCCGCCCCAGGCCAACCAGGGCCAGACCCACCCGAGACAGGGCCACCCGAGACAGGGCCACCCGGAACAGGGCCACCCGGCCAGCCGTCGCGACCCGGGTCGCCGCGCGAGTCGCGGACGGGGCCGCGGACCGGGGCGGGGCCCGACCCCGGCTGCGCCGACGTCCCGTCCCAGCCGAGGTACGCCCCGCATGCCGGGTTGCCGCAGAACCGGGCACCGGGCTCGTTCGGCTGGCCACACTGGTCGCAGGCCGTCACGTCGTGCCTCCCCCGGTGTCGGCCGGTGCCTCGGTGGTCTGTCCCGGCGGGTTCCCGTCTGTCGGCTGTGGACTCCCGTCTGTCGACTGTGGACTCTCCCTGGTCGGCTGTGGGTTCTGGTCGGTGACCGGTGGGTTCTCCCGAGTCTGGGCCGGGCCGCCACCTCCCTGCTGCTCGGTACCGCCGCCGGTGCGCAGCCCTCCGACGAGGTTCGCGACGGCCAACCCGCCGAAGACCAGCACCGGGGCGAGCACGAGCACCAGCAGCAGCGGGAGCACCCAGCGGGCGAGCAGCGGGCGCTGCACCAGCGTGGCGTCCAGGTCCACCGGGCGGCCGAGCTGCGGCTGGACCCGCAGCCGGTACGGGTGCGGGTGCGCGTCGCCACGCCAGCGCAGCCGGGCCGGCCGGAGCCGCACTGTGGCCGCGGCCTGCCTGCCGGCCGGCAGGTGCAGCCGGTCCGGCCACACGTCGGTACGTACGCCGGGGCCGGCGTCGGTGCGGAACACCGCGACCGGCATCGCGCGGTTGCCGTCGTTGCGCAGCACCACCCGGGCCAGGCCGCGGGTCTTCGCCACCACGGTCACCGGCTCGATATGAGCCGACACCCCGTCCACCGCGCCGACGGTGACCGAGCCCGGCGCGACGGCGGCGACATGCGGGTGCAGCAAGGAGCGGGCGACCACGCTGTAGGCCATGGTGCCGGCCGGCGGCGCCGGGAGCGACGGCGGCGCGAGCACGACCGTGGCCGGCTGCTCGCGGCCGGGGTAGAGCGACACCCGCGCCGGCTCCACCCGGATCCAGCCGACCGCCGGCTCCACGCCCAGCACGAACTCGTCGACGAGGCTGCCGGTGTTCCCCACGGTCAGCCCCACCCGCTGCTCGCCGCCCAGCGGGAGCACCTGCGGCGGCGCGGTCTCCATCTCCAGCCGCACCCCGTACTGCTGCGGCGCCGGCAGCGGCACCGCCTCCCCCGGCTTCCGCTCCGGTGGCACGCCGGCCGGTGGAAGGCCAGCCGGCGCCGGGCCCGGCCTGGCGGCGGTCTGCGAGCCGGACACCGGCACTGGTGCCTGCGGCACCGCGGTCGTCGGGTAGTCCCAGCCGAGATATGCCTTGCAGTTCGCGCAGAACCGGGCCTGCGGGCCGTTGCGCGCGCCGCACTGCTCGCAGACTCTCATGGCCGCCGTTCCTTGCTCGCGCCGGCGCCGCTCACGCTGGCACCTCTGGGCGGACCAGCCCGGCGTACGGGCCGAACTCCGAGTCCAGGCACAGCCGGCCGAGCTTGCGATACTCCCGCTGCACCGCACGGATCAGGTCGGCCATCCGGACCGGCCGGCCGGCGTCCGCGGCGAGGTACGCGGCGGTCAGCGTCGCGGAGCGGATGTTGCCGCCGGACAGCTCGAACGCGGTCGCGCAGAAATCCAGGTCGAGGTCGTCGGCGCGGGGCAGCCGGGCGCCCAGGCAGCGTTCCCACAGCGCCCGCCGGAGCCTGTCGTCCGGCGTCGGGAAGTCGACGACGGCGTCCAGCCGGCGGGTGAACGCATCGTCCAGGTTCGCCCGCAGGTTGGTGGCCAGCACCGCCAGCCCGTCGAAGGACTCCATCCGCTGCAGCAGGAACGCGCTCTCGATGTTGGCGTACCGGTCGTGCGCGTCGCGTACCTCCGACCGCTTGCCGAAGATCGCGTCCGCCTCGTCGAACAGCAGCACACCGTTCACCCCGGCCGCCTCGGTGAACAGCCGGTCCAGGTTCTTCTCGGTCTCCCCCACGTACTTGTCCACGACGGTGGCGAGGTTGATCGCGTACAGGTCCAGGCCGAGCTCCCCGGCGATCACCTCCGCCGACATCGTCTTGCCGGTGCCCGAGTCGCCGGCGAACAGCGCGGTGATGCCCCGGCCGCGGCCGCCGCCCGGCCGCATCCGCCAGTCCGACAGCACCAGGTCCCGGTGCCTGGCGCGGGCCGCCAGCTCGCGCAGCTGGTCCACTGTGGCCGGTGGCAGCACGAGGTCCACCCAGCCGACCCCGGGCACCACGCGGCGGGCGAGCCGCTCCAGGCTGGCCGAGTTCTGGGCCCGGGCGCCGTGCCGGAGATGGGCCGCGGACAGCGGCTCGCCGCGGTACGCCGCGTGCAGCCGAGCGGCCTGCGAGGCGCGGGCGATCTGGTCCGGGGACAGCAGGTACGCAGCGGTGACGGCGGCCGGGTCCAGTCCCGGCTCCAGGCCCGGGTCCCCCGCCGAGTGAGCCGAGGGGTGAGCCGCCGCCTGCCCGTCGCCGAACTCCCCGCGGTCACCCGGCTCGCCCAGCTCGGAGCGCCACAGGTGGGCCCGCTCCCACCGGTCCGCTAGCGGCACGTCCACGGTCAGCGGCACCGCGCCCGACCAGGTCGGGTCCCACCCGGTCCGGCCGACGAGAAGCACCGGCACCGGCAGCTCGGCGAGTGCCCGGACCACCGGCCCGATCCGCTCGCCGAGCGCGTCGACCGGCGCGGCGACCAGCCCGGCACGGCGCAGCCGCACCTCCCGGCCGACCACCTCGATCGGTGCCACCGGGTCGGTCTCCTCCGCCAGCCGGGTCAGGTCGAGGGCCAGCGGCAGCCGCCCGGCCGCGGCCAGCGCCCCGGTGGCGACCGTGCGGCCGGCACCGCCTGGGCCCTCACGCAGGTAGACCAGCCGCAGCCCGGCGGCGAGTGCGCGGCCGAGCGGGCCGGCGTCGCCGACCGGGTACGGCCGGTCCACCGCGAGCAGGCCGCGCAGCGTCGCGTTCGGACGGTCGTCGCCGAGCAGGTGCGCCACCACCCGGTCCGGCACCCGCAGCGCCCGGGTCAGGAACGGCCGGTCCGGGTCCTCGACGGTGACCAGCCCACCGTCCGGCAGCGGTGCGCCGACGGTGAGCCGCGCCCGGGCCGTGGCATCGGCGGGGGAGGCACCGCACAGCTCGAGGGCCAGCCCGATCGATGCCCGCCGCCGGGTGACGTCGTCGTTGAGGTAGCCGTAGAAGCGCTCGAACCGGCTGTCCACGTCCGGCGCCAGTGCCACCAGCAGCAGTTCGACGTCCAGTTCGGACAGTCCGAAGTCGACGGCCAGCCGTTCCAGCCGGGTTTCGTCCAGCGGTGCCCGGGCGGCTCCGGCCGGGGCGGCCAGCAGCTGGTCGATCACCTCGTCGGACAGGTACAGCCCGCGGAACGGGTCGTCCGGCGCCGGGTCGTCCGAGCGCCGCCGGGTCACCGCGGCGCCGACCCGGTCGCGGAGCGTGGCCAGCCGGGCGAGCAGGCCGACCGCCGCGGTGCCGGTCACCGCGGCGGCCCTGGCCGCTTCGGCGAGCCCGCCGGGCGCCGCATGCCCGGCTGCCCGGCCGGCCGCACCGGCCCCGCCGGGCCGACAGGTCCCGGTCCGAGCGCACCCGGCGCGCCCGCCGGCTCACCCGCCCCTGCCGGCTCGGTCGCCCCCGCCGGGCTCGGCACGCCGGCGCCGCCCGGCGGCTCCGGCCGGACCACCGGCCGGCCCTGCCGCCGGCTGCGCGCGGGGGCACCCGGCCCGCCGTTGCGGTCGGCCACCTCGACGACCATCTCCTCCACCACCGGGCCGGCGGGGTACTGCTGGCCGGTGTCGATCGGGGCGCTGATCACGAGGTCCAGCGAGGGCTTCAGCTCGCCGCCGAGCGCGGACCACACGTCGGCGAACGAGCGGTCCTCCGGCGGCGGCAGCGCGACCGTCACCGCGACCGGCAGGCCGAGCCGCAGCGGCCCGGACAGCAGCTCGTCCGGGATCGAGTCGTGCCGGACGAAGCAGGACAGCAGCGCGGACAGCAGCCGGTGCTCGTCCTCCGGACGCTGCGTCCACGCCGTGACCAAGTAGGACAGCCGGAAGTGGCGCGGGGGCAGGTGCCGGGAGACCACGAACCCGCGCTCGTCGTACTCGTTGACCAGCCCACGCTCGCGCCGGCGCATGTCCTCGCGGATGTCGTAGAGGTACAGGTTGACGGTGGGCGCGTTCCGCCGCGCCGCCCAGTCCTTGGTGGGCGCGTCGAACACCACCTCGACCTCGGTGCCCGCCAGCGCGTCCCCGCGGACGAGCGCGCGCACCGCGTCGTCGACCTCCGCGATCACACTTGCGAGCGTCGCGCGGGCCGGCCGGACACGGAAGCGAGCCCGTACACCCGCAGAGGCAGCGTCGGCTGCCCGTTCGGTCGCCCACCGGGACCTTCCCCCCGAACGGTCGCAGCGATGTGCTTACCACGCCGCTCAAACCGTGGAGTGACGACATGACTCTGACCGCCCGCCTGGACAATCCCGCGATCGCCGTCGAGCCCGGCCAGCAGGCCGTCGTCGACCTGACCGTGCGCAACTCCGGCCGGCGGGTCGAGGCGTACGTCATCGCCCTGGTCGGCGAGCCGGCCGCATGGGCGTCGGTGAGCCCGGCTCAGCTGTCGGTGTACCCCGGGGACGACGCGCACGCGCAGGTGCTGTTCGCGCCGCCCAGGGCGGCTGCGATCCCGGCCGGCATGCGGCCCTACGGCGTCCGGGTGATGCCGGTCGACCGTCCCGAGGAAGCCGTCGTGCCGGAGGGGGTCGTCGAGCTGCGGCCGTTCTCCGACGTCGGCATCGAGCTGACCCCGCGCACCTCGCGCGGCAGGCGGCGGGCCAAGTACGAGCTGGCGGTCGACAACCGGGGCAACGCGCCGGTGCCGGTGCAGCTGGCCGGCGACGACCCGGACGAGGCGGTCGTCGTCCGGGTGAGCCCGCAGAACCTGGTCCTCGACCCGGACCGGGCGGCGTTCGCGAAGGTTCGGGTCAGCCCGGCCAAGCGCCGCTGGACCGGCCAGCCGCTCACCCACCCGTTCGTGGTCACCGCTGCCAGGGAGGGCGCGCCACCGCTGCAGGCGGACGGGACCATGGTCGAAGAGCCGGTGCTCCCGCGCTGGCTCGGCAGGGCCGTGGCCGCGGTCCTGGCCGTGGCCCTGCTCGCCGCGGTGGCGTGGTACGCCCTGCTGCGGCCGGCGGTGCGGTCCGCGGCGCAGGACGCGGTGAAGGCACCCATGGCCGTAGCGGTGGGGCAGGCGCAAAATGCCAGCACCGCCGCCAATGCCGCCAATGCCGCCGCCAGCACGGCCAAGGCCGCCGCGGACAAGGCCAGCACCGACACCGGCGCGCTCGGCAAGACGCTGGTGGACAAAGGCGTGCTGAAGAAGACCGATCTGCCGAGTGGCGTCGGCCAGGGCGCGACACCGCCGCCCACCCGGGCGCCGGCCGCGCCGTTCGACCGGCGGCTCACCGTCGCCATGGCCGCGAACAACACCGCCACCGACACCTACCCGGTCCCGGACAAGAAGGTGCTCGCGATCACCGACCTGATCTACCAGAACTGGCAGGGCGACGCCGGGACGATGGTCGTACGGGTCGGCGACCGGGTCCTCATCCAGAAGGGCCTGGCG
>Ga0066388_100002818_pt1 | contig 10882 bp, 20 predicted proteins | sample PanSoiMetaGPlot6_FD_64539 | JGI IMG/M metagenome (GOLD analysis project Ga0066388, IMG submission 64539) | Tropical forest soil microbial communities from Panama analyzed to predict greenhouse gas emissions - Panama Soil - Plot 6 (Hybrid Assembly) | ecosystem: Environmental > Terrestrial >... | reverse complement strand
GCGCGTCCCGGCATCATCATCGGCCGCAAGGGCGCGGAAATCGACAAGCTCAAGCAGGAGGTTTCGAAACGCACCAAGCGCGAAGTGCACATCGACATTCAGGAAGTGCACCGCCCCGAACTCGACGCCACCCTCGTCGCTGAATCCATCGCGCTGCAGCTTGAAAAGCGCGTTGCGTTCCGCCGCGCCATGCGCAAAGCGGTTGATTCTGCTCTGCGTTTTGGCTGCAAGGGAATCAAAGTCCGCGTCGCCGGCCGTTTGAACGGCGCGGAAATCGCGCGCAAAGAGTGGTATCTGCAAGGCCGTCTGCCGCTGCAAACGCTTCGCGCGGACATTGATTTTGGTACTGCGGAAGCGCAGACCACCTACGGCGTGATCGGCGTGAAGTGCTGGATCTACCAGGGTGAAAACATTCCGCGGCGCAAGAATGCGCAGGAACGCGAAGCCGCGTCGGCAATAGCGTAATCGCGACGGATTTTAAGGAAACGAGAACACAGCGATGTTGATGCCCAAGAAAGTGAAGTACAGAAAACAAATGCGAGGCCGGCGCAAAGGTAAGGCTTGGCGCGGCGGTGAATTGTCCTTCGGCGAATTCGGTTTGAAGGCAATGGAAAACGCCTGGATTACCGACCGCCAAATCGAGGCCTCCCGCGTCGCCATCTCGCGATTCATCAAGCGTGGCGGCAAGCTCTGGATCCGCATTTTCCCGGACAAGCCCTTTACCAAGAAGCCTGCGGAAACCCGCATGGGCAAAGGCAAGGGCGCTCCGGAAAAGTGGGTCGCGGTGGTGAAGCCGGGCCGCATCATGTTTGAAATGGCGGGAATTGACGAAGCTGTCGCGCGCGAAGCGTTGTCCCTCGCCGCGCACAAGCTTCCCATCCCCACAAAATTTGTCTCCCGCGCAGGAGGGTTCTAATGCCGCGGCGCATTGAAAAAATTCGCGAAGCAGGCGTGAACGAGCTCGAAGCTCAGCACAAGGATTTGACGGAGCAAATTTTCCGCCTCCGCTTCCAGTTGACGACCGGCCAGTCCGAAGCGCTCAAGCGCTTGCGTGAAGCGAAGAAAGATTTGGCGCGCGTGAAAACGCTTCTGCGCGCGCACGAACTGAACGCCGCTGCAAAAACGGCGAAAGCAGGGAAAGCGTAATGACAGCAGAAACACAAGTTGCCGCCGCTCGCGGCGAACGTACCGAACTCATCGGCAAGGTCACCAGCGCGAAGATGCAGAAAACCATCGTCGTCGAAGTGACCCGCCTCGTGCAGCATCCGAAGTACCGCCGCGTCGTGCGCATCTCGAAAAAGTTCTACGCACACGATGAAAAGCGCGAAGCCAAGGCGGGCGACACCGTGCGGATTTCCTCCTCGCGACCGCTCTCCAAGCTCAAGCGCTGGCGCCTTAAAGAAGTGCTGACGCGGAACGCGTCGGCAGAGTAAGCGAAGGGAAGAGAAGCCATGATTCAGATGCGAACCTGGCTGACGGTGGCCGACAATTCCGGCGCGCGCAAGCTGATGTGTATTTTGCCCGTCGGTGGCGATGCGGGATTGAAAGCCGGACTCGGCGATATCGTCACCGCGTCGGTGAAGGAAGCCACCCCGGAAAGCCAGATCAAGGAAGGCAAAGTCGTGAAGTGCGTCATCGTCCGCATGCGCAAGGAACAACGCCGCAAGGACGGCACCTACATCCGCTTTGACGACAATGCCGCGGTTTTGATTAACGACGCAAACGAGCCCGTCGGCACCCGCGTGTTCGGGCCGGTGGCAAGAGAGCTGCGCGAGAAAAAATTCACGAAAATCGTCTCGCTCGCTCCGGAAGTTTGGTAAGGGAAAATGAGCACACAAGCTGCAACGCAAAATCGCATTCAGATTCGCAAGGGGGATCAAGTGAAGGTGATCTCCGGGCGCGACGCCGGCAAGAGCGGCCGCGTGCTTTCCGTGAATCCGCTGAAGAACACCGTTGTTGTTGAGCACGCCAACATCATCAAGCGCCACACGCGCCCGAATCCCAGCAAGAACGTCAAGGGCGGCATCGTTGAGAAAGAAGGCCCCATGAACGTTTCGAACGTCATGATTGTTTGCTCCAGCTGCGGCAAACACACCCGCATCGGCCACACCGTTTTGGCTGACGGAAAGAAAGTCCGCTCGTGCCGACGCTGCGGAACGACTTTGGACAAGTGAAGCTAAGGTTTTAGTTAGAGAAAAGGTCAGAGAAGAGAAATGAAGAGCCGATTGCAGGAAAAATATCGCAAGGAAACGACGCCCGCGCTTATGAAGCGCTTTGGCTGGAAGAACATCATGGCTGTGCCCAAAATTTCCAAGATCACCGTCAATATCGGTCTTGGCGAAGCCAGCCAGAACGCAAAACTTCTGGACACCGCGGCGCAGGAGCTTGGCCAGATCACCGGCCAGAAAGCGGTCATCACCCGCGCCAAGAAGTCCATCGCGAATTTCAAGATTCGCAAGGGCATGCCGATCGGCTGTGCGGTAACTCTACGCGGCGACATCATGTACGAATTCCTGGACCGGCTGTGCAACATCGTGCTCCCCCGCGTGCGCGACTTCCGCGGGCTTCCTTCGAACGCGTTCGATGGCCGCGGCAATTACACGCTCGGCCTCAAGGACCAGCTCGTATTTCCGGAAATTGATTACACCCGCGTGGACAAGATCAAGGGCATGAACATCACCTTCACCACTACGGCCAAGAACGATGAAGAGGGCCGCGAACTTTTGAAGGGTCTTGGCGTTCCGCTGCGCGGACCGAGAGAGGCGAACTAATGGCACGCACCGCAAAAATCGTAAAAGACCAGCGCAAACCGAAGTTCAAGGTTCGCCATCGCAACCGCTGCCGCGTCTGCGGTCGCGCGCGCGCCTATATCCGCAAGTTTGAAATGTGCCGTATCTGTTTCCGTGGCATGGCGCTCAAGGGAGAAATTCCCGGCGTCGTGAAGTCGAGCTGGTAGGCCCATACAGGAGAGTATTAGGAGAGACATGCAGACCGATCCCATTGCCGATTTTCTGACGAGCATTCGCAACGCCGCCGCCGCAAAGCACCAGCGCGTGGACGTGCCGGCTTCGAAGCTCAAGAGCGAAATTGCGCGCATTCTCAAGGAAGAAGGTTACATTTCGACCTTCAAAACCGTGGACGAGAACAAAACGCATAAGACGCTGCGCGTTTTCCTGAAGTACACGCCTGACCGCCGCAGCGTCATCACCGGCCTCAAGCGCGTTTCGCGCCCGGGCCAGCGCCGCTACGTCGGCGCGATGGACGTCAAGCCCGTTGTCGGCGGGCTAGGTATCAGCATTCTGACGACTCCGAAGGGCCTCATGACCGGCCGCGCCGCAAAGAAGGCGAAAATCGGCGGCGAACTGTTGTGTGAAGTGTGGTAATCGCTCTGGTGCTTTTGATCAAATTTTTTCGCAAAGGTTTTGGAAAAAAGGTCGGATAGCGTTTTTCAAAAAAGATCGGATAGGCTAATGTCACGCATCGGAAACAAACCAATTCCCGTTCCTTCTGGCGTAAAGGTTGCCATCGCCGCGGACAAGGTGGACGTCCAGGGCCCCAAGGGCAAGCTGACCGTCGTGATTCCACACGGTATCTCGTTCGAACAGAAGGACAACATTCTGAACGTCAAGCGCGCCGCGGAAGACCACCGTGCCGTGCACGGTCTAGCCCGCGCTCTTGTCGCCAACGCGGTTCATGGTGTCACACAAGGATTTAAGAAAGAGCTCGATATCGTCGGCGTCGGTTACCGCGCGGAGCTCAAGGGCAAAGCGGTTTCGTTCGCGCTCGGTAAATCGCATCCAGTTGAATTCGTGATTCCCGAAGGCATTCAGATCGCCGTGGACAAGCAGACGCACCTGATCGTCAGCGGTGCCGACAAAGCGCAAGTCGGCCAGGTTGCCGCGGATCTTCGTTCGCTCCGTCCGCCCGATCCGTACAAGCAGAAGGGTGTTCGCATTACCGGTGAGCGTCTCAAGAAGAAAGCCGGCAAAGCGGGCGCAAAGGCTGGCGCGTAATCGCAGTAAGGAATTAAGGAGAAAGCTGTGGCATCAACACCAGTTCGCAGGTTATCGAGAGAAGCAAAGCGCCAGCGCGTTCACGCGCGCGTGCGCCTTTCTGTGGTCGGCACTCCGGAGCGTCCGCGTCTTTGCGTGTACCGCTCGCTCGATCACATTTACGCTCAGGTCATTGACGATCGCGCTGGCAAGACCATCGCCTCCGCCAGCTCCAATGATGAGAAGACCAAGGTGGCGCTCAAGGGCGGCGGCAACGTTTCTGCAGCCAAGGTCGTGGGCAAGGCCATCGCCGAACGCGCCAAGGCGGCTGGCATTGAAAAAGTCGTGTTCGATCGCGGCGGATACAAGTATCACGGCCGCGTTAAGGCGCTCGCAGATGCGGCGCGGGAAGCGGGGTTGAAGTTCTAAGCCTATGTCGAAGCAAATTCTAAGGGAGAGTCTCGCGGTGCGCCGGCTGCTCGAAGTCAATCCGGCCGAATTGAAGGATGACGTCGTCGCCATCAACCGCGTCACCAAAGTCGTCAAGGGCGGCAAGAACCTCAGCTTCTCCGCGCTCGTCGTCGTTGGGGATAGTCACGGCCACGCCGGTTTCGGCATGGGCAAGGCGCGCGAAGTTCCGATGGCCATCAAGAAGGGCATCGAGCAGGCGAAAAAGAACTTGATCCAGCTGAATCTCAAGGGTACGACCATTCCGCATCAGGTCGTTGGCCGCTACGGTTCGGCGCAGGTTTTGCTTAAGCCCGCGGCGGAAGGCACAGGTGTCATCGCCGGCGGCCCCGTTCGCAAGGTCATGCAGGTCGCGGGCATTCACAACGTGCTGACGAAGTCCATCGGCACTTCGAATCCGCACAACGTCATCAAGGCTACCTTCGCGGCGCTCCTCGGTTTGAAAGACGCGGCGCAGGTCGCGGAAACCCGCACTAAGACCGTCGAAGAGATCACCGGAAAGACCAAAGAAAAGGCGGCGGGTGAGAACTAATGTCAGCGCAGAAAAAAACAGCGTCCTCGGGGACCATCAAAGTGAAGTGGGTGGTCAGCTTCATCGGCTGCACCGATGACATGCGCCAGACCATTCGCGGCCTCGGACTTCGCCGTTTGCATCAGGTCGTCGAGCGCCAGGACACGCCGGAAACCCGCGGCATGATCCATAAAGTGCGCCATCTTGTGGAAGTGGTGAAATAAGTCATGGCAAAAAAGACCAGCGAAAAGAAATCAGTCGCCAGCCTTTCAAATCTTCGGCCCCCGCGCGGCTCCCGTAAGAGAAAAGTCCGTGTTGGCCGCGGCATGGGCTCGAAGCTCGGCAAGACTTCCGGCGCAGGCAACAAGGGCCAGAAATCCCGCCGCGGTTATTCGCGCCGCCGCGGTTTCGAAGGCGGCCAGATGCCCTTGCACCGCCGCATTCCGAAGCGCGGATTCAATAATCCGTTTCCTTCTTCGTTTGCGGTCATCAATGTCGAGGAACTCAACGCGTTTCCCGCGGGCGAAACCGTTACGCCGGAACTTCTCCGCGAGCACGGCTTCGTTCGCACTTCGGACCCGGTAAAAATTTTGGGCGACGGCGAACTCAAGAACAAACTCACCGTTCACGCACATGCATTCAGTGCTTCGGCCAAGGAGAAAATCACCAAGGCCGGCGGCTCGTTCGAGGTTTTGGCTTAAAGAGGGCTTTCAAGGGACCAGCATGAACCGATTCTTCCAGGCCGTCGCGAACCTCTTCCGCATTGAAGATCTGCGGAAGCGCGTCTTCTTTACACTGGCCCTCTTGGCGGTGTATCGCATCGGCGCGCACATTCCCACGCCGGGAATTGATGCCAACGTTCTGCAGGCTTTTTTCGAGCAGGCACAGGGTTCTGCGCTCGGCATTTTCGATTTGTTTAGCGGCGGAACGCTGCGGCGCCTGACGATCTTCGCTCTCGGCATCATGCCGTACATCACGTCGTCCATCATCCTTCAGTTGATGACCGTCGTGTTCCCGTACCTCGAACGCCTTCAAAAAGAAGGCGAACTTGGCCGCCGCAAAATTACCCAGTACACGCGCTATCTGACGGTTGTTCTCAGCATCATCCAGTCGAGCACTATCGCGTCCACGCTGTCGCACACAACCGGTCCGAACAACCAGCCTTTCGTCTATAACCCTGGTATCGGCTTCATTCTGATGACGGTTCTCACGCTGACCACCGGCTCCGCCTTCATCATGTGGCTTGGCGAACAGATCAGCGAACGCGGCATCGGCAACGGCATGTCCCTCATCATCTTTTCCGGCATCGTGGTGGGGCTGCCCCGCGCCATCGTCAACCTCTTTGAGCTTGTGAAGACGCAGCAATGGGGGCCGCTCAGCGCGCTCGTCCTGATCATCTTGCTTGTTTTCATGATCGCCGTCGTCGCCTTCATCGTACTAGTCGAAGGGGGCCAGCGCCGTATTCCGGTGCAGTATGCAAAGCGAGTTGTAGGCCGCCGCGTCATGGGAGGCCAATCCTCTTACTTGCCGCTGCGAGTAAATTCCGGCGGCGTCATTCCGCCGATTTTCGCCAGCTCTCTGCTCGCATTTCCGCCGACCATCGCTTTGGTTTTGAGTCATCGCTGGCCTTTCGTGGACAAGATTGTCGACACCGTCAAATTCGGCGAGCCGCTGTACAACCTGCTTTACGTCGTCATGATTTTGGCGTTCGCGTTTTTCTATATCGGAATCGTGTTCAATCCGACCGAACTCGCAGACAACATGCGCAAAAACGGCGGATTCATTCCCGGCATTCGTCCGGGCCGTAACACGAGTGAGTACGTTAGCAAGATTTTGAAGCGGCTCACGTTTGTCGGCGGCGTTTACCTCGCGCTGATTTGTTTGCTGCCGGAATGGATGCTTACCGGTATTCACCTCGATCACCTCGGTTGGGGCATCGGCAGCTGGTTTGACCGCCATTTCGCCACATTCATCCTCAAAGGCATGGGAGTGAATTTTTATTTCGGCGGCACATCGCTTTTGATCGTCGTTGGCGTTGCGATGGACACGGTCCAGCAGCTCGAAGCGCAGCTGGTCATGCGCAACTATGAAGGTTTTGCTCGGAAGGGCCGGATTCGCGGCCGGCGGTAATGGAAACGCGCGGAGCGCTGGGCCATGTGCGCCCGCATGGCAAGCTTGACCGCGCCGTGATTTTTCTCGGGCCTCCGGGCGCGGGAAAGGGTACGCAGGCAAAAATGCTGGCGCACGAGTTTTGCGCGCCGCATCTTTCGACCGGCGACATGCTTCGCGAGCATGTCGAGCACGGCACTTCGCTCGGCTTGCAAGCGCAGCCGATTATGTCGCGCGGAGAACTGGTGCCCGATTCGCTCGTGCTGAAGATGGTGGCCGAGCGCATTGAGCGGCCGGACTGCACGCACGGATTCGTGTTCGATGGTTTTCCGCGAACCGTGGCGCAAGCGCAGTACCTGGGACAGCTCTTGCGCGAGCACGGTTTTCGGCGGCCGATTGTGATTCACCTGGTGATTGAATTGCCGCTGCTGATGAAGCGGCTCACCGGGCGCAGGGTCTGCAAGGTTGGCGGAGAGATTTACAACATTTATGACCGCCCGCCGAAGGTTGCAGGACGTTGCGACAACGACGACGGCGAGCTGATTCAGCGGGTGGACGACAGCGAAGAAGTAATCGGGCCACGGCTGGCAGCGTACGAAAAGCAGACTTCGCCGTTGGTCGCGTATTACAAGAGGCTGGGATTGTTGCACCAGGTGGATGCGGCAAAAAGCGTGGAAGAAGTGAAGCAGCAGGTTTTGCAGAGCGTGTTGAGCGGGAAGCGGGCGCATTAGAATCATGATTCATCTGCGCAGCGCTGAGGAGCTCGAAAAAATGCATCGCGCGGGATTGGTAGTCCACGAGGTGCTGCAGGCCCTGCGGAAATTTGTGAAGCCGGGAATCACCACGATGGACCTTGAGGAAGAAGCGAAGAGGCTCATCGCGGGAAAGCCGGGCAAGCCGGCGTTCAAAGGCTACCGGGGTTATCCCTGCGTGCTTTGCACGTCGGTGAACAGCGAGATCGTTCATGGCATTCCGTCGCCGAAGCGCAAGCTGAAAGAAGGCGACATCGTGTCCATCGACTTTGGAATGGAAGTGGATGGGTATTACGCGGATTCTGCGGTCACGGTTCCGGTGGGGCAGATCAAGCCGGAATTGCAGAAGTTGCTCGACGTGACCAAGGAATCGCTCGACCGCGCGATTGACAAGATGCGCGCGGGAAACAGGCTCGGTGACGTTGGCCACGCAGTGCAGAGCTTGGTCGAGGAGAATGGTTTTTCGGTGGTTCGCGAATTTGTCGGGCATGGCATCGGAACGAAAATGCACGACGAGCCGAACTTGCCGAATTACGGCGAGCCGGGACGCGGCGCACGATTGCAGGAAGGCATGGTCATCGCAGTCGAGCCGATGGTTAACGCGGGGCGTCCGGACGTTCGGATGCGCGATGAGTGGACTGCGGAAACGGCGGATGGAACTCCTTCCGCGCATTTCGAGCACACTGTCGCCATTACCGCGGACGGGCCGTGGATTTTGACGCGGCCTAAAGAGATGACTGGACCGGCCTGGTAGAATAGATGTAACGGCTCGGACTTTGCACCGGCCGCATTTGGGAGAACATGGCGAATCGCGAGGACGAAAAGAAGGGAAAAGGCGACTCCGGAAATCCGAAGGAGGACGCGATTGAAGTGATGGCGACGGTTATCGAGCCGTTGCCGAACGCGATGTTCCGCGTTGAGCTGGAGAACAAGCACCAGGTGCTGGCGCACGTTTCCGGCAAGATGCGCAAGAATTTCATCCGGATTTTGGCCGGAGACAAAGTGGCGGTGGAGCTTTCGCCGTACGATTTGACGCGAGGCCGGATCGTTTATCGCTATAAGTAGCGAGATAGTTTGAGAGGCGAGGAGCAGGAATTATGAAAGTTCGTGCAAGCGTGAAAAAGATTTGTGACAAGTGCAAGGTGATTCATCGCCGTGGAGTGGTGCGGGTGATTTGTTCCAACCCGAAGCACAAACAGCGGCAAGGATAGCGTTTGTATCTCTAACTAAGCGATTTTGATTTTAGGTTTGACGAAACAGGAGAAGTAACAAATGGCACGTATCGCAGGTGTAGATCTTCCGCCGCAAAAGCGCCTGTGGATCGGATTGACTTCGATCTACGGCATCGGACAGGTGCGCGCGAAGAGAATCGCAGAAAGCGCGAATGTGGACTTCACGAAAAAAGTCCGCGATCTGACCGAAGACGAAGTGAACCGTCTTCGCCAGCAGATTGAAAAAGAAGGCCGCGTGGAAGGCGATCTCCGCAAGGAGATTCAGATGAACATCCGCCGGCTGATCGAAATTCAGGCGTACCGCGGCGTCCGTCACCGGCGCAACCTCCCGGTTCGCGGGCAGCGTACGCACACGAACGCGCGCACGCGGAAAGGTCCGCGCCGAGGCGCAGTCGCAGCGAAGAAACAGGTTAAGGGCAAGAAGGGCTAGAACAGTTTTGAGTCTAAAGATTTCGAGTATCGAGCGAAACGGAGCAGAACGTGGCTAAAGAGCAGAAAGCAGCGCAGGACGCGACACAAGCACCGGCAAAACCGGCGGCGGGTGGAGCTGCTGCGAAGCGTAAAAAAGAGTTCAAGAAGAAGCGCGAGAAGCGCGTCGTACCGCACGGCGTGGCGCACATCGCCGCGTCGTTCAACAACACGCAGATCACGATCACGGATTCGGATGGCCGCACGCTTTGCTGGTCTTCCGCAGGCGCGATCGGATTCAAGGGTTCGCGCAAGGGCACTCCGTACGCGGCGCAGCAGGCTTCGCTTTCGACGGCGACAGTTGCGCGCGACACGTACGGGATGAAGAGCATTGAAGTCCGCGTTCAGGGGCCGGGTTCCGGCCGCGAATCCGCAGTGCGCGCGCTGGCTGCAGCGGGTTTGCACATCGTGGTGATTCGCGACGTGACGCCGATTCCACACAATGGCTGCCGTCCGCCGAAGCGCCGCCGCGTTTGATTTTCTTGGATAAAGGTTCAAGGGATAAGGGAAGGGAGAATAGAAGTTGGCAAGACATCGTGATGCAGTTTGCCGGCTCTGCCGCAGAGAGTCGCAAAAGCTGTTCTTAAAAGGGCTGCGGTGCTTTACGGAAAAGTGCGCGATTGAGAAGCGCAATTTCGTTCCGGGCCAGCACGGCCAATCGCGCCGCGCGAAAGTGGCAGGTTACGGCTTGCAGTTGCGCGAAAAACAGAAGGTGAAGCGCACCTACGGGCTGCTGGAGCGGCAGTTCCGCAACTATTTCCACAAGGCCGAGCGGACGAAAGGTCCGACTGGCGAGAACCTCATCATCTTCCTGGAGCGCCGTCTCGATAACGTGGTGTGGCGCGCGGGACTTGCGTCTTCGCGTTCTCAGGCGCGGCAGCTCGTGTTGCACGGGCACGTCCGCATCAACGGAAAGAAGGTGAACATTCCTTCCTACCAGGTGAACGTGGGTGAGGAAGTCTCCATCAAGGAAAAGATGCACCAGAACGCTATGGTGATGGAAGCGCGGAACGTTGCACAGAGTCAGGGCACTGTACCGTGGCTCGAAATTGACCGCGAGGGCTTCAAGAGCAAGATAGTGGCGTTGCCAAAGCGCGAAGACGTGCAGACACCGCCGGTTAACGAACAGCTGATCGTTGAGTTGTACTCGAAGTAAAGAAACGCCGGGCTGATGCCCGGCCGCCACGAAGGCCTTTGAGAGTTTTAGGTTTTCGCGGCTCGAAACAGAGCCGCAGAAGGATGGAACACGATGTGGAAGGGATTTCAAAAGCCGAAGCGTCTTGCCTCTGAACTCGAATCGCTGACGGAAAAGTACGGGCGTTTTTCCGCGCAGCCGTTCGAGCGGGGCTG
>Ga0066388_100002817_pt1 | contig 10882 bp, 8 predicted proteins | sample PanSoiMetaGPlot6_FD_64539 | JGI IMG/M metagenome (GOLD analysis project Ga0066388, IMG submission 64539) | Tropical forest soil microbial communities from Panama analyzed to predict greenhouse gas emissions - Panama Soil - Plot 6 (Hybrid Assembly) | ecosystem: Environmental > Terrestrial > Soil... | reverse complement strand
GCAGTCGACGGCTACTCGCTGGCGTTGTCGGGAGCTGTAGCAGTGGCGCTCTTTGCGCTGGGGTGCTTGTATTTCCGCCGCGTGGAGCGGCACTTTGCTGACATTATCTGATCGGCTACGTGGAGTGGCGGCCGCATGGGGTTGGTGTTCACTTATCTGATGACCTACGGGGGCTCCGTTGTCGCCCTCTTCAACCCCTTCATCGGCTTGCTCATTTACATTTGCTTCGCAATCATTCGACCGGAGGCGCTCTGGCACTGGTCAGTCCCGCCCGGCAACTACAGCCGGGTCATTGCCCTAAGTCTGCTGGTTGGCTGGGCGCTCCGGGGATTTGGAGATTGGCGCTTTGGCCGAGCCACGCCAATCGTACTCTGTCTGGTGGCATTCCTTGGCTGGGCGTGCATCTCGGCCACCCGCGCTCTCATGCCGGAACGGGCCTGGGAATGGATCGAAGCAATTGGGAAGATTGTACTGCCCTTTGTTGTCGGGATGACGGTGATCGACTCGACCTTGAAGCTCAAGCAGCTTGCTTGGTTGATCCTGCTCGGCCACGGCTACGTCGCCTACGAACTGAACCGGGCTTACCTCAACGGGTTCAACAGGCTCCAAGAGGTCGGTTTTGGCGGGATGGACAACAACTGCCTGGTGATCACGTTTGTCACCTGCTGCGGCCTGGCGTTCTTCCTCGGGCTAAGTGCTCGGGCGCTTTGGCAGAAGGCCTTAGCGTTCGGATGCCTGGCCTTGATGACACATGCCATATTGTTTTCATTTTCCCGCGGGGGCATGCTGGGGTTGATTGTGGTCGGCATAGTGGCGTTCCTCATCACGCCGAAGCGCCTGACCAATTGGCTTGTCATGCTCGCAATAGCAGCCGTTGCCATCCGGTTGGCGGGGCCGGAGGTCGTGGGCAGGTTCTTCTCAACGTTCGCCGACGATCAGCAGCGGGACGTGTCGGCCCAGAGCCGTCTGGACATGTGGAAGATCTGCGCCGACGCTATTGCGTCCAATCCAGTTTTTGGCTTGGGGCCTTATCATTTCCCGGTCCATGCGGCGCACTTCGGTCTGACCGAGGGTAAGGAGGCGCACAGCCTCTGGTTGCAGATTGGCGCCGAGCTCGGCTTGCCGGGACTGAGTCTGCTGTTGTTGTTTTATCTGGTGTGCATCGTCCGCCTCTGGCCGGTGAGCAGGTTTGGATATCCAGTGCCGGACCCCATATTCCACGACATAGCCCGGATGGTGATTGCCTCGCTGGCCGGGTTCATGGTCGCAGCACAGTTTGTGTCGCTGCCTGGGCTGGAGTCTCCCTATTACATCGTGCTTATTGGGGCAGGTGCACTAAAGCTTCTCTCCGTTCCTCAATATGACCACATCGGGCTCGGCGCGGCTGAGCCGTCCGACGCGGCGACCGAGGAATTCGAAGAAGCGCGCTGGCAGGTCCCCGCGGCCGTATGATCGCTGTAAACCCCATATGACTTCCGCGATCCGAGTCGAAAAGCTGTCAAAAGAGTACCGCCTCGGCCAGCGTTCCGCTGGCTATCGGACGCTGCGCGAGTCGATCATGGCGGCCGTACGCGCTCCGTGGAGCCGGAGCCGCTTCGTTCGGAGGAATGTGCCTTCGAAGAATGGGAGCGAAAGACAGACTTTTTGGGCGCTCAAGGATGTCTCCTTCCAGGTCAAGCCCGGCGAGGTGGTTGGCGTGATCGGTCGCAACGGCGCTGGTAAGTCCACGCTGTTGAAGATCCTCAGCCGGGTCACGGAGCCGACCGCAGGTCGTGTGGAGTTTCGCGGGCGAATGGGGAGCCTATTGGAGGTTGGGACGGGCTTCCATCCGGAACTAACTGGCAGGGAGAACGTTTACCTGAATGGCAGCATCCTTGGCATGAGCCGCCGGGAGATCGAGCGCAAGTTCGATGCGATAGTGGCCTTCGCCGAGATGGAGCAATTCCTCGACACTCCGGTGAAGCGATATTCGAGCGGGATGTACGTCCGGCTCGCGTTTGCTGTAGCCACTCACTTGCAGCCTGAGATTCTCATCTTTGACGAAGTGCTGGCCGTGGGCGACGCCAGCTACCAACGCCGCTGCATCGACCGCATGAGCCAGCTGGCTGCCTCTGGAGCCACCATCCTGTTCGTCAGCCACAACATGGACCTGATTCCTCAACTCTGCACCCGGGCGGTCCTCCTTCAGCGCGGCCAGGTGGTGCGGGACGGCGGAGCGCGGGTGGTCGTCGGCGACTACCTTAACTCGCTCCGAACCGAGGAGTGTTCGGGTGACCTGAGCGAGGCGCAACGCCGCGGCGACGGCCGGGCCTTGTTCACCCGGGCGCTGTTGCTTGATGCTGCCGGCGGCATGGTCCCGAGACACCGCAGCGGGCGCGATCTGCGGCTGCGAATCGAGATCGACTCGACGCAGGACATTAAGGACGTGGCTCTGGCTGTGATTATCCAGAATCTCTATGGCACCCGCCTGATCACGAGTTGGACTCGCGAAACTGGCTTCCCTGTCAACCTAGTCACGGGAAAAAACGCCTTCGAGTGTCGGTTTCACGACGTCAAGCTACGGCCGGGCCACCGTGTGGTCATCGGCCTCTGGATGTCCACGCAGGCCCTAATTGACTTCGTCGATCATGCGCTCGTACTGGATATTGACGCCGACGAAGCGAACGGGCACCTCTCGGCAGACGCGGCCCAAGGGATCGTGGCCTTGGATTACGAGTGGTCGTATGCCAGCCCCGCTACCGTAGACCACTGAAGGTACATCAACCATGCACATTAGCGATGCGATTGAATTGTCCAGCCGGCTCGAGGGCTGGCTGAGCATCAACGAACAACGGCTCCTCTATTCATTGGCGCGTGAAGTCCGGCCTGACCAGTCCATCGTCGAGCTCGGTGCTTGGCAGGGAAAGTCGACAGTCATGCTGGCGGCGGGTGCGATAAGTGGCGGGAACAAGTCGTCAATCTTCTCCGTCGATTACTTCAGCGCCATCCCCACCACCGACTACGGTTATGCGTCACACTTGACGGGGTCGAGCGATTACCTGGAAGCGTTTCAGCGTAACCTATCGAAAGCCCATCTGGCCGAACGAGTCACGCCGATACGCTCCCATACCGGCAAAGCAGCGGAGACTTGGACCGGTCCACCCATCGGCCTGTTGTTCATCGACGCAGACCACCGCTACGAATCGGTGCGGGAAGATTTCCTCGCTTGGGTTCGCCACTGTGCCGGGGGCTCTCGGGTGGCATTCCACGACTACGGCGTCAAGAAGCACCCCGGGGTGCTCAACTTCGTGAATCAATTAATCGCCGCACAAGTTATAGATGATATTCAACGAGGTGACTCGATTCTCCACGCCCGCCTCTGTGTCCGCGACGTCCGGTCGATCTCGCGTCGGTTGGTCTTTCACCCGGTCTGGCGTAGCCGGTTGCGCAGCCTCTTGACGAGAGGATGGGAACGGCTGGCTAGGACGGTGAAGCGCCGGATGGGCATTGGTTGAGCTGCCTTGCGGGGCTCGAACGGCAACTTCCTTTTGCCGCTTCAAGGGCAGCAGGGTCGCTCCCCGATGCTGCGACCGAACAGGAGCATGATGATGCCACTGACGCGGTCGCGAACCGAAATGGGGGACCACTCTCGCACTCCGTATGACGCCTCGTTCTTTGCCGAGCATACAGAAGGGTCGTTGACCTCAGCGCGGGCGGTAATACATGTGGTGTTGGAGTTTGTACGGCCCGGGAGCGTTGTGGATGTCGGGTGCGCTCAAGGCGAGTGGCTCTGTGCCTTCCAGGAGAGAGGCGTCAAGCGAGTCAAGGGGTACGATGGCGCCTACGTCGATACTTCCCGATTGCTGATCGCGGCGTCCGATTTCTGTCCCGCTGATCTGAGTCAGCCTCTTGTGATCGATGGCACGTACGACTTAGCGATTTCGCTGGAAGTGGCCGAGCACTTGCCTGCGCGTGTAGCTGCCGACTTCGTCCGCACGTTGACTCAGGCGGCACCGGTGGTCTTGTTTTCCGCGGCCGTGCCGGGGCAGGGCGGTACCCGGCACATTAACGAGCAGTGGTCTGCGTACTGGAAAGCATTGTTCGCCCGTCACGGCTACCGACGGCTCGACCCGATCCGGCCCCGCATTTGGCGTGACAGGGGTATCGAACGCTGGTACCGTCAAAACATTTTCTTGTATGCCTCCGCGGCCACGCTCGCTACGTCGCCTGAACTTAAGGCCGAGGCGGACCTCGCGGACGGGATGGACCTTGACTTGATCAGCACCAACCACCTGAGCCGGCTGACAACCGTGCGCGGACTTGCCATCGAGATGCCCCGCGTCATCTGGCGCGCGGTGAAGCGCCGGTTTGGCTGGTGACGGCCGGGCCACATTATATATGGCCGAGAGGTGATAGCCATGGAGCGGGTGAGCGTGATCATCCCCGCCTACAACGCTAGCCGGTTCGTTGCTGACGCCGTCGACAGCGCGCTAAAACAGACGCATGTGCCTCACGAAGTTATCGTGGTGGACGATGGCAGTACGGATGAAACGTCCCGCGTCATAAGCCAGTATGGTCCGCGTGTCCACCTGGTTTCGAAGGCCAATGGCGGCGTGAGCACCGCCCGAAACGCCGGCCTCGAGCGCGCGACTGGCGAGTGGGTCTTGTTCCTGGACGCCGACGACCGGCTCATGCCGAACGCCGTCGCGAACCTGCTGACGGCCGGCCGAGCAACAGGAGGCGTCGCCTTCGGCGACATTGTCTGTGTGGATGATCGGACCGGGAAGTGTCGGCCGTTGCGCCGGCCTGGGCTGGCGGGGCTAGCACCCCGCCCCGCTCGCGCCCTGTTCGCGGGCGGCGGACTGGCCCCGAGCGCCTTCCTCGTACCGGCAGCCCTGGCCGTGCGCATCGGGGGTTTCGACCCACGGTTCTCCTACTCGGCGGACCTTCACTTCTTCCTCCGATGTGGGAGTCTGGTGCCGTTTACTCACGTTCCGGCTGTGGTACTCGTGTACCGCGAGCATGACGGCAACATGTCGAAGAAATACCGGACTTCGATCACCGACAAGGTCGATGCCCGCCTAGCGTTCCAGATTTGGTGCCGCAACAACCGTCTGACCCCATTGGAGGCCGAACGGGGTGAGGCGGAGCTCGTGAGTGATCTGGTCGATTCGTATTTCTACGGCCGGCAATGGGGGCTGCTTGACGTGGCTCTCGGGGTGGCGATGGAGCGGGGAGTGTCAACGCCGCGCGTTGCTCGAGTCCGGCGCCTGCGGCGCCTGCCCCCTTGGGTATTTGCTCTGAAAGACCGATTGGACCTCCTCGTCGGCCGGGATCTGTCGCCGAACCCCCACTAAGCTGCCATTCCCGCCGGCAGTCGAGGCGGAGAGGAGACTACTGACGAATGGGTGCAGACAATGAGGCAGGTCCGTCGCGCCGATTGCGGGTGGCTGTCATCGGGTGCGGCGCGGTGGCGCGGCAAATGCACCTACCCGTACTTGCCGGCCACGAGGGCGTTGAGCTAGTTGCCTTGGTCGACTCAGACGTTAAGCGGGCGGGCGAGCTGGCCCGTGCCTACAACGTACCGCGAGTTCTTGGTGATGGCGTCGAGTTGGGGGCGAATGAAGTAGATGCGGCTGTCGTGGCCACGCCCCCGTGGCACCACGCTCCGGGCGCCACAATGCTGATGCGACGCGGCATTCACGTGCTTGTCGAGAAACCTATCGCCATCTCGTTCGCCGAGGCGGTCGGGATGGTTCGAACGGCGGAAGAGACCGGGACTGTTCTTGCGGTGGGTTTCTTCCGGCGACTTATGCCCAGCGTGCGGATGCTTAAGGGTCTCATCGATAGCAACTGGCTGGGCGAGCCATTGGAATTCCAGGCCGAAGGCGGCGGGATGTATAACTGGTCCGCTGCCACCCTTGGCAGCATGCGCAAAGAGGGCGCTGGGGGCGGCGCTTTGGTCGATTACGGGTCGCATCTGCTCGACGTGCTCAACTATCTATTCGCTGGTGAGGGGGAGGTTCTCAGCTACCGAGACAATTCCCGCGGCGGCGTCGAGGCCGACTGTGAGTTGCGGCTGCGTCTGGCGAGCCGGGGGCGCCCGGTGGAAGGGACAGTGACGGTCGCAAGGACCCGCAAACTGGGCAACTTCGTCCGCGTACTATGCCAGCGCGGCAGCCTTGAGTACCGGGCCAGCGAGCGTGATCGCATCTGGGTCAGCCCTGCAGGGCTTGAGGTTCCTGACCCGCGGACTGGGAAGCCTTGCCCGTATACACTCCAAGCAAGCTGGGGGGGCGAGTCCGAGGCGTCATGGTACGAAACGATGCGGGCAGAGATTGACGACTGGATTGGAGCAATCCGGACCCGGCGGGAGCCGGAACTTTCCGCTCGTTCCACGCTACCGATGGCCCGTGTGATGGAGGAATGCTACCGGCGGGTCGAACCGCTTCCAGAGCCCTGGGTCGATGAAGGGCTCGAACGACTTGAACGGGCCGGTCGCCCCGCGCCCCGACGTGTACTAGTGACCGGGGCAAGTGGTTTCATCGGCTGCCGGGTTGCCGAAGTGCTCCGGTTGGGGCTCGGTTGCGACGTACGCGCCCAGGTCCACAACCCCGCAAACGCAGCTCGAGTGGCCCGGCTGCCAGTCGAATTAGTCCAAGCCGACTTGCGGTCGGCTACGGACGTCTTGCGATTGGTGAATGGGTGCGACGCGGTGGTGCACTGCGCCGTCGGCACCGCCTTTGGGAGCCAGCGGGAGCTGGCGGCTGTTACCGTCGGAGGAACGCGCCGACTCCTGCGGGCCGCCGGGGCGGCGGGCGTCAAACGCTTCGTCCACTTAAGCACGATCGCCGTCCACCCCCCCGATCACGCCGGCGCGCTAGATGAGGACACGCCGGTACGTCCCGGTTCAGGCCAATATGGGCGGAACAAGGCCCGAGCGGAGCGGGCCGTCTTGAAGGCCGTCCGAGCCGGGCTGCCCGCCGTGATACTCCGGCCTGGGTGCGTGTACGGGCCATACTCTAAGACCTTCACGGTGCAGCCGCTCGAGGCACTTGCCGCCGGCGGATTCCGCTGGGTCTCCTCAGCCGACTCCCCATCCAACACAGTGTATGTGGACAACCTAGTCGAGGCTGTGCTGCGGGCGCTCCGCGCCCCCGAGGACCAAGTCCGGGGTCAAGCGTTCACAATCAGCGACGGGGATGCTCTCACCTGGCGGGAGTTCCTTCGCTATTTCGCCGATGCGCTGGATTTGGAAGTCCCGCCCGGTGACGGATCGGCCCCGACTCCGCTCTTACGGCATCGTCCCCTGGGGTGGCTCACCGCTTGGTATACCAAAACCAAGGGCTTGCTGACCTCTCGGGAGTTCCGCGCCCTTGGGCGGAAGTTCCTCCACGAACACCCGCTCGGCCAACCCCCGCTGTGGCTGCTGCGAACATTCCCGCGCCTGGAGCGTGGGATGCGCCGCCTGCTTAAGGCCGACTTGGCACCCACCTACCACAGATCGGCACCAGCGGCCATCGCGGAGGCGGAGCTTGGTTCCGGGGATTTCCTCCTCCGTATTGACAAAGCGCGGCGTGTGCTCGGCTACACCGCGGCTGTTCCTCGACAGCGGGCGCTGGAACTGACTCTCGCGTGGGTTCGACATGCCCGAATCAGTGGCTAGCGCCATCCCCCAGCCGGCGGTCAGCATTATTCTGCCGACCTACAACCGCGCCGGCTTTCTTCCCCGGGCATTTGCGGCGATCCGTGCTCAGGTCTACACGGACTGGGATCTGATCGTCGTCGACGACGGCAGTACGGACGGAACCGCGGGTGTGGTTGCCGAAGAAGCTGCCCGGACCCGGCAACCCGTGCACTACATCCACCAACAGAACTGTGGTGCCTACGGGGCGCGCAACACCGGGTTGGAGCACGCACGGGGTCGATTCTTTGCCCTATACGACAGCGACGACATCTGGTTGCCGCACCACTTGGCGGACTGCGTACATGTGTTAGAAGACCACGCGGATGTGGGGTGGGTGTATGGTGCCTGCCGCGTAATCAACAGCGCCAATGGAGAGGTGTTGTCCCAGAACACATTTGATGTCGGAGGAGAACCGCGTCCCTTCCGGCGACTGCGCGCACGCTGTGAAAACCGTGTCTCCATCATCGAAGACTCCGGCGCGATCCGCTGTGCAATTCTGTACGGTCTGTACTGCGGGCTACAGAATTCCGTGATCCGGAGCAAGGTCTTCGCCCGAGAGCCATTTCGGGCACAATACCGGAATGAGGCTGAAGACCGGCTGGCGGTGATCCGCGCGCTGGCGGGCGGCCATCGGTTCGCATACCTTGATAACATCCATGTCGACTACTATGTGCATGCGGGCAACTCCTCCAGTGCGGCATTGAATAGCTCCGTAGAACGACGCCTCTCCATCCAACGGCTGATCATCCGTGGCTACGAGGAATTGCCACGGCAGGTATCTCTTTCTCGGGGCGATCGGCGAGCACTGGCCCAGCGCCTGAGCCAAGAATGGTTCTGGAACCTCGGCTATGCCTTGCTGTGGGCTAACGGCCGCAAGGCAGAAGCGCTAACGGCCTTTCGGCGAGGCCTTCGCCTTTGGCCGTGGAACGTCAAATACTGGAAGACCTATTTTGGAGCGCTTCTGCGGCGACCGGCTAGCCCTTCGAACGGGATCGCGGGCGATACGTAAGTCGCCACGTCACCCATGCCGCCCGTATCGCATCATCGCTTGAGTTAGCCGGTCACCTGGTGGATGACTGATCTCGTGCGTGTTCTGTATTTGACCGACAACCCGACGCTCGGCGGCACCATCCGCATCCTGCAGAGCTGGTTACTACTCGCCTCCAACGAAGGACTTGTCCCCCATACCGTGACGCGGCCTGGAAGCAAGTTCCTCAGTTGGCTGATCGCTCATGACCTCCCGCACACCACTAACCCGATGCCCTGGCCGAACCGCCGCTGGCCAGTGCCCGCATTCTGGCATGCCTGGAAGCTCGCCCGATGGGCGCGCCGACACGACATTGACCTGATCCATTGCAACGAACACAACATCTACCCGTTCGCCGTGCTGCTGCGTAATTTTCTGCCCCGGCCACTGGTATGCCACGTACGATACCGCGTCGAACCCAGCTTCGCGCGCTGGGCATTTGGCGGCCGGCGTCAGCCCGATGCGTTACTCTGGACTTCCCTCCAGCAACAGGCTGATTGCGCGGCGGCAATCCGCGGTGTTGTGCCCGACTCGCAACAATACGTCGTGCCCTTGGGACTAGACTTGGCCGACTTCGGGACCCGCTCAGCCGGCCGCGACGCCACTCGTGGGGCTTGGGGGTTCGGACCGGACGAGATCGTGATCGGCCAAGCATGTGCCCTGCGACCGAGGAAGCGCGTTGAGGAGTTCATCGATTTGGTCGCGGCCCTGGCCCACAGGGACGAGCGCGTGGTTGGTGTCTTGGCCGGTGATGCAATGCCCGGCGACGAGGGGTACCGCGACCGAGTCAGGCGACACATCGAGGCCAGCAGGTTGGGAAGGCGGTTCGTGTGGCTCGGGAATGTCGACGATATCGAGCCGTTCTACCACGGCATCGACTTGTTCGTTAGCACTAGCGAGTACGAGACGTTCGGGAACAGCGTCTGCGAGGCCATGGCCTGTGGGCGCCCCGTAGTCGGTTATCGGGGTGGCTCTGTGGCTGAGGTGGTCGGCGAAGCGGGCCGTATCGTCGCCGACGCTGACTTTGGCGCCTTGACGGCGGCCGTCTGCGAGTGCGTTCGGCGGCCGGAACTTCGCGCTGATCTTGGCCGCTTGGGCCGGCAGCGCGTCGCTGCTCAGTTCAACCCGGCCGACAGCCTCCGTCGGCTCGGGCAGCTGTACGCCACCCTGACCGCCTCGCGGGTGGTCGGCCGGGAGGCGGCCCGCTCGGCGGCGGGTATCCTCTGATCGGCACTCGAACTTACACCGTGCGGAACGCGAAGAAGGAGCGGATGGATGTCAGTTGATGTGGGGGAGTTGGTAAGTCCCGAAGCTTCGACCACCCCAGACACGGCACCCGTGGCACGCCGCAAGATCCGGGTCGCACTCGTGGGCTGCGGCGCGGCGACCCGCGAGCTGCACCTACCGGTCTTGGCCGGTCACGAGGGCGTGATCGTCGCGGCCCTTGTGGACCGCGAAGTGGGCCGGGCCCGCGAATTGAGCAAGGCCTACCGCGTCAGCACGGTGCTGGGCGATATGGCCGAACTCAGCCGGGAGATCGCCGACGCTGCCATCGTCTGCACCCCCCCAATCCACCACGCTCCAGGCAGCATCGAGCTGTTGCGGAAAGGACTCCACGTGATGGTCGAGAAGCCGATGGCGACTCGCTATGCGGACGCTGAGGCGATGGTCCGTGCCGCTGAGGATGCGGGCGTCACCCTAGCGGTGACTGTCTTCCGCCGTCTGCTGCCGGCCACGCGGCTGCTTCGCGGTCTGATCGACGCCGAGCTGGTCGGGCGACCGCTATCCTTCGACGTCGAAGAGGGGGAAGTCTACAGTTGGCCGACCGCCACCTTGGGCAACATGCGTCGCGACCTGGCTGGCGGCGGCGTGCTAATTGACTTTGGCTCGCATACCTTCGACCGGCTCCTGGCCTTGTTTAACTGGCCGGCCGAGGTGACAGAGTACCGCGACAACGCGCGCGGTGGCATCGAATCGGATTGCGAGGTTCGGCTACGCCTGACCCATAAGGGCCGGCCGGTCGAGGGCCGCGTCGAGCTGAGCCGCACCCGAAATCTGCGCAACTCCTATCGAGTCCGCTGCGAGCGAGGGACGCTGGAACTTTCCTCCAACGAGCGCTACAAAGTCCGCGTCATCCCGGACGGCGTGCAGGTGAGCGACCCGGACACCGGTTTGCCGCGCCCCTACAC
>Ga0066388_100002815_pt1 | contig 10883 bp, 8 predicted proteins | sample PanSoiMetaGPlot6_FD_64539 | JGI IMG/M metagenome (GOLD analysis project Ga0066388, IMG submission 64539) | Tropical forest soil microbial communities from Panama analyzed to predict greenhouse gas emissions - Panama Soil - Plot 6 (Hybrid Assembly) | ecosystem: Environmental > Terrestrial > Soil... | reverse complement strand
TGATGCGCTTCAGCACCGAATACGCCAAGCGGGTCGGCGACGCCGTGCTCGAGACCAAGATCGGCCTGAGCTACTCCGATCCGACCGCGTCGTGCTCCCTGGTCGGGCCGGATACCTACCGCGAGTTCATCAAGCCGTACCATCAGGACCTCGTGAACTACTTCCGCACCAAGAAGGTGGGCACCACCGTCCACATCTGCGGCACCACGCACCAGATCCACGAGGATCTGGTCGACGTCGGCTTCGTCGCGATCACGATCGACCTCGACCAGCAGGGCGATCCCGCACTCAAGGTCGATCAGCTCGACCGCCTGATCACCCTGGGCAACCAGCGCAACGTGGTCGCGATCGGCAACGTCGACGTGACGATCTTCGAGCGGGCGACGAAGGCGCAGATCGAGGCGGAGGTGAAGCGCTGCATCGACACCGCCGGCAAGCGCTCGCGCTTCGTCCTGTCCACGTCGTGCGAGCTGCCGCCGCGGGCCGATCCCGACTGCGTCAAGTGGATGATGGACGCCGCGCGCGAGTACGGTCGGTACGATCGGATTCTGTCTTCCTGACGTTCGAGAATTCTGATCGCGCGACGACCTCGACGTCCCGACGAGCCCCGAGTCTGATGGCTGCTACCCGGTCGGGAGATTGGCGACGCGGTCGATGACTCGTACGGCGATCTGGCCGGCGCGATTGCGGACTGTCAGGTCGTGGGCGGGAAAGCGCGAGAGATCCAAGTTCGCGTGGCGGGCAACAGCTTCGGAGACGACCAGCTCAGCGGCGTAGTCCTTGGTCGCCTGCTCGAGACGGGCGGCGACGTGGACGGTGTCGCCGACGGCCGTGAGATAGAAGCTCTCGCCCCAGCCCATCCGGCCGACGACCGCGGGGCCGGTGTGGATGCCGATGCCGAGCCGCAGCGGTGAGCCGAGGTCGCCGGCGAGCTCCGCGCTGAGCGCGCCCACACCTTCCACCATCGCGCGAGCCGCGGCCAACGCCTGGCGCGAGCCCGTCGCGGGTCCCGACTCGATCCCAAAGAGCGCCATCACGCCGTCGCCCGTGAACTGGTTCGTGACGCCGCCGGCGCTCGTGATGGCCGTGCCGACCGCCTCGAAGTAGCGGTTCAAGACGAAGACGACGTCGTAGGGCAGCTTGTTCTCGGCGAGCCGGGTGAAGCCGCGCAGGTCCGCGAACAGGACGGCCAGCTCTTGCTCGCGGCCCTGGCGGACGTCGGTGGCGAATGCCTCGGCCGGCGCGACCGACGGCGCCAGGAGCGGCTCCACCGTAACGTCGCGGGTGGGCCGCGTCTGGCACGCGAGCCTCACATCGGGCGCGGCGGAGACTCGAGCCAGCACGCGCCGTTCGGTCTCGCTCGGCGGTGGCAGGTCGCGCAGACCCTCGATGACACGCACGCGACAGGTCGAGCAGCGCCCGCGGCCGCCGCAGACGGATGCGTGAGGGATGCCTGCGAACCGGCTCGCCTCGAGAATCGTGAAGCCGCGCGGGGCGGCCACCACGCGCGCGCTCGGATAGGTGACGCGAACCGAGCGGCGCCACTCGAGAAGGCGTCGGGCCCCGCGCGCCGCGAGCACGCCGACCAGCGCGATCAGATAGGCATCCAGAAAGCCCTGTCGGATCGCCACCAGCCGCGCGGACTCGGCCGGATCGGGAGCGTGGGCCGCGCGCAGCATCGCCTGGCTCCAGCCGGGCGCCTGCGCGCGGGCGGCGACCTCGCGACCGGCGGTGACGAACCCCAGCAGGGCGAACGTCGGCAGCAGCAGCGCCACGGCGAAGAGCCAGGGCGCGGCGCGCCGATACCACGGCCGAAAGCGGAGCCAGTAGTGCACTCCGATGCAGGCGTGGAGCCACGCGAGCACGACCACCACGGTCTGACGGGCTCCGGACTCCGGGACCTGGAGCCAGAGCGAGAACACGACCCGCGAGTACGGATCCTCGGCGCCGAAGCGCCACCAGGCGATCCGCGTGCCGACGACGTGGGCGACCAGCAGCGGGGGCAGGGCGAGGCCGAGCGCGTACTGGGCGGCCTCCCACGCCGGCATCCGCAGCGTGCGCCGCTCGTAGAGGAGCCAGAGTGCCAGGATCCCGTGCACGGCGACGGCGCTGTACAGCGCGACGGTGCTTGGCGCGCTCCGCCACAGCGCGAGGAACCACCAGCGCCCGGTCTCCATCGCGTTCAGCGAGACGAGGCCGAGCGCGTGGTTGACGAAGTGAAGCGTCAGGTAGAGGAGCAGGACGTACGCCGCCCCGAGCCGCAGGCGGCGTACGGCGATCACACCTTCGGCACGCTCTTGAGCGCTTCTTCGACCTTCGCGGTCGGGTACTCGTAGTCCTGGAGCTTGCCTGCCAGGTGCGCCTCGTAGGCGCCGAGGTCGAAGTGGCCGTGGCCGGACAGGTTGAAGAGGATCGTACGGCGCTTGCCGTCGCGCTTGCAGCGCTGGGCCTCGTCGATCGCCACGCGGATGGCGTGGGCCGACTCCGGCGCCGGGATGATGCCCTCGGTGCGCGCGAACTGCACGGCCGCCTCGAACGTGGCGAGCTGCGGTATGGCCTGAGCCTCGATCACGCCCTCGTCGTAGAGCTTGCAGACCAGCGGCGCCATGCCGTGATAGCGCAGCCCGCCGGCGTGCAGCGGCGCCGGGATGAACGTGTGGCCGAGCGTGTGCATCTTCACCAGCGGCGTGAGGCCGACGGTGTCGCCGAAGTCGTAAACGTACTTGCCCTTGGTGAGGCTCGGGCAGGCGGCCGGCTCGACGGCGATGATCCGTACCTTCTTGTTCTTGCCGGTGAGCTTGTCCGCGGCGAACGGGAAGGAGAGACCGGCGAAGTTCGAGCCGCCGCCGGCGCAGCCGATCACGACGTCCGCGGCGTCATCGGCCTTCTCGAGCTGCTTCTTGGCTTCCTGACCAATGACGGTCTGGTGCATCAGGACGTGATTCAGCACGCTACCGAGCGAGTACTTCGTGTCGTCGCGCGTTGCGGCGTCCTCGACCGCCTCGCTGATCGCGATGCCCAGGGAGCCCGGGGAATTCGGATCCTGCTCGAGGACTTTCTTGCCCGACTGCGTGTCGGGGCTCGGGCTCGCGACGACCTGCGCGCCCCAGGTCTCCATCATGATGCGGCGGTACGGCTTCTGCTGGTACGACACCTTCACCATGTAAACCTTGCACTGAAGCCCGAACATCTGGCAAGCGAGCGAGAGCGCCGAGCCCCACTGGCCGGCGCCGGTCTCGGTGCTGAGCCGCGTGACCTTTTCCTTCTTGTTGTAGTACGCCTGCGCGATCGCCGTGTTCGGCTTGTGGCTGCCCGCCGGGCTCACGCCCTCGTATTTGTAGTAGATGTGTGCGGGCGTGCCGAGCGCCTTCTCGAGCCGGCGCGCGCGATAGAGCGGCGAGGGGCGCCACAGGCGATAGACGTCGCGGATCTCGTCGGGGATCTCGATCCAGCGCTCTCGGCTGACCTCCTGCTTGATCAGCTCCATCGGGAACAGCGGCGCCAGATCTTGAGGTCCGATCGGGTTCTTCGTGCCGGGATGCAGCACCGGCGGCGCGGGCGTCTTGAGGTCGGCCTGGATGTTGTACCACTTCGTCGGGATGTCCTTCTCGTCGAGCAGGAACTTCGTGCGGTTGCGTTCGTTCGCCTTGGATGCCATGCCGACCTCCTTCGGAGGAAACCCCGTGAAAAGTGGGCTAACCATACAGAACCGGGAGCGAGCCTGTCAATCAGACCACCGTGGAGTAAACTAGTCGAACCATGCCCACCTCCTTGAAGCTTCCGCGCCACGACGGGCTGCTCGCGCCCTACACGCTCACCGGCCGCGCGCCGATCTCCGCGCCCCCCGGCCCCATCAAGAGCCGGATCGGGATGGCGGCGGTCCACGTCGTGGCCGATCCGCTGGCGACGCTCAATCCGACGCTCGAGGTCGTGCTCGACTGGGACGCGACCCTGCGCTATCGCCATCACATCTGGTCGCTGGGCCTGGCGGTCGCCGAGTCGATGGACACCTCGCAGCGCGGGATGGGCTTCGACTGGCGCACAGCGAAGGAGCTGATCCGGCGCACCGTCGCAGAGGCCAAAGCGGTGCCGGGGGCCGTGCTGGCGTCGGGCGCGGGCACCGATCACCTCGAGCCGGGGCCGCGCGTGACGATCGCCGACGTCGAGGCCGCCTACGAGGAGCAGTGCGCGTGGATCGAGGGCTGTGGCGGCCGGATCATCCTGATGGCCAGCCGCGCGCTCGCGGCGTGCGCGAAGGGGCCGGCCGACTACTTCAAGGTGTACGGGCGCATCCTCGCGCAGGTTCGCGAGCCGGTGATCATTCACTGGCTCGGCGACATGTTCGACCCGGCGCTCGAGGGCTACTGGGGCTCGCGCGATCTCGACCAGGCTACCGAGACCCTGCTGGCGATCGTGCAGGAGCACGCGGCGCGGATCGACGGCGTAAAGATCTCGCTGCTCGATCAGGCTCGCGAGGTCGCGATGCGCAAGCGATTCCCGGCCACCGTGCGCATGTACACCGGCGACGACTTCGACTATCCGACCACGATCCGCGGCGACGGCGACCGCCACTCCGACGCGCTGCTCGGCATCTTCGACGTGATCGCGCCGGCCGCGTCGGCCGCGCTCAAGGCGCTCGACCGCGGCGATCTCGACCGCTACGCGGAGCTGCTCGCGCCGACCCTGACACTGTCACGACACGTCTTCGGCGCGCCCACGCGCTTCTACAAGACCGGCGTGGTGTTCGCCGCCTATCTCAACGGCCACCAGTCGCACTTCCGGATGGTCGGCGGCCAGGAGAGCGCGCGCTCGGTCGTGCATCTCGCCGAGCAGTTCGTGCTGATGGACCGCGCGGGCCTGCTGCGCGACCCCGACCTCGCCACGGCGCGCATGCGCAGGGTGCTCGCCGTCGCCGGCGTCGAGTAGCTTGTAGACACTCGGCCTTATGCCGGCGATCAGGGTCATGGTCGCTCTCGCGCTCGGCGTGTGTGCCGTGCTCGGGATTTTCTGAGCAGTAGCGGAGGCTGGCCCTGGCACTCGGCGGTATCACGCGATCTCGCCGACCACGCGCACCCGCACGCGCAGCGAGTTCCCCGGCAGGTACGCCAGCGGAAGGTCCTCGACCTCGACCGTCGTCAAGGTCCGCGGATCGGCGCCGGCGTCGGCCGCTTGAGTCTCCGCCAGCTCACGCGCGCGCGCGATTGCCTCGTCCCGCGACAGATCCTGGAAGATCCGATCGACCTCGCCGCTGACCTGGGCGATCGCGGCGCCGACGGCGTTGGCGACGGCGTGGTGCTCGACGTGGATCACCTCGGAGATGCCGGCGATGCGCTCGGGGACCAGGAAGCATCCGCCGCCGACCGCGATCAACGGCTCGTCACCGGCATCGGTTTTCATCCGGTCCACGGCTTCCTCGATCATCGCGTGCATGCGGGCCACGGCGCCCTTCACGAGCTCGGCCGGCAGCGACGCGACACGCCGTCGGTCGCCGAGATCGACGAGGCCCGCGGCCACTGCGATGTCGGTGCGGTGAGCGCGCCTCCGCCGAACACGAGGCCTTCTTCGACCAGCCGATAGCCGACGCTGCGCGGGCCGACCGTCAGGGGAGCGCGCGCGACGAGCGAGCCGCCGCCGAGCCCGATCGAGAGCAGGTCGGGCATCCGGAAGAGCGTTCGCACCCCGCCGATCTCGACCACGTTGTTGGCCTCGCGGGGAAAGCCGTGACGGAGACTCCCGATGTCGGTGGTGGTCCCGCCGACGTCGATCACGAGCGCGTCGGTGAGCTTGGACAGGAACGCGGCGCCGCGCATGCTGTTGGTCGGGCCCGACGCGAAGCCGTAGACCGGGAAGGCCTCGGCGACCGAGGCCAGCATCACGGCGCCATCGTTTTGGGTCAGATAGAGCGGCGCGGTGATCCCGCTGGCGGCGAGCGCGTCGGTGAAGGCGCGGGTCGTCGTACGGGCCAAGCCGACGAGCGCGGCGTTGAGCAAGGCTGCGTTCTCGCGCTCGAGGAGCCCGATGCGCCCGAGCTGATGGGACAGCGTCACGGCGACGTCCGGACACTCTTCGCGAAGGATCGCCGCGGCTTCGAGCTCGCAGGCGGCGTTGAGTGGCGAGAAGACCGAGGCGACGCCGACGGACATGAGGCCAGCTGCTCGGATTCGCCGGGCCGCGGCGCGCACGCCCGCCGTGTCGAGCGGGACCAGGGGCCGGCCGTCGAACTCGTGGCCGCCCTCGAGCATGACGACCTCGCCGCGGACCAGTGCCGCAAGATCCTCCGACCAATCGATGAACGGCGGCAGCGAAGCGCCCGAGGGCAGACCGATGCGGATGGCGGCGACCCGCGTGAGGTCACGGCGCTGGACCACGGCGTTGGTGAAGTGCGTGGTCCCGATCATCACCGCGTCGACCGTCTTTGGAGCACCAGCCTGCAGCAGCTTGCGGAGCGCGTCGGTCACACCGGAGGTGACATCGCGGGTGGTCGGTGTCTTGACCGCGTGGACGACGCGGGTGTCCTCGAGATAGACGGCGTCGGTGTTCGTGCCGCCGACGTCGATGCCGATCCGCCGCTTCACGACAACGCGCTCAGGTCGAAAGCGCTCACGCGAAGACGCTCTTGAACTCGAGGTCGTAGCCGAAGGCACGCGGCCCGACGTGCTCGAGGCCCTTCGGCGTCAGGAGCACCGGCGGCGCGGGCAGCGCGATCACGCTCACGCGCTGACCATAGCGCAAAGTCTCCGTGCCGATCGCGTCGCCGGAGACGCTATCGAGGACGCAGATCAGATCGGGCGTCATCACGCGGGGCCGGCCGTCGAGCCAGCCCACCGCGAACTCGTTCTGGAAGGCCAGCTCGAAGCTCGAGCCGCGGTAATCGTCGAGCCCATCGAGCTTGGCGGTGCCCCGGAGGAAGCCCTCGGTGGTTCGGCGGGCAACGTCGCGGATCTTGCCGCGGAAGAGCAGCCGGCCGCGCTCGGCGTCGACCAGCGCGTGGACGGGATCCTGATGCCGCCGCTGGGCGTCCTGCACGGTTTGACCCAGGCGAATCGCCTTGCTGGTCGAGTAGAGGATGGCGCACTCCTTCACTTCCTTGCCGGTGCGGGGCGCCTTGCACGTGGACGCGATCGAGCCGACCTCGACGCACGCCTTGCGCGAGAGGCGCTCCATCCACTTCCACGAGGCGGCGCGGGCGACGACCACCGCGTTGTCGCGCACGTCGGCGAGCGTCAACGGGTACATCGTCAGGTCGTGGATCGCGAAACTCGTCATCTGCGCTTCGGGAAAGGCGCGGCCCATGCAGTCCGCGTCGACGACCGGCAGCCCGAGCACCGCTGCGGCCATGAACGGCTGGAGCGAGTTGCCGCCGCCGATCTCGAGCGACATGATCGCGTCGAAGCGAGAGCCCCGGTATTCCTCCATCATCCGCACGGCGCGCGCGATCGTCTGGGGGTCGGTCAGGCGCTCCTGGCCCACGAGCGGCGCGCCCATGTTCGAGACGACGGCGACCCGCGCGTCGTCGGCGAGGTCCATGGGATCGAGCAGCGAGCAGACGACGCCCTCGCGATAGAGCTTGCGCATGTTCAGAAGCGCTAGATAGGGGCTGCCGCCGCCGCCGGTGCCGAGGATCCAGGCGCCGATCGCCAGCGACTCGATCTCGGCCGCGGAGACGGGACGGAGGGCCATCGGGAGCGTATGTTATCCTCCCGCCATCGCGATGCAAATGCCAACGAAGCGAGGTCAATCATGCGCGCCCTCGTGACAGCGGTCCTCGCCGTGCTGATCGCCGCGACGCCGGCGCCGGCTTTCGAGCGGGCCGGCGACCGGAAGATCCTCGTGTTCGCCGGCCGCCAGGAAGTGCCGACGATTGATCCCAGCATCAAGTACGACTGGTCGATCCGCATGGCGCAGCAGTCGCTCTACGACGCGCTCGTGAAGTACGTCGGCAACCCGCCGGAGATTCAGCCCTGGCTCGCCGAGAAGTGGGAAAGTTCGCCGGACGCGAAGACCTGGACCTTCCATCTGGTGAAGAATGCGAAGTTCCACAACGGCGATCCAGTCACCGCCGACGCCGTGCGCTTCTCGTTCGCGCGCACGCTCAAGCTGAACCAGGGGCCGGCGTGGATGCTCTCGGACTTCCTGAAAGAGGACGGCATCAAGGTCGTCAGCGACTCGACCATCCAGTTCAACCTGACGCAGCCGTACGCGCCGTTCGTGTCGTTCCTGCCGTGGTGGTACGTCATGAATCCCAAGCAGGCGATGGCCAACGAGCAGGCGGGCGACATGGGCCAGAAGTGGCTCACGACTCACGTCGCCGGCAGCGGGCCGTTCAAGATCAAGCGGTGGGAGCAGGGCGTCCTCTACGAGCTCGAGGCAGTCGATGCCTACTGGAAGGGCTGGCCCTCGAAGGACCACATCGGCGGTATCATCTACAAGATCGTGCGCGAGTCGGCCGCCCAGCGCGCGGCGCTGATTCGCGGCGAGGCCGACATCGCCGAAGGGCTCTCGCCCGAGGATTTCGATCAAGTCGCGAAGATGCCGGGGATCGTCGTGCCGAACTTTCCGGGGATGACGACCTTCGGCATCAAGATGAACACGCAGAACGGGGCCACCAAGGACGCGAACCTCCGCAAGGCCGTCTGCTACGCGTTCGACTACGACGCGCTGGTGAAAATCTACAACGGCAACGCCGTGCTCCAGACGAGCCCGTTCCCGAACGCGACGCGCGGCTACGCGGCGGTGCCCGGGATCTACCGGCAGGATCTCGCTAAGGCGAAAGAGTTCCTCGCGAAGTCGGCGCATCCCAACGGCGGGATCGAGCTCGAGTACGTCTACGTCCAGGGGCTCGAGGAGGAGCGCAAGATGGGGCTCGTCCTCATCGACAACCTCCAGAAGCTCAACATCACGGTGAAGATGATCCCGCTGATCTGGCCCAACATGGTCGGGCGCGCGGCCAAGGTCGAGACCTCGCCCGAGCTGATGGCCGTGTTCACCACCCCCGTCTCGACCGATCCCGACGCGGTCGCCTACCAGTACCATAAGAGCTCCTGGGGCAAGTACTACGGCTCCTCGTTCTACGCGAACGACGGTGTTTGGGGACTGATCGACAAGGCTCGGATGATCGCGAAGTGGGAGGACCGCGCGCCGATCTACGCCGACATCCAGCGGCGGATCGCCGCCGACGCTCCGGAGATCTTCGGGATGCTGGCGAACCGGCGCTGGGGCATGCGCGACCACGTGAAGGGCTTCGTCTTCAGCCCGGTCCGCCTCACTGGCGAGGTCGATCTCTATCCGCTTGCGATCGTCGCCAAGTAAGGATTGGTCGGCTATCTAGCCCGGCGGGTTCTCCTGCTGGGCCTCATGCTGTTCGGTCTACTCTGCATCACCTTCGCGATCTCCCACGTGGCGCCGGGCGACCCGGCGCGCCTGGCCGCGGGACCGGACGCGACGGCCTCGATGGTCGAGAAGATCCGCGCCGAGTACGGCCTGGACCGTCCGTTCCCGATTCAGTTCGCTCAGTATCTGCAGGGAGTTCTCTCGGGTGACCTCGGACGCTCGTTGAGGACCCGCGAGACCGTCGCGGCCGACCTCACACGCTACTTCCCGAACACCTTCGAGCTCGTGACGGGCGCGATGCTCCTGGCGGTTGGCCTCGGAGTTCCGCTCGGCATCCTCTCGGCCGTCTATCGCGATGGCTGGGTCGATCAGCTCACGCGCGTGGTCTCGGTGTCGGGTATAGCGATCCCCGCGTTCTGGGCGGGACTGATGCTCCAGCTCCTGCTGGCCCTTCACCTGGGCCTCCTGCCCCTCGGCGGACGGCTCGGCCTCATGACGGCGCCGCCCACGCCGCTCACCCATCTGCTCTACGTCGACGCTCTGCTTGCCGGCCAGTGGCGGGTGCTCGGCGACGCGCTCGCCCACGCGGTCCTGCCGACGCTCACGCTCTGCTTTCCGGCGCTCGCCTCGATCGTGCGGGTCAACCGTGCCGAGATGCTCGAGGTGCTGAAGCAGGACTACATCGTCAACGCGCGGGCGCAAGGGGTGTCCGAGCTCACGATCGTGGCGCGCTACGCGCTCAAGAACGCGATGATCCCGACCTTGGCCATGATCGGGCTGCGCTACGGCTGGATGCTCGGGGGCACCGTGCTCGTCGAGACGGTGTTCGACTGGCCGGGGATCGGCCTCTACGCCGTCGCCTCGGCCGTATCGTCGGACTTCCAGCCGATCATGGGCGTGACGCTCGTGATCGGTCTCAACTTCATGCTGGCGAACTTCCTCGTCGACCTCGCCTACGGCTGGCTCGACCCGCGCGTTAGGTCGAGCCTGTCGGCGTGATGGTCGTGCCAGGCGCGATCTCCTCGAGCTCTGCGGCGGCCTGGCTCGCCGATCGCCAGGGGACGGCGCGCGAGCTTCGCGTGTACGCGCGCGTGTTCGCGCGGAGCAGCGCGTCGGTGCTCGGGCTCGTCCTGGTGCTCGTGTTCCTGCTCATGGCGGCGGTGGGCCCGTGGATCGTGCCGTACCCTGAGGACGCGCGCGGCGCGGTGCATCTCGACGAGAAGCTCCGGGCGCCGAGCGCGCGCCACTGGTTCGGCACCGACGAGGTGGGCGGTGATATCTACTCCCGTTTGATCCTCGGCGCGCGCGTCTCGCTCCAGATCGGGCTCATCATCACCCTACTCGCCACCGCCATCGGCGTGCCGCTCGGTATCGTCGCCGGCGACGTCGGTGGCCCGGTGGGAGAGACGATCATGCGGGTGACCGACGTCTTCCTCTCGGTCCCGGCGCTCGTGCTGGCCCTCGCGATCGTCGGCGCCCTCGGCCCGGGGATCGTCAACGCCATCCTGGCGCTCGGCCTGGTCTGGTGGCCGGGCTACGTGCGCCTCGTGCAG
>Ga0066388_100002814_pt1 | contig 10885 bp, 9 predicted proteins | sample PanSoiMetaGPlot6_FD_64539 | JGI IMG/M metagenome (GOLD analysis project Ga0066388, IMG submission 64539) | Tropical forest soil microbial communities from Panama analyzed to predict greenhouse gas emissions - Panama Soil - Plot 6 (Hybrid Assembly) | ecosystem: Environmental > Terrestrial > Soil... | reverse complement strand
CTTCATTAACCCCCGATGTCGACACATTCGCGGATCTGGGTACGCAGGACCTGCATGAAGGGCGCACTCTTCGTCGGCGGAGCTGTTGCGGTGGGATTCGGAATGCTGTCGTACGCAGGCCCGAAGTGGGCGCCGGAGAACGTCGGGTCGCCAGTCAACGCAGCCAGCAACGAGACCCAGGTCGGCCTCACGCATTCCGGCAGGAGTCTCTACATCGTCACGAATCGTGCCGGCGGGTTGGGTGCGAACGACATCTGGGTCTCGCAGCGAAGCCACCCGCAGGCTCCATGGGGGGAACCGTTCAATCTCGGTCCGGTCATTAACGGGACAGGGAATGACAGCAGCCCCGGGTTCACTCCCGACGATCTGTGCATGTTCTACGCGGCCCCGTTGACGGCGGGTTCGGGAGCGGGGCAGCGCATCTTTCTCAGCTGCCGGACGGACGCCTACGACGATACCGGCTGGCAGACGCCAGTCCGGCTCGGTCCGAATGTCAACATCGTGCAGGCGAGCGATCCCTTCTACTTCGTCGACCCGACGACCGGACAGGCATCACTCTATTTTGCTGCCCTGAACCGGCCTGGGGGAGCCGGGGATTTCGACTTGTTCAGGAACGATGTGGGGCCTGACGGAGAGTTCCTGCCCGCCGTCCCTCTGACCGAACTCAACACGCCGTCCCGCGAGACGCATTCGACGATCCAACAGAACGGTTTGATCCTCGTGTTCAGCAGCAATCGCCCCGGCGGATTCGGAAACATCGACCTGTGGGTGTCTACACGTGCATCAACGGTCGATCCGTGGGGAGTCCCGTGCAATCTGGGACCAACCGTCAATTCAGGATCGGACGATCGCGCCCCGTTCTTCAGTCACATTGGCAACAGCCTGTACTTCGCGAGCAATCGCACCGGTGGACTGGGCGGTGATGATTTGTACCTATTCCGTCCGCTGATGCCAACGATCGCGAAGGCATGCGGCGGTCAATGAAGGCGACGAGCCACGTGGAGGCTGGTGATGAAACCATATCAACGCAACGTCGTTCAGAGTGTGTGGCTGGTGGCGGTGCTGCTCGGCCCGGGCGTCTCATTGGCGTGCACCAAGTCGACTCCGGCGATGACCAGGCTCCCCTTCTCACCGACGCCGGTGCCGGCACCGACGCCGGTGCCGACGGTGGTTCCGTCGGGCCCGACGGGCTCGTACACCGTGACGCTCACCGCGTCGCCGACCTGCGCTGTCGTGACCGACTGGGTCAGCGGTGAGACGCTGCCGCTTCCGGACTCTGTGCGAATACGAAGCTATGCCGGGGAATTTGCCAACGGCGCCGCCACGCTATCCGCACTGGATGGGAGCGGGAGCAAAATCCACATCGGTGGGGTCGATGGGTACTTCTATCCCGGCCGTGCGCTGATGTTCGTTCGGGACGGCGAGCTCACGATCATCGTTCCGCCTGCAAACGGCAGTGGTTTCATCAGGTCAGCTCCGACATGTACCGGCGGCGACTACTGGTGGGAGACATTGAGCAACGCGCCGGGGGACAACGAAGCGTTCGAATCGTGCGGCACGTGGCGCGGATCGATGGAAAATCCTGAGCGGATTGATGGAACGATCGATGGCTCCTTCGGTTATTACCGTGGCGTCGGCCCCAATTGGAGAACGGTCCTCTTCTGCACGGCGCCTGACCATCATTTCACATTGACGAGGCGATAGTTCGTGCGAAGGAGTACGACGATGACTGTCGCGGCGAGCAATACGACCGGCCAAAAACGCGCACGCGTCTGGCGAGTGGGCTTGATTGTTGCGCTCGCGGCCGTTGGCACGCTTGCGGACACTCCGGCAGACGCCGGAATCACACGCATCGAAATCACCTCACGGACAATCGCGTTCGGTGGCTACTCCTTCCGGGGCGTGGGGCAATTCGAGCGGATCGGCGGTATCGCCTATGGTGAAGTGGACCCTGGCGATCCAAGGAATGCCGTGATTACCGATCTTCAACTCGCACCGAAGGTGAACGGGAAAGTTCAGTACCAGTTCAACTTCTACATCTTGAAGCCCCTCGACCTCAGCCAGGGCAACCACAAGATGGTGTATGAGCCGCCGAATCGGGGGGTCAAGATGTACGCGACGCTGAACCGCAGTCCGGGTGGCAACGATCCGGCCACGATCACTGATCCGGCGGCGCTGGCCGACTCGTTCCTGTGGCCGCGCGGCTACACGACCGTGTGGAGCGGCTGGGAGAATGGCCTCGGGCCGCTCAGCGGCCTCACAGCGACCGCGCAATTGCCATTCGCGAAACATCTGGACGGATCGACGATCACCGGTCCGTCGTACGAGTACATCGTCACCTCGGGAACCGGAGCGTTCGCGCTGACTTACGCAGCAGCGAATCCGGCCGACAAGACGACGGCTGTCTTGACGCACCGCGTTCATCTCGATGACGTGCCGCAAGTGGTTCCGTCTTCCGGTTGGACGTACAACGCTGCCGGAACCACCATCAACCTCGCTCCGGCCGGTTGGATCGCGAACGACATCTACGAATTCACCTATACGGCCAAAGATCCCACCGTCAACGGCCTGGGATTCGCGGCCGTGCGTGACTTCAACTCGTTCCTGCGTTACGCGACCGCCGATGATTTTGGTAATGCCAACCCGCTCGCTGGCGACGTGACCCGCATCTACACCGAGGTCCTGTCGCAGCCCGGTCGGATGCTCAATGACTTCACGCACCTCGGATTCAACGAAGACGAGAGCGGTCGGCAGGTCTTCGACGGGCTGTTGCAGTGGATTGCGGGAGGTGACGGGCTCAATATGAATTATCGATGGTCACAGACCAAACGCACCGAGCGCAATCGCCAGGACCATCTTTACGCGGAAGGCGTTTTCCCTTTCGCGAACGTGACCACGCACGATGCCATCACCGGCAAGACCGACAGTCGCTACGCGCGCTGTGAGCTGACCCATACCTGTCCGCTGGCGGTCGAGATCTACTCGGCGAATGAGTATTGGGTCAAGGCGGTCTCACTCCTGCACACCGACCCGGCCGGCACGTTCGATCTCGCCGATTCACCGTATACGCGCAACTATTTCATCTCGAGCCACCAACACGGCACGGGTAATCCCGCAGCGAAAGGCCAGTGTCAGCAGTTGCAGAACCCCCTGAACTCCGCGCCGATCCAGCGGGCGCTCTTCATCGACTTGGACGAATGGACGAACGGCAGGCCTCCGCCGGCGAGCCGCGTTCCTTCATTGGCGGACGGCACGCTGGCACCGCCGCTGCCGCAATCGGCCGTAGGTTTTCCGAACATCCCGGGCGTTACCTACACCGGCCTCAAGACGACGCGTTATCTGCGCGATTACGGTTTGGACAGCTACTACGATGGAGGTCCTTCGGGTGGCATTCCCGTCCTCAATCCGCCGATTGTCGCAGCACCGTATCAGGACAATCCGGCCAATGGGCCAATCTATCCGAGCTTCGTCCCCACGACGGATAGCGACGGCAACGACCTCGCGGGAGTCCGGCTCCCCGATGTGACGGTGCCGCTCGCTACCTACACCGGATGGGCGCTTCGGTCCGGTCCGCAGGCGAATGACGGCTGCGAGGCCTTGGGCCAATACATCCCGTTTGCGAGAACACAAGCCGACCGCATCGCATCGGGTGATCCCCGGCCATCAATCGAGGAGCGCTATCCGTCCTTTGGCGAGTACCACAGCGCGGTGATGCGCGCCATCGATGATCTCGTGAAGGATCGCCTGATGCTTTGCGAGGACGCCGACGACGCGCAGGCGCGGCTGCTCCAGGCGGGGCTCGACGCAGGTGTCCCAGCTCCACATGGCAACGTGCCGCCACACACGACCGTTCCGCACTGTCTCGGAAGGAAGTAGCCAGAAAAAGGAGAGCATCGATGATGAACCGATTGACGTTCTCGCTGGCCATGTCACTCGTCATGGGCCTCGCGTCCAATGCTCTGGCAGGAGACTGCTCGAACGAGACCTTGCGGGGGAGATATGCGTTCCGCTCCGATGCAAACCCTACGACGGGAGGGAAGCGTCTGAATCTCGCTCTGCTCGAGTTCCATGGGGACGGGACGTACACCAACTTAGGGTTCACCGTAGACACCAACGGCGTCATTACGACGGGGACCCTTACTGCCTTGTACCACATCAATGCTGATTGCAGCGGCGTCCTGATCAATCCGGATGGGTCGGAACAAGGCCCCGTGATTGTCCTGGAAGACGGGAGCGAGTTCTATTTCCTTAGAACCAACCCGTCGACGCTAATGCTGGTGGGTACTGGAACGAAGGTCAATCGGGGGCACGAGGATACAGACGATAAGAAGCAAGCGAAGTCGGAACCCGTTCTTCATTAAACCGCGATGCCGAAACATTCGTGCGGAGGATCTATATGAAAGTCAGAGGATCCGTGCCAGAACAGCGGCGACGACGCGATCGCATCGTGGGCGCAGGAACCGGAACGTGTTCGACGCGGCACCCTGCGCGTGATCGTACAAATCACGCCGCAACGCAGCGCGGGCGCGTGACAGCCGGGTCTTCACGACCGTTTCACTGATGCCCAGCACCGCAGCGACTTCCGCGGTGTCCATTCCTTCTACCTGTCTGAGCATGAAGACCTCGCGAGCGCCATCGGGAAGTCGGTCGATCGCGGTTTCCATGAGCGCGCCCAACTCTGAGGAGAGTGCCAGGCGCTCCGGGTCAGGAGTCGAGGATGCGGGCGCCGGATACTCAGGTGAGGAATCGTTTTCAGGATCCATAGTCGTGTACCGGCCTCGGCGCCGGGCGCGTGCAAGAGCCTCATGCACAGCGATTCGAGTGAGCCATGTTGAGAAGAGCGCCCGACCGTCGAATTGACGCAGGTGGCTGTAGGCATTCACGTACGCTTGCTGCATGACGTCCTCGGCCTCGCTCTCGTCCTTGACGATCGCGCGCGCCGCGCGGTACACCCGCTCGTTGTGACGGCGCATCAGCACCTCGAACAGAGCGGTCTGCCCCGCAAGCACGCGGCTCACCACCTGTTCGTCTGACAGGAGGGCCCAGCCGTCAAGAACTGCCGCGCTCACCACATGCATCGGTCTCCCTCCTCTAGGACATAGACGCTGACGACCCGAGGATCACCCCAGTATAGAAAACTTCGTACGCACGAGGCACGCTGCTATCCGGGCGTCGAGCAGAGGCGGCGCCACAGTACATAGAGTGTCGAGGCGCACAAAGGTTACACCGCGACCAGCGCGTAACCATTTCACCGGCCGGGACTCCATGCAGGTGGAAGGCCAACACATATGGAGGTAACGCTGTGCGGCGCCACGTCTATTCGCTGATACTCGTCGTCCCTTTCGCGGTCCTGTTACTGGCCACGCTGGCCGCGCGCCCGGCTCCGACTCCAGAGCCCGGGCGCTCTCCGCAGCTCGAGCCGATGGCCGCTCATAGTCCTGTCTCGGACAGCCAGCCAGGCGAACACGAGGACCGCGGGATCAAAGCGGGTCGTCAGATCTTCCGCTACGACACGTTCGGCGACGAACAGCTCTGGACTGATGTTCTGCGCATGCACGACGTCGTTGCGACTGTCGATCCAGCGACCGCTCTGGCGGTTGGCCTGAAAGTCGACGTGGAGGCCTTGCCGGACTCGATTGTCGAGGCGCTCCGCGCGGGGAAGGTGGATCTGAAGGATCCGGCGGTGACCGTCGCGCTCTTGAGTCTGAATGCAGTGGTAGGCGTCAGCGGGAAGGTGAACAGCACCGGGCAACTTACGAGCCTGGGCATTACGTGCGCGCTGTGCCACTCCTCGGTCGACAACTCGTTCGCTCCGGGAATTGGCAAGCGCCTCGACGGCTGGGCGAACACCGATCTGAACGTCGGCGCGATCGTTGCCCTTTCGCCCGCGTTGGACCAGGCCACGAAGGCCGAGTTCCTGACGTGGGGACCAGGCAAGTACGATCCTCGACATCACGCCTTTGACGGCACGAACATCATTCCGCTGAACAGCCCTTCGCACCCGCTCGTCATTCCGCCGATCTATGGCTTGAAGGGCGTCGGCTTTGAGACAGTCACCGCAGACGGTCCGATTTCGTACTGGAACAGCTATGTCGGGATCGGCCAGATGGGTGGCAAGGGCACCTTCAACGATCCACGCATCGGACTGTCGATCACACAATCGCCAGACCTCGTGACGCCGAAACTGAGGGCGCTACTCGAGTATCAATTGAGCCTCCGCCCTCCCCAGGCTCCGAAGGGCAGCTTGGATCAAGCCGCGGTCGCCCGCGGCAAGCATCTGTTCCGCAACGAAGCCCAGTGCGCCACGTGTCATCGATCGCCGAACTTCACCGACGTGCTGAGCGGCCCGGATCCCACGATTCCATTCCTCCACGATCCAGCCGATGTAGGAATGGACAGGACGTATGCCGCCAGGTCGGCAACCGGCAAGTACCGAACGACACCGTTGCGAGGGCTCCTGCAGCATCCGCCGTACTTCCACGATGGGAGCGCGCCGGATCTCTTGGCGGTCGTCAATCACTACGACGCCCTGTTCGGCCTGAATCTGACACCAGAGCAGAAGGCAGACCTCGTCGAGTACTTGAAGTCACTCTGACGCTGGTCGCCTGCGCGAGCAGGTGAAACTGCCGGACGGCCATCCGCGGCGCAAGAGATCTCACCGTTCGTGGCGCAGGGCTCGTACAATCCCAGTGCTGACCAACCGCCGGCGGGCACCGATCGCCGGCATCGGATGGTGACGTCACTTCAGCGCGCTGCGGGAGGTTCACATGCGTCGAGTTCTCGTCCTTTCCGCGTTCCTGCTCGCGGGCGCCGTCGTCGACGCAACCGCCCAGCGTCGTCCGGTCGCGATCGACGATCAGTTCAGGTTCCAGGACGTCGGGAGTCCGGAAATCTCCCCGGACGGCGAGTGGATCGTCTACACCGTCACGACCACGGATGTGGCGGCCGATCGACGCAACACGGATCTGTGGAAGGTGAAGTGGGATGGATCCTCGAGAACCCAGCTGACGTTCTCGACGGAAAACGAGACGTCGCCGAAATGGAGTCCCGACGGCAAGTACATTTCGTTTCTGTCATCGCGGCCAGGACCGGCCAAGGGCACCCAAGTCTGGCTGCTCGATCGATCGGGCGGAGAAGCGCGTCAGCTGACGCAGCTGAAAGGAGGCGTCAGCAGCTACGACTGGTCGCCGGACGGCAAGCGTCTCGCGCTGGTCCGCCGCCACGGCGCCGATGCCGAGTCTGAAAGCGCGGAGGAACGTCCGGCGCCGTCAAAGCCGATTGTGATCGACAGCTATCAGTTCAAGCGCGATGGCCCGACGTATCTGCCGGGCAACGCGCGCACTCGCATCTCGCTCTTCGACGTCGAGACGAAGCACGAGGAGCTCCTGACCTCGGACAGCAACGCGAACGGTCCATTCGACGAGAGCGGCGCAGTCTGGTCGCCCGATGGTTCCTTGATCGCGTTCGTCAGCAACCACGATGACAACTGGGATCGCACCCGCAATAACGACGTGTTCGTCGTCGAGGCCAAGGCCGGATCGCGGTCGCGGCGGCTGACGACGTTCGTCGGGCAGGATGGCGGGGGAGGCGACGGTGTGGCATGGAGCCCGGACGGGACGCTCATTGCCTACGGCCAGGGCAGCGAGCCAAAGTTCAACTTCCACAGCCTGAACCGGCTGGCCGTGGTTTCCGTCAACGGCGGCGCGCCACGGGTGCTCACCGAATCGCTCGACCGTGGTGTCGGCGGCGCGTTCTTCAGCGCCGACGGCAGGAGCGTCTTCTTCACCGTCACTGACGATCGGGTGGTCTATCTCGCGAAGATGCCGGTGGCCGGCGGCAGCGTCGAACGCGTCGTTTCGGGCGCGAGGGTGATCGGGCAGCCATCGTGCGCGAAAGGAAGAATCGTCGTGACGTCGGGCACGTCGACCGAGCCGACGGAGCTGTATGCCGTCGACGGTCAAAGGCTGCGTAAGCTGACGGCGCACAACGACAGCGTCGTCGCGGAACTGCAATTGCAGCCGGCGGAAGACATCGCGTTCAAGAGCAAGGATGGAACCGAGATCCACGGGCTGCTCACCAAGCCGCTCGGCTACGTCGCGGGCAGGCGTTATCCGACCCTCGTCCGGCTCCACGGCGGGCCGACGGCTCAAGATGCGCATTCGTTCGCTTTCGAGCGGCAGATCTTCGCCGCGAATGGATACGCCGTGGTGAACGTCAATTACCGTGGGAGCTCGGGACGCGGCGCGAAGTTCCAGGAGGCGATCTTCGCCGACTGGGGCAACCTCGAAGTGCAGGACGTGCTGGCGGCGACGGACTATCTCGTCGCGCAGGGCATCGCGGACCCGGCGCGTCTTGGCGTCGGCGGATGGAGCTACGGCGGCGTGCTGACCGACTACATCATCGCGAGCGACCCGCGCTTCAAGGCGGCAATCAGCGGCGCCGGGAGCGCGAACCACATTTCGCTCTACGGCCACGACCAGTACACGTTCCTCTACGACAACGAATTCGGCGCGCCGTGGAAGAACATCGATCTCTGGATCAGGTTTTCCTATCCGTTCTTCAAGGCCGACCGCATCACGACGCCGACGCTGTTCCTCGGCGGCCAGAACGACTTCAACGTGCCAATTCTCGGCGGCGAACAGCTGTATCAGGCGCTGAAGACGCTGAACGTCCCCACGCAGCTCGTCGTGTACCCGGGCCAGAACCACGGCCTGACGAAGGTGCCGTTCCTCCGCGATCGGATCGAACGATACCTCGCCTGGTACGGAAAGTATCTCCAGCCGGCGGCCACGACGAACGCGGCAGAGCGGCGATAGTCAGCTGTGCGAACGAATCGAGCGTTTGCGCTCTTGCTTACTGGATCACTGCCTTCAGCGCCGCGATCACCTCGGCCTGGTGCGTGGCCAGCGCGAAGTGGCCGGCATCTTCGATGATGAACAGCCGCTTCTTCGGAGCCGAGACCTTGTTGAAATACGCCTCGGCGAGAACCGTCGGCGTGAACAGATCGTGCCGCCCCTGGATGACGTAGTAGGGAATCTTGGAGCTGGTCGCGGTAGCGGAGAGATCTTCCTCCACCGAGGCTCCAATCAACGCCGAGCCCGACGCGCTCATCCCGTCGCCGATCGCCTTGAGCGTTGCCTCGGTCTCGCCGTTGGCGCTGTACATCTTCATCAGGCCGGTGAGCCAGGCGGTGTCCGACGCATTCATGTATTGGCGGATAGGGCGCGAGAACCCGAAGTACTGCTTGACGTTCTTCGGGTCCGGCTTGCCGATGGCCTCGAGGGCGGCGAGGGCGGCCGTGTCGCCGTGTTCTCGGTACTGCTGCTTGAGGAAGTCGAATTGGAACTGCACCATGTCGGACCAGCTGGAGACCTGGCCGGTTCCCACGTAGGCGGCGAACAATTCCGGCCGCTGCTGCGCCATCCCGGTCGCGACGACGCTGCCCCAGGAGTGGCCGAACAGGATCAGCGATGCGTCGGGAAACCGCTTGTGCAGCTGTTGGGCCAAATCGATCCCGTCGGCGATCAGTTGCTCGAGCGTGACGCCGGCCGCGCCGTTCTTCGCGAACGTCCGCCCCGCTCCACGCTGATCCCATTGCACGAGAACGAAGTCCTTCTCGTATGGGGTGTAAGTCGAAACGAAGGGCGACTGGACGTCGCCAGGTCCGCCGTGCAGGAGCAGCAGTAGGGGATGTCGGCGATCGTCGCCGCGGATCGTGATCCATTGCTCGATACCGCCGATGGTGATGAAAGAGGCTTCTTCGATGCGGTGGGCGGAGCTCTGTGCGTGGACGGATCCGGCGACAAGAAACAGCGCGACGAAATGCGCGGTGATACATCGCATACGGGATGTGACGGATCCGGCGCGGTTTTGGTTGCCAAGGTGAGGGACGACAGGGACGTCAGCGCGCTCGTGACCCCTTGCCAATCGCGCGGATTCCGGCGATCGAGAAGTCGGCGATGTGTTGCGCGATCGCCTCGATGGCGGCTGGGGTCTGATCGGCTGGCCTGCCCAGCCGTTCGGCAATCGGATTCGGCACATACGCGAACGGTTGTGTCCAGACGCTGGCCACGCAGCGCTTGACGCGGAGATCCTCGGCATCGCATCCGATGATGCCCGCGATCAGCGTCGATAGGAATTCCATCCGGGGACGCACGCCCTGTTCGATCAGCGCGTCGAGCGCCGGCGTCGGATCGTTCATCTCACGCGTAATCAGCCGATGGACCGTATGGCTGCGATCGGCGAAGAGCCGATGTGTGAAGATCGAGACGTACCGCCGCAGCTGCTCCTCGGGAGGCTGACCCTCGCCGGCGAGGCGCGCGGCCTCGTTGGTCGCTCGCATCCGATCGATTGCCGACTGCAGCACATCCCGGTACAACGCGAACTTGTCGCCGAAGTAGTAATTCACCGCGGCGACGTTGGCGCGAGCCTCGCGGCAGATCTCTCTGACGGTGACGTCCTTGAATCCGCGGTCCGCAAACAGCCGCTCCGCGACATTCAACAGCCGCTCGCGCGTGTGATCGTCGGTCTCCAGTTGCGACCGGCGGGCCACACGTCCCTCACGCCGGCCGCGGCGCGTCGCGCGTTGCCGCTCCTCCCTGATCCGCGACCGGGCATCTCGCGAGTCCCTGTCTCCAGCGCCGCGTCTCATAACGTGCGCTTGAAGAGGCTCGTGGCCAGCGTCATCGCGACCGCCGAGAACAGGAGCAGGAAACCGAGGTCGAATGCGATGGCTTCGAAACCGGTGTTCTTGAGCAGCAGGTTCTTGAATGCGTGGACCGAGTAGGTGAACGGATCCGCGACGGCAATGGCCTGCATCCAGGTGGGGAATCCCTGCTGCGGGTAGACCGCCCCGCTCGGAAAGTAGAGCAGCGTGTTGAGCACG
>Ga0066388_100002813_pt1 | contig 10886 bp, 12 predicted proteins | sample PanSoiMetaGPlot6_FD_64539 | JGI IMG/M metagenome (GOLD analysis project Ga0066388, IMG submission 64539) | Tropical forest soil microbial communities from Panama analyzed to predict greenhouse gas emissions - Panama Soil - Plot 6 (Hybrid Assembly) | ecosystem: Environmental > Terrestrial >... | reverse complement strand
TGTCCACTGTGGACACCGCCAGCATGGCGATCGTCACGCTGGCCTACCAGGACGTGAGGCCGATAGCGGGCAGCGGACTACTCGTCGGAACTCGTGAGGGTTACCGGGTCAAGGCGGTCACTCTCTCGTCGCAGAAGTGGCCGATCACCCACGACGGCCTCACCATCTTGCGGGCGTCGATCGGCCGGGTCGGGGAGACGGCAGACCTGCAGCACGACGATGCCGAGCTGATCGCCATCGTGCGACGCGAGCTGCCTGCGTTGATCGGCGTCGACGCCGAGCCGGTCGACGCGCTGGTCACCCGGTGGGGCGGCGGATTGCCGCAGTACGCAGTGGGTCACCTCGAGAAGGTGGCCCGGATCCGGGCAGCTGTCGCCGCGGTGCCCGCGCTGGCCGTCTGTGGAGCCACCTACGACGGGATCGGCATACCTGCGTGCATCGCGTCGGGGCAGCAGGCTGCTGAACGCGTCCTGGCCCGCGAGGGACAATGAACGCCATGGTCGACGGCAAGACAGCACGCGAGCTCAATCAGGTGATCCGCTACACCGCATGGTCGGTCTTCCGCACCGGCACACCGATCGGCGACGCCGACCGCGCTCCGCTCGCCGGAGAGGTCGGCGAGCTGTTCGAGCAGCTCGCGGCGAAGGACGTCACGGTGCGCGGCACCTACGACGTCAGCGCGCTGCGGGCGGACGCCGACTTGATGGTCTGGTGGCACGCGCCGTCCGCCGACGTGCTCCAGGACGCCTACGCGCGGCTGCGCCGCACCGACCTCGGCGCCCACCTGGTACCGGTGTGGTCGTCCATGGCGCTGCACCGCCCGGCTGAATTCAACAAGAGCCACATACCGGCGTTTCTCGCCGATGAAGAACCACGAGCGTATGTCTGCGTCTACCCGTTTGTGCGCTCCTACGAGTGGTACCTGCTGCCGGACTCCGAGCGGCGGGCACTACTCGCTGAGCACGGGCAAATGGCGCGGGAGTATCCCGACGTCCGGGCGAACACCGTCGCGGCGTTCGCCCTCGGCGATTACGAGTGGATGCTGTGCTTCGAGGCTGACGAGCTGGACCGCATCGTCGACCTTATGCGCCATCTGCGCGGGTCCGAGACGCGCCGGCACGTCCGGGCCGAGGTGCCGTTCTTCACGGGCCGGCGCCGCAGCGTCGACGAGCTGGTCGCTGCTCTGCCGTAGCGCTTCGTCTGCAACGCGACGGCCCGCTCTTGTGTCTATCTCGTAGGTCGGGCTTACCGCGAAGCGAGGGGCGTCATGACGACGAGACGGGTCCACATCGGAATCGGCTTGGTCGCCGTCGCGCTGGGACTGGCGGGCTGCGCGTCGAACACCCATGGCAGTGCGACCGGCCCGACCGGCACCACCCCCGCGACCACCTCAGCCATGCCATCGACGTCGGCCATCCCGTCCGCCTCGGCCGCTCCGACTACGTCGAGCGGGACGACGTCGTCTGCGTCGCACGCTCCGTCGACGCAAGCACCGGCGAGCACTGCCCCGCCATCACGTTCGCCGGCCGCGCAGCCGTCGCCGACGATGCACAAGGTGTCGCCCGAGGCCACGGCCCCGGCTGCAGGTGGGTGCGCGCGGGACTCCGGCACGCAGGTGCTGGTGCTGATCAACCCAGACGTACCGGTGCCGCGCTGCGTGATCGTCACGGCCGGGCAGCACCTGGCCGTGCGCAACAACACCGGTGAGCTGGGCCAGACCCCCCGCGCGGTCACGCTGCATTGGGCCGACTACGCGCCGCGGACGCTGCCGCCGGGCGCGCTGACGATCTACCCGCAGTCCTTCGGGAGCTACCTGTTGCCGGGCGTGCACCGTTTGCAGGCGTCGGTGTACGGGCAGAGCGGCGCCGAGATCTGGCTACAGCACTAGGGCTGTTCCTCGAAGGTCAATGAGATCGAGTTGATGCAGTAGCGCAGGTCGGTGGGGGTGCCGTAGCCCTCGCCGTCGAAGACGTGGCCCAGGTGGCTGTGACAGTTGGCGCACAGGACCTCGACGCGGACCATCCCTAGACTGCGGTCGCGTCGCTCGATAATCCGTTCGCCGGCCAGCGGCGTGAAGAAGCTCGGCCAGCCACAGTGTGAGTCGAACTTGTGCTCGCTGCGGAACAGCTCACTGCCGCAGGCCCGGCAGCGGTATACGCCGACCTGCTTGTTGTCGGTGTACTCCCCGGTGAACGGCCGCTCGGTGGCGGCCTGACGCAGCACGGCGTACTCCTCTGGGGAGAGCTGCTCGCGCCATTCGGCCTCGGACTTGACGACGTTCGGTGCGCTCATGCGTACGACGGTACGGCCCGGCTCAGAGCAGGCCGACGATACCGAGTACGCCGAAGATCGCGGTGAGGGCGAACCCGAGCAAAATGAGCCATACGACGAACACAGCGACCTGGCGCCGCCGCCCGGTGAGCCGGGTCAGGCCGGCGCCGAAGGCCGCGACGTTCTGCAGCTCGCCGTCGGCGGTGTTGGGATTGGCGGTGCGGCCCCAGGCGAAGTCGGGCTCGGGGCCACGGTGTCGGGGCGGCTCGTCGTCGTCCCACCTGGTGTCGGTGTCCACCAGACCAGGATGCCTGACGGCTGTTTGGGCTGACGTACGCGACCCAGCGCGCGCTGAGCGCCGACGTTAGGTGCGTGGGCCGAGATGACCTACCGTCCAAACATGCCCTCACCGTTCACGGAGCTCGAGGTCGGCGGGCGCACGGTCCGCATCTCCAACCCGGATCGGGTGTACTTCCCCGAGCGGGGCGAGACGAAACTCGACCTTGCAAACTACTACATCGCCGTCGGCGACGGCATCGTCCGGGCCCTGCGCGACCGGCCGTGCATGCTGCACCGCTACCCGGACGGTGTCACCGGCGAAAAGATCTACCAGAAACGGCTCCCAAAAGGGGCGCCCGAGTGGGTTCAGAGTGTAGAGGTGCGCTTCCCGTCCGGGCGCGGCGCCAACGAGCTGTGCGTGACCGAGCTGGCCAGCGTCATTTGGGCGGTACAGATGTCGACGGTCGAGTTCCATCCGTGGCACTCGCGGCGTGCCGACACGGAGCGCCCCGACGAATTGCGCATCGACCTCGACCCGCAGCCGGGTACGGGCTTCGTCGAGGCCAAGCAGGTCGCCGGAACCGTCCACGAGGTGCTCGACGAGCTCGGCGCCGTCGGCTGGCCGAAGACGTCCGGGTCGCGGGGGCTGCACGTCTATGTGCGCATCGAGCCGGCTTTCGGATTCCGCGAAGTGCGGCGCGCCGCACTGGCGTTTGCCCGCGAGGTGGAGCGGCGCATCCCCGACTTCGTCACCACCAAGTGGTGGAAGGAGGAGCGCGGCGAGCAGATATTTCTCGACTACAACCAGAATGCCCGTGACCGCACCATTGCCAGCGCCTACTCGGTACGGGGCCGGCCATACGGGCCCGTCTCCGCACCGGTGACCTGGGAGGAGCTCCCCGACGTCGAGATCGACGACTTCACCATCGCCACCATGCCCGCGCGTTTCGCCGAGCTGGGTGACCTGCACGCCGGCATCGACGACGCGGTGTGGTCGATCGAGCCGTTGCTGGCGTGGGCCGACCGCGACGAGCGCGATCGCGGACTGGGTGACATGCCGTACCCGCCGAACTATCCGAAGCAGGAGGGTGAGCCGCCGCGCGTCCAGCCGTCCCGCATGAACCCGGCCAACTGGGCGGAATCGGCCGACGCTCCTCAGCCGCAGCGCCTGGATTGAGCGGTTCGCCGCAGCTGCGCCCCAACGCTCAGTAGGAGATCAGGACGATCGAGGTGGCCGCCATGGCCAGCCCGATGCGCTGCAGCCGTCCGGTGTGTTCGTGCAGCACGAGCACGGCCAGCAGCACGGTCATCGCCGGGTAGAGCGAGGTGATTACGCTCGCCACCGACAGCAGCCCGTGCCGTGATGCGAGCAGGAAGAACAGGTTTGCGCTGGCGTCGAGCACGCCGGCCAGCACGGCCAGGAACAGCACGCGGCCGCTGAGCGGCTGGGCAACTCGCCGGCCGCGCGCCAGCGGCACGATCAAAGCAGCGGACGTGAGCCGCGAGATGACCAGCGGCCACAGCCCCGAATCGTGGTTCGCCCGGGCCAGGCAGATGAAGTAGACGCCGAATCCCACTCCCGAAAGGCACGCCAAGGCGAGGATGCGGATGCCGATCGGGCCGTGTGGATGATCGTCGGATGTGTAGCTGACGAACATCACGGCGATCAGGCCGATCGCGATGCCGAGCCACGCCGACAGGTGCGGTCGCTCGCCGACGAGCAGCCCGAACCCGACCGGCACGACGGCGGCGAGCACGGCCGTGACCGGCGAGATGATGTTCATCGGCGCCCGCGCCATGAGGCTGTACATCACGATCACGCCCACCATGCCGCCGATGCCGCCACCGACACCGAGCAGCACCGTCCGGGCGTCGAGCGGCCCGGCGAAGGCCGGTAGCAGCGCCAGCATCAGCAGCGCACCGACCGGGTAGGCGTAGAGCAGCACGGTGATCGCCGAACGGTGCCGGGACGCGAAGGCGCCGACGAAGTCGCCCGTCCCGTAAATGACGGCTGCGAGCAGGGCGAATACGACGACCACGTCTGACGCTAACTGTTCGGGTCGAGCGGTTTATTGCGCGACGTACAGGCAGAAGGGGTGCCCAGTATCGTTACGGCTTCGCGAGGGTGATCTGGTTCACGTCCAGGTATCCGGTACGGAACCCCGCCTCGGAGTAAGCAAGGTAGAGCGACCACATACGGCGAAACGTCTCGTCGAAGCCGAGCCGGGCGAGTTCCGCACCACGAGCCTCGAAGCGCGCCCGCCACCGGCGCAGCGTCTCGGCGTAGTGCTTCCCGAAGCTGAGCCGGTCGGTGATGGAAAGAGACGTTTGCCGTGAGACAGTGCGCTCGATCGACTCGACCGACGCCAGTGCCCCGCCCGGGAAGATGTACTTCCGGATCCAGGTGTACGTCTCGCCGACCCGGCGCAAGCTGGCGTCGTCCCACAAGATCGCCTGCAACCCGAAGCGCCCGCCCGGCACCAGTGCGCGGTCGACGGTGCGGAAGTAGTCCGCCCAGTGGTTGGCACCGACGGCTTCGATCATCTCGACGCTGGCCGCGGCGTCATAGCGGCCCGTCGTCGTGCGGTAGTCCCGGAGCAGCACGTCCACCCGTGCTGCCATGCCCGCCTCGGCGATCCGCCGCCGGGCGAGCTCGGCCTGCTCGGTCGAGATCGTCAGTGACGTGACCTGCGCGCCGCGGCGGGCGGCCCGGATCGCGAGCTCACCCCACCCGGTCCCGATCTCGAGCAGCCGGGTGCCCTCGCGTACGCCGGCGCAGTCGAGCAGGCGGTCGATCTTGCGACGCTGCGCGGTGGCGAGATCGTCGGCGGACCTAGCCGGGTCCCCGTCGTAGAGCGCCGACGAGTACGTCATCGACTCGTCGAGGAACAGCGCGAACATGTCATTCGACAGGTCGTAATGCCGCTGGATGTTGCGCCGGGCACCTTCGATGGTGTTGTCGTCGTGCGGCGGCTGGCGGCGCAGCGCCAGACCGCGCAGCCGTTGCAGGGCCGCCGGCACTAGCTCCCGGACGTGTGCGGCGAAGGTGGAGAGGACGCCCGGCAGGTCTTCGGTGGTCCAATCACCTGCCATGTACGCCTCGCCGAACCCGATGGTGCCGGTAGCACCGAGCCGATGGAAGAACGAGGCCGGCCGGACCAGTCGCATGGTCGGGTCGGCGGTGTCACCGCCGCCGTAGCTGGGGCCTCCGGACTCGACGACCCGAAGCGGCAGTCGTGCGGCCGCACGGCGGAAGATGCGTCGCGCCGCCACGGCGCGGAGCGGTGAGTGCGGCACGGTGGCCACGTCGGGCCAGCGCACCGGGTCGACGCCAGCGGCCGGCGCGTTCTCGGTCACCGTCATGCGCGATCCCCCTTCGCTCGTCTGGTCACATCAGACGACGTGAGGCGCCGCTCCGGCAAGGGCGAACCGTCATCGCCCGCACGTTGTGTGTGCCGCGGGCACGGTGCCGTTGATCAGGTACGCGTTCACCTTGTCGTCGATGCAGGGGGTATTCCCATAAGACGTGTGTCCCTGTCCGTTCCAGGTGAGCAGCACGCCGGTACCCAGCGTGGAGGCCATGTGGACCGCCCCGGCGTACGGCGTGGCCGGGTCGTGCAGGTTGCCGACCACGACGATGGGCGCGGAGCCCGCGGCTGTCTCCGGCGGGATGGGCTCGCGCTGCTTGGGCCACGCCTGGCACTGGAACAGCGATGGCGCCGACCAGAGGCCGAACAGCGGGTACTGCGTGGCCCAGCGCGTGGCGGCCGCCTTGATCTGCGCGTCGGTGGGGTCGCTCTTCTGGTCGTTGCAGCTGACCACCTGAAACACGTCGAGCAGATTCGAGTAGTGGCCGTCGTTGCCGCGCTCGCTGTAGCGGTCGTCGAGCTCGAACAGCCCGCGCGCGTCGCCGTGCTGCGCCTGGATCAGGGCGGTGCCCAGGTCGGGCCAGAGTTGCTCGCTGTACAACGCGGAGATGACTGCGTACAGCACGTTGCCGCCCGTGGCGTGCCTGCTGTCGCTGCTGTCGGAGCTGGGAATCGGGTCGGCATCGGCGCTCTTCACCAGGGCGGTTACCGCCTGGCGTGGGTCGCCGAGCGCCTTGCAGGACCCGCGAGTGCGGCAGTCCGCCGCGAACTGGTCGAACGCGCCCTCGAAGCCGGCGAGCTGCTGCTCGTTGGACGCGATGGCGTCGCCGGTGGTCGCCGGATCGACGGCGCCGTCCAGCACGGCCGTCCGGATCTGTTTCGGGAACAGGTGCGCGTAGACGGCACCGAGCTCAGTGCCGTACGAGAAGCCAAGGTAATTGAGCTTGGCGTCGCCGACTGCCGCGCGGATGCGGTCCATGTCCCGGGCGGTGTCGACGGTGTTGAAGTCTGCGAGCTTGCTGCCGTACTTCGCCACGCAGCTCTGCGCAAACGTCGCCGCCTGCTGCTTGGCAGCCTGCAGCCCAGCTGTAGTTCGGACGTCGGCGTTGAAAGCCAGGGCCTGGGTCTCCTGGGCGTCGCTGTAGCACTTGATCGGCTCGGAGAGGCCTACGCCGCGGGGATCGAATCCGACGATGTCGAAGTGCTGGAGGACGTCCGTATCGAGCGACGCGGCGAGACTGAGCGCGAGGAACACGCCGGAGCCGCCGGGGCCTCCGGGGTTCACGAGCAGTGACCCCACGCGCTGCGGCTGGTCGTCGTAGTGGACCCGCAGCACCTCGATGGGGACCGTCGCGCCGGCCGGAGCGGCGTAGTCGAGCGGCACGGGCAGCTGGGCGCAGTCGAAGTGCAGCTTCTGGAGCCGGTCCGGGGGGATGCCGATCGCGGACAGGTTGAACAGGCCTGAGCAGTCGCTGAACGCGAGGGTGGGCGGTGGCGCGCCGCTGCCGGATGTCGGAGAGGGGGCCGACGTCGAGCCGGCAGGCACCGGCGAGCCGTGCCCGCTGATGTTGCTGGTGCAGCCGGCGAGCAGTGCGATCAGCGCCACGGCGGCGACCAGGCGGGAGCGTGGCGGGCGGGTCGGGGGCACGCCAAGCACGCTACAGACGCCACCTGAGCGAGGGCCTTGCTCCCGAACGGCGATGAGCGGCTCAGCGTGAGCGAGGTCGGTAGCTCAGCACGTGAGCGGCGGCAGTTGGTCGAGGTGTAGGACAAGGACGGGGTTCGCGGAATAGCCGAGCATGCTGTTGCCCGACGCCACTAAGACCGACGACGGGGCCGATGTGGCCGCGCCGGTCCGGGTGTCGATCAGCCAGGTGGTCGCGCCGCCGGCGCGGTCCGAGGTGATCAAGACCTACGGTCCGGCCACGTCGAGGACGGTGACCCCGAAGTTCGGGAACCACCCCACCACCACGGTCTGCTTCGTGGCGACGTTGTGCCAGGTGATGCTGGTGCCGCTTCGCCAGGCGTAGGACGGCCCGCTGCCGGTGCGGCAACGTGGCGAGCAGGCGCCAGGCAGCGTCATGCTCAGACACGTCCGCGGCGTCGACTCCCACGTCGGGCACCATGTCGACGACCACCTCGGAGCCGGCCCGCCGGCGCTTCCGGCTGACCTGACCGTTGACGATCATCCGGTGGGCGTGCGCGACCGGGGCTTCGATCGGGAGCGTCTCGCCGAAACGCCGATGCAAGGGCCAGCAGGCAGTCCTGTACGAGATCTTCGGCCAACTGCCGGTCGCCGGTGAGGACGTAGGCGAAACGCGTTAGTCCGAGGGAATGCTGCGCGGCGAACGCCGTCAGCGACGCGGCCTGTGGATCCACGGCATCCCTCCGCGCCCTGATTGCCGCTCTCGCCCCCTCCACACTGGATTAAACGCGGTGAGAGCGCCGATCCGCTGCAATCGATTGAGGCCTCGGGGTGCTCCGGATCTGCGTTACTCGGTAGCGCCCGGCCCGAGCCCCGGGACGATGTCGCGCAACTTGAACGTGAGCGGCTGTTCGAGCTGCTCGTAGGTGCACGAGCGCGGATCGCGATCGGGTCGCCAGCGCACGAAGTGCGCCAGGTGGCGAAAGCGGTTGCCCTCCATGTGCTCGTACTTCACCTCGACGACCCGCTCGGGCCGTAGCGGCACGAACGACAGGTCCTTGGTTGCGTTCCACCTGCTCACCGCGCCGGGCAGTCGGCGCCCGCCTGCGTGTGCCCCGGCGTTCGCCCATTCATGCCACGGATGGTCATCGCCATCGCGGAGCAGGAGCGGTTCGAGCTCCTTGATCAAGGCGGCCCGGCGTGCCGCTGGAAACGCGCCGATGACGCCGACGTGCTGAAGATGCCCGTCGTCGTAGAGGCCGAGCAGCATGGAACCGAGCAGTGGCTGCTCCGCCGTGGATGTCTTGTGCCAGCGGAAGCCTGCAAGTACGCAGTCGGCGGTGCGCTCGTGCTTGATCTTGAACATCACACGCTTGTCTGGCTGATACACGAGATCCAGCGGCTTGGCGATCACGCCGTCCAGGCCCGCGCCCTCGAATTCGGTGAACCAGCGTTGGGCCAGCTCATGATCCGTCGTCGCCGGCGTGAGATGCACCGAGCGGCCCGCGCCGTCGAGCGCCTCGACCAACGCAGCACGGCGCTCGGCGAACGGCCGTTGCGTGTAGTCGTCATCGCCTAGCGCGAGCAGGTCGAACGCGATGAACGACGCCGGCGTCTTCTCGGCCAGCATCGTCACCCGCGAGGCGGCCGGATGGATGCGCTGCTGCAGGGCGTCGAAGTCCAGACCCTGCTCGGTGGCGATCACGATTTCGCCGTCCACGACGCAGCGCTCAGGTAGCTCGGCCCTGATCGCCTCGACCAGTTCGGGAAAGTAGCGGGTCATCGGCCGCTCGTTACGACTGCCGAGTTCGACCTCGTCATGGTCGCGAAACACCAGGGATCGGAATCCGTCCCATTTCGGCTCGTACGAGGCCCCGGGCGGGATGCTCGTGACCGCCTTGGCCAGCATCGGCGCTATCGGGGGCATGACGGGAAGCTTCATCGGCTCATTCTGGCTGGTCGAAGGCGAAGACATGCTCAACGAACCAGCCGGTAGCGGCAGAAAAGGGCTTCGTCCTCGACGAGCAGACCCTCGAGCCGCAGCGGGTTCCGGCCGGCCATGTCCAGGGGCCAGCCCGGACCGCCCACGATGCGGCCGGCGCCCGGCCCCGCGAGTTGCGGGGAAACGGTCAGGCACAACTCCTCGACCAGCCCGGCCTGGGCCAGGCCGGCGAACAGCGTCGGACCGCCCTCGCACACCAGCCGGGTAAGTCCGCGCTCGGCGAGGGCAAGCCGGGCCGCGCCCAGGTCGACGACTTCGTCCCCGCAGATAAGCACGTCGGCTACCGACTCGAGCTGCGCGCGCACCGATTGGTCCGCGGCGGCGCGGGTGATCACAATCGTGCGCGGTCCGCTGGCCGCGAACAGCGCCGACCGCGGATCGACCTGGAGCGAGTGGCTCACCACGACCGTGGGCAGCGTCTCGTCCAGCCCGAACTCCCGGCGTACGGCCCGGCGACGCGTGCTCAACCGGACCACCGCGTAGCGCTCGAGACGGGCGGTACCGGCGCCGACCAGCACGGCGTCCGCCAGATCTCGCAGCACCGCGAACACCCGATTGTCGCCGGGCGTCTGGAGTCCCCGGGACAGCCCGGCGACGGTCACCGCGCCGTCGACGCTGCTGATGAAATTGGCGCGCACACCGCCGACCTCCAGCCAGTGCCGCGCGTAATGCCGGTGCAGGTCGACCTTCTCGGCCGCCTCGGGGAGCAAGGCCCGCATGCCGCCCATCTGTAGCACGTACCCTCGGCGCTGTGTCCGACCGAGCCGTGAACCGCCGCAGCGTGCCGCTGCCGCCCTACCTCGAGGGCGTCCTCGACACGGCGCTCGACACGGCACTGCGGGTCCAGCGACCGGTGATTGTCGCGTACCTCAACCGGGTCCGCGCACGGCGTGGCGACGCGGGCCCTGGCGAGGTGGTCCGGATGCTCGAGCGGCGCTACCGGACAGCCGTCACCGCGGTTGGCGCTGCCTCGGGCGGCGTAGCTGCGGTGCCGGGCGCGGGCACCGGCGTGTCGCTCGCGTCGTCCGCGCTTCAAATCTCGGCGTTCGTCGAGGTGACGGCGCTGTTCGCGCTTGCCATGGCCGAAGTGCATGGCCTGCACACCAGCGATCCGCAAGTGCGCCGTGCCCTCGTGCTGGCGATCCTGGTCGGCGATGCCGGCGTGGAGATGGCGGAGATCGCCGGGGCCGACGCAGCCTCCGGGTGGGGCCGTGTGCTCGCCCAGCATGCCCCGGACGAGACGGTCCGCCGGGTAAACAAGACGCTGGGAAAGCACGTGGTATCGCGATTCGGCCCCCGGCAGCAGGCGCTGGCGCTTGGC
>Ga0066388_100002812_pt1 | contig 10888 bp, 9 predicted proteins | sample PanSoiMetaGPlot6_FD_64539 | JGI IMG/M metagenome (GOLD analysis project Ga0066388, IMG submission 64539) | Tropical forest soil microbial communities from Panama analyzed to predict greenhouse gas emissions - Panama Soil - Plot 6 (Hybrid Assembly) | ecosystem: Environmental > Terrestrial > Soil... | reverse complement strand
CACGAGAACGTGAAGAAGTTCATCGACGGCTTCCACCACGACGCGCACCCGATGGGGATCCTGGAGGGCACGGTCGGCGCGCTGTCCACATTCTACCCGGAGGCGAAGGACTTCACCGACCCGCACAACCGGCGACTGCAGATGGCCCGGCTGATCGCGAAGATGCCGACGCTCGCGGCCTTCGCGTTCCGGCACTCGTGCGGGCGGCCGTACGTCTACCCGGACAACTCGCTGCCCTATGCCGCCAACTTCCTGAACATGATGTGGAAGATGGCCGAGCCGAACTACGCGCCGGACCCGGCCCTGGTGCACGCCTTGGACGTGCTGTTCACCCTGCACGCCGACCACGAGCAAAACTGCTCGACGAATGCGATGCGAGCGGTCGGCAGCTCGCATGTCGACCCGTACTCGGCAGCCGCCGCCGCGGTGGCCGCGCTCTACGGGCCACTGCACGGAGGGGCCAACGAGCAGGTCCTCTGGATGCTGCGGGAGATCGGCTCGGTGGACAATATCCGGTCCTATGTGGACCGAGTGAAGCGGGGCGAGCTCCGGCTGATGGGCTTCGGCCACCGGGTGTACAAGAACTACGATCCCCGGGCCAAGATCGTCCGGCGGGTCGCCGAGGACGTGTTCGCGGTCACCGGGCTCAACCCGCTGCTGGAAGTCGCGGTCGAGCTGGAACGAATCGCGCTGCAGGACGAATACTTCATCAGCAAGAAGCTCTACCCGAACGTGGACTTCTACACCGGCATCATCTACCAAGCCATGGGCTTCCCGGTCGACATGTTCCCGGTGCTGTTCGCGATCGGCCGGATGCCGGGCTGGCTGGCCCAGTGGGAGGAGGGCCTGCTCGATCCGGAGCAGCGCATCGCCCGCCCCCGGCAGGTCTACATCGGACCGGACGAGCGACCGTACGTCCCGATGGAGGCCCGCGACCATGTCGAGCACGACATGGTCGAGCCGCCGGACGAGCCGATCGGCGACAACTGACGCCGACTCGGCGCGCGCCAGCGCACGTCAACCCGTCAGGGCCCGCGTCCTCGATGCCGGTGGCCTGCCCGCCCGGCACCGCGCACCGGCCGGTTGGGCGACTGGTCGGGAAGGTATGCCGGGCCGGCGCAATTGGGGTATCCATAGGGCATACAGGCCGAGCACGAGCGGAGGCTGACGACATGGCAGCGACGACGCAGCGTGGCGAGATCCGGACGGAGCAGGGCGCGAAGCGGGTCCGGACGTACCTGGGCGGGGAGCTGGTGGCCGACACGGCCCGTCCGGTGCTGGTGTGGGAGGTCCCGTACTACCCGACCTACTACATACCGGCCGGTGACGTGCGCGCCAAGCTGGTGCCGACCGGCCGGTCGGAGCAGGTCGAGGGCCTGGGCCTGGCCGAGCTGCTGGACGTGGACACCGGCAAGACGACCGCCGGGGGCGCCGCCCGGCGCTACCCGGACTCACCGGTCGAGCAGCTGCGCGACCTGGTGCGGCTGGACTGGGCCGAGATGGACCAGTGGTTCGAGGAGGACGAGCCGGTGTTCGTGCACCCGCGCGACCCGTACACGCGGGTGGACATCCTGGGCAGCTCCCGGCACATCCGGGTGGAGGTCGACGGCGTGACGATCGCCGAGTCCCGGCAGCCGCGGATCCTGTTCGAGACCGGCCTGCCGCCGCGGTACTACCTGCCGCTCACCGACTACCGGCTCGACCTGCTCCGGCCCTCGCAGAGCCGGAGCTACTGCCCGTACAAGGGAACCGCCGAGTACTACTCGGTGGAGGTCGGCGGGACCCTGCACGAGGACCTGGTCTGGACCTACCCCGCCCCGCTCGCGGAAAGCGCGAAGGTCGCCGGGCTGGCCGCCCCCTACAGCGAGAAGCTCGACATGTACGTCGACGGAGAGCTACAAGAACGGCCGCGCCTGGGATGAGTCCGGGACGCCGCGCGGCTCGCCGGCTCGACTATGAGGGTACGGCATCCTCCGGTCGAGACTGGGCCTCAGACTGGAGCAGTGGCGGACGAAATCGTTCATCCGGTGAACGTGCGGTACCTGGAGGTCGACATCCAGGGCGTGGTCTTCAACATGTGGTACCTGGCGTACGTCGACGATGCGATGACCGCGTTCCTGGCCGCGCACGGGCTGAGCTACCCGGAGCTGCTGGCGGCCGGCTGCGACGTCCAAGTGGTGCACGCCGAGCTGGACTGGCGGGACGGGCTGCGCTGGGCAGAGGACGCGAGCGTCGCGGTCCGCCTGCTACACGTCGGCACGACCAGCTTCCGGCTCGGCTACGAGTTCCGCCGCGGTGCGGACCCGGTGGCGACCGCCGAGCTGGTGTACGTGTGCGTGGCCACCGACGGCAGCGGAAAGCGCCCGATCCCCCCGGTGCTCCGCACCGGCCTCGGTCTCCCCCGCCCTAGCGGCCAGCCGCCTGGCGGCAGCTGAGCCGGGTCTGCGCAACGCGACCACGAGATCGGCGCACGTCATCCGGCGCCTATGAAGATCGTGACCAACGACCCGTGCGGGGCTCTGGCCCCGCCGAGCGGAGCTTGGGCGACTACTCGGCCCCTGGTCCGGGGCGGCACGTACCCCACCGGGACGGCGCTCACCTGGAAGCCAGCACCGCGCAGCACCGAAGTCGCGGTGGCCGGCCGGAGCCCGACCACGTTCGGCACCCGGACCAGTACTGGCAGTGGTACGGGCGGTAAGGGCGACACCGACGGTACTGGCAGGGTCTGAATCGGCGGTCGGGTAAGGGGAGGTTGGGTCACCGGTACCAGAGTGTTGGCCGGTGCGGGCAGGGCCGGTCCGCCTGGCGAGACCGGCACGCTCACCGTCGGCCACCGCGACACCGCAGTCACCGCTGCGTCCGGAGTGGACGGCTGGCCGGTGGTCGGCGCCGACGTAGTCGGCTGCGCGACGGGCGCCGGCGTCGGGTGCGGAATGGTGGCCAGCATCCACATCACTCCGGACACTGCGAGCACCGCCAGCACGCCGAGCCCGACCAGCCACGGCCAGCGGCGCTCCCCGTCCGCGCGGTGCCCGCCGCCGCCACCCTCACCGGCCTCGCCGGCAGCCAGGTCCTCGGTGTCGAACAGCGGATCGTCCCCGATCAGCCGCATCGGCTCCGTCAGCGCGGTCGACCCAGTCGCCTCAGCCCCCAGCCGGACTCGGTCGGCCCAGTCAACCCCAGCCGACTCGCCCGGCCCGGTCAGCCCAGCCGACCCGGTCGCCTCAGCCCACTCGGTCGGCCCGGTCGGCCCATGCGACTCGGTCGGCTGGGTCAGCCTGGTCGGCAAGGTCAGCCCAGCCGACCCGTTCGCCTCATCCCCCAGCCGGACGCGGTCGGCCCAGTCGACCCCAGCCAGCCCAGCCGACCCGGTCACCCCAGCCGACTCAGCCGACTCAGCCGGCCCAGTCAGCCCGGCCGCCTCAGCCTCCAGCCGATCCCGGTCGGCCCCAGCCGGCCCAGCCGAGTCAGCCGGCTCGGTCAGCCCAGCCGGCTCGGTCAGCCCAGCCGGTCCGGTCGCCTCATCCCCCAGTCGAACGCGGTCGGCCGAGTCAACCCCAGCCCGCCCAGCCGGCCCGGTCGCCTCAGCCTCCAGTCCGATGCGGTCGGCCCCAGCCGAGTCAGCCGACTCGGTCGTCTCAGCCCACTCGGTCGGCTCGGGCCGCCCCGTCGGCTCGGTCGGCTGGAGCAGCGCGGTGGAGTCGGTCGGCCCGGGCGGCCCAGCCTCCAGTAGGTCCCGGTCGGCCCTGGTCGGCTCAGTCGAGTCCGTCGGCTTGCTCGGCTGGGTCGGCCCGGTCCGTTGGCTCGGCCCAGTCGCCTCGTGTGGCCGGGTCGGCTCGGTCGGCACGCCGTCGGTCATGCCGGGGTGGGGGTCACCGGGGGATGCCGTTGAGCACGGCGGTGCCGGACAGCGGGTCCTGCGGGCTCGGACCGGTCGGCGCGTTGTCGTCCACACCGGCGGGCACGACTGCAGTGGCCAGGTGGATCCCCGGCCGGTGGCCCCACCGATGCGGCAGGCTCATCACTCGCTCACGCACCGCATCGGTCGCCTCCGCTCCTGCCGTGCACCGGTCGCGGCCGGCACGTGCGGTGGGCGAACGTCGTCATGGCAGACCTCCGATCGCTCACAGTACCGGCGGGCTCGATCGGCGAGAGTACGGCCACCGGCCGCCCCGTGTACGTTGAAGTCCACGTGCGTCGACGGGCGACGTACGTTGAAAGCATGGTCTCGTGGCGGCGGTGGTGCATGCTGTCCGTCGGTGTCGCCGTGTTGCTGGCCCTGCCGCCGGCGCTGGGCGCGTGGCCCGCGCGGCAGAGCCCGGTCTCCGCGGCGGCGCTGCTGGCTGCGGTCCAGCGGTCCGACGCAGCCGGGTACTCGGGGTATGCGGAGGCGTTCGGCGGGCTGCGCCTGCCGCTGGCCGACCAGTTCTCCTCGCTGACCGACCTGTTCGGCGGCCATACTCGGCTGCGGGTGTGGTGGCGCGGGCGGCATGACTGGCGGGTAGACGCGGTCGATGCCACCGGCGAGACCGACGTTTACCAGGCCGGGGCCAACACCTGGACCTGGGAGTACGAGCGGAGCCAGGCGACGTTCTCGGGCGAGTCGCCGATCCGGCTGCCTCAGCCGGCCGATCTCGACCCGGCGCAGCTCGGTCGCCGGCTGCTGGCCGAAGCCGTGCCGGCCGAGGTCACCCGGTTGCCGGCCCGGCGGGTCGCCGGCATCGACGCGCCCGGCCTGCGACTCGCCCCGAGCGACCCGCGGACCACGATCACCCGGGTGGACGTGTGGGTCGACCCGGGCACCGGGCTGGTGTTGCGGCTGGAGGTGTACGGCGCCGACCAGCGGCGTCCGGCGCTGCAGAGCCGGTTCCTGGACTTCACCGCGCGCACCCCCGACCCGCACGTCACCTCGTTCCGGCAACCGCCGGACACCGCCGTCTTCGCCTCGGAGCTCCGCGACGTCGCGGCCACCATCGACCGGTTCGTCTCCTTCCCGCCCCCGAAAAAGCTGGCCGGTTACCCGCTGCGCCAGCGAGCCGGGGAGGCTGGCGGGGTGGGCACGTACGGCCGGGGCGTCGTTGTGCTGATCGCCGTCCCGCTCCAGGGCCAGATCTCGTTCCCGCTGCGCGAGGCGCTGGGCAACGCCCCCGGGGCGCGCGTCACCGCGGCCAGCACCCTGGTCGCGGTCGGCCCGCTCAGCCTGCTGCTGACCGGGGCGGTGGCGGGCGGCCCGAGCTGGCTGCTGGCGGGCACGGTGACCACCGGGACGCTGCAGCGGGCCGGTGCCGATCTCACCGTCCACCCGGCGAGGGTCCGATGACCGAATCCGCCATCCACACGTCCGGGCTGACCAAGCGGTTCGGGTCGCTGACCGCAGTGGACGGGGTCGACCTGGACGTGCCACAAGGCGACGTCTACGGCTTTCTCGGCCCAAATGGGTCCGGAAAGACCACGACGGTACGGATGCTGCTCGGGCTGGTGCTGCCCACTGCAGGGACGGTCGTGGTGCTCGGCGAGCCGATCCCGCGGCGTGCCGGCCGGGTGCTGCACCGGGTCGGGGCCATCGTCGAGGCGCCGGCGGCGTACGGGCACCTGTCCGGACGGACGAACCTGGCGCTGTTCGACGCGGCCGGCCCGGGCGGTCCGCGGCGCACCCGGCGGCGGCGCATCGACACGGCGCTCGAGCAGGTCGGGCTCGCCCGCGTCGGGCGCCGGCCGGTCAAGGCGTACTCCCACGGCATGCGGCAGCGGCTCGGGCTGGCCGCCGCGCTGCTGCGCCAGCCGGAGCTGCTGGTGCTCGACGAGCCCACGAACGGCCTCGACCCGCAGGGCATCCGCGAGATACGCGAGCTGCTGCTGGCGCTCAACGCGGACGGCACTACGATCTTCCTGTCCAGCCACCTGCTGGCCGAGGTGGAGCAGATGTGCGCCCGGGTAGGGGTCGTGGACCGCGGCCGGCTGGTACTGCAGGAGGACCTCGCCACCGTGCGGGCGCCGACCGGGCGGGTGGTCGTGCACACCCCGGACGTCGACGTGGCGGTCGCCCTGCTCGACGGCCGGCTCGGCGAGCGCGCCGGCGACCGGCTGGTCATCGCCACCGACGACCCGGCCGAGCTGAACCTCCGGCTGGTGGCCGGCGGGGTGCGGGTGCGCGAGCTGGTCCCCGAGCGGCGGACGCTGGAGGAGGTGGTGCTCGCCGCGACGAGCGCCGGCAGCGACCGGGTCGACGGGACCGACCGGGAGCCCAAGACCGGCCGGGAGCCGGGAACGGATGTGGAGGCTGCGCGGTGATCGGCGTCGAGCTGGGAAAACTGCTGCGCCGGCCGCGTACCTGGGTGGTGATCCTGCTGCTGGACGCGCTGCCGACGCTGGTCGCGGTACTGCTCGCGATCACCGACATCGGCCCGCGCCCCGGCGAGGGCCCGGCGTTCCTGTCCGCTGTGCTGTCGAACGGGCGGCTGTTCCCGGCCGCGGCGCTGGCCATCGTGCTGCCGCTGTTTCTCCCGGTGTCGGTGGCGGTGGTGGCCGGCGACGCGATCGCCGGCGAGGCGCAGGCCGGGACGCTGCGCTACCTGCTGGCCCGACCGGTCGGCCGCACCCGGCTGCTGGTCGCCAAGCTGGTCAGCGCGGTGGTGTTCGTGTTCCTCGCCGTCACGGTGGTCGCCGTGACCGCGTACTTCGTCGGCACCCGGCTGTTCGGCAACGAGCCGCTGCCGGTCACCTCGGTGTCCGGCACCACCCTGACACCCCGGGAGGCGGTGCTCCGGACGCTGCTGGCGATGGTCTACGTGGCGCTGTCCATGCTCGGCGTGGCCGCGGTCGCGCTGTTCCTGTCCACGCTCACCGACTCGCCGCTGGCCGCGGCGCTCGGCGCGCTGGCCGTGCTGGTGACCTCCACGCTGCTGCTCACCCTCGACGCGGCCCGGGCGCTTCAGCCGTACCTGCCGACCCGCTACTGGCTGGCGTTCGTGGACCTGTTCCGGCAGCCGATCCTGTGGCGGGAGGTGCTGCGCGGGGTCGGGCTGCAGGCGGTGTACGTGGTCGTGCTGCTCGGCGCCGCATGGGCCCACTTCACCACCAAGGACGTCAAGAGCTGAGTTCCCGCCTTTGCCACGCCCCGGTCGCTCTGCGAAAATGCCCGGCACACACGGGCGGGACGGTGCCGCCCCGGAGACAGGGGCCTGCCGTGACGATCAGCGAGCAGCGGCCGGCGTTCCGGCTGCTCGCCAGCGGCTTCGAGGCCCGTGGCGTTGCGCGGACTCCGCACTCTGCCGGTCGCATGGTGAGCAGATAGAGGAGACAGATGTGACGACTGAGGGTCGCTGGCGGATTGCGGTCGACCACACGAAGTGCATGGGCACCGCGCTCTGCGCGGGCACCCGGCCGGACCGCTTCCAGCTGAAGGGCAACCATTCGCAGCCGGTGCAGGACGAGGTCGAGCCGGACGACGAGCTGATCGACATCGCCGACTCCTGCCCGACCGAGGCGATCACCGTGCACGACGCGAACGGGAAGCTGCTCGCACCCGAGTACTGAAGACCCTCAGCTGCCGGGCCGCGAGTTGGCCAGCAGGGGTCAGAGAACGGCGCAAAGGGGACGACGCCCGCCTGAGGCCTGCCCTCGAACCCCCTGCGATCCGAGGGCAGACCCCGCTGACCTTCAAGGGCGCGACCGTGCCGCTTCCCCCGTAACACAACACCTGTCGCGCCATGGCCGTGGCGGGCGCCGTCCGAGACAAGGATCCCGTGACCGGCAACGAGCCGGCTAGGGCAGCCGTCCCGGAGTTAGTCGGCCAGGCCCCCGGACTTAACGAGGTGGGCCAAGTCGTTGCGGCTGCCCACCTTCGTCTTGGCGACCAGGTTGGCCACGTGGGTCTCCACCGTGCGGGGGGAGAGCACGAGCCGCTCGGCGATGGCGATGTTCGTCAGCCCTTGTCCGACGAGCTGCAGCACGTCCATCTCGCGGCTGGTCACCCCACAGCCGAGCAGCCGGATGGGGACCGCGGTGTCGCCGCGGCCCTGCCGGGGCACCGGTGCGCCGGCCCGGCGCAGCACCTCCCGGCAGCGGCTGGCCAGCCGGTCGTCGCCGCGCCGGGAGAAGACCGCCAGCGCCTCGCGGGCCCAGCCGACCGAGTCGCCCCAGCCGCCGTCGACCGCGTCGGCGGCGACCAGCAGCCGGATCCGGTGCCGCCACCACGGGCGGGACGCCATCGCCGCGTCAGCGACCGCGAGCGCGCTGTCGGCCTCAGCCCGGCGACCGCGGCGCCCGGCGGCGACCGCGTCGGCGTAGCCCAGCAGCGCGCGGTTTTCCCAGTTCACCTCGGCCGGCCGCGCCTCGGCACGGGCCTGCTCGCCATCGCGGCCGTCCAGGGTACGCACCAGCGCCCACAAACCTATGGCCGGCGCCGGAGCGGTCGTGACGCTGCGGCGTACGAAGTCCATCGCCTCGTCCAGGCACTCGGCCAACCGCTCCCGGTCGTCGTCGAGCAGCGCGACGTGCGCGTACACGGCCCCCCAGATGCCGGCGTTCACGTCGAGGTCGTCGGGGGCCAGCCGCCTCGCCTCCGCCACGCACCGCTGCATCGCGTCGGTGTCGCGGCGGTGCGCGTGCGCCGCGGCCTGGAAGAACAGTGCGGTCGCCCGGAGCAGGTCCAGCCGCAGCCGGCGGGCGTGCTCGGCGCTGCGCTGGGCATGCAGCAGCGCGGCATCCGCGTCCCGGTGCAGCAGGCAGGCGGCGATCTGCACGTCCACGGTCGCCGCCAGACCAACGGCGCCGGCGTCCAAGGCGAGCGCGTTGGCCCGCTCCAGCCGCCCGGTGGCGCCGTCGGAGAGCACGTCGATGGTGCCCAGCTCGTGCAGCGCCGACGCCCGGGCCACCGGCAGGTCATGATCGATGGCCAGCCGCTCCGCGGCGGCGAACGCGGACCGCGCGGCCGCCAGGTCGCTGACCCGGGCCGCCCGGCCCATCACCTCCAGCGCCTGGCAGGCCACCGCCCAGTGGCGGCGCTGCTCGGCCTCCCGCAGTGCCAGCTCGGCGATCGTCCGCGCGTCCGCCGGCTGGCCGCTCTCGTGAGACAGCCGGGCGGCCAGCACGCTGGCGCGCGGGTCGCTGGAGTCCGGCAGCGCGGTCAGCCCGGCCGTGGCGAGATCCCAGTGGCCGGCGTCGGCGGCCACCTCGGCCAGCGTCAGCCGTACCCAGGTCTCCCCCCGGGCCAGCAGCCGCTCGCCCAGCGCCAGCGCCCGGTCGGTGTCGCCGGCCTCGGCCAGCACCTCCACCAGCACCGCCTCGGCCTCCCGGCGCAGCGCCGGCTTCTCCACCGCCAACGCCGCCGCCCGGCTCAGCTGCGCGTCCGCGGTGTGCAGCGCGCCGCGGCGGCGGGCCTGCCAACCGGCGTAGAGGTAAAGCTCGGCGGCCCGGGCGTCCTCCCCGGCCGCCATCCACAGCCCGGCGGCCAGGTCGCAGGCATCCGGGTCCCGCTGCTCGACCACCGTCGCGGCCGCCCGGGCCAGCGCCCGGTGCTCCGGCGGCAGCAGGTCGGCGCGCACCGCGTCGCAGGTCAGCGCATGCCGGAACCGGAACGTGTCGGACTCGGTGCCGTCCACCACGACCAGCCCGGAACTCACCGCCGCGCGCAGCCCGGCCAGCACCACCAGCTCGGCCAGGCCGGTGATCTCCGGGATCAGCCGCCAGTCGAACCGCCGGCCGAGCACCGCCGCCGTCTCCACCACCGACCGGGCCGGCCGGTCGAGGTCGGCCAGCCGCCGCCGGACCGTGGCCGCGAACGTGCGCGGCACGTTCGCCGTCAACGGACCGGCCAGCGAGCCATCCGGAGCCAGCGCGCCGAACGCGGCCAGCCCGGTCAGCAACTCCTCGACCAGGAACGGCAGCCCGTCGGCGTGCTCGACGACGAACGTGACCAGCTCCTCCGGCGGGCTGGTCGAAAGACACGCCTCCACCACCCCGCGGACGTCCCGCGGCCCGAGCCGGTCCAGCGCCAGCACGTCGGCCTGGCTCGCGGTGGCCAGGTCGAGCAGCCGCTGCGGCGGGTCCAGCTCGTCCCGCGCGGTCGCCACCAGCAGCACCGGCGAGCTGTCCGCCGCGTCGGCCAGATAACTGAGCACGTCGAGGGTGTCCGGGTCGGCCCAGTGCAGGTCCTCCAGCACCAGCATCGAGCCACAGGGCCCGCTGAGCGTGGTCATCAGCCGAAGGACCGCCTCACCGAGCACGACCCCGCCGCGCTGCTCCGCGCGGCCGTCGATGTCGGCATCCGGAAGCAGACCGGCCAGCGCGGGCAGATACGGCCGCAGCCCGTTCTCCCGCGGCATCGGGCGGGCCCGCAGCGCCGCGCTCAGCGCCTCGGCGAGTGGCCGGTACGCCTCACCGGAGGGCACCGCCCGGCCGGAGAACACCGTGACCCCGGCCTCCCGGGCGAACGCGGAGGCCTCCCGAACCAGCCGGGACTTGCCCACCCCGGCCTCGCCGTGGACAAGCACCAGCCGCCCCGTGGTCGTCCTCTCCATGCTCGTCGCCAGCCGGCACAGGTGGTCGAACTCCCCACCACGGCCGACCAGGCGGGACGAGCATGCCTGCCAAGGTACGGTCACCTGTCCCGTCCGGTATTTCCAGCACAGAGCACACCGTTGTACTCACCGCCACTCGCGGCCTGCAAAGGGTAGCTGCTCGGAGCGGTTGGGGGGACCCGTACCTGCCCCGGGCGGGTGACGAAACGGCCGACGTACCGGTTCAGCCGGGTACTACGTTCCGCCGTGAAGGAATGTGAAGTAGCGTCTTGTTCGCGGTCGGGGGCTCCCCCCGTGGCCCCTGGCCGCCTTCCGGGGGGTGGCGCCGCATGCTCTCGCCGTTTGCCCCGTTCGGCATGCTGGCCGGG
>Ga0066388_100002810_pt1 | contig 10893 bp, 5 predicted proteins | sample PanSoiMetaGPlot6_FD_64539 | JGI IMG/M metagenome (GOLD analysis project Ga0066388, IMG submission 64539) | Tropical forest soil microbial communities from Panama analyzed to predict greenhouse gas emissions - Panama Soil - Plot 6 (Hybrid Assembly) | ecosystem: Environmental > Terrestrial > Soil... | reverse complement strand
TCGTCCGGCAGGTCGCTGCGGAAGGTCAGCTCGCCACCACGGCAGGCCAGGACGGGTTTGGCGTGAAAGGCGCGAGCGACGCTCGCCGCCTTGCTGCTCTTCCGGGTCTTGAGCTGCGCGCTCATCATCAACTGCGCCAGCTCCTCGAACTCGCAGCGCTCCGCTTCCGGAGAACCGCCCTTGTAGACCTCGCGCCACTCGCTGATTTGCAGTCCCTCCTCGCGCGGCTGGGCTGGTTCTGAGACCCGGCCGTCAACGTGGCTGCGCCGAGCGGCCGCACTACTCTTGCGAAACGATGGTGTGCCGAGGTCGATTCCGGATGTCGTTGGATTGCGTTGTTGCTCCATGATTGTTACTCCCACGCTTTCTGCGCGCTCGGCGCGTGCCGCGCCCGCGCGCTGAGTTCGGTTCTGCGCTATTGGCCGCCGCCGAAACGCTTCGTAGCCATTTCCCAGATCCCGGCCAGAACGCCTTCCGGCGACGGGCTGTAGTGGGGCAGCGCCAGGCGGGTGATGCGCGCGTCGATCAGCGTCGGCCGTCCGGACGCGAGCGCCGCCTTGAAGGCCCGCTCGAAGTCGCCGATCGTGTCGACGCAGTAGCCGTCCGCGCCACAGGCCCTCGCGTAGGTGACGTAGTCCGGGTTCGGGAACTCGACCAGCCCGGACTTGTGGAATGATGCGAGCTGATAGAGCTTGATGAGCTTGAACTCGCCGTCGTTGAAGATGACCCAGATCACCGGCAGGTCGTGGTGCACCGCGGTCATCAGCTCGAAGCCGGACATCAGGTAGCAACCGTCGCCGACGCCGGCGACGACCGTGCGGTGCGGGTTGGCGGCCTTCACCCCGAGCGCACCGTTCACGCCGATGCCCATCGGGCCGTACGTTCCGGGCTTGCGGAAATTCTGCCCGTCCTTCAGCTCCAGATAGTAGGCGAGCCAGGCCGCATGCGCCCCGGCGTCGGCGAGCACCACGCCGCCAGCGGGCAGCAGCTGCGAGATCGACTGTACCAGCTGGCCGGGATGGAGCTTGCCGTCGAGCTTGAGGACGCGCTGCTGGTCGAAGTCGGGCGCCCTGAACTCCCTGGCGGCGACGGGGGAGAGCGACGGCGCCATCTGCGCCGCGATCGCGGCGATCGCCAGCTTGGCGTCGCAGACCAGGGCGTAGTCGGCCTTGTAGACCTTGTCGATCTCGCCTTCGTCGATGTTGATGTGGATCAACGTCCTGCCCGCGCAGAGATCGTCGCGGAAGTTGAAGGTCGCGTGCTGGGCGAACGAGTTGCCCACCGCCAGGACGATGTCGGCGTCGAGGAACACGTCCCACGCGCTCTTGTGGCCGCTGTCGGAGAACACGCCGATCGCCAGCGGATGCTCCTCGGCGACGATGCCTTTGCCGTCGAGCGTCGTGACCAGGGGGATCTGATAGCGCTCGATGAACTCGCGGACCTCCCGATACGCGTGGCTGCGAATGGCGCCAAACCCCGCCAGGAGGACGATCTTCCTGCCCTTCTGCAGGCTGGTCACGAGAAAGGCGGCAATCTCAGCGACCCGTTTCGGGTCCGGCGCCATCGGCTGCACGTGCGGCTCGGGGGCGCGAAAGTTCTCCACCTTCATACCGGGATCGGTGATGTCCTCTGCGACGGCGATGTGCACCGGCCCGGGCCGACCGCTGAAAGCGATGTCGACCGCTTCCTGGAGGACCTTCGACACGTCGGCCAGGTCCTGCAGCAGAAAGCTCGCCTTGGTGATGGCGGAGAACATCGCCCGCGAATTCGGCGTCCGCCCCACTCCCGAGGTCTCGTTCAACGAGCCCTTGCCGGTCCAAGCAACCGTCGAATAGCCGGTGATCGCGAGCAGCGGATACGAGTCGGTCAGCGCAACGCACAAGCCGGAGATCAAGTTGAACGCGCCCGGCCCCGCGGTGGCGAAGCACACGCCGAGCTTGTCGGTGAACATCGCGTAGCCGCAGGCCATGAAGGCAGCGGCCTGCTCGTTCTTGGTCACGATCCCGCGGATGCGTGTCGACGCATCGAGGGCCAGCATCATGCCCGCGGCATTCTCACCGGCGCCGCCGAAGACAGCGTCGACGCCGAGGTTCTCCAAACCTCTGACGATCGCTTCGTACACGCGCATGGAACCTCCCATCTACGCTCGAACGTTGACTGATGCGGCGTGGACTAGCGCCGTTCACTTCACGGCCGCAATTAGGACTTTCCCTGAGGCGACGCGCGACGTTCGACGTGCGCACAGCTGACGCTGTGCTAGGTCGTTGCCGTCCATCAGCGAGCCATCGCGTCTGACGGTGCCGTAAAGCGCTCGCGCACGCCGACACCAGGCGCGTCCACTGACGCGCGATCGCGGCTGCACCCTCCGTCGTCGCTGGAAGGGTTGTGAGGTGGGGGAGGCTTTACCGTCCCGGTTGCCTGCGAGCACCAGTGCGCGATTGGACACCCAGCCGCAAAATTCGCCAGCCGGATCGCACCGCACTTTCCGGAGCGCTCACTCGGGGTGTATCCCCAATTGCAGGATGTATTTGCCGAACCGCAATTGCTGTCGCGGCTGACTACCGCGAGCGGAATCCGTCAGCAGGCCCGACAGACCCTCACGACGGTCTCCGCAGAAGAACGCGGCGCAGTTTTCCCAGGCCACGCCGGCAGGTGCGCCTGAGCGCTTTCAGCCGTCCCGCCCACCCGATCATCGGCAGGCCGCGCGTCCGGCCCGTGGTGAGATCCGCCATCCGATATCGCCTCAGCACTTGGTCCGAGAGACCCTGCCGCTTGAGCTCTGCGAGGCGCAGCCGGAAGACGACCTCGTCCATCCGCGGCTCGGCGTGGTCCGAGGTGACGAAGACGCCCCGGTCGGTCTTCTCGATGGTGCGCGACCCGCCGCCGGGCGCGAGGAGATGCCAGGCGAGCGCTTCGGTGGTGACCAGGAGCTCGTAGCCCGCCGCGCGGAGCCGCATGCATGCATCGGTCTCCTCGCGATACGCGTGGTGCGAGTAGCCCTTCACCGCCCAGCCTCCCACCGCCGTCAGCGCCGACCGTCGGTAGCAGATGGAATGGCCGAGCAGGCTTTCGACCTCGAGCACCTCGCGTGCCGTGTAGTGATGGCCCTGCAGCCGCCAGCTCGGCGCGTCTACCGTCGGCACCCAGTTGCTGTCGGTCAACGCGAGGTCCAGATCGAGCGCCGGCAGATGCGGTTCGGGGAGGCAGCCTCCCACGGCTGCTATCGGCCGGTCGGCAAACCACCGGAACGGGCGCTGCAGGTCCTCCAAGAACCGCGGCGTCGGCAGCACATCGTCGTCGATGCGAACGATGAGCTCGATCTCCGGCGGGACGGCCTCCATGGCGCGCTGGTGGCGATCCCAGCCGCTGTCGGTTCGGATGATCTGCACCGGGTGGCCGTGCGACGTGATGAGCGTGAGGAGGTCGCGAATCGCGCCCTGCTCCTGCACCGGCGTGTCGCTCGAATCGTTGATGACGAGCAACCAATTCTGGCAGCTCTGCTCGACGAGAGACGCCAGCAGCGCGGACAGATACGTGGGGCGATTCTTCGTCGGGATGGCGACGGCGATCCGCTCATCCGGCTGCAACGGCGTCAGGTGCGGCGGCATCCGGCGTCAGCCTGGTCGAGGAGCGGACGACCTCGATCGCTCGATGCCCAGATCGACTCGATGAGGTCGCCGATGCGCTTCCGGAAGCGGCGCCAGCTGTACTGGCGCGCGGTGTCACACGCCGCTTCCCCCATCCCCCTCAGGCGCCGGCGATCGGCGGCGAAGTTGCGCAAAGACTCGGCGAGCGCATCGACGTCCCCGGCTGGCACGACATGCCCGTTGACGCCGTGGGTGATGAGATCCCGGATCCCAGTCGCGGTCGACACGATCGCCGGCTTCCCGAAACCCATGCCATCGCCGATCGTGATCGAGAAGGTGTCCTCGAGCGACGGCAGCACTTGGCAGTCGATGTCGAGATATGCCCGCTGGAACCGGCGATGCGGCAGCAGCGGCCGCACCTGGATGTTGGGGTTGCGCACCAGGTAGGTCAACAAGAGCCTCGAGGTCAGCACCTCCTGATCGGTGAAGCAGAGCAACTCGGCATCGCGCAACGCGGCGCGATCCCATGCTGCAAACAGCGGGCGTACGCCCTTGCGAAACGCGTCGGTGCCGACGAACAGAAAGCGGGTGCGCGCGTCGTTGCCGCGAACGTGCACGCCTACGCTGCGCAGGCCGTGCGGAATCACGTGGATGCGGGACGGGTCGAAACCATTCCGGACGAAGAGCGCTCTGGCGACGCTACTCGCGACGATGAAGTGGTCGGCGAGCTCGTCTTCGCGGCGGGTGCGCCACACGTCGATGGGTCGCAGGGGAATCGGCTCGAGGCCGCAGATGGCGCGTTCGCGATTGACGATGGCCAGGCGATCGCCGAGCACTGTGCACTCCTGGTGGACGACGGCCAAGAGGTGACGGTTGATGCGCCGCGCGGCAAGCAACAGCTCCAGGCAGTGCTCGGACTGCCCGAGCGCGATGTCGACGGCGTGCACGTTCGGCCGCTCGCGGTAGGTGAAGGACGTGTACGCGGGCAACCGCGCTGCCAGGGCACGATCGATCTCGGTGCACAGCTTCCGCCAGCTGGTATCGCCGCGGGCATGCAGCGCGTAGGCCACCGCCGGGGTTGACATCCGTCCCCGAGACCCGCCGCGCAGCGTAACCTTCCCCCGCCGGGAGGGAGAAAACTCTACGCGCGCCTCGACGCGGGCGAAGCAGCGGCGCAAGGCGGCGTCGAGGGCTTCGACCGTCGCGCGCCAGGTGCGGTCGCGCACGGTTGCGCTCGTTGCTGTGGCCTGTGGCCCACTCACCTTGCCGCACGCGTAGGCGCGGCGCAGGAGCACGCGCAGGTGCTGCACGTCCGGCTCGAGCTCGACGCGCCCGAGGCGGCGAACGTGCCGGGCGCGGAGGCGCCATGAGTTCTCCCTCGTGCAGAAGCTCGCCGGCCCGCTTTCGCCGGTGACGATGACGCGGCGGCCGCTGGCGATGCATTCCAGAATGGGCAGCCCGAAGGCCTCGCCGCGGTGCGGAAAGACGCCAACGTCGGCGCTCGTGAAGTACGTGGCGACCGACGCGACGTCGCGGCGAATCCACCGAACGCGCGCCGCTCCCCGGCGATCGACAAGGAATCGGCGTTCCACCGCCTGCAGCCAGGGCTCGTAGTTTGGGTGTCGAAACGCCTCCTTGATGACCAGCACGACGTCGTCCGCATTGCGGAACTCGGCCAGGTAGGCGCGCAACAGGACGTCGATGCCCTTGCGCCGGTTCGCGGCACCGAGATGGAGGAACACGAACTGCCTGGCATCGGCGAGCGCGAGCGGCTGCACGTGCGGACCGAACTCGTCGCTGTCGTATCCCCACGGCAGCACCTCGACCGGAACCCGCAGACCGGCCGTGCGCAGTACCGGTTTCACAAAAGGCGCGGGGACCAACACCAGGTCGAAGACGGCGTTGAGGCGTGCGACCAGGCTGCCCAGCTCGCGGTCGGGCGACAGATGCTCGTAGTGGAGCACGAAGACGTTTGCCGTGCCCGGTGCATGCCTGGCGTTCCAGGGATGTCCGTTGAACAGGTAGACGTCGGGGGGATCCGGGTTTGCGCGGCGGGGGACGACGTCATCGGCGGCGAACCCGTGCACCTCGTGACCCAGCCCGCGCAGGCCGCCGATGAGCTGCCGATTGATGATGGAGAAGCTGTTCAGCTGCCGGAGATTGCCGTGCAGGAAGATCCTCACGAAAAGGGTCCGTTGAGCACCAACGGAACGAGATCCTGAGCTGCATTTGTCGCAGTTCAGTCGCCCGCCAGCGACCGGCCGCACAGTACCGCTCGTACGACGGACCAGCAACTGGACGCCGCTGACGTGTACCGCAGTATACTGCGCGCCTGTGCCATGGCGGCTTCCATGCTGACAACGGATGGCTCGGCGAGCACGAGCCCGCGCACCGGATCGGGATCGCGAGCAACATGGGGCTTACGCACGGCCGGATCTTCGGATCGCGGAACAGTGCGGCCTTGCGGTACGCCGACCTCGTCGCGGAGCTGCACGGCGGCACGAGCCGCGTTCTTCCGGCCCGGCTGAAAGACGTCCTGCGCCGGCTCCTCCGGCGGGCCCGTCATTGAGCGTTGCGGCGCGCCCTCGCACGTGCCGTTTGTGCACACCGCGCAGGGGGCGCGCGTTCCGTTCCCGCACGGCTCGCAACAGTCCGAAGTCTCCGAGCAGCCGCCCGTGAAGAGTGGAACGCAATCCGCTTTTTCACAGTAGCCGACCGCGTCGGGCACCGTCTGATGGCAGACGAGCCCGTCTGCGCACACGGATGGCGGGGCGAAGATGTTCCCGCCGCACGGCCCACCTGGGCCGGAGACGCACCTGCACGCTCCGTTCGCACTCGCTGCGCTCTCGCAGCTGGCGCCTGTGGGACATACCCCGCCACAGGTCCCGGCGGAGTCGTTGCCGCACGGTGCGACGCAGAACGCCGCCGGCCCCGGGCAACAGCTGAGCTCTCCCGACGCAGACAGGCACAGGCAGTCGTGCTCGCATGCGCCGTTCACGCACCGATCCGCCGTGCAGCCGTTGTCGTCGTTGCAGTCGGCGTCGCCGCCACACGCCGGGGTTGGCGTCGGCCGTTCGACGGGAATGCACTGGCAGCTCCCGTCCGCAGCGGCTGCGCACTGACCGATCCGACTTGGATACTCGGGGCATGGTCCGTAGGGCGGGCAGATCGGTGAGATGACGCATTGGCCTCCGCATACGGGACCGGCGCACTGTGGCGTTGCCGTGGGCCGCGGCGTGAGCGTGCCGCGGGGCGTCACCTGCACGGGCACGCAGTCGCAGCTCCCGTCCGCAGCCGCCGCGCACTGTCCCTCGACGACCGGAATGTTGGGTCCATTGCAGACCTTTCCCGGTGCACACGGGAGCGGAACGATCAGCGTACACCGGCCGCCGCACGGGATCCCACTGCATTGCGGGGTTCGGGTCGGTTGTGCGGTCGCTGTCGGCAGCTCGACGGGTATGCACGCGCAGTTTCCGGTCGCGTCGGCGGTGCACTGACCGCGTTGATTCGGAAATTCTCGACAGGTTCCTCCCGGCGGGCAGAACACTGAAACGGTGCATTCGCCTCCGCACACGGGGCCGCCGCACTGGGGCGTGCCAGTGGCGCGCGGCGTCGGCGTCGCTCGGGGCGTCTGCTCGACTGGCACACACGCGCAGCTGCCGTCGGCGCTGAGGGTGCACTGCCCCTCCACGACGGGAACGTTCGGACCATTACAGACTTTGCCGGACGGGCAGGGGATCCGCACGATCGCTCGGCACGAACCGCTGCATGGGATCGCATCGCACTGTGGAATCGGCGTCGGCTGCGGGGTTGCCGTGGGCGGGGGCGAGGCTGGGACGCAGCTGCAGTTCCCGGCCGCGTCGGACGTGCACTCACCCAGGCGCGCGACAAACGCCGTCAGAGGACACGCGACACCTGGCGGGCACGGAGGAGAGATTGCGCATGGCCCGCCACACGACGCGCTGTCGCATTCCGCGATTGGGGTGCGCTGCGGGCACTGCAGCGTGCAGATCTGATTCGCGACCGCACATGCGTGGCTCGGATCGCAGGCCTGGTCGGTGCACTCCTTCGTCTCCGGATCGAAACACTTGCCTTGTGGAATAGGCGGCGGACAGACCGGAACGCACGGCTGGCCGGATGTCGCGCACGGCTGTGTCGCGGAGCAGGTCTGATCGGTGCACTGCAAGGTTGCGGGGTCGAGACAGGTGCCGGTCTCCGGCGGCGCTGTGCAGCGCTCCGAGCAGAACTCGTTCGACCGCGCGCAGGGATGGTCGGGTCCGCACGGCTCGGCGGTGCACTCTATTGCCAACGTGCTGAAGCAGCCGCCCGTGACCTGTCCCTGACAGCCGCCCGCGCAGCCTTGGAACGAAGCCAGACAGGTCGACCGACCGTCGCCGATCGCCGCGGCGCATCGCTCCAGGCACGTCCTCACGGCCGCGCCAGCGGCCTTGCAGCTCTGCAGGCACGTCGCGCCGGCGGCAAATGCCTCCGCGAAGCAACCCCGCGCCGGTGCTCCGCATGCCGCGATGCATGGCATCGAGTTGGGCGCGGCAGCGGGGCAGGCGGTCATGCAATCGGCCGCAGACGCCCTACACGCGGCGCGCCCGGCTCGCGAAGCCGTCAAGCACGCCGCGCGGCAACGCGGACCGCCGGCACCACAGCTCCGCAGACACGCGACGAGTCCGATGTGCCCCTGCAGCGTGCAGAGGACACGCCCATGCGCGCAACCGGTTGCGCACTGCTCAGCGTGCGCCGGCCAGCATGACAACAGAGCGAGGGCGACCACGATCAGACCGACGAGTCTGCGGACCGACACGACGCCCATGTGAATGCTCCTCCGACGCCGCCAGGCTATCACAATCGGCGATCCATGGCGCGCGACCCTTTCCACGCGAGGGCGCCGCTCGGTGCTCGCGAGAGAAAGATCTTTGAAATCCGGTTGCGCCACTCGTCGCCGACACGGCGCCGACGGCGCGGCGCCCTCCAGGTCGCTCCTACTCGACGGCCACCCGCAGCCACGTCACGTCGTCGTGGAGCTCGAAGCGTATAATCGTTGCGTCGCCCCTCTGCTCGACCGCCGCGGTGCCGCAATGCTGGGTCGCGGGACGCATCGTGGCGACCGGACCGGCGATCCGGCGGTCGATCTGCACGGTCGCAGCGATAGCGTCGAGTGGCTGCGCGATGTTCGGCGAGACCACGTAGGCCGCGACGGCGAACGTCCCACCAGTGATCTGGAAGGGCAGGAGGGCGATCGCGTCGCTGGCGCGCAGCGGACCGGACGCGCCGCTGGCGGGGATCAGCACCGGGTCTGGGACCAGCGCGAAGTGAAAGGTCAGCTCCGCCGGCTGCTCGATCGGCGTCGCACCGTCGAGAGCCTGCGCGAAGTTGCGCAGCGTGGCCAGCGGCCGCGAGCGCTCGATGGTGAAGGTGCCGGGGTCGATCGACGTGGGAAGGAGGGAATGGGCGCCCGCGCCGTCGTCGCGCTGGCCGGCCTCGTAGGCGCTGTGCAGCAGGACGAACTGCGATCCCTGATTCAGCCAGAACGCCAGCGATCGAGTCAGGCCGCGTTGCTTGATCTGCCACCCGTCGAGTCCGCCGGCAGCGGCGGCAGGGATGTCGTTCGGGACCGTGCCCAGCGATGTGATCGCGACGGGCATGCGCGAGCGCGCGATGAACTCGATCAGGTTGTCGTGCCGCGTGCGATCGCCCAGATAGGATTCCGGTCGCGCCAGCACCATGCGTGGCGCTTTGCCTTCCATGAATCGGAGCGGTGCGCGCACCGGCCACACATCGTTCGGCCCGCGGTCGCGATCGGACGGCCCGTTGCGCAGCCAAGTGGTCGCAGTCTTCCCGGTCCAACCACCGTAGATGGAAACGGCCCAGCCGGCGCATGCATCGGGCAGGTCGCCGTCGCACATCGCCTCGACGTGGTGATGGACCTGACCCCACCAGAGCACGGGTTCGTGGTACCCGTGCTCGCGCACGCGCGTGATGAGCGCTCGGTCGAATTCGTAGATGCGCCCGCCGGGCTTGAGCGCGGTGACGTCGGTGCTGGGCAGCGGCCGCGGTGTTGCCGGCGCACCCCACCAGAGGTTCTGGCCGACCTCCAGGTCGTAGCTGCCCGGATCGGTGAATCCGGCCGCACGCGCCTCGTCCAGAATGAAGCGAAGCGCGTCGTACGTCTTGTCGAGATATGCGGCGAACGCCGCCGACCCGACCTCGCCCACCGGCATCAGCTCACCCTGACGCCACCAGTCCTGCAGCTCGCGCGTCCCCGACCTGCCGATGGGCGGAATGTGGACGAACACGACGCACGGCCGAATCCCCGCGGCCTTGCAGGCGCGCAGCTCCTTGCGGAGTGTGTCCAGCTCGAGCGACTGTGGCGATGTCCAATCCTTGGTGATGTAGACCGCGTGATGCGGCGCGAGCCGCATGCGCTTGACGCCCGCGGCGGACATCTGGCGCATCACGTTGATCTGCTGCTCCAGCGTCCACGCCGGCGGAATGTGCTTCCAGTACACGCCGATGCCGTGCAGCGCGTCGTGCGCGGAGACGGTTCGCGGACGCGCCCGCCACGGCACTCGATACAGCGAAGCCCTGCCCGGAGGCAGCGGGTCGAGCTCGCCCGGGCGCGCGTACGCCTGCATCGTCGCCTCAGACCCGGCGACGTCGGTGCTCCTGCGCTTGACGCGGGCGGTGGGGAGCATCCTGCCGGCTATTTCGATCACTCGCCGAATGGGCTCGCGCATATCCGCCTGTTATCATTCACCGCTCTGCCCCAGCACCGTTCTTTGGAGGGCGGCGCGCCGTCGCCGGGTGGGGACGGAGGAAGAGACATCATTTGAACATGCGCCGCGGGACCATGGTCATACGCATCCCCGCCCCGCCCGGCGCCGACGGCGCGCCGCCCTTCAGGAGCAAGCTCGATCGCGGCTAACGAAGGAGAGCCGGCTGGCGGCGCGTCGGCGCCGGAGTGTCAGCGGACGACCACCAGGTTCTCGCGCCGCAGGTCATCGAGGTGCTGCTGTACGTCGGCCGCCACCGCCGCCTCATCCATCTCGGAGACGCGCGCCAGCTCGGCGACCAGTTCCTCTCGCGTTCGTTCACCCTCGCTCAGCAACTCCCACAGAAAGGTGCCCGTGGCGTTCAGCGTGTAATAGTAGCCGGTTTCGCAGTGCACGATCACCGCCCCGTCGTCGAGCACCCGGAACGTCACTTCCTTCTCGTTGATCGCGTATCGCACGCGGCGCACTGTAGCGAAGGCGTGCGAGGCGCTCAAATCTGGTTGGACGCCTGTAGCGGAGAC
>Ga0066388_100002809_pt1 | contig 10897 bp, 7 predicted proteins | sample PanSoiMetaGPlot6_FD_64539 | JGI IMG/M metagenome (GOLD analysis project Ga0066388, IMG submission 64539) | Tropical forest soil microbial communities from Panama analyzed to predict greenhouse gas emissions - Panama Soil - Plot 6 (Hybrid Assembly) | ecosystem: Environmental > Terrestrial > Soil... | reverse complement strand
GGTGCGGCTGCTGCGGCTCCGGCGCATACGCAAGCTTGCGCAGTTCCGCTTCAACCGCCGGCCACATCTGTTCCTGACTTGGCGTGAGGTTCAACCGCTGCTTGATGCTGGCGATCTGGGAGTCGTCGAGCAGGGCGTTGGGCCGTGCGCGCCGAGCCGCCGTCACGGTCGGCTTGGCTTGCGGCTGAGGCCACTCCGGCCCAAAGGTCTTGCCCAGCGCCACTTGTACCGGCCCGTCGCTCAAGCGGGCGGCGTCTGCGGGTACCGACGCTTCGGGTGTAAACAGCGCGATCTGCTGCTGCTTGGCCTGCATCAGCCCAGCCATTAGGGTCCCGGGACGTGCATTGTTCAGCTGATTGCGGGATTCGGGAAACCGCTGAGCGATCGCTTGCGTGGTCGCTTTTTCCGGATGCGACAGCTTCCCGTGCAGGAATTCGCCGGTGGCCCAGCCCACAGTGAGACAGGCGGCCCCGGCAACAACTACGCCAACAAGGCACAAGAAGATGCGAAAGACTTTGATACCGATTGCCCGCCCCATCCCCGTCGTCGCCCCATATCCGTCCGACTGGTATCTCCTTCAACTTTCAAACGATGATGAATTTATGGCCAAACCATGCAATTTTGCCCCGTTGCGTTCATAATTAATGAACGGAGCGGGCAGCCGCCTCCCGGCGAAGGAGGCCACCGCGGTTCGATCAAGTCGAGGAATCGGTTCGCGCTATTTTCCCGGCACTTTGTCGTCAACGCCTTTGACGTAAAAGTTCATCCCCAGGATCTGCCCGTCATCCAGGTTGGCGCCGCCTTTGCACTCGACGGTCTTGCCGTCCTGGGCGACGACCGGACACTTGAACGGATGCAGCGTGCCGGCCGCGATCGCAGCTTCGGTGTCCTCAGCCAACTTCTTCACGTCCGCCGGCATGTTGGTATAGGGCGCCATCACCACCATTTTGGACTTGAGCCCGCCCCAGGTGTCGGTCGAGGTCCACTTGCCGTCGAGCACCAGCTTGGTGCGGTCGACATAATAGGGCCCCCAATTGTCGATGATCGCGGTCAGCTGGGTCTTGGGGCCGAACTTGATCATGTCCGAATCCTGCCCAAACGCCGGAATGCCGCGCTTGGCGGCGGTCTCGACCGCGGCCGCGCTATCGGTGTGCTGCATGATGACGTCGGCGCCCTGGTCGATCAGCGCTTTGGCGGCGTCTGCCTCCTTGCCGGGGTTGAACCATTCGCCGACCCAGATGATCTTCACCTTGATGTTCGGGTTGATCGTCTGCGCGCCCAACATGGTGGCGTTGATGCCGGAGATCACCTCCGGGATCGGCACCGAGCCGATGTACCCCATCACGCCCGACTTGGACATCTTGGCCGCGATCACGCCCTGAATGTAGCGGCCCTCGTAGAAGCGGCCCGAATAGGTCGCCAAGTTCTTTTCACGCTTGTAGCCGGTTGCGTGCTCGAAAAAGAGGTTCGGATATTTTTTCGCGACCTTGACGGTCGCGTCCATGAATCCGAACGAGGTCGTGAAGATCAGCTTGTGGCCTGAACGCGCCAGCTGCTCGATTGAGCGCTCGGCGTCCGGACCTTCGCTGACGTTTTCCAGATAGGTCGTCTCGACCTTGTCGCCGAGCGCCTTGACCACCGCCTCGCGGCCCAAATTGTGCTGGTAGCTCCAGCCGAAGTCGCCGATTGGCCCGACGTAGATGTACCCGACCTTGAGCTTCTCCTGGGCGGGTGCCTGGGTTCCGAGCGCCAGCAAAAGCGCGGCGGCGAGGGTGAATTTCCTCATGGCTTGCACTCCGTTGTTTTATCGGTCGGGCACGAACGCCAGACCGAGCGAAGCGGGCGCGGCCGACCCGGCGGTGCCGCGCACGCGCGAAATGATGACCAGCACGATGATGGTCGCCAGATAAGGCAACGATGACATCAACTGGGGCGGAATGCCAAGGCCCGCGCCCTGTGCGTGCAGCTGCAGGATGGTGACCGCCCCGAACAGATAGGCGCCGGCCACGAGCCGCCCCGGCCGCCAGGACGCGAATACGACCAGCGCGAGCGCGATCCAGCCGCGGCCGGCGGTCATGCCGGCGATGAAGAATGGCGTGTAGGCGAGTGACAGATAGGCGCCAGCCAGGCCGGCGCAGGCGCCACCGAACAGCACGGCGAGGGCCCGCAACCGGAGCACCGGATAGCCGAGCGCATGCGCGGAGCCGTGATTGTCGCCGGTGGCGCGCAGTACCAGCCCGGGCCGGGTCGCATACAGGAACCACCAGATGCCGGCGACCAAAACAATCGAGGCATAAACAAATGCATCCTGCCCGAACAGGATGCGTCCAATGACCGGCAGATCGGTCAAGACCGGAATGAACAGTTGCGGCGCCGGCGTTATCTTCTGACCCACGAAGCCGGCGCCGATCAGACCGGACAGGCCGAGCCCGAAGATCGTGAGCGCCAAGCCGGTCGCCACCTGGTTGACGGCGAGCCCCAGGGTGAGCGCCGCAAACACGGCAGCCATCAGCATTCCGGCCAGGATGCCGGCGAGCGTTCCGAGCAAGGTTGAATCCGTCAAGTAGGCGCCGGCGAAGCCGCACGCCGCCCCCATGATCATCATGCCTTCGACGCCGAGGTTGAGCACACCGGCGCGCTCGACCAGGAGCTCCCCGGAGGCCGCCAGCAGCAGCGGCGTCGAAGCTGCGATCACCGACAGGACGATGGCTTCAAGCAACCCCATCGGCAGCCCTGCGCGAGGTTAAGAGCCGGATGCGATAGAGAATGAGCGAATCGCACGCCAGCACGAAGAACAGCAGAATGCCCTGGAATACCTTGGTCAGATCGAGCGGCACCTTGAGCGAGATCTGCGCCTGCTCGCCGCCGATGAAGGTGAGTGCCAGGAACAGCCCGGCAATCAGAATCCCGATCGGGTTGAGCCGGCCCAGAAACGCGACGATGATGGCGGTGAACCCATAGCCGGGCGAGAAGCCCGGTTGCAGGTGGCCGACCGGGCCCGCGACCTCGATGATGCCGGCAAGTCCTGCCAGCGCGCCCGAGACCGCGAACGTGAGCAGCACCAGGTGGTCGGCGTTAAAGCCTGCGAAGCGCGCCGCCTTGGGGGCGGCGCCGACGACCCTGATCTCGAACCCCTTGATGGTGCGTCCCAGAACGGTCCAGGCAATCGCCACGACGAGGAGCGCGACCAGCGCCCCGATGTGAAGGCGGCTGCCTTCGATCAAGGTCGGCACGGTCGCCACCGGGTCGAATTCCGCGGTGGTCGGAAAGTTGTAGCCGTGCGGATCGCGCCACGGCCCGCGCACCAGATAGTCGAGCAGCAGATCGGCCACATACACCAGCATCAGGCTGGTGAGAATTTCGCTGGCACCGAAGCGCACTTTGCCGAGTGCGGGAATGAGGGCGTAAAGCGCGCCCGCCAGCGCCCCAAGCAGCAGCATCGCGGGTAGCACCCATGCGCCGGCGTCGGTCCCCTGGGTCGTGACGGCGATATAGCTGCCGGCGATGGCGCCAATGACGAACTGGCCTTCGGCGCCGATGTTCCAGACATTGGCAAGGTAGCAAAGCGACAGCCCGATCGCGATCATCACCAGCGGCGTCGCTTTCACCGCGGTTTCCTGCAACGAGTAGGAATCGGTCAGCGGGTGCAGAAAATAGACCGCGAGCGCATTGAGCGGGTCCTTCCCGAGCAGCGCAAACAAGACGCTCATAACCAGGAGCGTCAGAGCAACCGCAATCAGCGGCGATGCAAGGGCGGCCGCGACGGACCGCTCTGCGCGCGGCTCAAGCACCAACCGCATGACCCAATTCCTGCAGTTGCGCCGCGCTGCCGCCCATCAGCAACCCAAGATGTTCGCGATCGGCAGCTTTCGACTCGATCGCGGGCGAAAGCCGGCCCGTAAACACGACGGCGATGCGGTCGGCGATTTCCAGGAGTTCGTCGAGGTCCTGGCTGATCACCAGCACGGCGGCGCCGCGGGCGGCGAGATCGATCAGGGCCTGGCGGATAACCGCGGCCGCGCCGGCGTCGACGCCCCAGGTCGGCTGGCTTACCACCAGCACGCCGGGTTCGCGCAGAATTTCGCGACCGACAACGAATTTCTGCAAATTGCCGCCCGACAGGCTCACGGCCTCCGGATCGCGCTTCGCCTTGCGGATGTCGAACGTCGTGGTCGCGCGATCGACCACGTTCAATGCCGCCGCCCGATTGATAAACCCGTCGTGCGTCATCCCGACCGCGTGACCGGTCAGAAGCGCGTTGTCGGACAGCGTCATGCGCGCCGCGGTGGCATGGCCCAACCGCTCCTCGGGCACAAAGGCCGCGCCAAGGCGCCGGCGCTGGGTAATCGACAGGCGTCCGGCCGCGTGATCGTCAATGACGATACTGTCGTCACTGTCGACCAGCCGTTCGCCCGACAGAGCGGCGAACAGCTCGTCCTGCCCGTTGCCGGCAACTCCAGCGATGCCGAAGATTTCGCCGCCGCGCACGTCGAGGCAAATCCGGTCAAGCCGGATGCCATGCGGGTCGTCGGGCACGAGCGAGAGATCGCGCACAACGAGACGCGCTGCCGCGCCATGACCGGCGGCGCCGCTCTTGACCTCGCCAATCTCGCTGCCGACCATCATCCGGGCAAGCGAGGCTGCGGTCTCGCGCCGCGGGTCACAGGTTGCAACTTTCTTGCCGCCGCGCAGAATGGTTGCCGTGTCGCACAGGCGCTTCACCTCATCGAGCTTGTGGCTGATGTAAAGAATTGCCCGTCCTTCGGCTTTCAGGCTCTCCAGCACCACAAACAATTGATCGGCTTCCTGAGGCGTCAGCACGGAAGTCGGCTCGTCGAGTATGAGTAGCCTCGGGTTCTGCATAAGCGCGCGCACGATCTCGATGCGTTGGCGCTCGCCGACCGACAGCCGCCAAACGTCCCGGCGCGGCTCGAGCGGCAGCCCGTAGCGGCGGGAAATCTCGGCAATTCCGGCGGAAACTTTGGCAAAGGATTCGCCGGGCGGCAGTCCGAGCGCGATATTCTCGGCGACGGTCAGATTCTCGAACAGCGAGAAATGCTGAAACACCATGCCGATGCCCAGCGCCCGCGCCTGCGCGGGTCCGGACAGTACGGTCGTGCGACCAAGCCAGCGCAGTTCGCCGGCGTTGGGCTGAATGAGACCGTAAGCGATCTTCACGAAGGTCGATTTGCCGGCCCCGTTCTCGCCCAGCAAAGCGTGAATTTGCGCCGGATGAAGATCGAGGTTGACGTGGTCGTTGGCGACAAACGTCCCGTAGAGCTTGGTGATACCGATTGCCTGCAGGAGCGGATGCGCGGCCGGCGTCTGCATCTGATCAAGCATGATGCTTGCTGCTCGTCCGCTGCGACGGCACGCGGTCGTTTCCCGCCAACGGCACGATGCCGCGTTCGCGCACGATCAGAAGCTGCGCCACGATCGAGGCAGCGATCGCGGGCGGTGCCTTGTCCTGAATCTCGGACAGCCCGATTGGGCAGACCAGGCGATCGATATCCGGCCTCGTCACCCCGAGCTTGGCGAGCGTGCTGACGAAGCGTGCGCGCTTGGTTGCGCTGCCGATCAGCCCCACATAGGGGAACCGCGGCGGCTTGAGGGCAGCGGCGACGAGATCGAGATCAAGCGCGTGGCTGTGGGTCATGATGGCGATGAAAGTCTCGGCAGGCGCGCGCGACAAGGCATCCGCTGGGTTGGCCTCGTTGAAACAGGTCACATTCGCCGGGATGTGTGCAGGAAACGCGCCCGGCCGCGGATCGAACCAGGTCACCGCGAACGGCAGCGGCGCGAGCGCCAAAACCAGCGCGCGACCGACGTGACCGGCACCGAAGAGATAGAGCGATGTCACGTTCTGACCGAAACGCTCAACAATCCGGCCATCGCGTAGCCTAGTGTAGAGTGCATCGCTGCGCGCCGTGACCTCGCCAGGGACGGCAAGATGTCTGGCCAGCCGTCCGTCCCTTGGATCGGCCACGGTCACAACGACGCCGGCGCGCTCGGCCTGCGCCAGCATCTCGACGTTCTCGCGATCGTGCGCGTCGAAGCGCTCCAACGTCACCACCACCCTGCCGCCGCAGCACTGGCCAAGATCCGGTCCGAGCGCCTTGCTGAGCCGGCGAAAATCCTCGCTGCGCGCCAGCATCGATTGGGCCTCGGCGAGCGCGGTCCATTCCAGCGCCCCCCCGCCGATCGTTCCTGAGAAAGCCCCATCCGGCCGCACCACCATGCGGGCCCCTGGCTCGCGCGGGCTGGAGCCTTGCGCGTCGGCGAGCGTCACCAGCACGGCAGCGCCATGCTCCGCAATGAAACGTTCGATGGTTGGCCAAACCGACATTTGTTCAATGCTGCGTCACTTTGTGGATCGCATGCAAGATCGATTCCGGCGTCGCCGGGGCATCAAGCGGGACCCGTTTGCCGGGAGCCAAAGCGTGGATCGCATCGGCGATCGCCGCAAACACCGAAATCGCCAGCATCAGCGGCGGCTCGCCCACCGCCTTGGAACGGTAGATCGTGTCCTCGCGGTTCGCGCCGTCGTGCACCGCGATGCGGAAATCCGGCGGCACGTCCGACGCGCATGGAATCTTGTAGGTCGACGGCGCGTGGGTAAGCAGGCGCCCCTGCGCGTCGAACACCAGTTCCTCGCAGGTGAGCCATCCCATGCCCTGCACGAAGCCGCCCTCGATCTGGCCAATGTCGACGGCCGGATTGAGCGAGCGTCCGACGTCATGCAGGATATCGACGCGCAGAACCTTCATCTCGCCGGTCAACGTGTCGACGATCACTTCCGAACAGGCCGTTCCATAGGCGAAATAGAAGAATGGGTGCCCGGTCGCGCGCGCCGCATCCCAATGAATCTTGGGCGTGCGATAAAAGCCGGTTGAGGACAACGAGATGCGCGCCAGATAGGCTTCCTTGATCAATTGGGCGAATGTCAGCACCCGATTGCCGGCGAACACCCGGTCGTCGCGAAATGAGACCAGCTCCGGCGCGATCGCAAATTTGGCGGCGGCAAACTCGATCAGGCGTGCTTTGATGGTCGCGGCCGCCACGCGCGCCGCCATGCCGTTCATATCGGAACCGGATGATGCTGCGGTCGGCGAGGTGTTGGGGACCTTGCCGGTCGAAGTCGGCGTGATCTTGACGTGCTCGAGGTCGATACCGAATTCCTCCGCCACCACCTGCGCGACCTTGACGAACAGCCCCTGCCCCATCTCGGTGCCGCCGTGATTGAGATGGACCGAGCCGTCCTGATAGACGTGCACCAGGGCGCCCGCCTGATTGAGATGGCCGGTGGTGAATGAAATGCCGAACTTCACCGGCGTGAGCGCAATGCCGCGCTTGAGATATTCGTTCTCGGCGTTGAAGGCCGCGATTTCGCGGCGGCGCGCCCGATAGGCGGACGTGCGCTCGAGCGTCTCGATCAGCTCTGGCAAAATATTGTCGGTGACCCGCATGCCATAGGGCGTGAGATCACGCCCGTCGCCATAGAGATTGCGTTTGCGCACGTCCAGCGGATCGAGACCGAGTGACCACGCGATATCATCGATCAATCGCTCCCCCGCCATCATCCCCTGCGGCCCGCCAAAACCGCGGAACGCGGTGTTCGACACGGTGTGGGTTTTGGTCCGCTTGGTGACGATGCGTGCCGCCGGCAGATAGTAGGCATTGTCAGCGTGGAACATGGCGCGATCGTTGATCGAGGAAGAAAGATCCGCCGAGTAGCCGCAACGCGATGCGAGGCTCACGTCAAACGCGGTGATCCGGCCGTCATCGTCGAACCCAGCCTTGTAGTCGGCGCGGAAATCGTGCCGTTTGCCGGTCATCGACATGTCGTCGTCGCGATCGAGCCTGATCTTGCACGGTCGCCGGGTGTGATGCGCCGCCAGCGCCGCGATCGCTGCCCACTGCGCGGCCTGCGATTCCTTGCCGCCGAACGCGCCACCCATGCGCCGCACCTCGACGTTCACCGCCGCCGCCGGCAAGTTCAGCATGTGCGCGATGATGTTCTGCAGTTCGCTCGGATGCTGGGTCGACGAATAGACCAGCATCTCGTCTTCGCCCGGAACCGCTAGCGCCACCTGGCCCTCGAGGTAGAAATGCTCCTGCCCGCCGATGCGCAACGTGCCGCTCAGGCGATGCGGGCTTGTTGCGAGCGCTGCCGCAGGCTCGCCCTTCACGAATGTATACTCAGGAAGGACGTGCGAGCCGGCGTCGAGCGCTTGATCGACAGTGACAAGCGGGCGTTCGGGCTCGATCTCGATCTTACCCATCAGCGCTGCCCGGCGCGCCGCGTCGCGCGTGTGCGCCGCCACGGCAAAAACGACCTGTTGGTGAAATTCGATCGTGTCCCCCGCAAAGATCGGGTCATCGCCGGCAATTGGGCTCGCATCATTGCGGCCCGGGATATCGGCAGCCGTCAGCACCGCGACCACGTCCGGTGCCGCCCGCACGCCCGCTAGATCGATGCTCTTGATCCGGCCGCGCGCCAGCGGCGCGCCGCCGACCGCAAGATGCAACGTTCCCTCGGGTTCGCGAATGTCGTCCACATAGACGGCCGTGCCGCAGACGTGCCGGATCGCGGAATCGTGCCTGGTTGCAACCCCGACGGTGCGGGGCGCGGTGTCGACCTTGGCGTCAGGAAGGGACATGTGCGTCCTCCCTGCGGTCAACAACCCGCGTGCGGGCGCTCGGAGTTCCGGCGACCTCGGTCAGCGCCTTCCTCAGCAGGCCGCGTGCGGCGTCGCGACGATACTCAGCGCTCGCACGTTGATCGTCGATTGGAGAAAAATCGGAATCAAGTGCATCGAGCGCACGCGACCACGAGGCTTGATCGGAGACCGAGATACCCTGCAACGCGGCTTCCGTGCCGCCGGCACGCCGCGGCGTCGCCGCCATGCCGCCGAACGCAATGCGTGCGGACGTAATGCGGTCGCGGTCTAGCGTGAACCTGAATGCGCCCATGACGGCAGAAATATCCGAATCGAAGCGCTTGGATATCTTGTAGCAGCGGAAGCGATCATCGGGGTTGAGCTTCGGCACCCGCACGGAGCGCACGAACTCGCCGGGCTGACGATCCTGCTTGCCGTAGGCGATAAAGAAATCCTCAAGCGGCATGGTGCGGATTTGCGCTCCTCGCTGCAACGTCAGCGTGCTCGCAAGCGCAATCAGCGCCGGCGGCGTATCGCCGATCGGCGAGCCATTGGCGATGTTGCCGCCAATAGTACCGACGGTGCGCACCTGGCGGCCGGCGAACCTGCGCATCAGCGCCCCGAGGTCGGGATCAATGCTGGCGAAATGGACCATCGCGTCCTGGTGGGTCACAGTCGCGCCAAACGTCACCGCGTCGCGTTCCTCGCGTACGCCATCAAGGTCGCGAACACGGCCGATCCAGATGATCTTGGCAAGCTCGCGCAATTGCTTGGTGATCCAAAGGCCGACATCGGTTGCGCCGGCGACCAGCACGGCGTCCGGATGGCGCGCATAAAGTTCCGCGAGCGCCGCGATGCTCGCGGGCGCGGCGAAGAAGCGATCATCGTCCCCGACGAACACATCCTCGCCGTCAGCGAGCGTCGTGAGGCTGCGCGCGATCTCGGGCTCCTGCGCCGCGAACCGATCCTGCGGCGGCTGCGCGCAGGCGGCAAGCGCCGCGTCCACGATTGGCCGGTAGCCGGTGCAGCGACAGAGATTGCCGGCGATCCAGTCGTTGATCTCGGCCCGATCAGGCTTGCCCGGACGCGGCGCGTGATAGAGAGCGAACAACGCCATCACGAACCCGGGCGTGCAGAAGCCGCACTGGGATCCGTGCTGCTCGACCATCGCCTGCTGCACCGGATGCAGCACGCCGTCGGCCAGATCGTCGACCGCAATCACGTCACAGCCGTCGGCCTGGCCGGCAAGCAGAATGCAGGCGTTCACCGGCTGATAGACGAGACGGCCGTCGATCCGCTTGCGCAACACCACGGTGCAGGCGCCGCAATCGCCCTCGGCGCAGCCCTCCTTGGTGCCGAGCGCGCGCTCCTGCAATCGCAGATAGTCGAGGAGCGTCAGCATCGGGTTGGGGTTGTCGAGCCGAACTTCGTGACCTCGCCGCAGAAACCGAATTTCGTTACGCATTCGCTCCCGATGAGTCCTGGCCTTTGGGCACCGCCGGCTCAACCGCCGGCAACCCGCCGTTCGGGCACCATTTTCGGACAATCGCGCGCGGCGCGAAAGCAAAGAATAAAGGCGCGCCGGGCTCAAAATGGCACCGGACGACGGGCCGAGCACGCACGTCGGCGACTCAAGAAACGCACATCAGGGAGAGGGCGCCAGCGTCTGCGCAGCATACATCGCTACCTCTCACTTGCATCCGGCGGCAACTTCATACCGTGCAAACTGAGGTTTCGTACAAACAATTTGTGCGCGAAAAACTTGTGTCGAACAGGAAAAATTTTTGTCGGAGAATGGAGAATATATTGTGTGAGGGAGTTCACTCACCTCACCTACAACTTGCTGCACGATAAGCAGTCTACTGCGAGTTCAACGAGGGGCGACGCGCGGGACTACATCATCAAACTCACACGCAACGCGCCTCTCATGTGAGCGTGCGATCCTGGTTGGTGTCCACCACTGCGGGAGGGCGAGATGTCGTTCGATTATTTCCTGAAGGTTGCCGGCGTCACGGGCGGTTCGCAAGACGCGCAGCATCCCGGCGAGTTTGTCGCACTCGGATATGAATTCGATCTCGCAGCCGTGATGGCGGCGGCGACGGGCGGCGGCGGTGGCACCGGCAAGACGATACTCTCGCCGCTGATCGTCGATCTTGCGACCACGCCGGGGCTTGCCGACCTGCTCAGCAAGGAGGCCACCGGCCAGCACATCCCCTCAGTGACGTTCACCGCCCGCA
>Ga0066388_100002808_pt1 | contig 10898 bp, 9 predicted proteins | sample PanSoiMetaGPlot6_FD_64539 | JGI IMG/M metagenome (GOLD analysis project Ga0066388, IMG submission 64539) | Tropical forest soil microbial communities from Panama analyzed to predict greenhouse gas emissions - Panama Soil - Plot 6 (Hybrid Assembly) | ecosystem: Environmental > Terrestrial > Soil... | reverse complement strand
CGCGGAGTTCCCGTCTTTCATAACGGCCTGCCGGAAGCACTGCAATTCTTTACAACGCAATCACGGGTTGAATCGGTCGATATAAACGCCTACCAAACTCTGAAATCGCCCTTCGATGAAACAATCTTGCAGGAGACGCGCGATAACTTCACGCTGCATTCAGGAAACCCGTTGGATACATTCGACCGCGCTGCATCCTCAAAATGCGTTCAGTTGCTTCATTCATCGGTCAACCAGCTTGAGTTCAAGCGGCTTCCATGCCTTGACCAAACGGAGGTTTACTTCCTTAGCGGTGGAAAGATGCGAAGAGCGCTTGAGTAATCGGCCGATCAGTGAGAGTTACCGTTGTTGCGCAGTTCCTCGATCAAATGATTCACTGAATGCAGTAAAGATCGTGCGTTTCGTTCCATCCGATTCACAGCGTCGCGGTGCATGGGCGTCAGTGGCGTTTTGCGATCTCGTTCCAGAAATTGACAGATGCCGATGATTACATTTAACGGAGTGCGCAATTCGTGACTTATTCCTTTGAGAAAATCAGTAGTCGCGTGATCGTGAGTTAATGCATCTTTACTAATCGGGGGCGTACGTGGGACGTTAGCCATGGCGTTCACTATTCCATACTCGCAGCTCTATCGACCCGTCAGGGGTAGGGCTTTCGAGACCTCCTTTTCGAACTATAAGCTAATCAATTCATGTGCCCTACAAGGGAACTCAAATTTTCTCAAAGGCACAGCCTAGATTGTGTTATGTGGGCCGCAAGGTACGATTTTTCTGGTGCATAATCGGCCATGTAGAGCGATTCCAGTACATACGTCGGTTTACGAAGTCTGCACGAGGTCAAACGTGTGAGTGCGACCTGCTTTCCGCGACGAAACGCTTCACGATGGCGTTCAAATTATCAAAATCAACTGGCTTGGTGACGTATTCGTTGCAGCCGGCGGCCAGGGCCTCAGCTCGGGTTTGAGGCGAGTCATGGGCGGAAACAGCGACAATCGGTATGTTTCGAAGGTCTCGCTTTTTCCTTATTTCTCGCGTCGCCGACAAGCCATCGAGTTTTGGCAGGCTTAAATCCATCAGGATAAGCGCCGGTCGCTTCTCGGAAGCCATCCTAACGGCCTGCTCGCCGTCACTGGCTTCCAGTACCTGATATCCAGCCATTTCAAGCAGTCGTCTCATCATGAAACGGCTGTCCTCAAAATCTTCGACCACCAGAAATGTCTTTTTTTCAATCCTCATGATTGTTTGCGGGTGCCAAGTTTACCTCATCGGCGCATCACTAGCATACGTCCAAGGCCTTTTGTTATCATGCCGCATCGAAATGCAACACAAAAAAATGAAAAAATCGGGTCAATTTCGTACAGCGCGTCCCCTATGATTAGCAATTCCGGAGATGAATCCCGCAACGGCAAAGGCTATGGGCTCAACCCAGGCAGAACAAGTAGGTCGTGCCACGCTGCAAATCGTGCATGATCTCAAGAACCAGTTGAATGGACTCAAATTGTACGCCACATTTCTCAGAAAGCGGCTTGATGCGAAAGAAAATTCGTCCGAGGAGAACGAAATTCTGGCGAAGCTAATCTCCGGGTTGGACACTGCTGCGCGCGAAATGACCGCGCTGGTTCGTTACGCCCGGCCACTGGAATTACGACGACGTCCTCAGGTGGACCTGAGGAAAATAGTTCTGACCGTGGCCGAGGCGCCCACTCGCGATAGCGGCGGGCTGGAACTGCCATCTGTGTCGTTGCACATAGAAGATGCCGCGATGCTGGGAGAATTCGATAGTGATCTGCTAACTGAAGCATTCAACGCTATCACGAGCGAGATGCGCAGCAGCGTCTCGACAAAGGAAGGAGCCACGGTTTCCGTTCATGTGCATTGTGAGGCCAATCAGGCGGTGTGCGAATGGCGAGGAGGAAAGTTGAAGACACGTTTTCAAGCGATAGACAATGCGAATGGCTGTGGAACAATTCACACTGCCCTGGCCACCAGAATAATCGAAGCTCACGGCGGCCAGGTTAAATGCGACCCGAACCTAATTCGCGCGAGCCTGCCATTAACGAATCCAAACTAGTTTATCGACCATGAGCAAATCGAAATCTGAGGACATCCGAATCCTGGTTGTTGACGACGAGCCGATGATGAGCGATTCCTTGCGGCGTCATCTGGTGGACGAAGGGTACTCGGTTGACACGGCCGCAAACGGTGCGGAAGCGATCGATCTGTTTGACGGCGGCGCCCATCATCTGGTCATTTGCGACCTGCAACTTCCTGATATGGATGGTTTGACGCTGCTGCGTCACATGAAGGACGCCAAACCAAATACGGAAGTCATCGTGGTGACCGGATACGGATCAGTGCAAACAGCAGTCGAAGCAACCAAAGCCGGCGCCTTCTATTTCGTCGAGAAGCCTTTTGACTTTGAAGAATTATCACCGCTTGTTGAGAAAGCTCTCGAGCGACGCGAGTTAATGGCCGAAACCGAAAGCATGAGGCGACAGCTTTCGACTCGTGCGGAGTACTTCAATATCATCGGGTCTTCCAAGCAGATGCAGACTATCTACGAGACGATCGAGTCGGTCGCGAAGTCCGACGCGAATGTCTTAATCGTCGGCGAATCGGGCACCGGCAAGGAACTGATCGCGAATGCGATTCATTATAACTCCCTGCGCGCCAAGAAACCTTTCATCAAGGTAAACTGCGCCGCCTTGCCCAAAGAATTGATCGAGTCCGAACTGTTCGGACATACCAAAGGGGCATTTACCGGCGCCCACGCGGACAAGGAAGGCCTGGTGCAGCACGCCGCCGGCGGTTCGCTCATGCTGGACGAAATCGCCGAGATGCCGGTCGAACTGCAACCCAAACTCCTGCGCGTCCTGCAGGAGCGCACCTGTCGCAAGATCGGATCCGAAAAAAGCTATCCCGTTGACTTTCGTTTGATTACGTCGACCAATCGTATGCCGGCAGATGCCATTCGCGATGGCCTGCTGCGCGACGATCTCTTCTATCGCATTTCGACAATCACGATTCATGTGCCGCCGTTGCGCGAGCGCATGGAAGACATTCAGTTACTCACCGACCATTTCCTCAAGTTGTACGCTGAAAAGTACGAGCGCCCCATCGCCGGCGTCTCACAGTCTGCTTATCAGAGGCTGTTTTCTCATCCGTGGCCCGGGAATGTTCGCGAACTGCAAAATGTTATCGAGCGGGCGGTGTTGCTCGCCAAAAGCGAACGTATCGAGCCCGTCGACTTGCCCTTTGACAACGGCAGCGCAAGCGCTGCAGCTCCGGCGTTGGCGTGGGATGTACCGCCCAACATGACGCTTGAAGATATTGAAAAATTCGTCATTGAGCGCACATTGCAACGCACCGGTGGCAACAAACAAAAAGCGGCGAACATGCTGGGCATCTACCGGCCGCGCCTATACAGCAAAATCAAGAAATACAAGATCGGCCTTGAGTCGATCAGCACGAACTGATCAGTCACCGCGGTGCGGCAAAAATCAAAGAGTTTCGCGAGGAGTTGGTACCGGTTCGATTAGGAATCTACGAGGAATGGTGCCGGTTCGCTGCGGGTCGCGGTTGCATCGGAAAATCGATAAATACAAAAGTCGGTCTAATCGGTTAAGATTCCAGATTCAAGATTCCAGATTCCGGATTCGAGATTCCAGATTTCAGGAATTTAGGATTTCAGATTTCGGGAATTCAGAGCGCAGAATTCATTTTTGAGAGGAACCCCCGACTGTGTCGCCTTACCCCGAAGATCGTCGCCAATCTCCAAGACTAGATGCAAACCTCCACGCACGGTTGGAGTTTAGTGTGCTCCTGCGCGAAGCCGATGTGAGTGAGACCGGCGTGCAGCATTTGCGAGCGTGCTCGGGCCACACTCTGAATGTCAGCACTCATGGTCTGGCTGTCTTGCTACACGCACAGAATATCGACGAGCAATACCTGGCTGGAGGCGAAGGGTCAATGGCTATCGAGCTTGATTTGCCGAACGGGATGTCGATCGAAATTCACGCAACACCGGTGCGATACGAAAAGCTGGACGAAGGTTATTTGATCGGCGCACGCATCAGCGAAATGAGCGAGCGGAATCGCGCGGTCTTTGAGGAATACCTGCAGGAGATTGCCGGCGAATAGAGACCGGTTCCGAACCTGCTAAAAACCCGTCGTTCCCGCCAACAACTGTCTCAACACATACGGTAAGATCCCGCCGTGCAGGTAGTATTCAATCTCAATCGGAGTATCGATTCGAAGCGTTAACGGAACCTGTTCAGTTGAACCGTCGGCGCGGTGGATTGTCAGGGTTACATCCTGGCGCGGAGCGACTTCGAACTTATTCCCGGCGCCGTTCGAGTTGTGATCGGAAGGAACCAGGCCCGTGATGTCGAAGGTCTCAGTGCCGTCCAGATTCAGCGAAGCGGCGTTCGTTCCTTCCTTGAACTGGCAAGGCAAAACGCCCATTCCCACGAGATTGCTGCGATGAATTCGTTCGAAGCTCTGTGCAATGACGGCCTTCACTCCCAACAGACGAGTTCCTTTGGCGGCCCAGTCACGCGATGAACCGGTACCGTATTCCTGTCCGGCAATCACGATCAGCGGCGTCCCCTCACTTTGATACTTCATCGCGGCATCGTAAATGCTCATTCGTTCACCTGCCGGCTGATAGACCGTTACGCCACCTTCAGTTCCCGGCACCATTAAATTCTTGATGCGTACGTTGGCGAATGTGCCGCGCATCATGACTTCATGATTGCCGCGGCGCGAGCCGTAGCTGTTGAAATCCGCGACGTCGACACGCTTCTGTTGCAGATAGACGCCGGCGGGAGTAGTCGCCTTGATGGCGCCTGCGGGGCTGATGTGATCGGTCGTCACTGAATCGCCAAAGATCGCCAGGGGTCGCGCGCTGTGAATGTCCTCCATGTCGCCGGCTTCGGCGCCAAAGCCATCGAAGAAAGGCGGCTCCTGAATGTAAGTCGAGTTCCCATCCCACTGGTACGTCAGACCAGTGCCTGCCGGAATTGAATTCCACATCGGATTCTGATCGGCGAAGCTGCCGTAGAGTTTTCGATAGGTGTCGGCGTCGAATGCCTGGCGCATCTGTTCACTGATCTCTTCCATGCTGGGCCAGATGTCGCGCAAGTAAACATCATCGCCTTTTTCATCCTGGCCCAATGGATCCTTCGCCAAATCCTTTTCGACTGTGCCGGCGAGCGCGAAAGCAACCACCAACGGCGGGCTCATCAGAAAATTTGCTTTGATGCTTTGATGCACACGCGCTTCGAAGTTGCGATTGCCGGAGAGCACGCTGGCGGCAATCAGATCATGCTCGTTAACAACGTCTTCGATCGTTGGATCAAGAGGACCGGAGTTGCCGATACACGTTGTGCAGCCATAGCCCACGAGATTGAATCCGAGCTGATTCAGATAGGGCTGCAGGCCTGTCTTTTCGAGATACTCAGTGACCACGCGCGAGCCGGGCGCAAGCGACGTCTTAACCGTCGGCCGCACTTTCAGTCCGCGCTCAACCGCCTTCTTCGCCAATAAACCGGCAGCCAACATGACGCTCGGGTTTGATGTGTTCGTGCATGAAGTGATCGCCGCAATCAACACGTCACCGTGTCCGAGATCGACGTGTGCTTTGGGAAACTCCTCCGGCAAAACTTCGGCCACACGGTCCGGGGTGGGACGATTGTTGACCATTTCCGTCTCGGTCCAAACGCTCGTGTCTCTTTGCGTGACGTGATCGGAAACGGGCAAAGGCGCCGTCTGATGCTGCTGGCCGCCGCCTACAACGACCGCGAGCGCATGCTCGGTCGCGCCGATGTCGGCTGCAAAACGCAGCGGAACATTCTCGGTGGCGATTCCGTAGCCACCGCTTTTCGCATCTTGTTTGAGCAGGTTCAGGAAAGCATTTTTCAGCTCGGGTAAAGCGATTCGGTCCTGCGGTCGTTTTGGTCCCGCCACGCTCGGGACGATGGTGTCGAGATTGAGCTCGACGAGAGTGCTGTATTCGACCTCACCTGCTTTCGGCATTCCGAACATGCCTTGCGCGATGAAATAGTTTCTGACGGCTGCGACGTGCTCATCAGATCGTCCGGTCGCTTTCAAATATGCACATGTCTCTTCATCCGGCGGAAAGTAGCCCATCGTCGCGCCGTACTCCGGCGACATGTTCGCGATGGTTGCGCGATCCGTAACCGACAGCGAAGCCGCGCCCTCACCGTGGAACTCGACGAACTTGCCCACCACTTTGGTCTTGCGGAGCAACTCAGTAACGGCCAGAACCAGATCGGTTGCAGTCACGCCTTCGCGCAAACGGCCAGTCAGGTGGACGCCCACTACGTCCGGCGTGAGAAAGTAAACAGGCTGGCCCAGCATCGCAGCTTCGGCTTCAATTCCGCCGACTCCCCAACCCACAACACTCAAGCCGTTAACCATCGTAGTGTGTGAGTCCGTGCCGACCAAACTGTCGGGATAGTAAAGGCCATGCTTTTCCCAGACGCATTTCGCCAGATATTCCAGGTTGACCTGATGACAGATACCTATACCAGGAGGAATCACGCCAAAGCCATCGAAAGCCTGCATGCCCCACTTTAAAAATTGATACCGAGAGTTGTTGCGCCGAAACTCCATCTCCATGTTCTTGCGAAACGCGTCGCCGGTGCTGGAAAAATCGACCTGAACTGAATGGTCGATGACCAGATCAACGGGAACAAGTGGCTCGATCACGGCGGGATTTTTGTTGAGCCGCACAACGGCAGAGCGCATAGCCGCGAGGTCGACCAGCAAAGGTACGCCGGTGAAATCCTGAAGCAGCACCCGCGCCACGACGAACGGCACTTCTTCGGTGCTTTCGGCGGTTGCTTGCCAATTGACGATGGCGCGAACGTTGTCTTCGGTAATCTTCTGGCCGTCGAAATTTCTGAGCACCGACTCGAGCACGACACGAATGCTGATCGGCAGTTTAGAAACCGGGCCCACACCTTCTTTTTCTAATTGGGGCAACGAATAAAACTGGCCGGTTTGTCCTGGATTCGGGGAAAAGTATTTGAGTGTGTTGAAAAGATTATGTGCCATTTCAGTTCAGAGTTCGATACGGCGAAACGTCTTGAAGCGATCGTTTCGCAGAGGTTGTTTGCGGCGTATTGTGTTTCAAATATTAAGTTTAGGTTTGCTCAGAACAATCGTCAAGCACGCGAGTTTGAGTTCAGAGTTCAACCTTCAGGTTGCGGTTCACACAAGCAAGCTGAAGTGCTATAGTCCGATCAGATTATTCCCTCTTTTGTTCGCCCGAACGTTGAAAGCGTCGAAGAGTTCTGTTCGACATTGAGGAGACTCTTTATGCCGAAGAAGATGCCAGAATCATTTTCCTATTTAGCCAACGATCCTGAGTTCGTACCTGATCCGGAAATCGAAGAATTTATGGAAGAGGAGATCGCGCATGCGCCAAAGGATCCCGAACTGCTGGCGCAAAGATTGCGAAACCGTGCTGCTTCGCCGGCGGACGCCGGCGGTGATCTCGATGCGGATTGGGAGGACGTCAACGAGACTGGTTCAGAGGCGGTCGGCGGCGACAGTCCTACGCCCGATCAATCGATCGTCGAAGAGAACGCCCGGGCGATTGGCGTCAGTTTCGAGGACAACGAAGAACTGGATTTCCTCGGAAAGATAGAAAAGCGAGACCGCAAGCGCTACGAATTAGAAGAGCAATCAAAGGGTCGCGAGGATACGATTTAGGACTAACTTACCTGACTCTTGCACGAAATCTCCGAATAAAACGATCAACCCGAAGGGTTGAAAGAGAGTAGCCGGAGGTCGGAGAGCAGCGGAGACCTTCGGTCAGCTATAAGAAACGGTTTGCACCCCGAAAGAGTCTGTCGGAAAAAAGAAAATCTCTGTGCAAACTCTGTGGTCCTCTGCGTCTCTGTGGTGAAAATACTCAGCAAAAGCTTCACCACAGAGACATAGAGATCACACGGAGGACCACTGAGTTACTTTTTCCCGACAGACTCGAAAGGGTTGGCAGAAATAACGAACTATCTCGCACCCCTTCGGGTGCTGACTGATTAGATGAACGGGGATCCGGTGGTCTGTCGACCACCGGCTACTTTCTTGCAGCCCTACGGGCTGTCTCGTCCGGATCTTCACTTAACCTAAGTTCCACGCCTGAGCATGGCCCAAGCCACGGAAACCTCTCGCTAAAGCAATCTTGCATCTGTGGCCTTTGCGCTATATCCTCGCGCGCATTATGCGCACACTTCTTTTGTTGTTGACATTTCTAATTCTCGTCCCCGTCTGCAGCGCTCAGCCATGCATTAAAGCCGCACCCGAGTGCACTCGTTGGGTAGCCCTGGGCGATCAATCGCGCGCACTTGTCTACTCGACGTATCCGCTCGACAAGAAGAACGAGCGGTTGGTTCGGGCGCTAATCGTCGTTCACGGGCAGGGTCGCGACGCAGACAATTATTTCCGCACGAGCCTGGCAGCGACGTTTCTCGCGAATGCACTTGACGACACGATCGTCATCTCGCCCAGGTTTGCTTCCAACAACGGCACCGGTTGCCGCGACACGCTCGCCGCGAATGAAGTGAACTGGCCTTGCGCGGGAGACAGTTGGCGATCAGGCGGAGTGGCCACGAATAATGGCAAGTTAACGTCTTATGATTTTATGGACGAGATCGTTCGGTCACTCTCACGTAAGGAGAACTTTCCCAACCTCAAAGCAATCGTAATCTCAGGCCACTCAGCCGGCGGCCAATTTGTTACCCGCTACGAAATGGCGAACCAGGTCCACGACTCGATCGGGATTCCGATAACTTACGTCGTCTCGAATCCATCGAGCTATTCGTACCTGGATGCGGAACGGCCATCGGGTGCCAACAATGAACTGCGTGCGTTCAACGACGCGCGCAACTGCACGACGTACGATAACTGGCCCTACGGGTTGAAGAATCGCACTGGTTACACTGCTAAACTTCCTGACGATCAGTTGAAGAAGCAATTAGCAGCGCGCCCGGTAACGTACCTGCTGGGCGAGTTGGACATTCTGCCGCTGGCAGGTTTTGATTCGTCATGTCCGGCCATGGCGCAGGGAGCGACGCGTCTGGCTCGTGGGCAAAACTTCGCGGGGTACGTGAAGGCAAAGTACAACGCGCAACATCTGGTAGTCGTCGTGCCTCTTTGCGGACACAATGCCCGTTGCATGTTTACAGCAGAGGTGGCGCTGCCGATCTTGTTTCCGAAAGTATAGGTCTTATAGGTCGTATAGGTCCTATAGCACGAGCCACCTTATGGAAAATTCGATCGCGGCTGGAGCGTCACGCTCTTAATCACAACCTTATCGGAAGGGCGTTCACTGCCCTCTTGTGTGGGCGCCATCATAATTATTTCGGCGGTCTTAATCCCGTCAATTACCTTGCCAAAGACGGTGTACTTCTGATCGAACGCAGGCTGTTTCTTCAGGGTAATGAACCACTGACAATTCGCGCCGTTGATGTCCTGGGTACGCGCTGCGCCAAGAGTTCCGCGATCGTAAGGAATGTCGCTGAACTCCGCAGGCACATTCGGATAAGGCGAACTTCCGGTTCCCCACATTCTGGCGTCGCCGCCTTTACTCAAAGGGTCTCCGCCCTGAATGATTCCGAGGTTGGGATCGATGCGGTGAATGGCGGTGCCGTCATAAAACTTTTCGTTGATGAGTTTTTTGAAGCGCTCAACGTGCTGTGGCGCAATGTTCGGATAAAGTTCGAGTACGATCCGGCCGTAGTCAGCCGTTTCGATGACGGCGACTTGCGGATCGGGCGCCGGCTTGACACCGGTTTTCAAATTCGAAGCACTCGCAGGCTTGCTCGCCGGTGCATTCGTAGTTGTGGTATTTGGATTCGTCCCGTTGCACGCAGCGAATAAAAGAACGATGATGGCGAACCCAATCATTATTGTGGCTTGATTCTTCTTCACGAAATGATTCTCCTCATTTGACTTTGCGTTGCTTTGCGTCTTTGCGACTTAGCGTGATCGTGATTGCCTGGAATGGGATTCTCTCGCCAAGCCGCAAAGGCACAAAGTAACGCAAAGTCAAAACAGTTTCTTGCTGTCCAAAAGTATCGTCACAGGCCCGTCATTCACCAATTCAACCTGCATCATGGCCTGAAACTTTCCCGTCGCGACCTGGTCGATCGCTGAGCTTGCCTGGCGAACAAAGAAATCATACAACGGTTCAGCAACCTCGGGAGGTGCTGCGTCACTCCATGACGGTCTCAAGCCGCGACGCACGTCGCCGTACAGCGTGAATTGAGAAATAATCAGCAAGCCACCGCCAACGTCTTTGACTGATAGATTCATCTTGCCTTCTTGGTCGTCAAAGACGCGCAGGTTCGTGATCTTATCGACCAGGTAAGCCGCTTCGACTTTCGTATCGTCGCGCGCTATACCCACAAGAACGACGAGACCATTTCTGATCTCGCCGACGATTTCTCCCTCATCCGTAACTTTTGCGCGCGTGACACGCTGGACGACGGCTCGCATTATTTCTTCGGCGGCTTGCTCGGTCGAATCTCAACACGACTGGGCAGTGAACGTTCGTCGTGATGAAGCAGGTCGATTACAACACGCGCTATATCCTGCGGCGTAAGCTGCCAGCTCTTCTCATCGCTGGGCGAGTCGCCGCCGAACTCAGTATTGACCGATCCAGGCATGATGTAGCTGACTTTGATATTGTCGTGACGCACTTCCTGCATTAAGGCTTCGCTGAAACCATTCAGCGCGAATTTTGAAGCGTTGTAAGCGGCCATCCGTGGATGCGGGTTGGCGCCGGCCAACGAAGAGATGTTGATGATGTAGCCGCCACCGCGCGTCTTCATTTCCGGAATTGCTTCATGACAGCAATAGAAGACGCC
>Ga0066388_100002806_pt1 | contig 10903 bp, 10 predicted proteins | sample PanSoiMetaGPlot6_FD_64539 | JGI IMG/M metagenome (GOLD analysis project Ga0066388, IMG submission 64539) | Tropical forest soil microbial communities from Panama analyzed to predict greenhouse gas emissions - Panama Soil - Plot 6 (Hybrid Assembly) | ecosystem: Environmental > Terrestrial >... | reverse complement strand
GCGAATGGAATCGCTGGCAGGGCGGGCTATGCGGTGCTGCAGCCAGGTGCACGAACCCCCGGGATGCGCTGGCCCGTGCGAAAATTTGCTGAGTTGGCAAGGTGGCTGGCGGAAACGCGCGGCTTGGCGAGCGTCGTGAATCTGGGGCGGCGCGATGATGAAGTGGCCGTGGAAGTGCGCGATTCGATCGCCGGCGTCGTGATTCTGGATTCGCTCGACGCACGCGAATTGATCGCTTTGATCGCCGCCGCGCGCATCTTCGTGGGAAATGATTCAGGGCCGGCGCATGTGGCGGCCGCTGTGGATTGCCCGTGCGTGGTGATGTTCAGCGAGACTCGGCCGGTGGAATGGCATCCATGGCGGATGGGACGCGCTCGGGTGATCCAGACGGATTCGATCGGGGAGGTGAGCGCGGAAGAAGTAGAGCGCGCGTGCGGGGAATTGCTCGGCCGCTAAGCGGCACGCTCGCCGGTCTTTTCTACGGCGGGAAACTAATGGATTGATCCTTGAATTCCACCCAGAGGCGGACTTCCTTCGTCTTGATTTGTTTGGCGGCGTCGTTTTCAGCAGGAAAGGTATCGTAGGGGCTGAGCTCAACGGTGACGACGACCCCGGAAACCGGATTGGAGCCGCGCTTCAGCTCCTGCGCGTCATCAATGTGGTAGCTCTTCACGGGGCCGTAGTAGCTCTGTTCGCCCCAATCTTCCAGGAAATCCTTGTAGCTATAGGTTTCCGACGGCTTCCAGATGCGGTAAGCCTCCTCCATTTTGCCCGTGACGACGGCGTTGAAAAAGTGGCTGATCGTGATTTTCTCTTTGTGGAAGCGGAGCAGGTACCAGCAGAAAGCGGCGACAAGCGCGACAAAAACAAGGGCTGTAATGATATAGCGGCGCACCTTATGCGCCGGGTGTTCCTCGCCTCCATCAAAGAGTCCCACGCGAGCTCCCGGAACTACAGTTGGCGCTTGAAAAGAGCGATGCTGCCGGCTGTGGTGAGCGCGCCGAAACACAGCAAAATTATCACGTCCCGATAAATCCCTTCAATGCCGGTGCTTTTGAGCGTCAGGTTGTGCAGCGCGTGCACCGTGTAGGTGAAGGGGTCCACGACGGAAATCCAGCGCAGCCACGGCGGAAAGGCCTCGACGGGATAAACGGCGCCCGACGGAAAAAAGAGCAACGTATTTAAGACGCCAAAAACCGCGCGCGGGACGAGTGGATCATCCACGCGAACCATTACAAGGAACATGAAGCTGATCATGGCGAGCGACGCGGCAAGCACGACGACGGTGAGGTACACGAGCCGTGCTGGATCCCAAATGCGCGGGATGCCCGCGATCAGGCCGCCGATGATCGTGAGAACCATTCCTGCCATCAGTCCTTTGAAAGCGCCCGCGCCAATCAGTCCCATGACCAGCTCGGACTTGCTGACGGGTGTGATGAGGTAGCCCTCGTGAATGCCGCGCGATTTGTCATCGATAAAAGTAATCCCGCCACCGATCATTGCTACGATGAAAATCGCCATCGCTGTGGAGCCTGCGAGCAGGTATTTCACGTATTCGATGTAGGGGTAGATTTCGACGACGTTGAGCTGCACCTCGCCGGCGAGACGCGGCGTGGTGCTGGGCGAATTCATGTCGTCGACCATTTGCTGGATGCGTTCGAGCAGCGAACTCGAAACGAACTGGTCCGTGTTGTCTTCCGTAAAGACGACACGCGGCCGGTCGTGCTTATAGAAGCGGCGCGAAAAATCGTAGGGGATTTCGACAACGCCGCGGACGAACCCGGCGCGAAGGTCGTTGATGGCTTGCGGCAGCGAACTGTATTCCACGACGCGGAAGGTCTGAGCGCCTGCCGCGATGCCGTTGAACATTTCGCGGATGTGGCGCGATTCAACGGAGCGGTCGTCATCAACCACCGCGATAGCGGCGCCTTTGATTTTTCCGCCGAACGCGTAGCCGAGAATAATGAGCTGGACGAGCGGGAAAATCATGGAGCTCATCATGAGTGCGGGGCTGCGGAAGAATTTCCGCATGTCGCGTTCGATGAGAGCTGTGACGCGCGTGAGCTTCATCGGCTGACGCCTTCGAAGGCGCTAACGATAGAGGTGGCTGATGTCATAGCTGGCACCTCCTTGGGTTGAGTCACGAAGTTCGCGGCCGGTGTAATGCATGAAAACGTCGTCGAGCGTGGTGCTTTGCACGGTGACTTTGCGGACTGTGACGCCACGGGCGCGAGCAAGGTCCATGAGCGCGGCGACGGTAGCTGGACCGTCGTTGGACGCAATATGAACCACGCCGTCGCGCTGGGTGACACCGGCGGCGCGCGCGAGGCTCCCGAGCTGCGCGTTCCAATCGCTGGGGGCGTGCTCGAATTCGGCTTCGACCACATCCGCGCCTGGGACGCTGTCTTTCAGTTGAGTGGGCGAATCGAGCGCGGCGAGCTTGCCGTGGTCCACGATGGCGATGCGGTCGCAGAGCTTGTCGGCTTCGTCCATGTAGTGCGTGGTGAGTACAATTGTTAGCGCCGACTCCTCGCGCAGCTGGCGAATCATTTCCCACACGCTGGCGCGTGACACCGGATCGAGGCCGGTGGTCGGCTCGTCCAGAAAGAGAATGCGCGGCGAATGGACCAGTCCGCGCGCAATTTCCAGGCGGCGCCGCATCCCGCCGGAAAAGGTACGTACCAGCGCACGGCGGAATTTCAGCAGATCGACGGATTCCAGCACGCCGGTAATCAGTTCGGCGCGCCTATCCGAAGGCACGTCATACAGCTTCGCGTGGACGAGCATGTTTTCGTCGGCGGTGAGCTCGGGATCGGACGTGAGCGCTTGTGGAATGACGCCAAGGGCATGGCGGACGGCGTCGGCATCCTTCACGATATCGTGGCCAGCAATGCGCGCGGTGCCGGAGGTGGGCGGCGTGAGCGTGGTCATCATACGGATCAGGGTGGTTTTTCCGGCACCGTTCGGGCCTAGCAGGCCGAAGATTTCGCCCTGGCGAACGTTGAAGCTGATGCCATCGACGGCAGTGAGGTCGCCGAATTTCTTGGTCAGATGATCAACCTCAATCGCTGCAGGCGCGCCGGCGTCAGTGACTACTGTTGCGGTGGCACGAGGCGCCGATCCGGCGGACGAATTGTTTGACTGCTGGCTCATCTTCGGCTGTTCTAGCTCCGCGTCAGAGGCGCGCGAACCAATTCCTCTTTGTGGCTGGAGGCGGCAGCAGGACCGTCGCGGTCATGCCTGTGAAGAGGCGCCGCCCTGTATTCGGGACACGGACCTTGATGGCGAATGTCTTGATGTCGCGCTTGGTGCGGCTCACGTCGCGCTGGGTGGCAAAATCGTTTTCGACGCCCTTGAAGAAAACGGCGCCCTCGATGACGTTGCCCGAAGGCAACCTCACCTTGAGCTGCTGGCCGAATTGCAGCGAGTCGATGTAGGTTTCCTCAACGTCGGCGCGCACCCAGAGATGATCCACATCCACGATGACGACGATCGGCGAGCCTTGCGCGACAACTTCGCCTTGCTTGGCGACGCGCACCGAGACGATGCCGTCGGACGGCGCGTAAATCTGCGTGTATCCGAGTTGGGTGAAGACCTGCGCCTCTGTGGCGCGTGCCTGCTCGAGCTGTGCGGTGGCGCTTGCGAGTGCGCTCTCGCGCATATCGACCTGCTTGCGGTTCGCTTGCGCCACTTGCACGCCGGCGCCTTCGGCTTTCACGGATTCTTCGAGCGATTTCACGTTTGCTTCCGCCATGCGGACGTCGGCTTCGGCGTGATCACGAGATTGAGTGGAGACTTCGCCTTTTTCGAAAAGCTTCTGCATGCGCTCGAAGTCGGTTTGCGCTTTCCAGAGCTGCGCCCGGGCTTGTTCCACTTGCGCGCTTGTGGAGGTGACCTTCGCTTGCGCCTGATCGAGCGACGCGCCGGTCTGCTGATTGGTCCAGGAATAGTTGTGCTCGGCTTCCTGGACAGAGCGCTCAAGCGTCATGACGTTTGCCTTTGCGGCCGCGAGCGAGGCTTCGAGCTCGTTGCGGTCGAGCTGCGCAATCAGGTCGCCTTTGTGAACTTCCGAGCCCTCGTCCACGGTGAGGTTGACAATGCGCCCGGCGATCTGCGGGCTGATGATCACCTCGTTGCCGTCGATCACGCCGATCAGTGGAATTTCCCTCGAGTGCGGTGTGGTGAAGAAATACACGGCTAGCGAGATGAGAAAGATCACGCCGATGAAGCCGAAGAATTTGCGGCCGTTCATTGCGGCCTCTTTTCGACATCGGAATTGGAGGAGCGTTCGCGGACAAGACCGTGATCGATGAAATCGAGCAGCGCGGCTTTGCGTTCGAGCAGCGCGTGCGGCGCCAGAAGCTGGCGGCCGGCGACGGCGCTCAGGATGGGCGCGGCAGCAAAATAGGAAGTGGTCATGCCGAGAATGCTGAAAGCCATGTGCATCGGATCGACGCGGCGGAAGGAGCCATCGGCGATGCCTTCTTCTATAGTGCGAATCATCCGGCCGTGGAACGGACGGAGATACTGGCGCACGATCCAGTCGAAGTTTTTCGTGGCTTCCATCGCTTCGCGGTGGACCAGACGCGGGTAGTTGGGATGTGTGGCAAGAAAATCGAAATACGCCATCATGAATTCGCGGAGGCGTTCGCGGGGCGACTTGTTTTTCGCGGGCGCTTCGTACACGCCGTTGCGGAGCTGGCGGAAGAGATTTTCGAGGACGGCGCGATGCAAGCGGCGCTTATTGCCGAAGTAGTAGTAGAGCATCGCCTTGTTGGCGTGGGCGTCGGCGGCGATCTGGTCGGTGCGGGCGCCGGCCATGCCCTGGGCGGCGAAGTGCTGCTCGGCTGCGGAGAGGATGCGGCGGGCGGTGGCGGGATTTTCGACTTTTCTGCGGCCGCGTTTCATAATGATTTCTTCAGTCTAATTCTTTAACCAACCAGTTAGTTTAATCGCCGAAGCCGCGGAAGTCAATGTCCCGGCGCTTCAATCGCTCACTTTACGTTACGGATGAGAAAGGTGCTTTGTTACAACCGCGGACGAGCGAACCTCAGGATTCGAGCGCGCCGGCGGCGCCGGCGGGGAGTTCGATCGAGTATCGTGTACGGGATTTTTCCCGGTGTAGTTCGAAGGCCAGCTCGATCAGGCGGTCGATCAACTTGGAATAGGGCAGGCCCGTCGCTTCCCACATTTTGGGGTACATGCTGATGGAGGTGAAGCCGGGAATCGTGTTGACCTCGTTGATGAAGATTTTGTTGGTCTTGCGCTCAAGAAAGAAATCGCAGCGGGCCATGCCGGTGCCGTCGATCGCTTGAAAGGCCCGTATGGCGTATTCCTGAAATTTTGCCACCTGAGATTTTTTGAGCTGTGCAGGAATGATCAGGCCGGTGCCGGATTCGAGATACTTGGCGGCGTAATCGTAAAACTCGCGGTGCGGCACGATTTCGCCCGGGATCGAGGCTTCGATCTTTTCGTTGCCGAGCACGGCCACCTCGATTTCGCGGGCGTTCACGGCGCGCTCGACCAGAATTTTCAGTGCGAATTCAGCGGCCGCATCGATGCCAGCGGCAAGTTCGTGCGCGGCTTTCACGCGCGTCATGCCGACCGACGACCCAAGCGTGGCCGGCTTCACAAAGACTGGGAATTTGAAATTCTTTTTGACGTCGCGGATCACGCCGGCGCGGTCGCCTTCCCAGCGGGCGCGTGAAAACGCGATGAAAGGAACGATCGGCAGCCTTGCTTCCTTGAAGAGGCGCTTCTGCACGTCCTTGTCCATGCCGACCGCCGACGCAAGCACCCCCGCGCCAACATAAGGCAGGCCCGCCATTTCGAGAAAACCTTGGACCGTGCCGTCTTCGCCGAACGTGCCGTGAAGGACGGGAAAGACGACATCCACGCTGATGGACGGGCGGCCGGACGCAGGCGCGATGGGAACGAGCGAGGCCACGGTTGGATCCGGCGGGATGAACATGCGTTCGCCCGATTTCAGAACCTCGGGCAGCATCTTCTGGGCGCTCGAGCCGACCAGCCAGCGGCCGTCCTTCGAGATGCCGATCAGTACCGGTTCGTATTTTTCAGGATGGAGCGCACGCAGGACCGAGGCGGCGGATGCAAGCGAAACTTCGTGTTCGCCAGAGCGCCCGCCGAAAAGAATGCCGACTCGAATCCGTTTCCCCGAGGTCACAGAATCTTCTTCCCGAGGCCGGAGAGGACGAGTTCAACGCCGAGGGTGGCGGTTTGATTGTGCAGGTCGATGACGGGATTGATTTCGACGAGCTCGAAAGAGACCATCGCGCGGCTGTCGGCAATCATTTCGAGCGCAAGGTGCGCTTCGCGGTAGGTGACGCCGCCGCGCACGGGTGTGCCAACACCGGGCGCGTCCGATGGATCCACAAAATCCATGTCTAGCGAGACAGCGACGCCGGCCGTGTCGTCGCCGGCAAAGCGTAGCGCTTCGGTCATCACTTCGCGCATGCCGCGCTCGTCGATGTCGCGCATGGTGAAAACGTGCACGCCGGATTCCTTCACCAGGCGGCGCTCCTTGGAATCGAGATCGCGGATGCCCACCAGCGAAACGTTGCGCGGCTCGACCATCGGCTTGATGCCCGCGAGCTCAGTCAGTTCGGGCGGGCCGTAGCCCATGATGGAAGCAAGCGGCATCCCATGGACGTTGCCTGAGGGCGACGATTCCGGCGTGTTCATGTCGCCGTGCGCGTCGAGCCAGATGATGCCGATGCGCTTCGAGTCCTTTTGGAAATGCGCGGCGGCGCCGGCCGTGGTGCCGGCCGCGATCGAATGGTCGCCGCCCAGCACGAGCGGGACGAGATTCTCGTCGAGGCTCTTTTTCACCATATCCGCCAGGCCCTTGCAGGTTTCCGAAATGGCGTCCAGATACTTCGCGTTCTTTTCGCCGTAATGCTGCTCTTCGGCCTGCTTCACGGCAACGTTGCCGATGTCCTCCACCTGCCGCCCCAGCTGCTTCATGCGCGACTGCAGACCCGCCACCCGTAAGGCAGACGGGCCCATATCGACGCCTCGGCGGCTCGCGCCCAAGTCCATCGGCACACCGATGATGCGAATTTTTTCAGGCATGTGTCGCTTTCGACCCCGCCGGAAGGATGGTCAAGGATAGACGCGATAGAGCATCCGTGGGAAGGGGATGACTTCCCGAATGTGCTCAGTGCCGCAAATCCATGCGACGGTGCGCTCCAGGCCCAGGCCGAAACCGGCGTGCGGCACGCTGCCGTAACGGCGCAGGTCGAGATACCACTGGAACGCCTCTTCGGGCAGATTGTGCTCACGGATGCGGCGGACGAGCGTCTCGTAGCTCGACTGGCGCTCGCCGCCGCCGATGATTTCGCCGTAGCCTTCGGGCGCAATCATGTCGAAGCTGAGCGAAAGCTCGGGCCGCGCCGGATCCGTGGCCATGTAGAACGCCTTCATCGCCGCGGGATAGTGGTGAATGATGACTGGCTTTTCAAAATTCTTCGAGAGGATGGTTTCCTCGTCGCCGCCGAAATCGTCGCCCCACTTCGCCGGATTGCCGGCCTTTTGAAGGACCTGAATAGCGTCGTCGTAGCTGATGCGCGGAAATGGCGGGGTGACTTTTTCGAGTTTCGAGACGTCCCGCTCGATCATGGCGAGTTCGCGCGCGCGGTTTTTCACGCAGGATTGCACCACCGCGCTGACCAGGCCTTCGCCAAGCTGGATCATGTCCTCCAGGTGCGCGTATGCGGCTTCGGGCTCGAGCATCCAGAATTCGGTCAGGTGGCGGCGCGTCTTGGATTTTTCGGCGCGGAACGTGGGCCCAAACGTATAAACCTTGCCGAGCGCGGCGGCTGTTGCTTCCACATAGAGCTGGCCCGACTGCGTGAGATAGGCTTTCTGGTCGTCGATGTACTCGACTTCGAAAAGCGTGGTGGTGCCTTCGCAGGCCGCGGGCGTGAAGATGGGCGCGTCTGTGAGCGTATAGCCCTGCGAATCCATGTAATTCCGCGCGGCGCGCTCGGCTTCGGCCCGGATGCGCAGAACCGCTGCCTGCCGCGGCGTGCGAATCCACAGATGCCGCTTGTCGAGCAGGAAATCGATGCCGTGCTCCTTCAGCTGGATGGGGTAGGGCGAAGCGTCATCGACGCGCTGGACAACATTTAGTCCTGAGATGTGCATTTCGTAGCCGCCGGGCGCGCGCGGCTCAGCGTGAATCGAGCCCGTCACCTCCACGCTCGACTCGAGCGTGAGGCCTTTCAGCGCGGCGAAAGCGTCGGGATTTTCCTTCAGCGAAAGGACGCCCTGGATGATGCCGGTGCCGTCGCGAAAAATGGGGAAAAGAAGCTTGCCGGATTCGCGGAGGTTGTAGAGCCAGCCGCGAATCGTGACGGTTCTGCCGGCATGCTGGCCTGCCTGCTCGATGGTGCTGAACGGAATGGGCGATTGTGACTGGGCTTCTTGGCTCATCGTGTCGTCCGAAGTTGTGGTTTGAAAGCGTGCGTCATTTGCGGGCGGCCGAACGGTGGGACTGGAATTCATTTTCGAGCCTATCGAACATGGCGCGGACTTGTTCGAGAGATGGAGTAGCCGCCGACTGCTCCTTGAGTTCAAGGACAACAGGAAGCGGCTCGGGAGCAGAGGCCAGCGCGGCCAGAGCGCCGTCCCACTGGATCGTGCCTTCGTGGGGGAGCAGGTGGTCGTCTTTTTCGCCGTGATTGTCGTGGATGTGCGTAGTGACGACGCGGTCCCGCATCACCTCGAAGCCTGCAGTGACCCCCGTTTCGAGGTGCGCGTGGCCGATATCGAAGCAGTAACGCAAGTCGTTCAGGTGCGTGTCCTTGATGAATTGCTGGAGGGTGGCCGGAGCGCCTAGCTCGCTCGGCGTGTTCTCAACGGCGATGGTGACGCCGCGGGCTTTGGCGAAAATCGAAAGATGCTCGAGTGAATTGAAGGCGGCGTCCAGCTTGCGCGGGTCGGCCGACTCGCGCGAGTGGCTCATGTGCTGCACCAGATAGCGGAACGGGATGCGTTCGGCAACTTCGAGCGCCCGTTTCACCTCATCCATCGCGTCCAGGCGCCGGATGCGCTCGGGATCGGAAATGGAGATGGGAACGCCGCGTTCGCGGCCTGGGGCGAAATCGCGCTCGGTGGGCGAGTGCAAGGAATGCATCGTGAGTCCGCTTTGCTCCAGCAGGCCTGCAAAATCGCGCACGTACTGCGGCGACGCATAGTTGAAATGCCCGGGAGCGGAAAAGACCTCGATATGGGCGATGCCGGCCTGGGCGAATTCCTTCAGCAGCTCGGCCGTCAGCGGCTGCTTCACGTAGCGATAGGTGGACAACACGCGGTGCATCGAGCCCCCCAGAGTGAACAAACATGGTCGATGGAAATTGCGCTTGCGTCAATAGCTTACGTGAGCTTTTTTGACACGGCTCGGACGTGATATTGCGGCAGAGGTAGTCGGTTCGCTAGCTGACGATGGCCGCGCGGATCTTCGTAAGCAGCTCGAGCTTGGCGAAGGCGTCCTCCTGCGACAGGTGCTCGAGGCCGCACGACGGGGTCAGGTAGGCGCGGCTGCCCTCGATGCGGGCGAGCATACGTTCCACTTGGCGCGCGGTGGCGGCGGCGTCCTCGAGCTGCGCGGCACGACCATCGACCACGCCGAGCGCCAACGGTTTGAACGAGCCGACGGAAGCGATCATGTCGGCCAGTTTCGGACTGCTGGGAAGATCGAGGCCGAGGATGTCCACGGGCAGCGCGAGCAGTTTTTCGTAAAGTGGCGCGCAATCTTGGAAGCAGACATGGAGGGCAATGTCTGCGCCGCGGCCCGCTTTTGTGGCTGCGTCGCGCGCTTCAACGAGCAACGTGATCGACCGCTTGAAAATGAGCCAGTCCTCGGGAGTCGGGATCGCGGCCGGCTCGTCGATTTGAATCAGTTCGGCGCCGGCCTGCGCGAGCGCGACAATTTCCGCGGCGAGCACCTCGGAATAGGCCAAGGCGCGCGCTTCGAGTGAGGCGAAAGACGCGCCGGACCTGTGAGGGTGGCCATTGCCCGACTCCTCGTACAAAGAGCATTTCGCGAGCGTGTAGGGACCTGTAATGATGGGCTTGATTTTCAGCTTTCCGGCCAACGAAGTAGGCGTGGGAACACGGCCAAGTGCGTTGCGGGCGAAATTGTAGTCGTTGAGGACGAGTGCATAGTTGCGGATCGGCCTGCCGGTGAGCACGGGCCGGCAAAAGCGCAGCGGCGTCCCGGGAAAATCACACGAGCCTTCGATTTTCACGTTTTCCAGCTTCGCGGCGAAGTGCGAGATGGGGTCGCGCCAGCGTACCTGGCCGTCGGTGACGAGCTCGACGCCGGCTTTCACTTGGTCGGCGATCACGCGCCGCATCACGTCGTTTTGCGCATCGAGAACGTCCGAAACGCAACGCTCGCCGCGCTCGTAGGCTTCGACTGTGCGGCTCAGAGTCTGAAACTCGGGGGCATTGCCAGTGCGAGGGTAACTCCCCGAACTCGCCAGGTAGAGGCCGGGTGGACTGAGGCTCATGATCGAGGCTTGAATGTAGGCGAAAGGCACGGGTCGCGTCAAGGCGAAGAGATCGCGGGTAGTATCGCGGCGAGCGACGGAAGACAGCCGGTAGCCACCGGCGTCGAACGCGTGCTATGAACCGAGCATGAGCACCGCGAACTGTTAGGTTACTCGGTGCCGAGTTGGTCGCCGACCGAGAAGTACGTGCAGTCGGGATGATGAAAGACGAGCGCGCTGACGCTCGCTTCCGGGTCCATCATCATGCCTTCCGTTAGGTTCACGCCGATTTCTTCGGGCCGCAGCAGCATCCAGATGCCGGCTTGGTCTTCGAGATTCGGGCACGCGGGATAGCCGAAGCTGTAGCGCTTGCCGCGGTAGCGCGAAGT
>Ga0066388_100002804_pt1 | contig 10903 bp, 11 predicted proteins | sample PanSoiMetaGPlot6_FD_64539 | JGI IMG/M metagenome (GOLD analysis project Ga0066388, IMG submission 64539) | Tropical forest soil microbial communities from Panama analyzed to predict greenhouse gas emissions - Panama Soil - Plot 6 (Hybrid Assembly) | ecosystem: Environmental > Terrestrial >... | reverse complement strand
AGGACCTCGTCGCGCGGATCCACCGCTCGCGCGGCGAGCTCGCGGCCGTCGGCGTCGTAGAGCTCGACCGCGAGGGCCTCGAGACGACGCCGGCCCGAGGCGTCACGCTGGTGGACGAGCTCGACGAGATGCTCGTACCCAGGCTCGGCGAACGTCGCCGACAAGAGCCCCGAGATGCTACTTGACATGCATGAGCGATCGCGGCGTCGAACGCTCGGACGCGCCGACCACGTAGAGATTGAACCAGGCGTTGCCCTCGAGCCGGAGCGGCACGACGCGCGTGCCCTGGACCGCGGGCTGCGCGAGGCGCGAGATGTCCAGGAGGTGCGACCCCATCGGCGGTATCCGGACGAGGACGCTTGGGCTGCCGGCGGGCAAGGTCACGACGCGGATGCGATTGGTGACGTTCGACAGGTTCAGCAGCAGCAGATCGGATCGGCTCTCCGCGCCCACATACGCGTACTGATACCGGACGAACGCGGGCACGGTGCGTGCGAGCCACGCGAGCAGGCTGCCCACGACGGCCAGCACGGCGCGGCTCCGGGCGGGATACCGCTCGACGAATTCCTGGCGGCCGTGCGTCGCGGCGTAGGCGGCTCCGTCCGAGAGCGTCACGTAGAGGTCCGACTGGACGGGATCGTCGCCGATGGTGACGAAGCCCCAGCCGGTGTCGGAGGCGGCAAGCGTCACTTCGGCCACGTCGGTGCCGCGCTCGAGGCGGGTGTGATGCTCGGCCAGCAGGCGACCGTCGGCGGCGTACTGTGTCACGCGGAAGGCGAACGGGCCGGCGTTGTGCCCCGACCTGAACCGAGCCTCGAGGTTGCTCAACATGAGCACGCAGTCGATCCCGGGCCGGACCAGCCATGGAAGGTAATAGACCGGAGGTCGCTCGACACCCAGAAGGGCTCGCGCGACACGACGCAACAGGCGAGTCATTCGCGCCGAATCTATCGACCGGCCGAGAGCGTGTCAAGCTACCATGAGCTCGTAGCGGGGCTCTCGGTTGCGCGCTCCGCGGTGACGAGCGCGTGAGTCATTCGCCAGAGCTCCGCGAGTCGACCGATCGGTACTACACCGCGTATTACCGCGACACCCTGGGCATCCCCGACTGGAGCGCGCTCGTCCGCCGGCGAGGCGAGGAGGAGATCCGGGAGCACGCGCGTCTGGCCCGTCTCGAAACGCTGATCGGCGCCGGTGCGCTCCGGGGGCGCGTCTTGAACGTCGGCTGCGGTACGGGCGGCTTCAATGCGGCGGCCGCGGCCGCCGGCGTGCAAGTGGCGGGCGTGGACGCCTGCGCCGAGGCCGTCGCGATCTGCGCGCTCCGGCCCGCGGCCGGGCTCGGCTTTGCGCGGGCGGCGGCCGAGGCGCTGCCGTTCGCCGACGGTGCCTTCGATCTCGTCCACTGCTTCTCGGTAATCGAGCACGTCGACTCGGTGCCTGCCACGATCCGCGAGATGGTGCGTGTCACCCGGCGCGGCGGCGCCATCTACGTGCACACCCCGAACGCATGGTCGTTTTACGAGGGGCACTACAAGCTGTTCTGGGCGCCGTTGATGCCGCGGCGGGTCGCGCGCGCCTACCTCCGCCTCCGCGGGCGCCCCGTTGCCTATTTCGCGACGCTCCGGCGCTTGACCCGTCGCGCGATCGTGCGCGGGTTCGCAGCGGCGGGCGTGACCGAGCTCACGTTCTACGACGACGACCGGCCGCGAGAGACGCTGGGGCGCGCGCGCGTCCTGACCGGCGCCTACTACCGGCTGTCGGGCGTCGCGCCGTACCTCGAGCTCGTGGCGAGGAAGACGTGACGGGCCGCGTTCGCCCGGTGCTCTTCGCGAGCGAGTACTATCCGCCGTTCGCGCCGGGAGGGGCGGAGTGGACCAACGCGGAATGGGCGCGGGCGCTGGCGAACCGGAGCCAGCCGGTCGTCATCGTGACGCCGAACTACGGGGCGGCGCGCCGCGAGAGCGCCGCGGGTGTCGACGTCGTCCGCGTGCCGTTCCCCCTGAAGCTCTCGAAGGGCCAGAAGCGCGTCCCGGGGTTGGTTCATCGCAATCCGCTGTGGGACGTCTACTTCGCGCTCTGCGTCGCCTGGGTCGCGTACCGCCACGACGTCCGCGTGATCCACGCGCAGAGCAAGGGCGCGCTCGTCGGATCCTGGCTCGCCGCGCGCGCGCTCGGACGTCCCGTCCTGGCGACGGTCCGTGACGTCGGGCTCATCTGCCCGCTCGGTCATTGCCCGGTCTTCGAGACGTGGAAGACGTTCGATTGTTCCGCCCGCCAGTACGTCGACAAGTGCGTGCCGTTTCACCTCGAGAACTATCAGGCTCGGGCGGGCAGGGGCCGTCGCGCCTGGCTCTGGCTCTCGGTCCGGCTCTCCTGGCTCGATCATCTCGTCCGCCGTCGAGCGCTGAGCCGCGTCGACGCCGTCGTCGGCGTCAGTCAGCGGATCCTCGCGATCCATCCCGAACGGATCGTCCCGTCCGCGCGCCAGCACGTGGTGCACTCGCTGCCGCCTCGAGGCGAGACGGAAAAGGTGCCGGATGCCGCGCGCGTCCGCCGGCAGCTCGGGATCGGCGACGGGCCGCTCGTCCTCTACGTGGGCAAGCTCTCGCCCGGCAAGGGCGCGCCGGTGCTCCTGGAGGCGCTCGACCTGATCCGGAAGGCCGTGCCCGGCGCTCGATTCGCGTTCGCGGGCCGGGGCGAGATCGAGCTCCCGGTGCGCGACGATGTCCATCGCCTGGGCGAGCTGGCCCACCCCGTCGTGCTCGCGCTTTACGGCGCCGCCGACGTCGTCGTGTCGCCGTCGGTGTGGCCCGAGCCGCTGAGCCGGGTTATCGTCGAGGCCATGCACTTCGGGCGGCCCGTCGTGGCCACCGACGTGGGTGGAACATCCGAGGCCGTGGAGCACGACGTCACCGGCCTTCTCGTCCCCGCCAACGACGCCGCGGCGCTCGCCGGCGCGGTCGCCGCCCTCCTGCGCGACCGGGACCGCCGGGAGCGGATGGGCCAGGCCGCGCGCGCACGGCTGGCCGCCGTCTTCGGTGAAGACAAAGTCGTTTCGGCGCTGCTCGACGCCTATGCGGCTGCGGCCCGGAGACCAGCGTGACGCCTCGCCTCGCGGTCTATCTCGGGACCTCGTACCGTCGACGTCTCATCGACGCGGACCTCGAATCGGTGAAGGCGCGCTTCGCGGGTCGGGTTCTCGACGTCGGCGGCGGTCGTCGCCGAGGCCGCTTCAGCGCCCCGCCCGACGCCCACTGGGTCGTCGCGGACGTGTCGCCCGCCGGGCGTCCCGACGTGCGCGCCGACGTCCAGGCCCTCCCGTTCCGGGACGCCGCGTTCGACGCGATCAAGATCACCGAGGTGCTGGAGCACGTGCCCGATACCGGGGCGGCACTGCGCGAGTGCCGTCGCGTCTTGCGTCCAGGGGGACGCCTCGTCGCGACCGCTCCATTCCTCGAGCACCTTCACGGCGACCCCCACGACTATGCGCGATACACGGATCTCATGTGGCGGCGCCTGCTGGCCGAGAGCGGGCTCACAGCCGATTCGGTGACGCCACAGGGAGGGTTCTTCACGCATCTGGCCGGCATGCTCCGGTTCCTCATCCAGCGAGCGCCCGCCGGGCTGCGCCACGCCGGCTACGTGATGTTCCCGCTGCTCGACCTGCTTGCGCTGATCGATCGGACCGCCCGTGCGCGGTCCTCGGCGCTGGCATCCTACGTCGGTGGCTATCTGATCGTCGCCACCCGCTGACGGCTGATGCGCATCTGCTCTCCTCACTGCGGCGTGGCGCCCGAGACGACCTCCGGCGGAGAGACGTACGAGCGCGAGCTGCTGACGCGCCTGGGACGGGCCGGGGTCGAGATCGAGCTGATTCTCGCGCGGGGCAAGCCCCATCCGGTGGACGTGCCGAACTGGAACGTGCATCGCTTTCGGCTGGGCCGCGGGCTTCGCTGGTACGTGGCGCCCCTCGTGGTGCCGGGGGCGATCCGGCGCGTGCACGAGGCGGTCGGGTTCGACCTGCTCCGCGTCCACTCGCTCCGATACATTGGGCCGTCCGCCCTCTGGACACGGCGTCGGCTCCGCCTGCGCGTGCCGGTGATCGCCCATCACCATCATCTCGACCCGAGCCCGCTCAACCGGCTGATCGAAAAGCGCGTCGTCGAGGCGTCGGATCGGGTCGTCGTGGGCAGCGAGTTCGCGCGGCGCCAGCTACGCCAGGAGCTCGGCGCGCGCACGGAGCACGTGGCCGTCGTTCACTACGGCGTCGACACCGTCTTCACGCCCGCGGCGCGGCCGCCGGAGCTCGAGGAGCGCTACGGCCTTCGTGACCGGCCCGTCGTGCTGTTCTTCGGTGGTCTCAAGCCGCGCAAGAACCTGTTCGGGCTTCTCGACATCTGGCGTTCCGCCGTCGCCGCCCATCCCGGCGCGCGCCTGGTCGTGGCCGGCGGCGGACCCCTCCTCGAGCCGCTCCGGGACCGGACCGATCAGCTCGGGCTCCGCGAGAGCGTGATCTTCACGGGGTATGTACCCGAAGCCGCCAAGGCTGCGCACTTCAATCTGGCCGACGTCTTTCTCTTTCCATCGGCGCTCGAGGGCTTCGGGCTGACGGTCGCGGAGGCGATGTCGGCCGGGCTTGCCGTCGTCGTGTCCGATCGCGGCTCGCTGCCGGAGCTGGTGGTGGAGGGTGAGGGCGGCTTCGTCTGTGACCCGGCGCGCCCCGAGAGCTTCGTCGAGCGCCTGGCGCTGCTGCTCGGCGATCGGGCGCTGCGCGCGAAATTCGGGTCCGCCAATCGCGAGCGGGTCGATCGACTCTTTCGGTGGGACCGCTGCGTCGACGCCACGCGACGCCTGTACGAAGAGACCGTCGAGGCGCATCGCAGGACAGCCCGGGACGACGGATGACGATGACGGTCGGCCTCCTGCCCTCGCTCGGCGGCGGGATTCGCGAGCTGGCGTCGACGGGCCAGGCCCCGCGACTCGTCGACGGCTACCTGCAGCCGTACGTGCGCGCGTTCGGCCGCGTTCTCTACTTCAGCTACCTGGCCGAGTCGCTCGAGGAGTTCACCGCCGACCGCGCCCTCCTGGATGGCGTCGAGATGCTCACGCCCGCGCGCCCGGTCAGCCGCGCTCGGCGCACCGTCACGATGCCCTGGGCTCACGCGGCGTCGTTCCGGACCTGCGCCGTGCTGCGCGTGTTCCAGGTGACCGGCGTGATCCCCGCGGTCCTCGCGAGTGCGCGATTCGGCGTGCCCTACGTGACGACCTACGGATTCTGGTACAGCGGCCTCTCGCGCTCGGGGCCCAAGCGTCTGCTGAAGGCCGTCGTCGAGAGCGTGGGCCTGGCGCGCGCGGCCGCCGTGATCGCCACGACCGAAGACCTTCGGGCACGCGCCGCGGCGCACGCGCGCCGCGTCGAGCTGATCCCGAACGGCGTCGACACCCACCGGTTCGCGCCGGGCGCCTCGACGGCGGCCCCGGACGGCGAGCGGCGCATTCTCTACGTCGGACGGCTGTCGCCCGAGAAGAATCTGACGACCCTGGTCACGGCGGTGGCGCGCCTCCCGAAGCCGCGCCCGCGGCTCGTGATCGTCGGCGCCGGTCCCCTCGAGGGATCGCTGCGCCGCCAGGCCGAAGCGGAGGGCGCCAGTGCGGACTTCCGCGGCGTGGTCGACCAGCGCCGCCTGCCGGAGCTGTACGCCTCGGCGGACGCGTTCGTGCTCGCGTCCTTCACCGAGGGGCACCCTAAGGTCCTGCTGGAGGCGATGAGCTCCGGCGTGGCCTGCATCGCCTCCGACTGCGCGGGGAACCGCTCGCTCGTCACTGACGAGGTCACGGGGCTTCTCTTCGACCCGCGGCGGGCGGACCAGCTGACGGCGTGCTTGCACCGCGTCTTGACCGATCCGACGCTCGCCGCCGCCCTGGGCCGCGCGGCCCGCAAGACGGTCATCGAGCGCTACGACCTGGCCGCGTGCGTCGAGCGCGAGATCGCGTTGCTCAGAGAGCTGGGAGCGCGCGGGTGAGCGAGGCCCCGTACCGTCTCACCGATCGCGGCGACGCGAGGGTCCTGGCAGTCGGCGACCGGGAATACGCCACGCACTACAGCGAGCGCGTGATCCGGATGCTGATCGCGCGCAAGGGCCTGGCCCGCACGCCGCCGTACCTGTCGTACAAGAACACGCGCGGGGCGCACTTCCTCGGCCCGTTCTTTCGCTACGTGCGCGCACAGGGGCTCGGCAAGCTCAGGGTGCTGGAGGTCGGCTGCTCGTTCGGCCACATCACGGAGTACCTGTGCGATCAGCCGGACGTCGACACGATCTACGCCTTCGACACCGACTCGGCCTTCGTCGAGATCTCGCGGGCCAAGGTGCAAGAGATGGGGCTCGCGAAGGTCCGCGACGTCGCGCTCTTCACGAACGAAGAGACCGGACGCCTGCCGTACGCCGACGGCGCGTTCGACGCGGTGGTGGCGATCGGCGTCGTGGAGCATCTGCCGCGCGAGCGCCGGGCGCTGGTGGACGAGTACTATCGCGTGCTGGCGCCCGGCGGTCACATCGCGGTCCTGGACACACCCAACCGCTGGTTCCCGCTCGAGACGCACTCGGTCGGCCTGCCGCTCGTTCAGTGGCTCCCGCCGCGGCTTGCGTATCGCTACGCCGGGACGTTCCGAAGAAGGTTCCGCGCGGTGCCGTACGCCGACTTCGTCGCGGACGGGACGGGCTGGCGCAACGCGACCCTCGCCGAGTGCCTGCCGTGGTCCGGCTGGCGTGGGCTCGCCGACGTGACCGAGGACGCGGGCTACGGCTGGCGGTTCTTCCACGACACGGCGCGCTCGTCGACTCGGCGTGCGCTTCTGCCCCTCTTCGCCGTGCTGTGCGCCGCTGCCCGCGCCGTCGGTCAGCCGCCGTCGATCTGCTTACCGTATCTTAATCTGTTATTGCGCAAGCGCGGCACGCCGGGGCCGACGTCGTGGCGCTGATCGAGATCGGGCGCCGTAACTATCTCTTGTACCTGGTGCTGCCGCACCGGTTGAAGATGGCGCTGATCTCGCCAGAATCGCGCGCCAAGCTCGATCAGATCAACAGCGGGTACAACGAGCATGCGTTTTCCGGGGACCGCGCCGAGCAGTACGATCGGCTGCACCGCTACGAGGACGACGCCCAGCACGAGTACCCTGCGCGCGCACTGGTCGCCGACGTCTGGGGCGCGCCGGAGCGCGGCGCCGACGGCGACGACTACGGCCGGGCGCTGGAGCTCGGCGCGGGGAGCGGCTATTTCACGGTGCTGATCGCGCGCCGGGCGCGCTCCGTGATCGCGATCGAGCCGGTGGCCGATCTGCAGAAGGTCGCGCGCGAGCGGTGCGCCGCCGCCCGGCTCGACAACGTCGAGGTCGTGGGCGGCACGGCGTTCGATCTCGGCGCCCGCGTGCCGTCCGGATCCATCGATTCGGCGTTCATCATCCAGAGCCTCCATCACTTCCACCGGCGGCCGGAGGTCTTCGCCGAGCTCGGCCGAGTCGTCCGCCCGGGTGGACGCCTCTATCTGGTCGAGCCCCATCACAACCTGCGCCGCGTGGGGCGGCTCGCCCGGAAGTACCACCGCACCTATCGGGTCGGCGAATACCGCAACGACGCGCGGAACTGGGCCACGCACGACTTCCTGACGCGGGGCGAGCTCTTCGCGCTCTGCCGTCACGGCGGATTCGGCGGCGTGCGCCTCGAGAGCTACTGGATTCCCTATTCGCGCCGGCTGATCCCATCACCGGAGCTTCGCTTCCGCGTCGAGCGGGTCCTCGGGCGGATTCCGCTGATCCGGCACATCGGCTCCGTCCTGGCGCTGACGGCGCGTCGCAACGCGTGAGCCAACCGGCCGTCTCGGTGGTGATGGCGGTCTTCGACGGAGCCCCCTGGGTCGGCGCCGCCGTCGAGTCCCTGCTCGGGCAGACGCTCGGCGACCTCGAGATCATCGTCATCGACGACGGCTCGACCGACGCGACGCCCGACGTGCTCGCGTCGATTCGAGACCCCCGGCTGCGGATCGAGCGGAGCGCGCGGCAGGGTCTGACGCGGGCCCTGAATCGCGCGCTCGACCTGGCGCGAGCGCCTCTCGTCGCTCGGCTCGATGCCGACGATCTGGCACTCCCCGAGCGGCTCGCGCGTCAGCGACAGTACCTTGACGCGCATCCGGGCGTCGGGCTCCTCGGGACATGGGCCCGCGAGCTCGACCCCGCCGGTCGCGAGGTCGCGATCCTGCGCCCGCCCGTCGACGATGCCGCGATTCGCCGGGCGCTCATCCGCAAGAACCCGATGGTGCACTCCTCGGTGATGATGCGGCGCAGCGTGCTCGACCGGGCGGGTCGGTATGATCTGTCGTTTCCGGTCGCCCAGGACTACGACCTCTGGATGCGAATGGCTCGCATCGCACACGTGGCCAACCTGCCCGAGCTGCTCGTGATCCGCCGGCTCCCTCCGGGGCGCATCTCTGCGGTTCGCAACAACGCCCGGCTCCTCGCCGAGGCCCGGGTGCGCTGGCGGGCCGTGCGGAGCCACGCCTATCCTTGGTGGTGCGTCGTCTTCGCGCTGCGGCCCGTCACGGCGCTCGCCCTGCCGGTCGCCTGGCGGCGGGCGCTTCGCGGGCCACGGCGCATGGAAGGTTCGCCGCAGGGGGTGTAGTACTATGGCCGAGATGCGAATTTTGATCACTGGTATCACGGGTTTCGTGGGCAGCCACCTCGCAGAGTACGCCCTCGAGCGCGGCGCCGAAGTGTTCGGGTCCGTGCGCTGGCGAAGCAAGACGGAGCTCATCGAGGGGTTTCGCGACCGCGTGACCTTGATCGAGTCGGACCTGCGCGACATCCTCTCCGTGCGGACGGTCATCGAGCAGGCGCGGCCCGACTACATCATCCACCTGGCGGCGCAGAGCTTCGTCCACGCCTCGTGGCAGACGCCCACCGAGACGTTCCATACCAATGTCGTCAGCCAGATGAACCTGTTCGAGGCCATGCGCCAGCTCGGCTCGGCGGCGCGGTTCCTGGTGATCGGCTCGAGCGAGGAATACGGACTGGTCGAGCCCGACGAGCTGCCGATCCGCGAGACGAACCCGCTGCGGCCGCTCTCGCCCTACGCTGTGAGCAAGGTGGCTCAGGACCTGATGGGCTGGCAATACTTCAAGAGTTACGGGATGCACGTCCTGCGCTCGCGGGCTTTCAACCACACCGGGCCCCGTCGGGGCGACGCCTTCTCCGAGTCGAACTTCGCAAAGCAGATCGCCGAGGTCGAGGCGGGGCTGCGCGAGCCGGTCGTGCAAGTGGGCGATCTGAAGCCCACACGCGACTTCTCCGACGTGCGCGACATCGTGCGGGGCTACTGGCTCCTGCTCGAGCGCGGCACGCCGGGCGAGGTCTACAACTTGTGCTCCGGCCTCGAGTGGTCGATCGAGCGTCTGCTGAACTTCCTGATCGAGAGATCGACGGTGCCGCACATCGAGATCCGGCAGGACCCGACGCGCCTGCGCCCGTCCGACGTGCCGGTCCTGCGCGGCTCGCGGCAGAAGGTCGAGAGCGCCCTCGGATGGCGCACGACGATTCCCTTCGAGCAGACGCTCACCGACCTGCTCGAGTACTGGCGCCGGCGGATCGGGTCACGCCCGCGCTAGCGGCATCCGGCTTGGCTCCGGGCGCGCGGGTCGCCCTGGTTCACGATTGGCTGACGGGGATGCGCGGCGGCGAGCGCTGCCTCGAGGTGCTCTGCGAGCTCTTCCCGGACGCGCCGCTCTTCACGCTCCTGCACGTCCCGGGCAGCGTCTCGCCCACGATCGAGCGCCGGCGCATCGTCACCTCGTTCGTCCAGCGCCTGCCGCGGGCCGCCGAGCGGTACCGCTACTATCTGCCGCTGTTTCCGCTCGCGATCGGCCGGTTCGATCTCGCCGGCTACGACCTCGTCGTCTCGATGAGCCACTGCGTCGCGAAGGGGGTACGGGTGGCCCCCGGTGCCCTGCATCTGTGCTATTGCTTTTCTCCGATGCGCTACGTGTGGGATCTCTCGAGCGACTACTTCGGGCCCGGCCACGGTCTGGCGGCCCGCACGCTCGGTCCGCCGCTGGCGGCGGCGCTCCGGCGCTGGGACAAGAAGACCACGGGCGTGCATCGGTTCGCGGCGATCTCGCAGCACATCGCCGATCGGATTCGGCGCGCCTACGACCGCCCCGCGGACGTTCTCCATCCGCCGGTCGACGTGCAGCGCTTCGAAACCGCCGAGGCCCGTGAGGACTATTATCTGGTCGTGGGCGCGCTCGTGCCGTACAAGCGCATCGACCTGGCCGTCGGCGCGGCGAATCGACTCGGTCGTCGGCTGGTCGTCGTCGGCACGGGACCGGAAGAGCCGCGGCTGCGCGCGCTCGCGGGGCCGACCGTGAGCTTCCTCGGCTGGCGAGCCGACGCCGAGATCGCGCGGCTCTACGCGCGCTGCCGTGCCCTGATCTTCCCGGCCGTCGAGGACTTCGGGATCACGCCGCTGGAGGCCGCGGCCGCGGGGCGCCCGACGATCGCGCTGGCACGGGGCGGCGCGCTCGAGACGATGGTGGGGCTCGATGCCGCCGACGCGCCGCCGACGGCCGTGTTCTTCACGGAGCAGTCGGTCGACGCTCTGGTCGCGGCGATCGGAGAGCTCGAGCGCGCCGCCGACCGGTTCGACGCCAAGGCCCTGCGCGCGCGCGCCGAGTCGTTCGATCGCCCGATCTTCAAGCAGAAGCTCTCCGACTACATCGCTGCTCGCTGGAGCGAGTTCAAGACGAGGGCGGCGTGCTGAAGTCCCATTCGCGACTCATCGAGAACCTGGCTCTCGCCGGCGATCTGCTGCTGATCGCGGCGTGCTGGGTGCTGTCCTACTGGGTCCGCTTCCACGTG
>Ga0066388_100002803_pt1 | contig 10904 bp, 12 predicted proteins | sample PanSoiMetaGPlot6_FD_64539 | JGI IMG/M metagenome (GOLD analysis project Ga0066388, IMG submission 64539) | Tropical forest soil microbial communities from Panama analyzed to predict greenhouse gas emissions - Panama Soil - Plot 6 (Hybrid Assembly) | ecosystem: Environmental > Terrestrial >... | reverse complement strand
GCGCTGGAGCCCTTCGGCTTCGACCGGGTTTATAGCCATTTCTTCGACCGCGTCATAGAAACAGGCGCCAAACAGATCCTGCGCCAATCCGTTGTGCGTTATGTCGGCGCCATCAATGGCGCCTACGATGCCAGCTGAGCCCTGGCGATAACGCTAGGCGGCACCCTGTTGCGCGGCAAGCCTGGGCACGGGCTGCTCCCGGATCGGCCAGTTGATCAGGGCCGAGACGAGGCCCAGCGCGATGGAGATCCACCACATGGCGTCATAGGAGTGCGTCATGTCGTAGAGGCGGCCCGCCAGCCAGACGCCGAGGAAGGAGCCCAGCTGATGCGACAGAAAAACGATGCCGAACAGCATCGACATCCAGGCGGTGCCGAAGAATGTGGCGACGAGGCCGCTGGTCAGTGGAATGGTGGCGAGCCAAAGCAGGCCCAGCAAGCCACAAAGACCGATCACCGTCACCGGCGTGATGGGCAGAAACAGGAAGCCTAAAAACAGCACCGAGCGGCCCAAATAGATGAGGCTCAGACCGCGGCTCTTGGCAATGAAGCGGCCCGACTGACCGGCGATGAAGGTGCCGAAAATGTTGGCGATGCCGACCACCGACAAGGCAACGGGACCGACCCAGGTCGGCAGCCCCTGATCGACCGTGAAGGCCGGCAGGTGCACCATGATAAAGGCGACGTGGAAGCCGCAAACGAAAAAACCCGCCGTCAACAACCAGTAGCTCGGATGCCACAAGGCCTCTGCCAAGGCTTGCCTATAACTTTGCGTCGTCATGGCACCGCTGCTGCCCGTCGGCCTGCCACTGATCGGCCAGCTGAGCGGGATCAGCAGCGCCGTGACCAGCATCAGCCAGAGCAGGCTCTGCTGCCAGCCAAGCATCTCAATCAGCAGATGCATGACCGGCAGCGCGACAAAGCCGCCGATACCCGCGGCCATGCCGACCGAGGCAATGGCGCTCAGCCGCTGCTGCGGTGGGGCCAGGCGACCGATCGTGCCGACCAGCGACGTGACGCCCGTACCGCTGACGCCGAACCCCATCAGCACACCGCTGAGCAAAAGATGCGCCGACGTGGTCGCCGCATACATGCACCACAGGCCCGCGATCGTTGCCAGCACGCAGATCGTGATAATGGGGCCGGCACCAAAGCGATCGATCAACCCACCGGACAGCGGCGCGCCGAGGCCCATTAGCAGCTGGGTGAGCGCCATCGCCAGCCCGAATGACTCGCGGCCGATGCCGAGGGCTTGCGTGACGGGCGCCAGATAAAGCCCCATCGATTGCGCACGACCCATCGAGACGCCAACGATGATGCCGACGATCAGAATTGCGAGCCACAGCGGCAGGTTTGCTCGCATGGATGTGGTTGGCATGGGCTGGCTCACTCGTGATCAAATTGGCGTTGGCTAAAAGCCTCGGTTGCAACTGGGCTCGGCTGTCCTTGCAGCGTGCCGGCTTGCGGCCGCACGAGCTGGCCCAGCCGCCCATCCCTAAGCAGCAGGCAGGGTGAGCAGCAGGCACGTTTCCGAGCCATGCGCGATTACGTTGCCGGCCCGATCCCAAACGCGGCCCTCGGCCGTGGCAACGCGTGCGCCCGTGTGAATGATTTTGCCCTCGCAGCGCAGCTTGCCCGTTCGTTCCGATACGGGACGCACAAACGACACCGTCATGTCGACGGTGGCATAGGTTTTTCTTGCTTGCAAAGTGGAGTGCCCGGCACAGCCCATGGCCGAATCGAGCAAGGTGGAAAGCCAGCCGCCATGCACCGTGCCGAGCGGGTTGTAGAACCGTGCCGACGGCAGCGCCTCGCACACGACCCGCCCTGCTTCGACCTCGGAAAGCCAAATCTCGGTGCCGCCGGCGAACGGCGCCGGCGGCTGCACTCCCTCCCGCAGCGCCGTGAGAAATTCCAGACCACTCACCGCCGTCGCCAAGTCCCTCGCAACCCCGCCGTCGCCGCGGTGCCGTTGCGCGCTATTGTCATTCATGGCAGATCTCATCCCAATATACTGCATATGCAGGTATTATGGCTCGCCGAAGCCATGGCGAGCACGCTAGTCGGCCAATCGTTCCAGTACGCGATCAAGCACGGCATTGAGGGCGGGCGTGTCGCGCGCACCCAAAGCTGTTTCCAGCTGCAGCTGCGCGTCGGCCCAAGCAGGCTTGGCCCGCCGCAAGGTGCGCCGCCCGGCCGCGGTGAGATAGAGGCGACGTGCCCGGCGATCGCGCCGGTCCGGCGCCAGCACGATAAAGCCTTGCTGCAGCAAGGGCTTGAGGTTTCTGGTCAAGGTCGTTGGATCCATCACCAGCTTGGCGGCCAAGGCTCCCACACCCACGCCATCGAGCACGCCAATATGCCCGAGCAGGCCGTATTGCGTCACCGTCAGGCCGCACGGCTCCAGGGCGTGATCGTAAATCTGCGACACCCGCCGCGCCGCCTTGCGCAGCCGCAGGCAGGTGCAGCCGACGGATTTGGGTATTCGCGGGCGGCCTTGGGACTGCATGCTCGGCATTTACCTGCATATGCAGATAAATGCAAGGCCGTCGTTCGCTGCCGTGGCAAGCCTGCCGCTGGCCTCCGCCGCTGTTAGGCGGTTGCCACGCGTGGCGGCAGCGGCGGCTCGACCTCTGCCGGCAGCGGGCAGTCATAAGGCGTTGTGTCGGTGCGGGCCTTGTGGTCGGCTTTGGCGCGCGTGATCAACGTCGGATCCTGCAAGGCGGCGACCGCCACGGCGGCCATCACCTTGGCGGCATGCACCATGCCCTTCTTGGCCTGTCCGGACTTGCCCTGGGCCGTGATTTGCCAGGAGTGCCCGGGCGTGCCGATCGCATGCGTGGCAACGCGCGCCTGCACGGTCGGCACCACCCAGCTCACGTCACCCACATCGGTCGAGCCGATCATCGCCTGCCCCTTGCTGCCAAAGGGCACGACAAAATCGCACAACGGATTGTCGAACTCTGCCGGCATGCCGACGCGGGCGTAGGCGGACTTGATGTCCTCGGAGGAAAGCGTGGCTTGAATTTCGCCGGCATACTTGCGGTCGGCGGCATCGAACGGTGGCGGCCCCAGGCGCTCGAATTGGCTCTGCATGGCCTGTTCCAGCGGCGTATTGCCGAGCAGGTTGGAGACGGCACTGACAACCTTCAGGCTGAGCGTCGTCTCGGTCATCAAGGCCGCCCCCTGCGCCACCTTTTTCACGCGCTCGATCAGGGCGCGCATGCCCGGCAGATCGCGTGCCCGGATGGCATAGCGCACGGTCGCCTTCGCCTGCACGACGTTGGGCGCCACGCCCCCGGCGTCGATCATGGCATAGTGGATGCGCGCATCGGCAGGCATGTGTTCGCGCATGTAGTTGACGCCCACATTCATCAGCTCCACGGCATCAAGCGCGCTGCGGCCGAGGTGCGGTGCCGCGGCCGCGTGCGAGGCGCGGCCCGCGAAACTGAAATCGATGCGCGTGTTGGCCAGGCTGATGGCGTCGTCGACGCGATTGATCGCCGCGGGGTGCCAGGTGATGGCGATGTCGACGTCGGCGAAATGGCCGGCGCGCACCAGGAAGACCTTGGCGGCACCCCCCTCTTCTGCCGGGCAACCATAGTAGCGCACGCGACCCTTGATGCCCTGCTCTGCCAGATAGGTCTTGACCGCGGTCGCCGCCAGCAATGCCGCGGAGCCCAGCATGTTGTGCCCACAGCCATGGCCGTGCCCGCCCGCCTCCAGCTCTTGCGGCTCGGCGATGCCGGCAACCTGCGACAGGCCCGGCAGGGCATCGTATTCACCGAGAATGGCGATCACCGGTCCGCCGTCACCCGCCTCCCCCATGACGGCGGTCGGAATGCCGGCCAGGTTGTCGGCGATGTGGAAGCCTTCCAGCTCCAACATCGCACGATGCTCGGCAACGGAGCGGAACTCCGTATAGCAGATCTCCGGCATCTCCCAGATCCGGTCGGAGAGCGCCTCGTAGGCGTCCTTGCGTGCATCCACGAGCTGCCAGATCCTGTCGCTGTTCTGCATCGGGGTCCTCCTGTGGGGCCCGCGAGCCTAGACCGGCCGAGCCCGGCACAAAAGCGCCAAGGCGGTTTTTCCGACAACCGCCGCGCACGGACGGGATGCCCGTTGATTGCCGGGCGGCGCCACGGGCAGTCTTGCGGCAGCCCTGCAGCAGAAGCGGACCAGCCAAGCGGGGCAAGCCGGCTTGCCCGGCGCGCCAGCCGATCGCCTCCCTGTTGGCGTTGCTTCAGGCCGGCCAGACCTGCGCCTCGCTCCAGCCCAGGGCCTTGAACTCGTCGGCGCGCAGCGGCGCCTCGGCCTCGGAAAAGAACTCATCAAGCTGTGGTGGCTTCACCGCGGTCGCGCTCAGCATGGCATGCGCCTGCCCGCGATGATGGACTTGGTGCTGAAAAAGATGCATGAGCAGGCGATCGGTGCGTTCGGTCTGCACCCGGTCGCGGCGCTGCACCCGGCTGATGCCGTCCAAGGCGGCCTCGGTCAAGCCGTCGCAGACCGCGATCAGCCGGCGATCGACCTTGGCCTGCTCGCTGGCGAGCTCGGCCAGGGTGGCGCAGGGCAGCTGATTGCGCCAGGCCGCCGGGCCCAGGCTGCCGCCTTCCAAGGCATCGACGTAGAACCAATCGATGATCAAGATGTGATTGAGCGTGGCCTTGAGGGAGGGGAAGAAGCCCGTGCGTGGCGCCTCGAACTCGGCCTGCGACAAGGCGGAACAGGCCGTCAGCAGGCGGTGATTGGCCCAGGCATTGTTGTAGGCCATGGCGCGCATGGCGCCGCTGAGAGATGCCGGCATGCTCGATGGACCTCCTGTTGTGGGCGACCGCGGCGCCACGCGCACGGATCCCCGGTGCATAGCCCCGCGACGCTTTCTTAATCGTTGCGGCCCGGCCGGGGCAATCGCGTCGTCCTTAAGGCCTCGTGGCGCTGGTCGCCGGACCGCGTCGCCGGCGGCGCCCAGGACCCGATACCTCCGAGCCCGCTATCGACCCTGCCGGCCAACCGGGACGGCCAGTGCAGAAGCAAAGGTCAAAAGGGCCACCGCGGCGTCGGGGGATGTGGCCAGGCCAACCCGCGCCGGGCAGCGATGGTCGGCCAGCCGTTACCAGCAGACATGCTATAGGAGTGATGCTCCTGCCCTCCGCTTCGCCTCGCGGCGGGGCAACGGCGCGAGCACACCCCAACTGGACGCCAACCCGTGGAGGCCAAGATGCAACGAGAGGTCGCCGGCTCCGCCCACAGCATGATGCGGATCGCGGACCCGGCCGAGGCGCGCAAGATCATTCGCGCCGGGGCCTATAGCGGCCACACGGCCGGTATCGCGGCACAATACGTGCAGGGCAATCTGTGCATCCTGCCGCAGGAGCTGGCCCTGGAATTCGCCGCCTTCTGCCAACGCAATCCGAAGCCGTGCCCGATCATCGGCATGGGCGCGCCTGGTGATCCCACCCTGCCGGACCTCGGCGACATCGATATTCGCAGCGATGTGCCACGCTATCGCGTCTTCAAGGAGGGCAAGCTGGTCGACGAGCCCCTGGAGATCACAAAGTATTGGCGGCAAGACCTCGTCACCTTCGTGCTCGGCTGCTCCTTTTCCTTCGAGTTGCCGATCCTGCAAGCAGGTATTCGCCTGCGCCACATCGAGGACAACACGACGGTGCCGATGTATCGCAGCAATATCGACTGCGTGCCGGCGGGCCGCTTCCGCGGCAAGATGGTCGTATCGATGCGTCCTTTCACGCCCGCCGAGGCCATCCGGGTGATCCAGATCACCTCCCGCTTTCCAGCCGTGCACGGGGCCCCCGTGCACGTCTCCCTCCCCGAAGCCATCGGTGTGCGCGACATCATGCGGCCCGACTTCGGGGATCCGCCGGTGATGGCGGCGGGAGAATTGCCGCTGTTCTGGGGCTGTGGGGTGACACCGCAGGTCGCCATCGAGGCGGCCCGGCCCTCGCTGTGCATCACGCACAAACCGGGCGCCATGCTGATCACCGACAAGCGCAACAGCGCGCTGGCGGCGATTTGAGGTGGAGCCGCCGCAGGGCAACCCCGATGACAGCCGGTGGCCGGCGTTGCTGCCGGCGACCGCCGCCTTCCTCGCCCTCTATGGCCTGCTCGGGGCTCCCATTCTGCTCCAAGAGCGCTTCGGGCCGGAAGCGCTGTTGCTTTCCACGCTGCTTGCCATTTTTCTTGCCAGCCTCAGCGCCATCGACCTGCGCGACTATCGGCTACCGGACGTGCTGACCCTGCCCTTGACCGCCCTCGGCCTGATCGCCACTCCCCTCGTGCTGGAGGCTTCGCCATGGTGGCAGGCGGCCTCCGCGGCGATCGGCTTTGCGCTCTTGGCCGCGGCAGCGGTGGTGTACGCCAAGTTGCGCGGCGAGGCCGGCCTTGGCCTCGGTGATGCGAAGCTGTTGGCCGCCTCGGGGGCATGGCTCGGCGCGCAAGCTTTGCCAACCGTGCTGCTGTGGGCCTGCGGCTCGGCCATCCTAGGCCTGTTGCTGCGCGGCTGGCGCAGCGGATCGCTGAGCGGCAAAAGTCGCGTTCCCTTCGGACCGTTCTTGGCTTTCGGGACTTGGTTGGTGTGGCTCTACGGTCCCCTGTGAGCGCGGGCGCGCTCGCAGCATCGGGTCGCCAGGAATTGACTTGCCAGGGTTGGGGCGCGCGGCGCATTGTGCCGCAAAACTAAGCTGGGTCTTTGGGGTCTTCTGGTCATGTTGCGCGATCTCAAGTCGCGGGATCGGCACCGGCCGAGCGAACGCGGGCAAGCCGGATTTACGCTGTTCGAGTTGCTGGTGGTGCTGGGCATTCTTGCCTTGCTTGCAACCTTTGCCGCACCGCAGGTGCTGCGCTATCTCGGCAAGGCCAGGAGCGAAACGGCGAAAATCCAGATCAACGCCATTGCCAGCGCCGTCGAGCTCTACGCCCTCGACAACGGCGGCTACCCCCCGCAGCAGGCGGGTTTGGCGGCGCTGATGCAGCCACCCGCCGGGGCGGTGCGCTGGGCCGGACCGTACCTGAAAAAAGCCGAGGGCCTGATCGATCCCTGGGGTCGCCCCTACCAATACCGCAACCCCGGCCGCAACGGGTCGTTCGAAATCTTCACGCTCGGACGCGACAATGCTCCGGGCGGTAGCGGTGAGGATCAGGACGTCACCAATTGACATCGGCCAAGCCTGGTACGGCGGGCCACGGGGCTAGCTGGCGTTGCGCAACCGCAGTTCGGTGACAATGCTGCGGCTGGTGCTGCCGCCGGGCCGGCGCCGCGTGATGTTGAGCTGAACCAGCTCGGGCAGCGCATCGGTGCGCTTCCATTCTCCTTGCCAGGCGGAGGCTTGGCGAAGCTCGTGGCGACCGAAATAGCGAAACTCGGCGGCGGTCACATCGTCGGCCAACACTTGTTCCTCGGCGGCGGGCGGGCCGCCGCCTTCCGGCTGCGGTCCGAAATAGGGGGCGACCATAACCACCAGCAGGCTCGGTTGATTGTCGCGTGGGCGCAGCTCGATGGTGTAGCTGTAAAGCCCGCCTCCGGCCGGGCCGTTGCGCGAGGGTGCCACGAAGCGCAACTTGTCCTGCGCGCCGCTGAACAGGATATTGACGAGACCGGCCCGACCCGGTTCGAACAGCGGCATGGCCTCGGCCAGCCGCGTTTCCAGGAAATCGAGGCCGGCGTCGCGGCTGCTGTCGCGGTCGAGGATGGCGGTCGCCGTCCAGACCTGGCGTGCCAGGCGGAAGGCTCCAGGCAAAAACGCCAGCACCAGCGCCAGGATCACCAGCGCCACCAGCATCTCCATCAAGGAGAAGCCCTGCTGCCCGCAGGAGAGGTTGCCGCGCCTGGGGGCAAGCCTGCTCATCTCGGCAACGCCACCTTCAGGGTCTTAAGCTGCAAGGAGCGGGAGCGTCGCGTCACCTCGTCGCGCCAGCTGACCTCGACGGCGACCCAGTAGCCGCTCGGGTGCGTCCGGGCCTGGCTTTCGCTTTCGCTATCGGCGTTCTGCCGACGCACATCGACCACCCAGCTGTAGCCGGCGTCGCTGCCGGACTGTTGGCCCTCGGCCAGGGGGGCTTCCACGCCGATCGCCGCCAACCGCGTTTGCGCCATATGCAGCGCGGCCAGCTCGCCCTGCGATGCACTGACCCCGCGCCAGCCGATCGACAGCACCTGCTGGATCAGCACGTAGCAGGCGACGAAGATGATGAGGGCGACGATGGTTTCCATCAGCGTGAAACCGGCCTCGCCACCGCGGCTCTTATTCAATGCGTACCTCGCCGGTCAGCCAATTGACGGTGACGGTTGCCCGCCGGACGCCGTCGCGCAGGGTGAGCTTGCCGCCGCTGGCGCTGCCGTCGGCAAAGAAGCGCACGCGTGCCAGGTTGGCGCCGAGCTGCTCGGCACCGGGGACCTCGACGTCGACCGCCAGACGGGGGGACAAGGCGCGGGGCGCGGCGCCACCTTCGATCCAGGTGCGGCGCTTGCCGACATCGATGATAAACGCCTGATCAACGTTACGGGCCTGGGCCGCCGCCCGCGCGTCGCGCAGCTGGGTGGCGATATCGTAGGCCGCAGCCCGCAATTGATAGCCGGCGCGGGAGGCATCGAAGTAGGGAAACACCACCGCAAGGCCCAGCGCCATGATGCCGAGAGCGACGATCAGTTCCAGCAGGGTGAAGCCCAGCTCGCCCGTTCGCAGCGATGTCGGGGCGGCAGGCATCATTGCAGGGCCAATTCGTTGACGCTGACGATGGCACCGATCACCGACAGAATGAGGCCGCCGACCAGGACGCCGATCAGGATCGTCAGAATCGGCGTCAGCAAACTCGTGACCCGGTCGAGCTGGCGCTGCAGTGCCGCCTCATAAATGTCGGCGACACGGCCGAGCATGGTATCGAGCTGACCAGACTGCTCGCCAACACCGATCAGGCGCAGCGACAATTCAGGGAACAATCCCGATTTGCCGAGCGAGCCGACCAATGCTCCGCCTTCGCGCATGTCCGTGGCGCAGGCATGCACCGCCCTCGACATGGCACGATTGCGCAGGGCATCGGCGGTGACGGCAAGAGCGCGCAGCATCGGCACTCCGCTCTTGATCATCGTCGCCAGCGTGCGCGCGAATACGGCCGTCTGGCCATCCTCGACCAGGCCGGAAATCAGCGGCAGCCGCAGCACCGCGCGGTCGCGCATCAGCCGCCAAGCGTCCCGCCGGAACAGCGCCATCACGCCGACCACGCCCAGAGCGCATGCCAGCAGGCTCACAAGCCAGTGCGCCGACAGAAAATCCTGGAGGGCGATCAGGTTGCCGATCAGGGCTGGCGGCTCCTTGCCGGCTTCCTTGAACATCGGCGCAATGGTCGGGACCAGGATGGTCATGACGATGATCAGGGCCGCACCGGCAGCGAACAGCAGCGTCGCCGGATAGATCAGCGCCGACACCACCCGGGAACGAAATTCCATGGAACGATCGAGCAAATGCGCGAGATCGTCGAGGGCGACGCCGAGGGTGCCACTGGCTTCACCCGCGTGAACGATGCGCCAGTAGTATTCGGGAAAGGCGCCTTGCTGGGCGGCGAGCGCTTCCGACAGCGAGGCGCCGTCGAGCACTTTGGCCAGCACGGCGGCGACCACGTGCCGGGTACGCGCCGAAATCAGCGGTTGCAAGGCGACGATGCGGAGAGCCTCGTCGATCGGCAGCTCGGCCTTGATGAGCGTGGCAAGCTCGCGCGTCAGCAAGGCGATGTTTTGCTGCGACAGCCGGCGCGAGGCGAACACCTCCTGCTGCCACCAGGGCAGGGCCGGAGCGGCGCTGCCGCCCTCGACCAACTCGAGCGCGTAGCGGCCCTGCCGCTGCAGGGCCTCGAGCGCGGCTTCGCGCGTCTCCGATTCGATCTCGCCCGTCAGGCGACCGCCCTTGTCGTCGTAGGCCTTGTAAGAATAGCGCGGCATCAGTTCATCCGTGTCACGCGCAATACCTCGTCGATCGTGGTCTCGCCGCTGAGCGCCTTAGCAAGCCCGTCATCGAACATGGTGACCATGCCGCCCTGCAAGGCGGCGGTTTGAATCGCCGTCTCGGTGCCGCTATCCAGAACCTGCTGCCGCACCTGATCGGTGACCACCAGCAGCTCACTGATGGTGGTGCGGCCGAGATAGCCGGTGTTGCGGCAAACCTTGCAGCCGACCTTGCCGCGCAGGCCGCGGCCATCGCCCGGCAGCGCCCGCATCGAGCCATCTGGCTGCTGACGCAAGCGCTCGAGCAGCAGCTGCGAGGCCGGCGCCGGGGCGGCGCAGGCCTGGCAAAGCCGGCGCACCAGCCGCTGCGCCAGCACGCCGGTCAAGGTCGATGACAGCAGATAGTCCGCCACGCCCATGTCGAGCAGCCGCGTCACGGTGGCGGCGGCGCTGTTGGTATGCACGGTCGAGAGTACCAAATGCCCGGTCAGCGACGCCTGGATCGACATTTGCGCCGTTTCCAAATCGCGGATCTCACCCACCATGATGATATCGGGGTCCTGACGCAGGATCGAGCGCAGCGCGTGCGCGAAGGTAAGGCCAATCCTGGGCTGCACCTGGATCTGATTGACACCCACCAGCTGGTATTCGATCGGGTCCTCGACCGTAAAGGTCTTGCGTTCGGCTGTGTTGAGCGCGTTCAACGCCGTGTAGAGCGTGGTGGTCTTGCCACTGCCGGTCGGGCCGGTGACCAGAATGATGCCATTGGGCTGTTCGAGGAGTTTGGCAAAGGCCTCGTGCGCGGGCCCGGCAAACCCCAGTGCCTGGAAATCGAGCTGCACGCTGGAGCGGTCGAGGATGCGCAGCACCACGCTCTCGCCGCACAGGGTCGGCATGGTCGAGACACGCAAATCGATTTCCCGGCCGTGCACATTGGTCTTGATGCGGCC